>Ga0335069_10014075_pt1 | contig 11219 bp, 7 predicted proteins | sample Lox_Sample_11_FD_206714 | JGI IMG/M metagenome (GOLD analysis project Ga0335069, IMG submission 206714) | Soil microbial communities from Loxahatchee National Wildlife Refuge, Florida, United States - Lox_Sample_1.1 | ecosystem: Environmental > Terrestrial > Soil > Wetlands | place: USA: Florida... | reverse complement strand
TCTTTCCTTCGCCGCCATTGTATGGCAGTTGTTCAATCTCCAAGGAACTCACCACTTGGTGGACGTCCGACTTATCGGTCTGCAATATCGCCGCATCTGCTGTTACTTCGATCGTTTGATTCGACTGCGAGATCTGGACTCGAAAGTCGAGACGCCTGGTTTCGTTAGAATTCAGCAGCACGTTGTTTTCAATCGTCTGCTGGAAGCCCTTGGCTGTGACCGTGACTTTGTATGTTCCTGTCTGTAAGTTGCTAAACAAGTAGGCGCCACGCCCGTCAGTCTCTCCTTCGCGCGAAACCCCGGTATCCACGTTGAGGACTTCGACTCTCGCCCCTGGGACTGCGGCCGAGGTCGGATCGGTGACATTGCCTGTTAAGGATCCATAGAGTACTTGAGCATCGGCTGTTGGGCATAGGACCACCAATGCCACAGCGAAGCAGATCGACAACAGAGTCCATCGGTTCATAGAAGCACCCCTTGAGTCGCCTGAAGCAGCACGGAAAGACGACTTAGTTTTGTTATCAAACTAAATATACGCTTCTCGACAAAAAAGTCAAGCAGGGTGCCTTGGGTTGGACCACGGCCGGCGGACAGGCGGGCCGTATTCGGCGGGGGTATCCTAGCTGGATGTTTGATTTCTTTAGCGCTCGCGAGCGAAAGACGTTCGAGCGGCTGAGGTCACCGGCGAGAATCCAGAGGTTTCTTGACGAGGAAATTGGATACAACAAAGAGCCGAACGGAGCGACGTGTTACTCACCTCGAACAGTTCTGGAGCGGAGTGCGGCGCACTGTATGGAAGGCGCATTGCTGGGCGCCCTGGCCTTGCGATATCTCGGATACCCGCCTCTTTTGGTGGACCTCGAGGCTGTGCGGGATACCGATCACGTTCTGGCTGTGTATCGTCTTGAAGGAAGATGGGGAGCGGTTGCGAAGTCCGATTATTCCGGGTTGCGCTCCCGGGAGCCTGTTTACGCAACGGTTCGTGAACTGGTGATGAGTTATTTTGAGCACTACTACAATCCCGCAGGCGAGAAGTCACTGCGGGCATACTCGCGACCGGTCAATCTGACGCGATTCGATCGGACTATTCAATGGATGAACACGTTCGCAGAGGTATGGGCGATTCCCAAGTATCTGTGCGAAGTGGCGCACACCGGCATCCTGGCTCGCGGAATGGAGCGGCGTCTTTCGAAGATGGACAAGAAACTCTATGCTGCGGGGCGGGTCGGAGGGGTTGGTAAACCGTTACTAAATCTGAAACGCATGCTCCGATAGCCTCATGCGGCTCACTCCAGAAATGTATCAGTCCGTGTGTCGCGCCGGACGGTCAACCATCGCCGGCAGCCGTATGCGTGAAACCAGCGCTCCGTCGCTGGACCTTCGGGATTCTTACGCATAAACGCACGGTCGAGATCGCGAGCGTCGGCGTCCGTCAGTGAATCGGGAACTTCGGGGATCTCTCCGTAAAGAAATTCCTCAATCGCTCGGGGACCACAGTTGGGACAAGGAATTCGTAGACTCATATTAATGTTTAATGCGTACCTGCCGAACCGCGATCGGCCATGGTACGATCCTGGCCGAAGCGCGCGAGCGAGAACGGTGCTATCAGCGCCGGAGTTTTGCCGGTGGCGATGAGTTCCGCCATCTGCTCTCCTCCGGCAGGGATCGCCTTGAATCCCCACGTTCCCCAGCCTGTTGTTATCAGGAATCCATCGACTCCGGTCACGCCCATGATCGGAGAATAATCGGGGCTCATATCGCAAACCCCGGTCCACTGGCGGAGGATTCGCAAGTTGCGCATGAATGGAAAAAGTGTCAGCGCTCGAAATGCACAGGACTGGAGAAAATGGTGTCCGGATCGATAGGAGTAACTGGGTTGTCTATCGATTTCCGCGCCGAGCAGCATCTCACCACGCGCCGTTTGGGAAACATAGAAGAGCAAATTGGCGGAGGCGACGATGGGCTTGAATTCCTGAGCATAATGATTCGTGACGAAGGCTTGCAAACGATGTGTTCGAATGGGCAGCCTCAGTCCGGCCATCGATGAGAGCGTTGTGACATGGCCGCCAACAGCCGAGACGACAACTCCAGCCGAAATGGTCCCAGCGGAAGTTTCGACGCCGATAATCCGATCGCCAGATTTCACGAGCCCTGTCACGGCGGTCTTTTGATGAACGTGCACGCCGCGCTTCATGGCGCCTTCGGCAAATGCCCACACCACGCGATCGTGACGTGCGGAAGAGCCCGCCTCATGATATGAAGCGCCCATCACTGGCCAAACTCCGTTGCCGTGAATATCGATCTGCGGGCAGATTTCTTTGATTTGCGCGGGCGTCACATAATCGGTCTTTGCGCCGAAAGCGGTGTTCACTTCAGCGCGGGCGCGTTCCGCCCGGACGCCTGCTTCAGTGTGCGCCATCCAGAGCAGACCCTTTTGCCGGTGCATCACCCAGATGCCCGTCTCCTGTTCCAGCCCGGCGTAGAGATCCACGCTTCGCTGATAGAACTTGACGGCTTCCGGAATGCCGTAGTTGGATCGGATGATGGTTGTGTTGCGACCGGAATTGCCGGAGCCGATATAGTTGCGTTCCAAAACCGCGACGTTCGTGATGCCATGGCGAGTGGCCAGATAGTAGGCCGTCGCAAGACCATGACCGCCACCGCCGACGATCACCACGTCGTAAGCTTTCTTCGGCGCCTGCCAAGAAAACTGGACCCTTCGCTCGACGAATTCGTTCATGCGATTCGTTCCTCGAAATCGTGAGCATAGGGGGCGGGGACGAGAAACAACACTCGGTCGCGTTCGAACCACAGCTTCGCCGGGATTCCAGCCACTGACCCCTGCGCGAAGGCTGGTGTGACGGGAGGGGGCTCCCACTCGCATGCTCGCTCAAGGAAGGATCTCGCGAAATCGGCTGAGAGCCAGACGCCCATGAAGCCAGTCTCCGGCTGTATGATCGCGTGAGGATCGCCGGCGAGACTCTCCTCGAAAGACCCAATGACAATCGCTTCGTCGGCCGCAACGCGCATTAACATTGGTCTTCGCAAGGTGTTCAGCGCATCCGGCGCAGCAATGATTCGGGTGGCACTGATCCGCTCAAGCTCTGGCACGGGTTCCCTCCGGATCGTAGAACGGAGTTGCCACGCGGCGCGCTGGCTTGCCTTGGATCGTGAGTTCGTCTGGAAGCCGGTCAGCGAATCGCTTGAGCCAGCCAAGCATGACGCTTTTGCCCAATGCCGGCGAGAATGCGCTGGATGTGACGTATCCGGCATAGTCCGCGCCGCTCCAGATCAATGCTCCCTCGGGAGGCGGATCGCCTTCCATCTCGAAACCTGCGAGTTGCCGGTCCAATTGAATCTTGTTGGTGCGCAGCACGGCTTGCCGGCCCACGAAATCCGGTTTGTCCAGCTTGACAGCCCATTCATGTCCGATCCGCCGAGGCGTTGAATCGAAGTCGGTGTCCTGTCCGACGACGATGTGTCCCTTCTCCAGCCGCAGTTTCATTAACGTCTCCAACCCGTGCGGCTTGATGCCGAGGTCGCCGCCGAGCGCGAGCAGCTTGCGCCACAGCGCGGCCGAATCACCTGCGGGATGATGGAGCTCATACGAGACTTCGCCGGTGAAGCTGAGCCGCATGATGCGGCATCGAACGCCCGCGACATCGGCGAACTTGTGCTGCAAGTATTCGGGCGGATCGTTGACCCCGGCGCGTTCCAGCAGTTGCGTAGCCAATGGCCCAGTAACATTGATTGCGCTCACAGACATGGTCTGGTTGAGGAGTCGAACATCGAGAGCAAGCGTCTCGGCCCAGTCGCGCACCCAGAGTTCCGCGTGCGTAGAACCTGCGCTGGTAAAAGTCACATAGAAGCGCGTGTCGCTCTCACGGCAGACCATCCCGTCGTCTAGCACGTAGCCTCGCTCATCGAGTAGCAGCACGTAACGGCTGCGCCCCGGCTTCAGCGATTCGATCTTAGTTGGATAAAGATGCTCTAACAACGCCAGTGCGCCGGGCCCAGACACGAGCATCTTGCCAAGCGTGCTCACATCGCCGAGGGACACCGCCTCCCGCACCGCCCAGTATTCTTCGAGCGGACGTCCGTATGTCCATGGTCGCCACCATCCGCCCATTCGTTCCATTTGTGCGCCCAGCCGTCGATGCTCCTCATCGAGCGCAGTACGAGCTGTCGGATGATGCCAGACACCGGCAGCGACCTCGGCCATCGTCGCCTGCTTGTTCATCGGCCGCGCGGTGAACGGTGGCTGCAAGTTCTCGCCGCGAGCGGCGATGAAGCTACGAATGTGCGGCACACAAACGGAGCCCTGACACGTGCCCGTCCCTGCGAGCGTGGCTCGCTTCACCAGTTCGAGATCGCGGAATCCACGATCCCACACCGATTCGAGATCGGCGACGGTAACGCCTGAGCAAGGGCACACTGTTCCAGCATTCGGACAAGGCGGAATGTCAGAAGCCCGTGCAGCACTGCCAACCGTGCGCACAGGGAGACCTTGTCCCATGCGAGAAAGCCCGTCCCGCGGCTGAAAACCTAATTTCACCGCTACGGTGTCACACGGTATGCGATGCTCTGCGCCACGATCATTCAGCACAACGACCGCCTCGACTCTGTCGCTACCCTCGAATCGCACCGGCGGCTCATTTAGTTCGACAACTCGCCCCAATTCGATTCCGGCGGACGAAAGCAAAGCTGCCGCTCGTGCGGTCAGGATTCCGGGAAGATGGTTGCCGGGCGCAACAGGCTGGATGTCAGCGGCGCCCGTCGCGACGACGATCTCCTTAGCGACGTGCACATGGAGCATCCCCTCTGCGGTTCGCGCGGCGACGAGTGGCCCCGGATAGATTCCGATCACTTCTTGTCCATTCGCGGCGTCGAGCCTGACCACTCGAACGCCGGTACGCTCTGCCTCTTCCGCGGCAGCGCGTCCTGACTTACCCATGCCTATGACAACCGTGTCGCAGAACAAATTGCGAGCAGTGACAGCGGGCCCGTGGCCGAGGTTTCCGATCGGTGGCGCACCGTGCTCGGGATGACGGTCGACGATCATTCCCGCCGTTGCTTGAGTTTGACATGTGCGCACGTAAGACACACCGTTGATGGTCGCAAGGCAGTGCGGGCAATCGCCGCTCATACAAAGGCAGCCTCCGCTCGTCGGCCGCTTCTCTGCGCGCAGCAACGCAACCAGCACGCTGTCACCCGCCGAGAACTCAATTGGTTGTCCGTCAAAAAGGAATCGCATCACTGGCGGAGATCGTTCCGGATCACCTGGCCTTCCTTCATCACAAACTGTACGTGTTCCATCTCGCGGATATCGGCCAACGGATTGCCGGGCACCGCCACGATATCGGCGAGCTTGCCCCGCTCAATCGTGCCCAGTTCTTTATCCAAGCCCATCAATTCCGCGGAACCGAGCGTTGCCGAGCGAATCGCGCGGTAGGGCGTTAACCCCAGTTTCACCAGCAAGGCGAATTCGCGCGGCGCGTACTGTTCGGGAAAGATCGTGTCGGTTCCAAACGCCAACTTCACGCCCGCCGCGAATGCCTTTCGAATATTGCGGTCGCGATCCTCGATGACGGATCGCCCCTTGGCAATGTTTTCCGCTGGAATCCCAGCTTTCTCGCCTTCCTGCACGATGTAATTCAGAACGTACAGTGTTGGCACCAGGAACGTGCCTCGATCCAGCATCATCTGGATTCCCTCATCATCGATCAAGATCCCGTGTTCCACGGAGTCGACGCCGGCCCGAACCGACGCCTTGATGCCTTCTGTGCCGATCGCGTGCACGGTGATTTTCTTGCGGTGCCGGTGGGTCTCTTCGACTCCAGCCCGAATCTCGTCGTCTGTGAACTCCTGAACGCGCGGGTCGTCATGCAAGCTCATGACACCGCCGGTGACATACAGTTTGATCCAGTCGGCGCCGTACTTGATCTCGTTCCGGACCGCGTTACGCATCTGGTCCGTTCCCGTCACGAGCTTTCCGAAGGAGTGAACTGCGACATCCGGGGCCAGGTCATTGATGTCGGCGTGTCCGCCGGGAGGCGTCAGGGCATGGGGCGCCACAAAAAGCCGAGGACCGATGAACTCACCACGACTCAGCGATTGCTTCAGATCCACCAGGCCGAAATACTCGTCCATGTCGCTCGGATCGCGCAACGTGGTGAAGCCGTTCTTCAGCATGTTCTGCGCACGCCGTAGGCCGCAAAGCGTTTTCGCGGCGCTCGAGCGTTTGAGATAGTTATCCGCCACGTTGGGTACCGTCGGGTCCGTAAATATGTGCGCATGAAGATCCATCAGACCGGGCAGACAGGTAGCATTACCCAAGTCGATGGTCTGTGTGCCGGCCGGTGGCGCGGAAACAATATCCTGGATTCGCGAGCCCTGAATTACGATCGAAACGTTCCGGCGGAGCGTCTCCGAGCGTACATCCAGCAACGAGCCGCACTTCAGAGCGACCGTCTGGCCGTGAGCCGTCCCCCCGAGGATGAATAATGCAATCGCGTAGGCCGGCCGCATTTGTCTATGATGCGCAAGCATGGTTCTTCAGGTCCTTTGTTTTTCCTATTTTTTGTTATCTTAGAGCCTCGTTAGGGTTGACTGCAGCGTGTTAAACTTCTAGCCAAGCAAGAAGATGGCTGCGATTTCAGGACCGGCAAAGCGGCACTTCGGGTTCGGTCCATTCCGGCTCGATGCAGACCGGCGTCTCCTCTACCGCGGAGACGAAGTTCTTTCCCTGCCGCCGCGCGCCATTGAAATGCTACTGACGCTGGTGGAGCATCGCGGTCAGACTTTGGCCAAGGATGACCTCATGAAGCTCCTATGGCCGAATACGGTTGTTGAAGAGAACAATCTTACTGTCATCATTTCCACGCTCCGGAGGGCGTTGGGCGAGCGTCCGAACCAACATCTGTATATAGTCACTGTACCGGGGCGCGGCTATCGATTCGTAGCGGATGTCGAGGAATTTGTTCCGGAGCCGGCGAAACAGCCGACGCCCGTTGTTGAGGCGCCCGCGCCAGTCGAAGCCGCTGCGCCCGGGGTTTCCTGGTGGAAGATTGCCGCGGGTCTCGCGCTTGCGGTACTCCTAGTCGCAAGCATTTGGTACTACAGATCCGTCAGCGCTACGCACGCTGGCAATGCCAAGCCGACATTAGCAGTGTTGCCGTTCCAATCCACCGGCCCAGGCACGCCGGATGAGTTCGTTGGACTGGGAATGGCCGACTCCCTGATCGAGCGACTGGGTCACTTGCAAAAAGTTGTGGTGCGTCCGGTCACTGCGGTGGTTCGCTACATCGACGGTCGTGTGGAACCCGTTGATGCCGGTCGTACGCTTCAAGTGGATTGGCTGCTTCAAGGCACCGCGCGCCGTAGCGGCGAGCGTATCCAGGTTACAGCCCGATTGGTTCGCGTGAACGATGGTCAGACGATTTGGTCTGGCTCTTATGACGAAGTGCTAAAAGATGTTTTCGGGATTGAGGACAGATTGGTCGGCCAGATCACCGACGCGCTTGTGATTGCACCGAGCCGGGGAGAGAAGCAGCAACTCTCCAAACGCTACACCGCGAACCCGAGCGCCTACGAACTCTACCAGCGGGGTCGCTTTTTCTGGAATAAGCGCTCGAACGCGGATCTCCAGAAGGCCATCGGCTACTTTGAACAAGCGACGAAACTGGATCCGAACTACGCGCTCGCCTATGCCGGATTGGCGGATTGTTACGACGTGCTGAGCTATTACAGCGAGCGGCCGCCAAAGGAGTCATTTCCGCTGGCAAAGTCCGCTGCGTTGAGGGCGCTAGCTCTCGACGAAACGCTTGCCGAAGCGCATGTTTCGCTCGCTCTCGCGAGGATGGATTACGACTGGGATTGGAAAGGCGCCGAGACCGAGTTTGAGCGAGCCATTCAGCTGAATGGCAACTACGCCACAGCGCATCAGTGGTACGCGGAATATCTGGCGGCGCAAGGGCGTGGCGCAGAGGCTCGCGCCGAAATCAGCCGCGCTCTCGAATTGGATCCTGTGTCACTGATTGCCAACGCTGCTGCTGGATACGTCGCCTACTATGACCGGCGCTATAACGATGGGGCTGCGTCGCTGCGGCGCACGCTCGATATGGACAACAACTTCTGGCCGGCGCGCTGGTTCCTTGGATGGGTGGACGAAGCGCTCGGGAATAAACAAGATGCAGTTGCCCAACTGGAGCAGGCGCGAGCCGAGTCCGCTGACAACAATCCGCGGATTACTGCCGACCTAGCGCGGTCCTATGCTGTGGCTGGTCGCAAGCGCGATGCACAAAAGTTGCTTGCTGAACTGACCGCGGATGGTGCGCCGTATGTCTCGCCATACGCTCTGGCGCTAGTGGCACTAGGACTGGACGATCGGGACGCCGCTCTTCGGGATCTGAGTGCCGCTGTACAAGCTCGTTCGTGGGAATTGGTGTACCTCAAGGTCGATCCACGGCTGGATCCTTTGCGAAGCGACCCTCGATTTGCAGAAATCGCCAAGAGCCTGCCGTAGGCCAAGAGAAGTTGTGAAAAAATCGCGGAAGATGGCTGCGCGCTTCGCATGGCGCCTGCGCCAGCCGAACGCTCGGAAAAGACAGTGGGATAAGCCTGTGGCTTGTCCAGGCGCGGTTCGAAGCGCGCAAAGATTGTTAGCGTGCGGGATCGCCGAATCGAGCTGACTCCTGCGCGCTTGCGCAGCGCACAAACGCAAGCCGGAGGCATACGCTACAGGCTGCCGTAGCGTTTCCGTTGTCCAGATGTTGGCCAGCTGCTCGTCGGACTCTCTCACAACTTCAAGAGGCTTATCCCACTGTTTCGTGGCGCATGCCTCCGGTTTGCACAGGCGCGAAGCGAAGTACGCCGGATTCAGATTGGGTGCGACTTCGATTCACTCACACTTTCAGATAACTGCTTGCCACTCATGTACCTACTTTGCGTCCTAGCAAAAACTAGCAAAGAATAACCCGCGCTCGTAGACTTCCTCGCAGCCGGTGCGGCATACTTCCGCCCATTAGCTAGCGATCCTTGGGGGCGCGGAATCTATGACCCGTCGACGAGAGTTCTTGCAATATGCCGGACTTGGGATGATGGCGGCCGGTGCGGCACGTGGTTCACGTTTGAGCGATACGGATCGGCGAAAGATCGTCGCCGAAGCGCGGTTTGGACGCAAGAAAGCGGCGTCGGGCAAGAACGGAATTGTGGTTTGCGCCCATCCGCTTGCGACACGCGCCGGAATCGACGCGCTGAAAGCCGGCGGCAACGCCTGCGACGCCGCTTGTGCGGTCGCAGTAACGCAGACAGTGGTCGAACCCCACATGACCACGATCACCGGCGTCTTCAGCATGCTGTACTTCGACGCCAAGACCGGCAAAACCACGTACATGAATGGCGGGATGAATGTTCCCAAGGCCGGGCTGCCTGGGTATTCCGCTGCCGATATGAAAACGGGCCGCGGCGCCGGCGTTCCGGGCTGGTGGGCCGGCTTTGAAGCTGCCCTCGGCAAGCACGGGACGAAGCCGAAACCCGAATTGATGGCGAGCGCCATCGGCTACGCTCGTGACGGATTCGAAGTCCATCCGTTTCTGTACGGCGAGATGTACGACATGCTGGCAACGATCGGCCGGACGCCGGAAGGCCGTGAGATCTTCATGCCGCAGGGTACGCTCCTGGTACCCGGTCAGGTGCTGAAACAGGAGAAGGCGGCGCGAACGCTGGAGAGGCTCCAGGCCGAAGGCAACGACTATTTCTACAAAGGCGATTTTGCCAAGAAATACAGCGATGTGGTGAAGAAACACGGTGGGGTCATTACGCCGGAGGACTTTGCCGCTTACAAAGTGCGCTGGGATGAACCCGCGCGTAGCACGTATCGCGGATACGAGATTCTAGCCTCGCCGCCGCCCGACAACGGCGGCACTCACATCATCGAGGCTCTCAACATGATCGAGCTGATGGACCTGCAGAAGACGGGTCCGCCTAGCGAGTCTGCGGAAACGATGCACGGGATGCTGATTGTCTCGAACGAAGTCATGGCGGCCGGAGCGCGGCAAACAGATCCTAATAGTCATCCGGTGCCGCTGGACGTGATCGTCTCCAAAGAATACGCGCGCATCCGTTGGAAGCTGCTGCAGATGTCGGCTCCCCTTGCATCCGCGCCGCCTGCGCCTCCTGGAAGCAATCACGTGACAGTTGTGGACGCGGCCGGAAACGTTGCCACTGTGCTGCATTCCTGCATGGCTCTGCCCTGGTCGAATGGTCTGTTTGTCGAAGGCGTCAACATCTGTTCGTCAGGCGGACATTTCCTGCGCGTGATGCCAAAGCCCGGTGACCGCGCATCGGCTTATGTCGGTCCCAACATGCTGTTTAAGAACGGCAAGCCAGTGCTTGCATCGGGATCTCCGAGCGTCAGTCTGGTGGCCAATATCCTGCAGAACACGGTTAACTTGCTCGACTTTGGAATTCCGATCGAGGATTCGATTCATCGCCCGCGCTTTGGCGCCGGCTATCCGAATCCGGCGGTGAACATGATCGAGGCCGACGTTGACGAGAAGATCCAGCAGCAGATCGTTGCAAAGGGCGGTGTCGCGCTCGATCCGGTGAGTCCCTGGTACTACCATTGCGGCAGCTTTGAAGGCATTTACATCGATCCCGCGACGGGTGTCCGATCCGCCTGCGGCGATCCGCGGCGTGCGGGACAAGCTGAGGCGTTCTGACGTGCGAAAGCTGCTGGCTCTGCTGTTCGTCGTTGTTGCTGCCGCAAGTGCGGGTTCGCCGAGCTCCGATCTGGTCGCGAAGCTGTCGGAACAGTACTGGCAGGAAATGTTGAAGGAACCACTCTTACGGTGGCGTGAAGGTCTGCCGGTGACCTCGCTCTCCGACGTTTCTTATCAGAAGGCGGTTTCCGAAGCGGACCACGCGCAGAAAATGCTCAACCAGCTTCGCGCGGTTAGACCATCTGAGATCAGTCACGATGAGCAGATCACGGTCGACTTGTTGAAGTGGCAACTGGAAGGAACTGTTGCCAACGCGAAGAACTTCTGGTTGAGGCCGGTGATCACGCCCTATACGTCGCTCGTCCCCCACGTGAACCGGATCTTTAGCACTTGGAAATTTAAGAGCGAGGACGACGCGAGTCATTACCTCGAGTTGCTCGCAAAGTATCCGGCATTTATCGGCGGCGTAAGAACCGTCGTGGCAACGCAGCTCAGCAA
>Ga0335069_10014074_pt1 | contig 11220 bp, 8 predicted proteins | sample Lox_Sample_11_FD_206714 | JGI IMG/M metagenome (GOLD analysis project Ga0335069, IMG submission 206714) | Soil microbial communities from Loxahatchee National Wildlife Refuge, Florida, United States - Lox_Sample_1.1 | ecosystem: Environmental > Terrestrial > Soil > Wetlands | place: USA: Florida... | reverse complement strand
GACGATCTCGCCGCGCACGTCATAGCCCAATTCTTTCAGCCGCCGCGTCTCCGTCGCGATGCGCTGTGCGTCGACATCGAGCAGCGTCACACGCGCGCCGTTCTCCGCGAGCGCCTCCGCGAAGCCGAGGCCCAAGCCGCTGGCGCCGCCGGTGACGACGACGCCATAGCCTTCCACCTTGAACAGATCGGCGATCTTCACGCGATGTCCTCCCGATTTCGACCGAGCGTGACTCCAATTGCACGCGACCACGCGATTGTTCGTGCACAGAAACAAGCCCATCCGCGAACTGCAAAGGCTTGCGGCTTGTCAGCCAAACCACGCGGCCCATAACATCGCCGAAAGCCAAGGAGAGGATCGTGACAAAGATGCGTTTCGGCATTTTTATGCCGCCTTTTCACGCCCCGGCGACCCAGAACGCGACGTCGTCGCTGCGGCGCGATGTCGAGACCATCCAGCTGCTCGACGATCTGGGCTACGACGAAGCCTGGATCGGCGAACATCATTCGGGCGGAACGGAGATTATCGCCGAGCCGATCCAGTTCATGTGTCATGTCGGCGCGCTGACGAAGCACATCAAGCTCGGCGCCGGCGTCGTCTCGGTGCCTTATCACAATCCGCTCTGGGTGGCTGATCGCATCCTCCTCGCCGATCATCTGCTGCGTGGCCGCGCCATGCTCGGCATGGGGCCGGGGTCCTTGCCCACCGACGCGACGATGATCGGGCTCGAGCCGAAACAGCTTCGCCCCGCGCTCGACCACGATGCAGGGATCGTTCTCGATCTCATCCACGGCAAACGCGTCACGGTGAAGACCGATCGCTATGAGCTCGTCGATGCGCAATGCCAGCTGGCGCCTTATTCCGATCCGCTCTTCGATGTGACCGTTGCCGCCTCGACGTCGCCGGCCGGCTCGATGCTAGCCGGCCGCCATGGCCTCGGACTTCTGTCGCTCGGCGCCCTGATGCGCGAGGACATGAACGTCATGCACCTGCACTGGGACCGCGCGGAAGCCGAAGCGAAGAAAGCCGACAAAAAAGTCGACCGCACAAAATGGCGGCTCGTCGGCTTCATGCATCTCGCCGAAACCAAGAAGCAGGCGATCGAGGATATTCGCTACGGCCTGCCGCATTTCGTGCGCTACACGCAGCAGGTGCTGGCGCTTCCGACCTTGCGGGTCAGCGGCAGCAGCTTCGAGGAGCATCTGGCGTGGTTCACCGAAGGCGGCGCCGCGGTCATCGGCACGCCGGACGATGCCGTAGCGCATATCCGAAAGCTTCAGGAACAGTCGGGCGGCTTCGGCTGCTATCTGATGGTGGCGACGGACTTCGCCAACTGGGAGGCGACCAAGCGGCACTACGAGCTGTTCGCGCGTCATGTCGCGCCCTACTTCCAGCCGTCGCAGGCCCGCCTGCTCGCATCCGAGAACTACGCGATCAGCCGCCATGCCGAGCTCGACGAGAAGAACGGCGCCGCCATCCAGGCCTGGACCGAGCAGCACGGCACCGCCGCGCAGCAAAGCGGGAAGCAAAACGTCTTCGGCGAACGCTAACAGGCGCCGATCAGTGAACGTTGCGCTCGGCGCCGGCCCAGAAGCGCGAGCGGATGGCCTTCTTGTCCAGCTTGTTGTTGGCGGTCTTGGGGATCTCGTCCCAGAACTCCACGGATTTCGGCGCCTTCACGCCGCCCAGCCGCTTCTTGCAATAGGCAATGATCTCTTCTTCGCCGACATCGCTCTTGTTGGCCCGCACGACGACCGCCTTGATCGCCTCGCCCCAACGGTCGTGCGGTACGCCGATCACGGCGCACTCGGCGACGCTGTTGAGCTCCATCACGCAGGACTCGACCTCCGCCGAGAACACATTGAAGCCGCCGGTGACGATCATGTCCTTCTTGCGGTCGACGATATAGAAATAGCCGTCGGCGTCGCGATAGGCGACATCGCCCGTATGATGCCAGCCGAATTTGCGCGCTTCCAGTGTCTCGGCGGGCTTCTCGAAATAGGAATGACTCACGAGTGCACCGCGCACAACGATCTCGCCCGTCTCGCCAACCGGAAGGAGGTTACCGTCGTCGTCCATGATGCCGACGCGGACGGGATAGCTCGGCTTGCCGCAACTTTTGAGTCTCTCGGGGTGATCGCCTGACGCGGCTGCGGCGACGACCTCCGGCGGCAGCCAGGTCGTGATCATCGGCGATTCCACCTGGCCGTAGCACTGGCACATGCACGGCCCGAACACCTCGACCGCTCGCTTCAGCTTGTCCGGCGACACGGGCGACCCGACCAGAAGGCAGATCTTGAGGCTCGAATAGTTGTATTTGTGAAGGTCGGGATGATCGAGCAGCGCGTAGAGCGCCGTCGGCGGCAGGTAGATGTGCGTGATTTTGTGCCGCTCGATGTTCTGCAGCACTTCAAGCGCGTTGAAGCCGGGCATGATGACGTTGGTGGCGCCGAGCGACAGCGCCACCGTCGAAACCGGTCCCGCTGCATGGGTGAGCGGCGCCGTGACGAGGCAAATCGGCTTTACCCCGTCACGCCGCCAGGCGTTCCCGGCGATCTCCAGCATCGTTCCCCAGCCGAGATTGTTGACGATGACGCCTTTGGCTGGCCCCGTCGTGCCGCCGGTCGGGAAGATGCCGACAACTTCCTCGAGCTTGCCGAATGGATCGCTTTCGTCGACGAATTCGCCGGCGCCTTTTTCGGCGAGAAAGCGCTCCAGGGAGGGATGATTGCCGCCCTCTCTGTCGAGGCAGACGGCGCCGCGGATGGTCGGAACGGCGGCGAGCAGCTGCCTCGCCTCGTCCGCGTATTGTGAATGATAGAACAGCCAGGTGGTGCGCACGTAATTCATGTACTGGATGTTGGCATCCATCGCGTTTCGCGCATTCACCGGAATCCAGATCTGGCCGGCCCGCCACAGGCCCAGAAGACAGACCAGCACGCTCCAATGATTGGGCGCGTAGATGGCGATGGGTTCCTGCCGCTTGATGCCGACGCCGCGCAAAGCGCTCGCGACCTTGAAGGTGAGATCGCTCAGCTCGCGGAACGTGATACGCTTGTCCCCGTCGACGATGGCGTCGCGGTCAGGGTCGATCTCGGCTCCGCGGTCGAAATAGTCGATGGAACGCATATCAACCCCAGCGGCTGTGTTCGGGACCCGGCGTGAAAGCCTCGTGCGGCTTACCCGTGCGGCTCGATCCGAGCGCCGTTTTGATGCTTGGGCGTGCCTCCATGCGCGCGAGCCAGGCCGTTGTGCGCGGTGCTCCGGCGAGAAGGTCTGCCGCAAGATACGGCACAGGACGCAGCATGGAAAAAGCATCGATATCGGCCAGCGAGAATGCGTCGCCGGCAAGCCAGTCCGATCCTGCGAACGTCTCTTCTACCTTATTCACCGCGAGACCGAGCTTGCGCCGCGAGTCGGCCAGAAGGTCCTGGGAATAGGTGTCGTCCAGCGCCGTGCGCCAGCCGTCGCGGGCCTCCTGCGTCGGCAGCCGCGCAAGCTTCTTTTCGATGGTCTCGCGGCGGTCCTTCAACGCGGGCACAAGATATTTGTGGGCGCCAAGTGTCGAAACGGCCGGCGCCATCACTTCATTGACGAAGCGGGCCCACATCAGGATGCGCCAGCGACCATGCGCATCCTTCGGCCGGAGCGGCGTCTCGGGATAGGCTTCGTCGAGATAAAGGCTGATGAAGAAGGACTCCGTCATCGCCGTACCGCGATCGACGAGGACCGGGCCGTCGCTTTCGGGATTGTATTTGACCTCGAGCGCACCCGCCACGGCCAAATCGAAATGCGCCAGCGACAGGAAATCGACATAACGGTCCTCGAAGGCGAGGCCTTTCTCGTGCAGAACGACGAGCGGTTTCAGCGAGAACATGTTCGGCTCCCAGCGGTACAGCTCCAGCATTGCCGTCAACCTTCCAGGAACTTGATGCGTTCGGCCATCTGCGTGCGGCCCATGGCCCAGGTCGCCTTGGCGGCGGGGCGCGCATAAATCGCGCGCAGCCAGCGCATGATGTGCGGCGTGCGCTGGTCATTGCAGAGCTGCGGCTGCGCCAGCGGCAGCGCATAACCGAGATTGAAGCCGTTGATGTCGCCCAGCGAATAGGATTCACCGCCGATCCAGCGGCGCTGTGACAGCGCTTCCTCGAGGCAATCGATGCCGATGGCGACGCGGCGGCGCGACTCTTCGAGTTCCTCCGAAGAGAAGGTGTTGTAGATCGCCTTCGACCAGGCGATGCGGCGCTCTTTGAGCGGAATGCGGTCAATCGCCTTTTTCAGTTCCTCGGGATCGCGACTGCGGACCGAGGGTCCCACGAACACGCTCCATCCGATCATGCTCAGCGACGGCGCGAAATACTGGTCGAAGAAGCGCATCCACCAGCGCACGCGCCAGCGCTCGATGGGATCCTCCGGCATCAGCCGCGGTCCCGGGAACGCCTCGTCGACATATTCCATGATGGCCGTCGACTCGGTGAGCACGAGATCGTCATGCACAAGTGCCGGAATGGTGCCGTTCGGATTGATCTTCAGGTACTCGGGCGAATGCTGGTCGAAGTTCAGCAGATCGAGATAGTGGCTCGAGAATGCGACGCCTTTTTCCTTGAGCGCCAGCATGGGCTTTCCGGAATTGGCGTTCGGCTCCCAGTGATAGAGCGTCAGCATCCGCTATATGCTCATCAGCACGGTTTTCTCTTCCGTGTAGGTATGGATCGCCGCGGGCCCGTTTTCGCGACCCAAGCCCGACTGCTTGAATCCGCCGAACGGCAGGTTGGGATCGATCAGGTTGTGACAATTGACCCAGACGGTCCCGGCCTTGATGCGCTTCGCAAGGCGATGCGCAAAGCCCAGATTGTTCGACCAGATGCTCGCGGCGAGACCGTAGCTCGTGTCGTTGGCGATGTGCGCAATGTCGTCGACGGATTTGTAGGGTGTCGCCACGACGACGGGTCCGAAGATCTCTTCGCGCATGATGGTGGCCGCGGGTCCCACTTTCGTGAACACGGTCGGCCGAACGAAATAGCCCTTGTTGCCTTCACGTGCCCCGCCGGCAACGACCTCCCCGCCCTCCTTGCGCCCTCTGTCGATATAGCCCAGCACGCGATCGAACTGCTCGCGCGAGACCAGCGGACCCATCTGTGATGTCGGATCGTAGCCCGGCCCGAGCTTGGTGGATCTCGCAATGTCGGCGATGCCGCTCACGACCTTGTCGTAGAGTTTCTCGGCCACGAAGAGGCGCGAACCCGCCGTGCAGACTTCTCCCTGATTGAAGAAGATGGCATTGGCGGCGCCGGGGATCGCCACCGCCGGATCGACATCGTCGGTGACAATCACGGGCGATTTCCCGCCCAGCTCAAGCGACACGCGCTTGACGGAATTCATGCAGGCCCGGCCGATAATCTTGCCCACCTCGGTCGAGCCCGTGAAGGCGATCTTGTCGACCATGGGATGATCGACGAGCGCGGCGCCCGCGGTTTCACCAAAGCCGGTGACGATATTGACGACGCCGGGCGGGAAGCCTGCTTCGAGGATGAGCTCCCCGAGCCGCAGCGCCGTGAGCGGCGTCTGTTCCGCGGGCTTGAGCACGCAGGTGCAGCCCGTCGCGAGCGCGGGACCGAGTTTCCACGCGGCCATCGCGAGCGGGAAATTCCACGGCACGATCTGGCCGCACACACCCACCGGCTGGCGCAGCGTGAACGCCTGGAATTCCGTGTTCGGCATGCCGATCGAGACATCGAGCGTCTGCCCCGAGATCTTCGTCGCCCAGCCGGCCATGTAGCGGAAGAAATCCACGGTCCCAGCCACGTCGACGAAACGCGCATACATCACGAGCTTGCCGTTGTTCAGCGATTCAAGCTGCGCGAGCTCTTCTGCATTGGCTTCGACGAGATCGGCGAGTTTCAGCAGCAGCCTTTCGCGGCCCGCCGGCGTCATGCGCGTCCATTCAGAATCGTCGAATGCCCTGCGGGCGGCTCTCGCCGCGCGCTCGATATCCTCTTTGTCGCCTTCCGCGACCTTGCAGATCACATCTTCCGTAGCCGGGTCGTAGACATTGAACGTCTTTCCGGAAGCCGCCTCCTCCCATCTGCCGTTGATGAGAAGCTTCCCGGGTTTTGCGATGAATCGGCGCGCCGGTTCATTGAGAGCCGCCAAATTGGTCTTCTGATCCATCGACTCCCTCCAACCTCTCTCGCATCACCCGATGTCACGACTAAACGCGGCAGGTGTCGAAGCTGCTTTGCTCACGATGAAAGGCGAACATGCTAAATCGGAAGACGGTTTTTCATGGCCGAACCGGCACTTAGCCAGCGATTGGGGCGCATCCAGCATGGCGCGCTTCACCGAATGCTCGCGTTCGAACGTCAACCAATGCTGCCCACCAGATGCGATGGGAATACAAAGGCTACTTTTCCCACCCCAATGTGATACCGCGTGGTTTCTCCATGCGAACCGGACAATTTCGCTTTGCGAATAGTCCCACTTCTTCTCTCGACTATGAAAGTGGGACGCTTTTTCATTGACCTGCTCATGACCCGCCAATCATCATCGGCGTCGCATGCTGATGGAAATCACCACGCTCCTCGACGAGATCGCCGCCTATTGCGGCCAGAACGGAATTGCCGAATCCACGTTCGGCCGCCTCGCCATCAACGACGGCAAATTGATGGGTCGATTGCGCACCGGCGGACGCATTACCGAACAGACCTGCGCACGTATTCGTGCGTTCATGCGCGACAATCCGGAGCCTTTGCGCAGGCGTGCAAGCGGACAGCGCGCCGGGAAGACTTGGCCCGCCGTGCGTGCGTTGGTGCCATGGCTCAACCCGGAAGCCGAGAAGAGCTTTCGCTTCTACGACAATCGCCAGAAATATCTGCTCTTCGTGACGACGAGCAGCGAGAAATGGATGGTGGCCGAGCGCGCCAGCGCAGAGCTCGCGAATATCCGGCCGCATCCTCCGGCCGTGCGTCTGTTCGATGCGGGCGTCGGTGACGGGTCGGTTCTCGCGCGGGTGATGCGCGCGATGCACAGCCGCTTTCCGACGATGCCGTTCTACATCGTGGGAAAGGAAATCAGCGTCGAAAACCTGCGGCTCACGCTCGAGAAGATGCCCGACCGTTTCTGCGAGCATCCCTCGACCGTGCTCGTCATGACGAATTTGTTTTTTTCGGAAGCCCCGTGGCTGCAGTCGCGTCTGCCGGATGCTCCTCCGCCGGTATGGCACGAGCTCGCATTGACGGGGACGACAGGGCACGAGTTCGAGCAGCAGATCACGAACTTGCAGCCACTTCTCGCCGCGAACTGGCAGGCGCATGCGGACGCGAAGACGGGAAGCCCCGTCTACGAGCGCCCCGTCGTGCTCGTGATCTACCGCAAGGATTACAAGTTCCTTCTCGAACCCGTCCTGCCGCGCAAAGGCGCCGCAACGGCTGATTTCGATTTCGTGCTCGCGTCGCAGCCCTATCGCGCGCGGGCGAGCGCCAAATTCAAGGCGCGCGCGGTGATCGCCCCGCTGGCGCGCGCGCTCGGACCCGGCGGCCGCCTTCTCGGCATCCATTCGCATGGCGAAGGTCCCGGGCTCGAGATCGTTCGTCGCATCTGGCCCGACGACAATCCGTTCGACACCGACCGTCACCAGTTGTTGCGCGAGGTCAAGACCGCGCTCGGTCCTTCCGCCCGCAAGTTCAATTTCCAGGCCTCTTCGGACGCCCATTCGCGCTTCCGCTACGAGATGTACACGCTGCCGAGCGAGATCGGCGCGAATATCGGCACCTCGACACTGCTCGCGGCATGGAACGCGGCCGTTTACGTCGCGCAGATCGAGGACGATCGCCTCGAGCACGTGATTTCCCACCAGGATTATCTCGACGCGACGGCCGAAGTGCTGCGCAAGCATGGCGGTCTCTGGTTCTGGGACGAGACGTATGTGATCTCCCGCAGGCAGGAGCCTGCGTGATGGACACGGTGGGGGCGCCGTCGAACCGGGACGATGCGGGGCCGCGACGGCTGCTCGAGCGGGCCTCGATCGAGGTGACAGCACGCGATTCTGTCGCCGTCGACACGCTGCCGGAGAGATTTGCTCCGGGCACCGACGTGCACGTCACATTCCTGCCCGACGACGATCTCGATCAGACGGCGGAAACCTGTGTCCGTCTGAGGCGCGCCGGCTTCAACCCGACGCCGCATCTGACGGCGCGCAATTTTACCGACCGTGTCGCGCTCGATCGGCAACTCGGCCGCCTGTCGGACGAAGCCGGCGTCACGCGAGCGCTGGTGATTGCAGGCGACGTGCCCAGTCCGCGCGGGCCCTATGCGAGCAGCCTCGAGCTGCTGAAGACGGGTCTCATCGAGAAGCATGGCATCCGTTCGGTCCTGTTGGCCGGACATCCGGAAGCGCACCCCGCAGTGTCCGCGAACGCGATGGAGAAGGCCCTCCAGGAAAAGCTGGCTTACGCCCGTGCGCATGACCTGGTGACCGAAATCGTGACGCAATTCGCGTTCGAGGCGCCGCCCATCCTCGACTGGCTGGTGCGGCTGCGCGCGCGCGGCATCGATGCGCCCGTCAGGTTCGGCTTGGCGGGGCCGGCGGGCGCCGCAACATTGCTCAAATATGGAATGCGCTGCGGCGTCGGCAATTCCATTCGCGCGCTGCGGCGGCGTGCCGGAACGATCGGCAAGCTCATGGGCGACACCACGCCGGACGAACTTCTTGCGGACCTCGCGGCCGGGCTGCGGAGCCAGGAGCTCGGACCGTTCGCCGGGATTCACATCTATACGTTCGGCGGGATGCGCAAGACGTCGGACTGGCTCGCCAAAGCACGCCAGCGGGCAAGCGAAGCGGTCGCGAAGGACGAAGTAGAGTGAGCGGACATCGCGGCTCCTTTGCGCGGGGACGCCATTCGGCCGGCGTCGAAGATTTGTTCTCTCTTGGTCGTGCGACCGGCCGAACGCCGCGCCATTGTGGACCAGATGCGGGACATCCTGGCGGCGCCCCGCCGCCTGCTTGCCGTCGCAACGAACCTGACAGCGAGAGGAATGTCGGCCATGGCCGCGAAGAATCTGGAAGACGTATTGAAGGCCGCCGGCGATCCGGTCGCCATGCTGCGCAACTCGCAGATCGGCGCCTATGTCTATCCCGTGGTCGCGCCGGAATTTTCCAATTGGCGCGACGAGCAGCGCGCCTGGGCCGAGACCTGCGTGCTCTTCGACCAGTCGCATCACATGGTGGAGCTCTACATCAAGGGCCGCGATGCGCTGAAGCTGGTTTCGCATCTCGGCATCAACACCTTTTCGAACTTCAAGCTCAACCGCGCCAAGCAATTCGTGCCGTGCAGCCATGACGGCTACGTGATCGGCGACGGCATCCTTTTCTATCTCGCGGACAACGATTTCGCCTTCGTCGGTCGCGCGCCCACGGCGAACTGGCTGCAGTTCCAGGGCGAGACGAGCGGCTTCGACGTCGCGATCGAGAAGGACGACCGCTCGCCGTCGCGGCCGATGGGAAAGCCGGTCGTGCGCCGGCACTACCGCTATCAGATCCAGGGACCGAACGCGGAAAAGGTCATCGTCAAGCTCAATGGCGGCCCGTTTCCCGACATCAAGTTCTTCCACATGGACTACATCGCCATCAAAGGCCGCAAGGTGCGCGCGCTGCGCCACGGCATGTCGGGCCAGCCCGGTCTCGAAATCTGGGGACCCTACGCGGAAGGCGACGAGATCCGCGACGCCATTCTCGAAGCCGGACGCGAATTCGGCATCGCGCAGGTCGGCGCGCGGGCTTACGCGACGAACACGCTGGAATCGGGCTGGATTCCCTCGCCGCTTCCGGCCGTCTATTCCGGCGACAAGATGAAGGCCTATCGCGAATGGCTGCCGGCCGCGAGCTACGAAGCGACGGGATCGATCGGCGGCAGCTTCGTCTCGAACAATATCGAGGACTACTACGTCACGCCCTACGAGCTCGGCTACGGCCCGTTCGTCAAATTCGATCACGACTTCATCGGCCGCGAGGCGCTGGAGAAAAAGGCCGACAAGCCGCATCGCAAGAAGGTGACGTTTGCCTGGAACGGCGACGACGTCGCCAAGGTCTTCCAGTCGATGTTCGTGCCGGGCGGCGAGATGTACAAATATATCGATCTGCCGCTCTCGAACTATGCGTCGGCCTCCTACGACAGGATCGTGAAGAACGGCAAGACCGTCGGCTTCTCGATGTTCGCCGGCTACAGCTACAACGAACGCTCCATGCTTTCGCTCGGCATTGTCGATCCGGACATCCAGATCGGCGACCAGGTCGTCCTGGTGTGGGGCGAAGAGAACGGCGGCACCAGGAAACCCACCGTCGAACGCCACAAGCAGATCGAGATCCGCGCCAGGGTTTCGCCGGTGCCTTACGCCCGCGAAGCGCGCGAGCATTACGCGGAAGGCTGGCGGACGAAGCAGACCGCGTAGGTCCGGGCGCTCCGCCATCGCCGCCCTGCCCCTGCTATCAGGGGAAAAATCAGGGGCAAAAAATTTCTCCGCGCCGGCCGAATTGGGGGACATGCCCATTCCGCACGGCTTTCCCGCGCGTCCGGCTCGCGCACCACGTCGAGAAGCAGGGGCGCGCAGGGCCAATTCCATCCGTACCCGGACGAAATTGGCGAGGCGACGGAGGAGGACAAGCACGAGCGCCATTGGGTATCCTTTTTGTACCAATACGGTGTATGATACCGTATCGGTTATAACCTGTCAAGAGGAAGTTTTTCCCCTGTTCTCAAGGGGTTACGCAAGCGAAGCCGTGCTCGCGCTGCTATCATATCCGGGAACCGCAATCGCGCGCCGAGACCGGCGAAGAGTATCGGGGGGGTAAAGATCGGTGCTTCGAAGAGCTGGATATGGTGCAGTTGCACTTTTTTTGGTGTTGTCGCTCGCGCATGCGTTTGCGCAGACCAAACCTGCGCCTGATCAATCCGCCAATGCGCAGCAGCCAGTTTCGGAGCCCGCGTCGGCTCCTCCGGCCGACAATCCGGGAAGCTGTGACCGGTATTTGCCCGCAAATTTTGTGTTTCCGCCGGGGATGAGAACAACGCTCATGTCCCTTCACATCAATCTCGCGGGGGACGTGAGCAACACTGTGCTGACCCGGTCGAGTGGAAACGGCGATCTCGATGAGGCCGCGCTCGCATGCGCTTCTGGCTCACACCTGGCGCCCGTCTTGGCAGCGGGCAAACCCATAGACGTCGA
>Ga0335069_10014073_pt1 | contig 11222 bp, 11 predicted proteins | sample Lox_Sample_11_FD_206714 | JGI IMG/M metagenome (GOLD analysis project Ga0335069, IMG submission 206714) | Soil microbial communities from Loxahatchee National Wildlife Refuge, Florida, United States - Lox_Sample_1.1 | ecosystem: Environmental > Terrestrial > Soil > Wetlands | place: USA... | reverse complement strand
AATAGAATTCAAGAAAAAAGGTGCAGTTATAAAAAATCTCCCCTTTTTTTCATTGTATGTTATCACTATTTTACTCATTTATCAATATTCCGCTTCAAAATTTATTGGGTCTTCTTTACCGTCGTTAATTAAACTTGAATAAGGCACGGCCCACACTGACATAACTCTTCCTTTAACTCTGACTCTAAAATTTATTACGCCCATCTCTCTATTTGCCCTATACCATAACGTTTTATTTTTAGGGATATCAGTTTTAGTTCTTTTTAAATAGTCTTCATAATCCATAGCTCTAAACATTACCATTTTTTCATTTTGATACCATGATACGACCGGCATGCCCCTCAACATAACGCTTCTATCATTTATATCAGCTCCATCATTTGTTAAATCAGCCTTTCTTAAAAATTCTTCTAGTCTAAACTTCAAAACACCATTCGGCGTTGACTCGATGGGCGCTTCTTCGAATTTTATTTCTTTCATCAACTCGGACAATATTTCATCTGTCCATTGGCTTTGTTTTAATTTTGATGGTAATACTTTATTTATTTTTTCAATCGCTTTAACTCTGACCTGTCTATAATCCATAAGCTCTTCTGTAGTCATGATAATCGGAACACCGTCCATTTTAAATTCCCAGACGACCGGCTCACTGTTTATGTATTTGATTAGATCCGTAAACATCGGTAATTTATCTGATGCTGTTATACTTTCGTATTCAGAATCAGATATACCATATTTCAATTTTCTACATTCGTCCTTGTCACACCAATCACGCCAGGGGTCTTTTTTACAAGAATATTCATAAGCTTTTTTTAAAGCTGATTTTATAGTTCTATTCGCTTCGGCATATGGCAGTGACTCTTCAAATAATTCGGCTTGCATTGAGTGAGTCATCTCAAGAGCTGAATTAGGGTTTCTCTTTTTATTGTATATTGTAATGTGGAACAACGCTTCATTACGTTGCCCGTTCTCAATTCCATGTTTTAAAGCTGCCTTTATACAAGGAGGAGCATTCGAATGCTCTGCATTGAAATATTTTTCTAATTCTTCTTGTGTTATAGAATTAGTTTCTGCGTTTGTTAGAAATAAATCAAAAGAACACGGACAACCATTCTCAATTGCATATCTATTTGTTTCATGGGCATTGAAATAAGGTAAATTAATCCAATTTCCTAAAGCTCTATTACCCTCAGCGTCCATGATAAGCTTAGTTTGCTTCGGGAAAACACAATCAGACCCTTCTATATTTAAATCTGACATCCATCTCAAAAGAACTCCCTTAGCCATATCAGCCCTAAGAGGCTCTCTGCCGAACAAATATAAATGGGCCCCGCCGGATTTTGATCTACACAATATCAGAGGTAAACCGAGAGTTCTAATTTTTAATTCAATCGAAGCTAAGTCTAGGTCACAAGAAGAATCGTGATTATCAATATCAATAGCCCCAAACCAAACCAAACCATCATCCCTGATCGGAACTATACCAAGACCAATCTCACCCTTCAAATGTTTCTCAAAAAAAGAACTGTTCAAAGGTTCTTTTAATGTTTTCATGGACCTATTTTTTGGTTCGTCCGGGTCAAATTGACCAAACGACCTAGAGTTGCCTCTAAATAAATCCATGAATCTCTTCAATTGCGTACTATCAAGCATGTGAACACCTCGCCGCTATTCTCTATACTTAAATTATACCACACGGCATACGAGCAGTCAATACCACATGGACGTGCGGTATACGATCCTACCAATACGAAATATTAGGCCGTACATATAATGAACTGATACTGTACACATACTGTACACCCCAAACTCATTTACGGACGCGGCCCCGCGCGGGTTGTTGGTATATATGTACAGTGTACATATGCTGCGCGGTATATACAATACTATATAATTAAATTCGTGCGTATTTGAGGGAATGTTCAAACCATATCAGAACCCGCGTCCGTAAATGAGTTTGGGGTGTGATAATATATGGCGTCACCTGTATGCACATACGTACATCTATAGGCTGTGGCGCGGATGTATCGTTGTGGTGTACGTCTTGACAGACGTTATTTTATAAAAGCGACAATAAGATTATAATAGCCATATATGAAACGGAAATTACGGAAATTGCTTCTTCACCCATTCATGACATATATTAGCGTATTCAGCTACTTCGTCAGCGTTTTTCCCGTATTCAAGAAGAAATTCTGAAGCTTCATTTGAAAGTCTGCGCTCATAGGCGGTGTTTTTAGTATACTCGGCGGTGTTGGAGGCTGCGGACAATTGGTCTCCAACACCGCTAATTGTCCGCCCTGGGTCGCGCAACCCGCCATATTGTTTAGACAAATTACGGTTAATAATATATAGATCGTTGATTTTTTTCTTATTTTCAACATTTTTATTTTCCATTTCTTTAGTCAAATTATTATTAATTTTTTCTATCTCAGCTAGTTTATCATTAGATTTTTTCAATACTTCGAACATTTCTAAATTTGTTTTATTTTCTTTGTTCAAATATTTTATTGTCAAATAAGAATCAGTTAATTTATAAGTAGAAATACCCCCTATCAAAATACCTCCGATGAATGATGTAAAAACGCTTTGAAAATTAAATATTGGTATCATCATACTCTTCTTTAACAGAAATACCAGTATTTGTTATCACTCTCAACATAGCGTTCAAAACAGGTAACCCTATAGCTACTAGCGTGTAAAAGTCAACCGATAAATAGGGTTGCAATATCTCAGCTTTGGCCTCTAAAACAACCAAAGCTGCTACAACTACATTTAATCTGATTATTTTTGATTTATACCAGACTTTTTTCATTTCGGTGTTTTTCCTTCATTTAAATCTTTTAATGATAAACCACCAGTATATTGACAATGGGCCAATTCTTTAAATGTTTTCCATCTACCGGCCCATTCCAACCCAACAGATTCTGCTATTGAACCACACCTAGAAAAAATATCGATATTGCCCCAATCAATTTTACCATTTACAATCGGAGCGAAATCAAAAGCAACACGAAAATTGTGATATGATTGACCTCCTTTAGCATTGGTAACTTTTTTTCCAATTTTCGTGCGTCCTTGCGCATATAACTCATTCTGTGATTCGAAGTCTCTATAAGTTGAAGTTATTATCACATCGATACCTTGTTTTTTGCAAAGGTCGATAAATTTTGTTGCTTTTTCTCTAACAACGGGTAATAATTCATCCAAACTTCTACTATTTATCATTTGTCTACTTTCTTATCTAATTTTTCTTCTATTCTATCTAATTTATTAAACAAAGTTTGCAAAGTTTGCAAAAAATCATGTTTTGAAACATAACCGCCAGCCACTAAAACCTCTATCTTTGACACTTTATCGGCCAACTCTTTATCCTCGGTCTGTAGATCTTTCAATGTTTCGTACATGATTTTCAACCACCAACCACCGATAGTGCAAATTATACCGATCAGTATGTTTATAGTTTGTTGTGTCATGGTTTCATCCTTAATTCTCCAAACGAATTTCTCCAAATATTACCAGAGACCAGCCCAGTCAAGCTATCTTTAACATCTTCAAACACTATTGAACTAGCGTCTGGGAAGTGTATGACCCCATTTTGATCTATCCACATCACTAACTTTCTAGCAGTTCCAGCATATATACCAAAATTCCTTGTTCCATCACCCAGGGTATCTTGATGAATCAACCAGTCACCAATGGATATCCCAGTTCTTTTAGAAGTAGCATGATATGACTCTTCTAAATATACCGGCACAGTATATTGATCAGTCATACCGCCTACCAATAATCTTGTTAATATTTCCGAAGTTGTACCAACCCTTATCCCACCACTGCCAGCTTGTATATCTATGGCGGGTGAAGTCGAGGTTCTATCAGGATGCGGGTTTCTAATTCTAATAGCATTGAGTGTATAGTCCTGTATATCCACCCCAACAGCGACTTTTGTCGATCTACCGGTTGCCAAGGCGGCCGGTTGCCAAGGCGATCCTCCGATCCCACCGATTTTAACCCCGATATCAAACCCAAAATCAACCCCTGCAGAATTAGCGTCAATTATACCCCCATTTGGATCACCGCTAATTCCGGTTATATCTACCCCGGCTCTTATCGGCCAATTTCTCCTATTAGGCGACTCAAATGCAAAACCGCCAGCCCAAGGGTTTGTGTGGATGCTTATCCCTGACGATCCCCTATACACACTGTCGATATAATTACCAGGTGCTCGTTTTTGTACAAAAGCACTTAACCCCGACATAAAAATTTCTCTGTAATAAGGATCATCTGAAGATGGCCCAGATACTGACAAATCATTAAATAAACTAATACCTAAACATTCAGCGTTTTGGGCCACATTCACGCCCTGACTTAAGGGTTTTATTTCTGTTCTATCAACAGAAACACCTTCTGTATTTTTATTACTAGCATTGTAGACATTAGTTTCTAAAAGCAAATTACTAGTTGACCCCGATGTACTGGCTCTCCAAAATCCGTAATTTTGTTTAATGTATGGTCCTGTCATACCCATTTTGAGTGGCGACGAAGACGCTGTTCTATCATTCCAGAAAGAGATTTTAACATTATCATCACCGTCTGTGTTACTATAAGGTTCGTTGTTGACATATGTTAAGACTCTATGGTTCATGACCATATCTAAAGGTCTTGATGATTGAGGATCCCAAATCTCACTACCACTGGGTATCCCCTTCATCCTTCCTGACCAGGGACTGGACCCATCCAAATTTACTAAAACAGCACCAATATCAAATATCCAATTGGATCCATATAGGTCTATAGCAGAACAACAATACCTCCCTTTTGGGACATATATTTCATCCGCCCCTGAAGCTAAAGCCGCTAAAAAAGCTTCAGTATCATCAGTAACGCCGTCACCAACCGCACTGAAGCTTTTAACAGACACAAACAGCTCTTCCACTAAATTTATTCCATCAACAACAGCCTCATAAAAAATTTGCGAATCTTTATTGTCATTAGATAGTATTGAATACTTACCTTCAGAAAAATAAATATTCGAAGGAGTACCGGCCCTAATTATATAGCCATATAATGTTTGTAATGGCTGTGCAGCAGGTTGAGTTAAATCCTCGTCCCAATACACTTGTATTGGATTTGTTATAGGATTTTTATTTTCTTCTCCTATGTATATTTTTCCATTATTTAAAGGGGCGCCGTTCTTATTAGTGAAAAACGGATATTGTTGAACCAATTTAGTAGCCATATTTATACTCTTTCTGCGCTTGTATGACGGAAATTAAATATTTTTCCCGTTGAGATAAATTCATAGGATTCTTAACTTCTTTCAAGAAGTTACTAAATTTTTTACTTAAAGCGAATTTCTTTATTTCTTGTTTTTGTGATGACGTCCCTATAGATTTGACCATATTTAGAAATTCGGGGGATCCTATTAACGCATCAACTGCTTTTAAAGAACTAGTTTTACCTCTAGTCAACGCGCTGGCTATACCGGCAGCTACGCCTGACCCTGGGACACCTAAAGGAGTGGTTACAGCTTCAGCTGCTAATCCCAACGATGATCTTTTTGCAATTTGATAAAAATCATATATCAGCCCATCGGACCCGTACAATTGTTGTTGCAAGGACAGAAGCCTTCCCGTGTTAATCCTTTCTTTTGTTGAACTTGATATACCTTTAGACACTCTGTATAGATCACTCAATTGCTTTCTAGAACCAGGGGGTAAATTTGACATTATAGCTAAATATGATTTTTTATTTTTAAGTAAATTTTCGTACCATTTTATATACGATGAGAAATTAATCTGATTATTTCTAGCATTTTTACCGAAAGCAGTAGCTAGACCAGAAGCAACAACTTGTTGTCTCATATCACTCGGCACTGCTTTTATTAAATTTATTAATTTATCTGGGTCTCCCTTCGGTAAAGATTTTATAGATGATTCTAGTTGGTACGCCATGGAATTATTTATCTCTTTACCAAAAAGAGATATCATATCATCTTCTAAACTTTTCCTAATAGCAACAACTTTATTAGCATTTTGGAAAATGTCCGCAACACCATATTGGTTAACAACATTTAATTGATCTTTTTTTAATTCGGCTTCCAACTTTTTAATTAAGCCAGTGTCCGCGTCTTTAAAAGGGCCTTTCCCTTTTATTCGTGCCGCTGTTAACTCGCGACGAACATCATCTAATAATCCGTAAGTAGGATTATTAGAAAGTTTTCTTCTTATGGTTCGTTCCATCGAAGTTATGTTCGATAAACCACCTAACTCTTCAGTTCTTTTTCCGATGAAAGATAATATATTCGGTGTTGATACTTCAGCTCTTGGGTTTATTTTTATTTTCAACTCATCATATAGTCTGGTTGCTTCGTTTTCTAATTGTTGTTGCACTTTTTGCATTTCAGATCTAATTGAGTTTGATAAAGAACTAATATCCCGTGTTCCTCCCAACTCTTCTATTAAATCATCAGCTCTTTTAGCTATTTGTTCTAATCCTTCTACTTCAGCGGCTCTGGTTTCAGACCCAGGTATTGATTTAATGGCTTGAGCTAATTCTTTATATATTTGATTCGTTGTAACATGGTCTGGTTGTAAATATTCTGATATGCCCAATCTTTCAGCGGCCGATATGGTTTTTTTATCGATAGGTACTTGAGAGGCTAAAGATTTCGCAGCAGCATTACTATTTAATCCACCTTCTGCAGCTATTCTAGCCGTAGAAGCTAAATCGCTTGATGTAATTAAATCAGGCTTCTCAACATTATTTTTTAAAATCTTTTGGGCATTAGGTTTGATTATCGAAGTTAATGGTGATATGGCTTTGTTCAACGTATTTATAATTACTGGTGATGCTGCTCCAACAACACCAGCATCCAATACTTGACTTGGATTAAAATCCCCACCAGAAGCAGCCTGGCTACCCTCTACAACCGCTTGAGTTGCAGCCGCAGCCGCAGCCGACCCGAGCAAAGTTTTAGCTCTACCGGCCGGTGTAAACGCTAAAATACTGCCCAGAGCTCTAGGAATATCACTACTTCTAAAACCTGGTTTTAGAGCGTACCACTTACCATCTATACCCGACTTGAACAAATAATTTCCCTTAGAATCTTGTTTTATTTCTACGTTCGGGTTGTTTTCTTTTATTATTTTAGCTATCTCATCAGAACCGGCCATAAAAGTTCCGACGTTGGTTTTCCATCCTTTTATAGATGAATAATCGTTCAACTCTGGCATCTTTGACCAATCCTCGGATTTCTCTGATTCAGATGTCTTTCTATCATCACCAGTGATAGCTTCTTTGATGTGACCAAAAACACTAAGAGGTTCCGTGTTTTCGATTATGAAACCCTTCGGAACTTTAACTAACCCAGATTTAACATCATTTTCGAATTCTATTTTTTCTTGCCTAGACATTTGATTTGATTTATATGCGTTGAGCACACCCGAGGGGGCGGGCACAGAACTACGATCTTTAATCCTAAACCCAGGCAATGATATTTTCCCAGACTCAATATCATTTTCAAATTCCGCTTCTTCTTCCGGTGACATACGTCCAGATTCGTAAGCCTTTTTTATATTTGAAAATTTAGCGATGGCTTGTTGGAATGAAGAAATAGGAGGGGCCGAGGAATCCCTATTAACTCTACCAACATTTTCATTCCCACCCATAAATCGTGTTTTAGGTTCAGCTTTATTTAAAAAATTTTCAATTTCTTTCCAGCTTTTTTCAGGCTGGTTTTTAGTATTAGAACCAGGCAACGAAACCCAAATATCTTTTGATTTATTTATAGCTTTTTTAAAATCTCCTTCTATTAAATGGTCTAATGCACCTGCTTCACTTAATAAAGCAATAGCAGCTAGATCTTGAGTCCTTGGACTAAAATCATTAAAATTATATTTTTTCCTTAAGTTTCTCCAAGTTGAATTTGTTATTTGGTACCTGCCAAATGCAGTACTAGGGCCGTCTTTAGTTTTAACTCCCACAACATTAGGATGGTCGGACAGATCTTCAATTCTTTTCCCACCAACTAAAGTATTATAAGAATGCAAAGAATCAGTACCTTCAGTGTATGCTAATAAATCCAACATTTTTTTAATGTTAGGATGATCTGCTACATAAGCTAGTTTAGTTTTACTCATATCATCACCATCACTCAGCATACTTCATGTAACTTTTGTCTTTTATACTATCCAGGGATTTTTTTGATAAACGTTCTTCAACTATTTTGGACATGTATTCTGATGTAAAATCATCAAAATTAGTTCCGGCCGGTATATTTATTCCGGCGACACTTAGATTTTTCTTGGATTTAGCCAAAGACCCCACGGAACTAACCCATTCTGCCTTTGCCGAATTAAGAGCAGCGTCTATTTCTTGAGCTTTAGCCAAAACCCTCATAAATTTAGCTAATTCTCTAGGGTTAGCATTTTCAGGAGGAAACCCTTTCATAAATAAATTACGTTCGTAATCCGTAACCTGGCCTTGACCTTTTAACATAGCTGAAATTGTTTGATTTCTTAATCTTAAATATTCTTGTTTTAAATGAGTAACAGCATTTTGGTTACCTGTCAAATTTTTATAAATTTCAACACCTTTACCGAACGCACCAGTAGCACCGCTAGACGCATCTAATTTATCCGCTAATACTAACATGTTAGTAGCGGCTTGATTTGCGACCGATGCTGCTACTACACTGTCATTTATTAGTTTTTTAGAATCATCATTTAAAACTGTATTTTTTTGGTCAAGTTTATATATTTCCATTTCGATATCAGATTTTAATTTATCTTTATCTAATGAAAGACGTTCAGATCTTTCTTGTATTTTATCATCTATATCTTGAATTTGAGCCCTTGTTAAACTATTTTCTAAAGCTATTTTTTGAGGCGCATTTGAGGCCTCATATTCTTTTATTTGGCTGTTGTATATAGATTGCTGGGCTTCTGATGCTGTTTTAGCTACTTCAAATGGGTGCTTTTCCATTTCTCTTTGTTCTATCCCCAATTGATTAAATGTGCCAGCATATTTATCTACACCCATGATGCTGGATAGCATTAGACCAGAAGTGGCTTTCGCTTTTTCTGGGTCCAACTCAATCAATTTTCTAAAAGTTTCAGCGGCTTTCGCTGAATTGTAATCCCCTACATTTTCAAACGCTGCTACTTGATTTTCTAACAAAGCGTCCGCGACTTCTGGTCTTCCTTGCAATAGTGCAGCATGTATTTGAGTAGCTTCCTGTAGTTTATTACGCTGTTGGTCTGAACTCAACACGTCCCAGGAAGCTTTAAAGTGTTGTGACAACTGCGGGTATTTTATCATCATACCCGCAAAATCTTTACCTGTAGGGTTGGGATTTTCAGATAATTTTATAAAATCATCCTGCATTCTTCGCCTTAAATCTATTTCTTGTTGCTGTAACACTCTCTGGCGCATCACATCAATAATAGATAAACCCCCTTGAAATCCTTGAAGACCGGCTTGAAGAGGATTTTCGACATCTATGGTATAATCTATTGGACCCATTATTTAAAATCCTTTATAACCGCCAGAGAACCCACCCAAACCAGCAAACATACCCAAACTAGATGCGATCCCATTATACATTTGAGCATCTGCTCTTCCTTGAGCCATGTAATTACCGGCTTGTGCAGCGCCTTGTTGCTGTAATAACCCAGCTATTTGATTAGCAGAATTCTGACCCATATTACCAGCCATTACGGCCGAATTTTGACCAAGAGTCGTTATACCACCAGCGTTGGCAAATTGTTGTTGAATCAATTGATTCAACAACGCTGGACTGAATTGAGATAAAGCTTTTTGAGTATTCCCACTTCTTAAACCGCCTGTGGCCGACGCATTTTGGAGTATCGCGTCTTGCCCTTGACGATTCAATTCTTGGAATTGACTGCTATTTTTTATATTGTTAATGGCCCACATCTGAGCATCATTACCATTTAGACCTAGTATATCTTTTTGGTACGTTAAAGCCCCAACCCCAGCATCAGTGTATGGCTTCAATAATTCTTTCACCGCATCAAATTGACGCCTTTGTTCGGATATACTCGCTGCTGAAGCATTTGATTGCGCATTGGAAGCGGCATTGGCGGCATCTTTAGCAGAATCCGCTGCTAAATATCCCCCAACTAACCCTGCCCCTGCTACCGCGACTGCAACCCAAGCCATCTTTCTACCTCCAAAAATAATTTATCATCTAGATCATTATTTATCAATCTAGCTTCTAAATTAGTTAAACTTAAATCGTCTAAAGGATTCGGGTGCATAGTTACCCAAACCGTATCTTCTAATGTATATCCAATTCTTTTAACATTAGCTCCCGACACTAAAACAGTCCCAGACGAAACTTCTTTCATCCCGTTTTCTGTCCAAACAATAATGCGGCCCTTTGATATTATATTAATTTGTTCTTCTTTATGCATTTTTCCTGTTAATATTGTGTTTATCGGTATAATTATTTCTCTTGCATATAGCCCCTTACAAAAATAATGATTAGTTTCCAAATCTATTTGGGGATATTTAGACAAAATATTTTCAGCTTTTTTTATTCTTAATAATTCTTCAGACACACTTCCAGACATTATACCACACCCTAAAAAAATTGTCAAGTTATCTGCCGACCAGCAACAGAAATTACTAAAGAGTTCGCTGTATCACATAACGTGGATATAAAATCTCCATTCTCTATGATTTGGCCAACCAATTCAATCATACTATATGTTTCATCTGGTTGAATTACCTTATTTTTTATAACTAAATTATATGTATCAGCAACATTACCATTTTGAACCAAATTTACATTAACCGCAACATTTGTAACTGAAACATTTGTAACTGTGAATTTATCTATCACTGTCGTACACTTTATTGATGTGTATTGTGTGACTTGAGTATTTTCTATAAATTTTCTGTCTACTAATACTTTTGGTGTAACTGCCATGTTCATAAACTCCAAGTCGGTATATATCTTTCAATACCATTATCATTAATTTTTATCCATTTATCTGGGTCACCGATTTTGGGTGAATTAGTTAAAGTGGCAACCTCAACACCAATCATACCGGCAACGGAAACACTGTTATCTACTATGTATTCATTGTTTCTATTTTTAAAATCTTGAACAAAAGGTGGGAGGTATTCATTATCTTTACTTATCTTTTGTTCAAGATTAATGAAATTATGCAATTTCATTAATTCTATTACAT
>Ga0335069_10014071_pt1 | contig 11222 bp, 5 predicted proteins | sample Lox_Sample_11_FD_206714 | JGI IMG/M metagenome (GOLD analysis project Ga0335069, IMG submission 206714) | Soil microbial communities from Loxahatchee National Wildlife Refuge, Florida, United States - Lox_Sample_1.1 | ecosystem: Environmental > Terrestrial > Soil > Wetlands | place: USA: Florida... | reverse complement strand
GATGAACGATGCGACTGCAATCATTCTCCGCCCAGCCGCCGAAACCGACCTCCCGGTCATCAACGGGATCTATAACCACTATGTGCTGCACTCAACCTGCACGTGGCAGGAGGAACCAGAACCGCTGGACTGTCGCCGGGAATGGTTCCGCCAGCACAGCAACAAGCATCCGGTGATTGTAGCCGAGGCGATCGGGCACGTGATCGGCTGGGGATCGCTCTCCTTATTCCACAAGTGGCCCGCGTATCGGGGTACAGTCGAAAACTCGGTTTACGTCCACCACCAGCACCACCGGCGAGGCGTCGGGTCGGCGCTTCTGCGAGACCTGATCGCGCGGGCGGGAGCCTTAGATTACCACGCGATTGTCGGAGTCATTGACGCGGCCCAAGACGCCAGTGTCGCGTTGCATTTGAAGCTCGGCTTCCAGAAAGTTGGGCATCTGAAGCAGGTCGGCTTTAAATTCGGCCGTTGGCTGGACGTCATCTACATGGAATTGATTTTATAGCCAGATATCATCTGAGAAACCGCATGCGTACCTACTCGCCCGCCGGCGTCGCCGCCTACTGGGACACGGTCGCCCCGCATTACCTCGAACTCTTCCGCGACGAGTTCGAGTCCAAGCCGTATGACTTGGCCGCACTTGGGGACTTCGCCGCGAGGCTTGGCTCCGGCGGGAGGGTCTGCGATGCCGGCTGCGGGCCCTGCGGCCACGTGGCGCGCATTCTCGCCGGCCACGGCCTTGAGGTCGTGGGCATCGACATTTCCCCGCGCTGCATCGAACTCGCCCGCCGTGAACAGCCGGGTCTTGAGTTCCAGGTCATGGACCTCGCGCAGCTGGACTTCGCCGCCGGCGAACTGGACGGCCTGCTGGCCTACTATTCGCTCCACTACCAACCGAAGGCGAGCCTGCCTGCCGTCTTTGCCGGGTTTGCCCGCGTTTTGCGGCCCGGCGGGCGAGTCTTGATCGTCGTCAAGCAGGGCGATGGCGAGGGTTGGATCGAAGACCCGCTCGGCAGCGGGCAACGGATCTTCTGGTGCTCCTTCCAGCGCTTTGAGCTGGAGGCGCTGCTCGCTGGAAGTGGCCTCCGCGTCGCCCAATCCGCCGTGCGCGCACCCCTACCGGCCGAGGCCGCGGTTCCCCGGCTGTATGTGATCGGCGAGCGCTGAGCCGCCGGCGTTCGGGCGCTATCGCGCCCTGGCGCCGGGCCAGTTCTCATCGTCGTTACGCGGCCGAGTGGCCAGCCATCGCTCATTCATCACGCAGCACCGTCATCGGATCCACGCTTGCTGCACGAACGGCCGGGATCAGGCAGGCAGGGACCGCGGTCAGAACGAGTAACACGCCAGCCGTGATGAAGACAGTTGGATCCTTTACGGTCGTGCCGTAGACCATGCTCGAAAGGAGCCGAGTCAGTGCATACGCTCCGACCAAGCCCAGAATCACGCCCATGATGGTCAATTCCAACCCATGACGGAGGACCAAACACAGGGCGTCCCGCCGACTAGCACCAAGGGCAGCCCGAATTCCCAGTTCGTGAGTCCGGCGCGCAACAGAATACGCCAAGACGCCATACACCCCGATCATCGCCAGTGCCGCGCCTGCGGCAGCAAAGAGCGCGAGCAGTACGGTCCGGAAGCGGGGCATTCCGAGACGCTGTGAAACGATCGCATCCATGCTGGTTACGCGGCCTATGGCCTGCTCCCGGTCGATGGTCCAGATGGCCTGCCTGATCGGGCCAGCGAGGCTCATCGGCTCGGATGTAGTCCTTACCACGATAGTCGCCGGGAATGGCCGCTGCAGGAGCGATTCGTAGATCTCCGGTTCGGGCGCCACATTAGGGGAGTCCTGGCGCACGTTTCCCACGACGCCTACGATCTGGCGGGGTGCCGGGCCGAATATGTCCATAACGATTTCGCGCCCGACAGGATCCTCGCCGGCGAAGTAGCGGTGTGCAAACGCTTGATTGATGACGACAACTGCGGGTGCGTTCTTTGTGTCGCGATCGTTGAGGGTGCGGCCGCTGACAATGGGAATTCGCATGACATCGAAGTAGCGCGGCATGACGATCCGGTAGTCAGCGGCAGGACGGTCGGTCTGGCTGGAGTACGTGACGCCCGGCCTGCTGAACCTGGATGCCCATGAGACGCCTTCCACGGGCAATTCCGTGGCGGCGGCAGCAGCTTCCACCCCGGGCAGTTTCTGAATCTCGTCAGTGACTTTCTGCAGAAAGCCGCTCCACGCGTCAGCCCCACCGTTCCGAAAGTACGGGCCGCGCAATTGCACGGTGAGCAGGTCATCCGGACGAAACCCGAGCCTTACCTGCTGCAGATTCGACAGGCTCTTGATCAGCAGTCCAGCCCCGATCAGCAGCACACTCGCCATGGCGAATTCCGAGATGACGAATATGCCACGCAGGCGGGAGCGCTCCGGATCGTCGCCGTTGTCTCGGCGGATGTTCCCCAGGGCCGCGCCCGGACGCGCGCGAAGAAGCCGCCACGCGGGTGCGGAGCCAAACACGATTATGGCTACCAGGGACACGAACAGAACGAAAAGGAGGACCGTGCCGTCTACCCGCACCCCTTCGAGGTTCGGCAGATCTCGCGGCGCAACCAAGACCAACAGCCTGACACCTGCAAGGGCTGCCGCCAACCCGGCCGCGCCGCCGCACAGAGCCAGAACCACGCTTTCGGTGATGAGTTGACAGGCGACGCGTGCACGGCTCGCACCCAACGAGACGCGAACGGCGATCTCGTTCCGTCGGGCGATCGAGCGGCAAAGAAGCAGGTTCGCCACGTTGGCGCAAGCAATCAGCAAGAGTAATGCCGTCGCCGCCATCAGCACCAGCAGCGTCCGGCGAACCCCACCGATTGTCACCTCGTGGAGCGACATCAAACTGACACCACGGTTGCGGTTCGAAATCGGGTAGGCGTCTTCGAGGCGACGGGCAACTGTGTCGAGTTCCACGCGCGCCTGGTCCAGTGTGGCGCCGGCTCTTAGGCGGCCCACGACCTGGAAGTTGTGCGCGTTCCGCTCGGTCGCAGTCCGCGGATTCCAATAGCGCTCCAGAAACCAGACCTCAACGTCAGTTGGGAAATGGAAATCCGGCGGCGCGACTCCGGCCACCCGGTACGCGCCCTGTCCAACCCGGAATGACTTGCCGAGGGCGCTCGGATCGGCGCCAAACTGGCGGACAAATAGACCGTGACTGATAACCGCAAACGGAGCGCCCTGATCGGTGATGAGCGTGGCGCCGAGCTTCGGCGATACTCCCATCGTCTCGAAGAACTCCGGTGAAGTTGCCGCCGCGAGGATCTGCTCCGGATGAACGGGGCCGACCACGCTGAGATCCACGACGTGCCAGGCGGCCATGTGCTCGAAGCTCCTCGCGGATTTATTCCAGTCTTCGAAATCAGGGTAGGAGACTCGCTGGATCTCGCGGTCAGTCTTCTTGTCGACCTCGCCAATCTGGACGAGGCGATCGGCCCGCGGGTAGGGCAACTGCCGCAAGAGCAAGGCGTTGATAGTGGTGAACATCGCGGCATTCACGCCCACGCCGAGGGCCAGCGTCAAAACGACGACGATGGTGAAGCCAGGGCTCCGGCGCAGCATGCGCGCGGCGAAATGCACATCACGAATGACGGCGTCGATAGTGGGCCTGGCGCGATCTCCGCGCCGGCGATCGGCAGGAGGTGGCATAGGAATTAGACGACCCTGGCCGGCTTTTGTTATTCGGTGTTTCGGGCCTTTATAAGAACTATTAAGTCAAAAAACCACGGCCCTCGGCGGAATATTCTTGCAGAAAGGGCGCCTGCCTCTCAGCAGCGCTTCGAACGACGCAGCCTCCCGTTCTTAGCGCCAATAGCATGCCGAACCTGTGTAGGTCAGCGAGTCGGTAGCCCTGACGCCGTACAGCATGCTCGACAAGCGCGCGTTCCGGCCAGCGCCGCGACGAGCCCGGCGACAACACCAGTGCCCGGAAGCAGCGCGCCGGTTTATCGTTCGGCCTTCAAGGCCTCCACACAGTTGATCCTGGTAGCACGAAGGGCAGGCACCAGCGAGGCAGTGAGCGCGGTCGCCAACAGCACCAGTGACGCCACCGCGAACGTGAGGTTGTCGGTGGGGCTGACCGCATAAAGTTGAGTGCCGAGCATCCGCGTGGCAACGAGAGCGCAAGGGATTCCTACCACGGTCCCGGCCAGGGCGAGGACGACTCCTTGGCGAACGATGAGGTTGCGAACGCTCCCAATCGGCGCGCCCAGTGCCAGCCGAATGCCGATCTCGTGCTGTCGCTGCGCTACCATGTAGGACATCAGGCCGAACAGACCGACCGCGGCCAGCAAGGTCGCGACCCCCGCGAAGGCGCCCAACAGGAAGGATGAGAACCGCTGACGGGCCGTGGAGTCGGCAAGCCACTTCTCCATTGTCGCGACTCTATAGAGGGGAGCGTCCTTTTCGAGCTCGCGAACGGCCTGCCGGACGGAGGGCAGGAGTGCGGCCGGTTGGCCCGCGCTTCGGATCACGAGCCGCAGCGAGTCGGGCGCGCCGCGGGCTTGGCGCAGCGCAACGTAGAAAGCGGGCCGGAAATCCGTGGCAAGCCCAAAATCGCGGACGTCTCCGGCGACACCGACAATCTCCAACGAGCCCCAGGGCAACACCAGTATCCTGCCGACAGGGTTTTCATTCGGAAAGAGCTGTTGCGCAAGGGATCGGCTCACCACGGTGACCGGCCGCGAGTTTCCGCCGTCCATCGGCTTGATACTCCGCCCGGCGAGAATCGGGATGCCCATGGTCTCGAAGAAGCGATCGGTCACCATGCGTCGCGTGGCCGGAAGGAAGTCCGATGAGGTCTGCGGCGGCCGGTCCGCGCGGTGGACACCGTTCCACGGCCCGCCAAAGAAGGGAAGCTGATCCGCGCCCGCGGCGCTGGCCACGCCGGGAATGGCACGGATGCGGTCCAGAACATCGAAGTAACGCTGGCTCTGTGTGCCCGTATCTCGGCCCGGGACTTGCACGTCGATCGTGAGCAGCCCCTCGGCCTTCAGGCCGGGATCAACCTGGTGCAGCCGCGTCATGCTGCGAAGGAGCAGACCCGTGACGACCAGCAGGACCAGAGAGAGCGCCAGTTGGACCGTGACCAGCAACCGGCGCGAACTCAGGTGCCTTCGGCCTGCGGTGGCGCGCGCGCTCTCCCGCAGGTTAGAGAGCAAATCGAGGCGCGTGCCTTGGAGGGCGGGCGCCACACCGGAGAGCAGGGCGGTCAACACCGTGGCGGCAACGGCGACCCAGAGCACGTGAGCGTCCAAGCCGATCGAGGCCAGGCGGGGAAGGTCGCCCGGCTCCAGGGCCTTCACCGCGCGAATCCCGAAACTCGCCAGCCCGACTCCGACGGCTGCACCGGCGGTGACGAGGACGAGGCTTTCGATCAGCAGTTGGCGCGTCACCGCCGCAGCAGAAGCGCCAAGAGAGAGGCGAACGGCAAGTTCACCGCGCCGCGACATCACGCGGGCCAGCAGGAGCGAGGACAGGTTGGCACACACGATCAGCAGAACCAGCGCCGTGGCCCCCATCAACATGAGCATGACCGGCCGTACCGGGCCGAAGAACTGCTCGTGGAGCGGCGTGAGCCTGACGCCCCAGCCCCCTTTCTCCTTGGGAAACTCCCGCGAGATTCGGGCCGCGATCACAGCCATCTGGCTTTGCGCGCGAGCCAGCGTAGCTCCCTGCGCCAGGCGGCCGATCATGAGGAAGTTGTTGTTGCCCCGCCCGCTCTCCGCCCATCCGCCCCTCTGCATGGGGAACCACACTTCCACTCCGGCGGGATAGTCGTAGCGCTCCGGCATTACCCCGATGACCTGATAGACCGCGTCGTCGATGGTGACCAGCGTGCCGACGACGTCCCGACGGGCGCTCAGCCTCCGTTCCCAAAAGCCATGGCTCACCACGACCACGCCTGGCCCGCCCTCCACCTCTTCGGCCGGGGAGAAGGAGCGGCCCAGGAACGGGGCGATTCCCAGGGTGTGGAAGAAGTTCGCGGAGACCTTGCTCGAAGGCACGCGCTCCGGCTCAGCCGTGCCGGTCACCACCCGCCCCGACTGAAAGACGCTGCGTGCGGCCAGCGACTCGAAGGCGTTGCACTGGTCCCGATAGTCGAAGTAGTCCAATGCCGAGACGGAATTGGGCCTTCCCGCCGCGGTCGTCGCTTCAGCCCAGACCAGGCGATCGGGATAGCCGAAGGGTAGGGGACGGAGCACCACTCCCCACAAGACGCTGAACATCACGGCGATGCCCCCGATGCCGATCGCGGAGATGAGAACAACAGCGGCCGCGAAGCCCGGGCTGCGGCGCAGCGTGCGCGCGGAAAAATTCACATCGTGGATAAGGGCGTCGATATTGCGCATGGCGTGATATCCGTTCATATACTGCGAGCAGGCCGCCGACGGCGAAGAGCTTGCTCGATACAACTAAGTGCCAAACGAGCCTTCACTCAAAATGCAGCGCGGTGAGGGGGTCCACACGACTCGCTCGCCAAGCCGGGATGTAGCTTGCCACCAGCATGACCAGGACCAACAAAACCGCCGAGCCCGTGTAAGTAAGCAAGTCGGTAGCCGTGACGCCGTACAACATACTCGATACGACGCGCGTTCCAGCCAGTGCTGCGACAAGCCCGATGACAACTCCAACACCCGCAAGCGTAGCGCCTTCACGCACCACCATCATCCGAACGTCCGCGGCGGCAGCTCCCAGCGCAACGCGAACCCCGATTTCCTGCGTGCGCTGCGCCACGATGTAGGCCATGGTAGCGTAAAGTCCCAGCGCGGCCAGCAGCAGCGCGACGCCGGAGAAGAGTCCGAGCAGCGCCAGATTATTCCGCCGGCCCGACAGGCTGCGGCCAATCAGCGTTTCCATGGTCTCCACCCCCGTCACGACGGCGTCCGGTTGGAACTCGGCGACGACCTGACGGATCGTCGAGGCCAGCCCAGGGACATTCCCGGCGGTCCTGACCACTAGCCGAGCTTCGAGAAATGGAAACTCGTCCGCCGGGAAGAAGTACTGCGGCATGACCGGCTGGTCGAGGCCGTACTGCCTGGCGTCTCCGACCACGCCCACGATCCTCACGCGACCGCCCTTCAGGGATGGCGGCCCGAAGCGGAAGGACTTTCCGACGGGATCCTCGCCGGGCCAGAACCGGTGTGCCATCGTTTCGTTGATCAGGGCCACGAACTCAGCCGACTGGAGGTACGCCAACACGGAGGACATGTCGCGCTTCACCGGCGGCATGTGGCCGTCGGGGGCGCTGAATAGCCGCCCTCTGAGCAGCGGGACTCCCATGGCCCGGAAGTATCCCGGGGTGGCGGCGGATTTCATCGCGTTCGGAACCTGTCCCGGTGCAGGGACGGGCCGGTCGTCACGGTAGAAATTGGCCCAGGAATCGGGGTTGCTGATCGGAAGGGTGTCGATGGCCCCCACCGCTTGCACTCCCGGTATGCCGGCGAGCCGTTCGGTCACGTCCCGCAGCAGCCGCGCGTTCTGGGAAAGGTCCGCATCCTTGCGATCCGCCGGCAGAATGGGAGCCATCACCAGACGTTCGGGCCGGAAGCCAGGGTTGGTCTGGAGCGCCGCGAACAGGCTGCGCATCAGCAGACCGGCGCCGATCGAGAGCACCACGGCCAGCGCGACCTGGCCGACCACGAGGAGCTTGCGGGTGTGCAGCCGGATGGCGCTGCCTCGCCCGCCTCGCCCCCCGGATTTCAGCGCCTCCGCCACGCCCGACCGTGTGAGCTGAATGGCCGGAACCAGCCCGCATAGAAGGGTTGTCACCGCTGCCGCCAACAGCGCGAACGCCAGCACGCGCGCGTCGATCCCGATACCGCCCAGACCCTCGGCGGCCGGGAAGATCTGCTGCAGACCGGCCAGGCCGAACGAGGCGAATGCCACACCGGCGGCCGCTCCCGCCAGCGCCAGAAGCAGGCTCTCGGTCAGCAACTGCCGGATGAGTTGGGCGCGGGTCGCTCCGAGCGCGGTGCGAACGGCCACCTCGCGCTGCCGCACCGCCGCTCGCGCCAGCAGCAGTCCCGCCACGTTGGCGCAGGCGATCAGCAGGAGCAGTCCGACGGCGCCGAACAAGAGCAGAGCGGGCTGACGAATGCCGCCGCCGATGAACTCCCGCAGCGGCGCCACCACCGCGCCTACGCCTCCGTTGGCGCCGGGATACTGCTTCGCCAGCCGGGCCTCGATGATCTTCATTTCGGTGCGCGCCTGCCCGATGGTCACGCCGGGCTTCAGACGTGCGATAACGCCCACTGTGTTGCGGTTCTCACGCATCCGAAGGCCCCACTTGTCCTGGCCAAACACGATCGGCACAGAAACGTCCGGCGTGCCCTGGCCCTGAAAGGAAGGGATCACGCCGGCGATGGTCCAGACCTGGTCGTCGAGGGTCAGAGCGCCGCCGATCACGCCCGGCTCCCCTGCAAAGTGGCTCTTCCAGAAACGGTCGGAGATCAGCGCGACGGGAGGCGCCGCGGCCCGATCATCCGCCGCATTGAGCGCACGGCCCACCAGCGGCTTGACGCCGTAAACGACGTGGAATCCCGGCGACACGTACGCAACCGGGATGCGCTCGTTTCCGTCGGACCTCTTCAGCGTCTCCGGGAAAACGCCCCCAATACCCATGGATTCGAAGGATTGGCTCTGTCTCTCCCAGTCGACGAAATTCGGATAGGAAACGGGTATGATCGTACCCGCTGGCGCCGATGGCGGCGACTCCTGGATCTGAACCAGGCGCTCGGGTTGCGGAAGACGCAGAGGCCGGAGAAACGCGGCATCCACGACCGTAAATATGGCCACGTTGGCGCCGATTCCCAGGGCCAAAGTGAGAACCGCCGACGTCGAGAACCCCGGTGAGCGCGATAAGGATCGGATTGCGTGTTTCACATCGAAGAAAGACCTCGCCATGAATGCCACTTTCGTAGCCTCGGACTGGCGTCCGGCCCGGCGCCCGGTGCGGACGCCGGAGGAGTTCGTCATTGGATCGAAGCAATTCGGCTTCCAGCCGCAATCGGCAGGGGGAGCATTCTTCTTGCGGCGGAGCGAAATAGTGGTTGTCCGATTTTGGGACTCTGCTGTCCGCAATCGCAGACTGCTCGCGCCACGTCAAGAAACGGATCGACACGCCGAACTCGACCCATTTAGCCAAGTCATGCTCTTGCGGGCCACAATACAGAATACTTACAAGAGCAGAGAAGGTTACGCGACCATGTCACTCTGATGCCGGAGTTGATCGTGGCCCCATGGACGCAACTCCATTCGAACTCAGGCGGATTGCACCGCCGCGATCGTGATGTTCACCGGTTGCCCCCGCTCTCGCGATGTCGCCCTAAACTCATTCGCTGCGGAGGGCGACTAAGGGGTCGAGTCTGGCTGCCCGGCGGGCGGGGAGCCAGGCGGGCCGCCGCTTCGCGTTTCCGGGCTACTCATACCGCAGCGCCGCCATCGGGTCGAGGCGCATGGCTCTCCGAGCAGGGACGTAGCAGGCCCAAAGCGCAATCGCCGCAAGTAGAACCGTAGCGCCTGAGAACGTCAGCGGGTCGGTCGCGCTCACGCCTACGAGCAGTCCTGCCGTGGCGCGAGTCAAGGCCCAGAAAGCGGCCAAGCCGCACAGCACGCCGGCCGCGATCAGGACCGCGCCCTGGCGGAGAACCAGTCTCAAGATGTCGCTCCGTTCGGCGCCCGGGGCCATGCGAATGCCCATTTCGTGGGTGCGCTGCTCGGCGCTGAAGGAGGCCACGCCGTACACCCCGACCACCGCGAGGGTCAGTCCAATCAAACCCATCGCGTCGGCCAGGACCGCCCCCATGCGAAAAACAAAGAAACCATTCATCCCAGCTAAACTCTGCTCCATCGTGCGTACATCGTAGATCGGCAGATCCGGAGCGAGACCGTGGATCGCCTGCCGCACTGTGGCAATGAGCGACTCCGGCGGGACGGCGGAGCGAATCTGCAAAGTCATCATAGACGAGTAGTCTTGGGCATACGGAAGGTAGAAGAAGGGGACAGGCTCCTCGAAGGCAGCCAGATTGTACTTGCCATCCTGGGCCACGCCGACCACCTGCGTGAAGGGGCCCGAAGGCCCGAAGATGCTGAAGCGCTTGCCGAGCGGGTCTTGGTTGGGCCACAACTGCTTAGCCATTTTCTCGTTTACGATGGCCACTTTCGGCGCAGTGGCGTTGTCAGTCTCGGCGAATCCGCGGCCGCGCCGTAAAGGAACCCGCATGGTTTCGAAGTAAGGCGGATCGACCCGGCTCAGCATCATCATTGGCGGCAGTTGGCCCTTTGCCAGGGGACGCCCTTCGAGGTAGACCGTGCGTTGGTCCTGGAAATTGCCCATCGGGATGTAGAACGCCAGCGCGGCCGACTTCACGCCGGGGAGCGCGCGAACGCGAGCTTCCAATTCCCGGTAGAAGCTCCTCGTTCGCGGTTCGTCGTAGCCGATTCCGTGCGGGTCGAGCGTCACGTTTAAGACGCCATCGGGATCGAAGCCCAGATACATTTGCTGGACCCGCCAGAGGCTGCGCGCGAACAGCCCCGCGGAAATCAACAGAACCAGCGAACCCGCCAACTGCGCCACCACCAGGCCGCTGCGCAACCGGTGGCGGCTGGCGCCGGGGGAGTCGCTGCGCCCGCTTTCGCGCAACATCGCGTTCACATTCGCGCGAGATGCCCGCAGAGCCGGCAATGCGCCCACAATCGCTCCCGCGAATACGGCTATTCCCAGGGCATAAAGGAAGACCTTCCAATCGAGCCCCCAATCCAGGCGCAGCGGGACGTTGCTGCCTCCTCGTTCAAACATGGCTCCGAGCAGGTGTTGGCCCACAGGCCCAGAACGACGCCCGCTGCGCCGCCCATGAGCGCCAGCAGAGCGCTTTCCGTCAGTACCTGCGCAACGAGGCGTCCGCGTCCGGCGCCCAGCGCCGCGCGGATGCCCATCTCCCCCTGGCGCGCCGTGGCCCGAACCAGCAGGATGTTGGCCACGTTCATGCATGCAAGAAGCAAGACCAAACCAGCCAGCGCCAGGAATGAACCGGCGATCAGCGGAATGATGTTGGCCATCATTGGCAGGGGACGGGCCCGTTTTTCGGGAACCACGTGAACCGTGATTCCTTTGTCGTCTCCGGGATACTCCTCGGCCAGCCGCGCGGTGACGACATCGAAGGAACTCTGAGCC
>Ga0335069_10014070_pt1 | contig 11222 bp, 14 predicted proteins | sample Lox_Sample_11_FD_206714 | JGI IMG/M metagenome (GOLD analysis project Ga0335069, IMG submission 206714) | Soil microbial communities from Loxahatchee National Wildlife Refuge, Florida, United States - Lox_Sample_1.1 | ecosystem: Environmental > Terrestrial > Soil > Wetlands | place: USA... | reverse complement strand
AGCCAACCGCCTCGTCGGCATCCTGCACGGCTGCCTACGCCACAAAACCCCTTACAACGAACACATCGCCTGGGCCCACCGCACCACGGTCGCGGCTTGACGAATTACAACCATGGGATGTCTAGACCATCGGAGGCCACGGACCTGGGCCAAATCACCATCAGGCGTCGGCCCCGTTTTCACGTCGTGATAGGGGTCGACGATTGTCATTCGGTGATTTTCGCGCCCCGACGTACTCTGCCAATCATGGCCGATCTGTTGAACGGCATCCCGCGGGTAGACGTGAGCAGTGGGCCGACCGGATTTCGCCGCTTGATCTCCCGTATCCCCACCACCCGGCTCGGCGCGGCCATCCACCGCCGACTTTTGGCGCCGATCGACGTGAGGCTGATGCGCATGACCGGCGGCCACGTCAGTTCCGTGTTCGGCATCGTCCCGCTGGTAGTTCTCCGGACGACGGGGGCAAGGTCGGGAACTCAGCGCGACACGCCAGTGGGCTACTTCACGGACGGTGACGATGTCATTCTGATCGCCACCAACTACGGCCGCGCTGAGCACCCAGGCTGGTATTACAACCTACTTAAGCGCCCGGAGTGCGAGTTGCTCGCGGACGGCGTCGAGGGCCGGGGTGGTCGCTTCATCGCGCACCTAACCAAGGGAGCGGACCGCGACAGGCTGTTCGCCCTGGCCCAACGTTATAGCCCCAACTACATCGTTTATGCCGAGAGAACCATGGGCGTCCGGGAAATGCCGGTATTCCGCCTGGCGCCGAAAGCTCCTTGAGGTGTGAGAGCTGTCAGACTGACCCCAACCGTCCTTGCTTACGTCCCGCATGTCTTACTTTCAAGAATGCCGATTCGGTCGGAGTTTCCAGCCCTCAAGGTTTACCCGTTCGTCGATGAAGTCGGCGATTGACCGCATGGCTGCTTGGGCTTCCGGCATCAGTCCGGCATAGAGGTGCCAGACGTGCCAAAGCCGCGGCCACACTTGAAGAGTCACGCCGACGCCGGCGGCCTGGGCCATGGCGGCAAGCCGGGTGGAGTCGTCGAGCAGGATTTCGTCGTCGCCGACCTGAATCAGCAACGGCGGCAGACCACTCAGGTCAGCGAACAGCGGCGAGATGAACGGACTACGCAGGTCCTCGCCGTTGGCGTAACGCCGGGCGTCAATGGCCAGCCCGGCCGCGCTCATCATCCGCTCCCGCCGGGCACGGGTACGCATGCTCTCACCCGAGCAGGTGAGATCAACCCACGGGGCGATACACACCAGCGCGGCGGGCAGGGGTGCGCCGGCTTCCCGCAACCTCACCGCGGTCGCCAGCGCTAATCCTCCACCCGCGGAATCCCCTGCCAGGAAGAGGTTTTCGGCTGACTCGGCGGCTAGCAGGGACGTGCAGACGGCGATGCTGTCATCGAGGGCCGCTGGATACGGGTGCTCCGGAGCGAGGCGGTAATCAACCGCGTACACGCGGCAACCGGTAATGGCGGCTAAGTGCGACACCAGTCGGCGATACGACCGGGGCGATGCGGACACGTACGCGCCGCCGTGCAGGTAGACAATGGTGGCCATCGGGTCCGCGATAAGGGGTGAGAGGACGTCGACCCGAACCCCGCCCAGGTTGGAATGCGCAATCCCGACATCGCCAGCCGTCTGCCCGATCAGCCAGCCGAGCGCCTCGAGCACCCGCCGTGTCGACGCACCGGCGTTGCCGCGGCGAAGCAGTAGATGCAGTGACGAACTGGTCGCCATGGCCAGGATTCGACCGGGAATGCTGAGCGACCCCCCGGCCATCTGTTCGCTGGCGATCACTGTGCCGCATGAGAGTGGATGTGCGACTGGAGCGCTGCCCGCGCGGCCAGCATGCCGGAGAGCATGGCCCCGCTGAAGCCACCGAAACCGCCGAACGTCGAGGCCAGCCATAAGCCCGGAACAGGTGTCTGGATTCCCCTCGGGGTGCCCGCCGTTGGGATGCCGTGCGGGGGAACTTGGGCGAAGCCGTATACCGCCCCGTCGGGCGTGTTCAGATAGTGCGCCATGGTGGCGGCGGTGGCCATCTCCTGGTGCACGACTGCGGAAGCGAATCCGGGAAAGAACCGGTCGACCTGGCCGATGAGGGCCTGCAGCCACGCCTGCCGTTTGGCCCCGTAGGACGACTCGTCGAGTTCCTTCCAGTTGGTCAGCTGATCCATTCCGGTGATGGAGACCAGGTGAACATCCGCAGGGTTGAGGCCGCTGTCGATGGTGTCGTAGTTCACCACGATCAGCCCCGGCATTCGGGTCCCGGGCATGCCGGCGAGCAGATCAGCGAACCCCGAGTAATCGGTCAGCCGCTCAAACCAGTCGGGGAACAGCACCGTCGAATAGTGAGTTAGACCGAACTCGCGGGGCGGCCGGTCGAGACCGACTGCGACCGAGAACAGCGATGTCGACAGCTCTCGCCCGGTGAACTGGCTCGCAAACGCCGAACGGCGTTCTGGTGGAAGGGCGTCGGCGAGCACACTGGGCGCGGCGTTGCCGAACAGCACTGGTGCACGGTCCACCCGCCGGTCGGTGCCGTCGGGACCGGTGTGCGCTACACCCGCAGCCCGCCCCCGGTCATCGAGGAGAATCTCAGTAACCGTGCGCCCGGTGAGCACTTGTCCGCCCTCATCACAGACCAGGTCGGCCAGCCTGCGGGTCAGGCTGGCCGAGCCGCCTTTGATGTAGGCCCCACCACCGGAGAGGTACGCGCCCTGTCCTAGGGCGTAGTAAACCCACCACAACCGGTCAGGGTCATCGCCGTAGTAGCCGAGATTGGCGGCCAGCGCCATCTTGGGCAATTCGTCATCACCGAACAGGTCGGCGAAGACCTCCGAGAGGCTGCTGCGCATGTCGCGAAGCAGCGGCCAAAGCGTCAGCGGCAACGCCGGCGCATGCAGGAACCACCACAAGCTGTCGTGCTCCTCGCCGACAACGCCCATCGCCGACCGGACGGCCCCGAGGCGCTGAAAGAAACGCCGAAAGGCCTTGCGGTGCTGGGGAAATCGATCTGCCAGTGCCGCCTGCGCGGCATCGTCTCCCGTCGGCAGCAGAAACGGGGGATCGAAGTGCCGGCCGCGAACCTCATAGAGCGGGCCGGCGGACACGAACTGCAATTCGTCGTCGATGCCGAGCGCGTGCAGGATGCGCGCCTTGGGGTCGCCAGACGTGGACAACTGCGCGGTCTCATGCAAGGATCCTTCGATTCTCAATGAGCCGTGCTGGTATGTCGTTGCAGCACCGCCAATCTCGGAATTGCGCTCCAGGACCAGCACTCGGTGACCGGCCCGTGAGTACAAGGCGGCTGCCGTCAGCCCACCAAGTCCGGATCCGATCGTGATCGCGTCGAAGACGGCGGCCATAATTCATCCCCAATCCACTGGAGCGACCGTGTCCAGTGATCTACTTGCGCTCGACGCTCGAAGCCCGTGGGGCCGCCGATGCCCTGCGAAAGGTTGCGAGGTCGGCACGAAATGCCGCCATCGCGGCATGATCAGGCGACGTCCGCCGAATAGCTTCACGAACTTCGGGCCCGTACTCGTTGGCGGTCCGGACTAGAGCACCAATTCCTGCGATGACCGCTCCTAGCTGCCCAACTCGGCCCGCCGCTGGCATTCAACACCCCTCTCGTCGTGTGAAGGCTGATGTCTCCCAATCTCACACGAGGAGATAACGTCTGAATAGGGACTGAAGTCCCGCGGGCATATAGCCAGTTCGCCGAGCGCCAGCTGGACAGCGAGAGGGTTATCTGGTCAGCTCCGCACAAAAGCGAGGCGGCTTCGCCGCTCGCCTAAGCAGTCTTTCTTCGAGGAAATCTGCCTGACAGTGTTTCCGGCTAATGCTTGAAAGTTACTTCGCGCTGATCGTTGACAGTCGCGGACTGGGGGAGTTGAGCTCGGCTGAGCAGAGGCATCAGCCCGCGACGGCCGTTACACCGGCGGATTGGTCGGGTTTCTTATCCCGCTATCGCTACACATGGACGGACGGCGCTCGCGTTCGAGACGATGTTTTGGATAAGACAGCGCGACGGGCCCTCGTCGCTTCGTAGAGTCAGCAGTATGTGCGCGCGCTCGCGTGGAATGAGGTCGCGCGCGGCGGCTCCTTCGGAGCCTGTCAGGAGGAGCGCCCGTGACGACCGACGCGGTCCACCAGCTTAAAGCAGACCTCGCCCGCTTCAGCTACCTCGCCGACGAGGGTGTGGCCACCGCCATTCATCTCGCCGTGCGGCTACGGCGCCCGCTGCTGCTTGAGGGTGAGGCCGGGGCGGGCAAAACCGAGGTTGCCAAAACCTTGGCGCGTTTGTCCGGCGCCAAGCTGCGCCTGCAGTGCTACGAAGGCATCGACGTGTCGCAGGCGGTCTATGAATGGGATTACGCCCGCCAGTTGCTGCACCTGAAGGCCGCGGAAACCGGTGGTGCAGAGGCTGTGGCGGCTGCTGAAGATGAGCTCTTCTCGGAGCGATTCCTCGTTCGGCGACCACTCCTAAAAGCCCTCGACAACCGCGATGGCCCACGCCGGTGCTACTCATCGACGAAATCGACCGTGCCGATGACGAGTTTGAGGCGTTCCTTCTAGAGATCTTGTCTGATTTCGCAGTGACGGTACCGGAGCTTGGAACGTTCGTGGCCGAGGTGCCGCCGCTAGTGGTCTTGACCTCCAATCGCACCCGCGGCCTGCACGACGCCCTCAAACGGCGCTGCCTCTATCACTGGGTCGACCATCCCAGCATCGACAGAGAAGTGGCCATCGTGCGGCTGCGCGTGCCCGAGGCAAGCGAACGGCTGGCACGGCGGGTCGCGGCCGCCGTCGAGGCGTTGCGGGGGCTCGACCTCTATAAGCCCCCAGGAGTGGCCGAAACGATCGATTCGGCCCGAGCACTGGCTGAACTGGGCGAGCCGGAATTGGCCGACATTGACATCGAGCACACCCTCGGCTGGGTGCTGAAGTATCGCGAAGACATCGAGAAGGCAAGGGCGGCAGGGCTGGACACCTTGGTGCCGGTGGCCGACGACGATGTCTGACAGCGCGGACCGGCTTGCGGTGATCTTCGCACGCCGCCTACGCGCCGAGGAAATGGCCGTTCCCACCGGTTCGGTCGCGCTGTTCGTGTCGGCGCTGAGCGAGCTTGACCCGGCCGACCGTGACAGCGTGTACTGGGCGGGGCGTGCTGTCCTGGTCAAGCGGCCGGAGGACATCGATACCTTCGATCGTATTTCGTTCGGTCTGGCTCCACCAACCGCCGGATGCCCGTCTCGCCGCGATAGCCGCAGAGGAGAGGTTCGGCGTCGACGACTACCTAGAGCCGGAGACCAAGGACGACGCTGAGCCCCCGAGCCGAGCATCCACGACGCTCGTTCGCTATAGCCGCGCAGAGGTTCTGCGCAGCAAGGACTTTGGCGAATGCACCGCAGCAGACTTTGCCGATGCGCAGCGGTTGATGGCCGATCTTCGTGCGACAGCGGCAATGCGACGCAGCAGACGGCGGCGGCCCGCCAAATGGCGGCGGCACCGGCAGCCTGACATCCGCGCCACTCCACCGGTGCGTTGCGCACCGGTGGAGAGCCCATCCCCCGAGCCTGGTATGCGCCGACCCTGCAACCCCGCAAGCTTGTTTTGTTATGTGATGTCAGCGGCTCGATGGACCCCTACTCCCGGGCGCTACTGCGGTTCATGCACGCGGCGGTGGCTGGCGCCGCCGCGTGGAGGCCTTCACCATGGGAACACGCCTGACCCGGCTGACGCGGGAGCTGTTGTCCCGCGACCCCGATCAAGCGCTGCGTAGCGCGGGCGCGGTGGTGCCCGACTGGCCTGGGGCACTCGTCTTGGGGACACTTTGCGCGACTACAACGATGAGTGGGGGATGCCAGGCATGTCTCGTGGCGCCGTGGTAGTCATCCTCTCTGATGGCTGGGACCGGGGCGACCCGACCGTAATTGCCGATCAAATGGCGCGGCTGTCGCGCGTGGCTCACAAGGTGGTGTGGGTCAACCCACTCAAGGCGTCGCCTGGTTACGCCCCCCTGGCCCGCGGTATGGCCGCAGCGCTGCCGTACATCGACGAATTCATCGATGGTCACAACCTGAACGCATTGGGCGATCTGACTGAGGTCATCTCGAGATGACCTCGAAAGGGTTAGATCGGGCCAGCTAGCTTCAGCCCTAACTTGGTCCACGGATCGGGGGTTGACCTGTGGTTTTGCAGGCGGCCGAAACTTGTCGGTGGTGGCTGCGATGATGGCGTTATGTCTTCGACCGCATCTGCTGGCGCCGTGGAGGTGACTCCTCGCGAGCGTCTTGAGGTGTTGTTCGAGGAGTTGGCGGAGTTGTGCGGTCAGCGCAACGCGATTGATGGGCGCATCGTGGAGATCGTGGCCGAGATCGATCGCGACCAGTTGTGTGGGATTACCGGGGCGCGCTCGGTGCCGGCGTTGGTGGCCTGGAAGACGGGCTGCTCGCCGGCGACCGCCCACACGATCGCCACCATCGCCGGCCGGCTGGAAGAGTTCCCGCGCTGCGCTCAGGGCCTGCGCGAGGGCCGGCTGTCGCTGGATCAGGTCGGGGTGATCGCCGCGCGCGCCGGGGCGGGATCTGATGAGCATTACGCGCAGTTCGCGGCGTGTGCCACGGTGACTCAGCTGCGTACCGCGGTCAAGCTGGAACCGCGACCCGACCCCGACCCTGCACCCGAGCCCGAGCGCTCGTTCACCAAACACCCCACCGCACAGGGCTGCTGCTACAAGATCACCCTTTCTCGTCTAGACGCCGCCAAGTTCGACGCCGCGGTGGCGTCGCATCGGGAGGCGCTGATCAACCAATGGAAGCTTGATCACGGCGATGGTAGGGGCGCTGTAGATCAGCGGCCCCCGGTGCCGTCCACCGCCGAGGCGTTTATGCGTCTGGTGGAGGCGGGCTGGGACGCCGAGGCCACCCGCCGCCCGCACGGGCAGCACACCACCGTGGTGGTGCACCTCGACGTGAAGCAGCGCGCGGCGGCCCTGCATCTGGGTGCGCTGCTGTCCGACGCCGACCGACGCTACCTGACCTGTGATGCCACCGGTGAAGTCTGGTTCGAACGTGCCGGGGAGCCCATTGGTGCCGGGCGCACGACGCGGCTGATCAACCGGCGGCTGCGTCGCGCCCTCGAGCACCGCCAACCCACCTGCGCAGTTCCCGGCTGCGGCGCCACCCGCGGCCTGCACGCCCACCACATCCGGCACTGGGAAGACGGCGGCCCCACCGAGCTGGCCAACCTGGTGCTGTTATGCCCGTACCATCACCGGCTACACCACCGCGGCATCATCACCATCACCGGACCCGCAACTGCACTGACCGTCACCGACCACACCGGCCGCCCCCTCAGCCCCGGATCCCTGGCACGCCCACCCACCCAACGCCCACCCGCGGTCGCGCCCTGCCCCGGACCCACCGGCGAACGCGCCCAATGGTGGTGGTACGAGCCCTACCAACCCCCACCACTACCGACCAACAATTAGCACCCCGGTGATCACAGCCGATCCCCACCTGCACTGGATCGAACCTCAAACACGTTGTGGCACTGAACAATTCGATTACCGCGACCCCACGACCTCCGCAACCCCTCATCAAGGCCGGCACTCGCCGTATATCGGTCGGTGCGTTCGGGGATGACGCCTGCGAGCTCAAGGATCCTGGTCGGCGGGAGGTGCTGTTCGGTGATCCGGACGCCGAGGTCGGCGAGGGCATCCTCCACCGCATTGGTGATCGCCGCCGGTGCGCCGATCATGCCCCCTTCGCCGACGCCTCGATAGTTGTAGCCGATGTCCGTCGGCGTCTCGACGTGGTGGATCTCGATCTCAGGGATCTCCATCGTGGTCGGGATCAGGTAGTCCATGAACGTCCCCGACCGGGGCTGCCCGTCCTCCCCGTACGTGGTCTTCTCGTAGAACACGGCGCCCACGCCCTGCGCGACGCCACCGCGGATCTGGCCTTCGACGATGGCCGGGTTGATCATCTCGCCGCAGTCCTCCACGACCGCATAGCGAGGAACCTTCACCTGCCCGGTTTCCAGATCGACCTCCACCCAGCACACGTGCGTGGACTGCGCCCATCCCCCTTCGCCGCCGTTCCAGTCCCGGTGAACCCGGATGGCCTCACCACGGCCCAGCCGGGTGGTGTTGCCGACCACGCCACGCCGCATCGCCTCCTCGGCGACCTCGCGGAAGCTCCGCGACATCGTGGGGACGCCCGCGACGTGAATCTCACCGTCTTCGATGACGATGTCTGCCGGCGATGCCTCCAACAGGTCCGCGGCGATGTCGACGATGTGCTCGCGCAGCGTGTGCGCGGCCACCCCGACCGCACCGCCCGCCATCGCCGCCGACCGGCTGCCGCCGGTGCCCATGGTGCCGAACGGCGCGAAGTTCGTGTCGCCGTATCTGACTCGGACGGCCTCAACGGGAACGCCGAGCTCGTCGGCGGCCACCTGCGCGAGCGTCGTCTCGTGGCCTTGGCCATGGGGCACCTGCTGGGTGTGGATCGTGACGCTGCCATCGCCTTCGAGGACGGCGTGGACCGGCTCGGCGCTGCTGAACGCGGAGAAGCCGGGCAGGACCGCGTCCATGTACCCGGGCGGCCCCGGAGCCGCTTCGATGTAGGTCGCGATCCCCAGGCCGAGGCGGCGACCCTGCTCCCGAGCCGCCGCCTGGTGCTCTGGCCAATGTTCGAAGTCGGCGACGTCGAGAGCCCTCTCGAGGGTGGTCTTGGCCGACATGCGCACATCGAGGGTCGGACCGGTGATCATCGTTGTCGGGAGCATGTCGGGACCGACGATGTTGCGCACCCGGATCTCGGCGCGGCTGATCCCCAGCTCGCGGGCTATGACATCGAATAGCCGTTCGCGGACCCAGGTTTCGACCGCCCAGGGGCCCCGGTAGGGGACGTACGTCGGTTTGTTGGACGAGACGACCTCGATGTCGAACTACATGGCGTCGAACCGGTACGGACCGGGGAACATCGTCTGGATGATGCGGCAGTACAGCGGTGCCGCGTACGGGAATCCCGGATAGGCCCCCGCGTCCATCGTGAGCTTGGCGCGCAGGCCTCGCACCGTCCCGTCGTTCATCACCGCAGCCTCGACGGCGACCTGTTCGTCACGGGCCTGGCCGCCGAGCACGAGGTGCTCGTTGCGGTCCTCGATCCACTTGATCGATCGACCGAGGCGTAGCGCGGCAGCGCACAGGGCGATGTCCTCACGCAACACGGTGTTCTTCGACCCGAACGCACCACCGATGTCGCCCGTCACGACGCGCGGGAGGCGTTCCTTGGGCGTTGCCATCAATCCGAGGAGTGCCCGGTTGAGGTGCACCATCCGCATCGGATCCCGGGCGATCTGACGCAACATGGTCGGCATCATCGGCTGTGTGTCCTTCATCATCGTCGGGTGGGCGCGAACGAACTCGCGGGCCCCGGCGAATATGGCCTTCGTCTGTTCGCGTTGGCGGAACATGTCGCGCACCGACATCCACACCGGCTGGCGTGCCAGGCAAAGTGCCATGGCCCACTTGAGGTCGTGCGCGGCCTGATGGGCTGCGTGCAACGTGAGGTTGCCGTCGGCGTCGATCTCGGCCACCGTGCCTCTGGTCTCCATCGGTTGGTTGGCGTGCCGGTGCTGGCGGAACGTCTCGCTGATCACTCGATCCGCCCCGGCGAACGCCGCATCGACGTCGCCGAACAACTCCGACGCCGTGTAGACGACGTTGCCGTTGGCCTTCGGCCAGATCGCAGGCCGGCTGGGATCGTGGGCGTGCGCCAACGTCGCGATCGGTTCCAGCTCTTCGTACTCCACGTCGACCATCTCTGCCGCATCCTCTGCCACCGCGCGTGACGTGGCTACCACGATGGCAACCGGATCCCCGACCAGACGAACACGGTCGACGGCGAGGGCCCAGTGCCATGGGTCGTAAAGGCCCGGCAAGGCGAGCATCCCCATCAGCGGGTTGGTGATCGCAGCGATGTCAGGACCGGTGAAGATCGCGTACACCCCGGGAACGGCGGCGGCGCGGGTGGTGTCGATACCCCGGATCACGCGTGGGGCCATGGGCTCCGGACGAATGCCGCAAGCGCCATGTCCGGGACGACGACATCGTCGACATACTGACCGCGCCCGCTCGGCAGGCGGCGGTCCTCAACCCTCCGGACGCGGGCCCCGACGAATCGCCCCACGATCTGTTCACGCATCGTTCGCACCTCCCATGGAGGCCTTAGTGGAGGCCAACTTGGGCACGGCTTCGGCGACACCCTCGAGGATCGAGGCGTATCCCGTGCAACGACACAGGTTGCCGGAGAGCTCTTCTTTGATCTGCGCCGTCGTCGGCGTCGGGCTGTCCGCCAGCAAACACCGCACCATCATGAGGAATCCCGGTGCGCAGAACGCGCACTGGAACGCGTGGCGCTCCCACATCGCCTGCTGGATGAGCCCCAGGCCATCACCGTCGCCGAGCGACTCGACGGTCTCGACAATCGCTCCCTCCGCCTGCATCGCCAGCATCAGGCAGGAACGGACGGGCTGACCGTCGACCGCCACTGTGCACGCACCGCACACACACCGTGCTCGCAACCGAGATGCGTACCGGTGAGCCCGAGATGGTCGCGAAGCAATTCGGCCAGGGTCGTGCGGCCCTCGACCACCGCGCGCTCGTCCCGACCGTTGACTCGGAGGGTGATCTCCGGCATCAGACGCCCGCCCGTCCCGTGGCCTGCGCCGCGGCCTCGGCCAGCCCGCGGCGGGTAAGCACCCCCGAAACATGCGCCCTTACTCGGACGATGCGTGGTCGTCAGCGGTCGGCTCCAATGCACCCGAAACGACCTTCGCCGCCTCCGCAAAGAGCGCCGGGTCGGGAGTGTTGCCGTCGAGCAACTGCTCGGCCTCGGCGATGCGCACCGGCGTGCTGGCTACACCGAAAAACGACAACGCCGGTCGCCGCAGCAACCCGGCCTCGTCGATCTCGAGCGTCGTCACCAGCCCGACCAACGCGAAATCCCCGTGTCGCCTGCTCACCTCCAGCACCGACCATCCCCGCGCGGGGGGCCCACGCGGGGAAGCGCACTTCGACGAGCAACTCGTCCTCTGCGAGCGCGGATGACAGATATCCCTCGAAGAAGTCACCCGCAGCCGTCGTCCGCTGTCCCGCCGGGCCCTGCACGATCATCTCCGCGCCGACCGCTAGG
>Ga0335069_10014069_pt1 | contig 11223 bp, 12 predicted proteins | sample Lox_Sample_11_FD_206714 | JGI IMG/M metagenome (GOLD analysis project Ga0335069, IMG submission 206714) | Soil microbial communities from Loxahatchee National Wildlife Refuge, Florida, United States - Lox_Sample_1.1 | ecosystem: Environmental > Terrestrial > Soil > Wetlands | place: USA... | reverse complement strand
GGACAAGCTGAAGGTGTTTCACGCAGCGGCGGAGGCGGGCAGCTTCACGCATGCCGGCGAACAGCTTGGGCTTTCGCAATCGGCAGTGTCGCGCCAGGTCAGCGCGCTCGAGCAGGAACTCTCCGTCTCGCTGTTCCACCGCCATGCCCGCGGCCTTATCCTGACGGAGCAGGGCGACCTGCTCTTCCGCACCGCGCACGACGTGTTCATGCAGCTGCAGGCGGCGCGGGCCAAGCTCACCGACAGCCGCGAGCGGCCGAGCGGCGACCTCAAGATCACCACCACTCCGGGCGTTGGCATCAACTGGCTGATTCCGCGGCTCGGCGAATTCACCGCGCTCTATCCGGAGATCCGCATCTCGCTGATCGTCACCGACGAGGAGCTTGATTTGTCGATGCGCGAGGCTGACGTCGCGATCCGTACCCGCAAGCCGACGCAGCCGGACCTGATCCAGCGCAAGCTGTTCTCGATCGGCTTCCACGCCTATTGCTCGCCGGAATACGTCAAGCGTTTCGGCACGCCCCGCACGCTCGACGATCTCGATTCTCATCGCATCATCATGCTGAGCGACGGCCAGGTCGCGCCTCACCTGCAGAATCGGAACTGGCTGATCGAGGCCGGCCGCAACGGAAGCGGTCCGCGCGAGGCCTATTTCAAGGTCAACAATATTCTGGGGCTCGTGCGCGCCTGCCAACAGGGGCTCGGCATCGCCGCGTTGCCCGATTATCTGGTCGAGGAGAACAACCGCCTGGTGCAGCTGTTCGGCGAGTCCGACTCGATCCAGCTCGACACCTATTTCGTCTACCCCGAAGAGCTGAAGACGGTGGCGCGCGTGCAGGTGTTCCGCGACTTCGTGGTGAGCAAGGCGCAGCGCTGGCCATCCTGACGCCGCGACGAGATCGCAAAGCGTTGGCAGCGAATGTCAGGATTCACCCAGTTTTGCGCATGACTGACATGCGACCCGGACGGTTGCTGCAGAGCGCTGGTGCAGACCATAATTGCAATACGCTGAACGGTCGCGTTGCGCATTTGTCCCCCTCCTCCAGTGGCGCGAAAGTTCAGTAATCCCTCTTGGAAGGTGATTGTGTCGGCCTCACGTGGCCATACCTGAGCCGGGCTCTTTTGAGCCCGGCTTTTTTTCTGCCTGTCGCTGCATCTTCCGCATGCGTTGACAGCTCTGCTGCAAACGATCATGATTTTTAAATGATCACGATTTCGTGCGCAGCGATTGCTTCGAAAAAAGGTCCCCGTCCGGGGACTTCAGGTCGGCGCGCGCGATAAGATCATCTTCGCAAGACTTTCCGATCCGAAAACCCCGCCGCCTGCGACGGGGTTTTTTGTCGTCCCGTCTCCGGCGCGTCTCACGACAAAAAAGGAGATGAGACCATGAACGACCTTCGAAACCGGTTGCAAGGACTCTGGCTGCCGCTGGTGAGCCCGTTTCGCGACGGTGCGCTCGACGAGGCATCGCTGCGGCGGCTGGTGCGGCATTACGCCGGCGGCGCCGTCGATGGACTGATCGACGGCCTGATTGACGGACTGATTGACGGACTGATTCTTGGCGCGACATCGGGCGAAGGCCTGTCGCTCTCGATGGAAGAGCTCGAACTCCTCGTCGACACTGTCAACGACGAGCTTGCCAATGCGCGCAGCGCGCTGTCGGTCTGCCTCGGGCTTGCCGGTGCGAGCACCTCTGCGATGCGCGTCATTCTCGCTCAGACCGCGGCCTGGCCGATCGACGGCTATCTGATTTCGAGCCCGTATTATCTGCGGCCATCGCAACGGGGACTGTTGCAGCATTTTACGGCGCTGGCCGATCACGCCTCCTGGCCGATCGTGCTCTACAACATCCCCTACCGCACCTCGGTCAGTCTTTCCAACGACACGTTGCTCAGGCTCGCCGAGCATCCGAACGTCGTGGGCTTGAAGGATTGCGGCGCCGATCGCGCGCAATCAAAGGACCTGCTGCGCTGGCGCCCGGCCGGCTTTCGCGTGTTGACCGGCGAGGACGCGCAATATTTCGACGCGCTCGATGACGGCGCTGACGGCGCCATTCTTTTGTCTGCGCATGTCGCGACCGAACGCTTCGCGGCGGTGGCAGCGCAGCTCAAGGCCGGCGATCGCGCCGCCGCACTTGCAAGCTGGCAAGAGGTCCAAGACCTGACGAGGCTCTTGTTCCTCGAACCCAGTCCCGCGCCGGCAAAGTACTGGCTGGCGCAGGCCGGGCTGATCGCCTCCGCCGAGGTCCGCTCGCCGATCGTGGAGGCGAGTGCCGAACTCGCCCGCGAGCTCGATTCCGAGATTGCGCGCCGCACGCCGTCGCCGCGTCCCATTCCGGTTAACGCGCGGTGAACGCAGCCTCGCGAATTTAAGGCAAGCCGCGCCGGCAAGCTTAAGACTTGCCGCCTAGGATTTGTGCACCGACGAGAGACGGGGGAAACAATGACCAAGCAAATCGCCATGCGCGAAACCATGCGCGATCTTCTGGTGGTATCGACCTTCGGCTTCTGGGCCGTGTTGCTCGGCTTCGTGCCGGTCGCCGCGATCCACCTGCTGGCGGCAGCCTGATTGAGCCACGACGAGCGCGCGGCGGTCCGGCGCGTCTGCCCGACCAATGCCGGTGTGGTTAATCCGAGGTAACGCCTGCGGTCAAATGCAAGCCAAAGCCCGACCGGGAATTTAAAGGCTTTCGGCTATCACAATCCCCGCAACATTAAAAAAAACGCGGGGGCGCGTTGTGGATACTCAAGACAAGATCATTGCGATGCCGCAGGCCATGCCTGCGCAGCAGCCGGTGCCTGCTCGGGGCTTTGCCCTTGAGGACGTCCTGTGGGCCGTTGGCATCTGGTCGGCGATCATCAGCCTGTCGCCGGTCATCGTATTCTACATGCTGATGGTGGCGTAAGGCGCCTCCGCATCGAATGGGCGCACGCTTTTCCGAAATCAGACGCAACTAAAAAACGCGCGGAGCCCGCGCGTTCTTTGCCGGTCTTCTTGGTTGGCGGTGTGAGCGATCACGCCGCCTGCTTGTGCATCGCCCCGCTCGCGGACGCAGTGCCGCGAATCGCCCTCACCGAACGCTCGATCGCGGCCCACAGCCGGCCGATCTCCGCCGCCGCACGGCCTTCGGCATAATATTCCCGCGCGCCCTCGCCCTGGCCCAACGCCATCAAAAGGTCGGCGCGGTTGGTGATCTGTCCGCCCCACACAGGTGCACGGAATTTCGCCAGCGCTTCGCGCGCGATGGTGACGATCGGAGACTCGGCGTCGTCCCTTCGCGCTGGCGCCCCGTTGAGCACCACCGCATAGGGCTTGCGCGCCGCACGGCAGGTCTGGATCGTTTCCTGCACCGCGTTGACGTCAAAGACGCCCGGGCGCGCCGGAATGATCACCATCGTGGCGTTGCGGATTGAATCGTCGACCACGGCCGAAAGATTCGGCGGCGTGTCGACGAGCACCCACTCGATGCCGTCTCGCTTGGCGTTAGCGACGATGCCGCCGATCGAATTGACGGCGGTTTTGATCGGCGGTTCATTGGTACCGCGCAATTTGTGCCACAAGGTCAGCGAACCCTGCGGATCGGCATCGATGAGCAGACACGGTTTTGTCGCCTTGATCTGCGCAGCCAGATGCGCGGCCAAGGTACTCTTTCCCGAGCCTCCTTTACGCGATGCGAAAACAATAACGTTCATACAATCGCCTCCCGATTGACCCCAGAAGGCGAAAATGAATCAGCGCGCTGATTCGCGAAAGAAAAATCTGGCACCAATTGTGACGGAGCCACCGAAAGATGGAAACGGCTGGCTTTTGAGTCACACCTCGCAAACAACGAAGGGTTGAGTCCCGCTGCCAGCCATTTCGCGCCGCCAGCCCGCGGCATTCTCAACGAAACGAGTGCGGCCGAGCGCGATACATTGCACGCGGCAGGCGTCAACGACGAGAGCAGCGGCGCGCCACGCTAGGGAGCCGTCAACTGGCGTCCGCGCTCTGAGGCCGCTTCAGCCTGTGCGACCTGAACTTGTGCAACGAGGCCGGCTTTGCAGGCGCAGTCTCTTCGGCGGGAGCGCTTGCGGTCGGCGGCGGCCCAAAAACCCGCCGGCAGTCGGGCGAGAGCTGCGACTTGTTGCGAATCATGCAGGCGGTGATGCGATCGATGTCCGGGATTTCCGAAGCACAGAGGCGCATCGCGTCGCCGCTGCAGTACTGCTGCTGCTCTGCAGTGTAAGCGTGACCGGCCTCCGGCAACATCGAAAGCGAAAGCGCCGCGGCAATCGCGGCCGCAAGCGGAAGCGTCTCCTTCTTGGACATGAGTCCCCCAAAGATGTACCCCGAGCGAATAGTGAGCGAGCATCGAGGGATTCGCAAGCGGGCGTGAGGGGGTTTTGCGAAAAAACAGCAATTGCGATGTGACTTTCGTGCCGAGCCGCGACCTGCTCAGGCGAGATCTGCTCGTGCAGCCCGCTATCGACCGAGGATGTCGCTCGCGACGGCGCCCAGCAACGGACCAGGAAAGGCTGGTACAAAGGACTGGTACAGTTGGGTGGACTCGAACCACCGACCTCCTGATCCACAGTCAGGCGCTCTAACCAACTGAGCTACAACTGCATCCGTTAGATCGTGATCCCATGCGCAACGAGCGGTTTTTGGGATCAGCCTCGCGCGGCCCCGATTTGGGAGCGCCAATGCGGGCGGAAACTAGGTGCAACGGCCTTTTTTTGCAAGGCCGCTCGCCTCCAAATCCCAACCGTCCGGTCACCAAAAAAATCAGGCCCGGGCGAGACCCGGGCCTTTCAGAACGCGCAAACGACCAGCGATCAGGCGGCCGGCTTATAGAACTTCGACGCACTGGCCTTGATGGGCTCGGCGGTTTCGCTCGCGACCTTCTGGGCGATCTCGGCAAGCTCCTTGGCCTGCGCGCCAAGCGTCTCGAACTGCTTGCGGGCGTGGCTGGTGTAAAGCTCGAGCGCTTCGGAGGGCGATTTCGCGCCAAGCAACTCCTGGGCGAAGTCGAGCGTCGCGGTTGTGTTGGCCTTCATGAATTCCATCAGCTTGGCGGAGTAGGCGCTGGCGCCCTTGCTGGCGGAAGTGAAGACCGCCTCGATGGTCGAGTTCTGGCTCTCGGCAGCGTCCTTGAACTTGGCATAGCTGTCGCGGGCCTGCGAAACGCCTTTCTCGGCGAGCGCGCGCATCGACTCGGGCACCTCGAAGGGGATGATGGAGGCGGAGAACGGATCGGTAGACATGGGGCAACGTATCCTTCGCAAACGGGGGATGAAATGCAGTGACTTTCTTGACGCGCCCGGTCGCAAATTTGCCGGAAACGCCGACTGGATCACGTGTTGGGGGTGCCCTTTTCGGGCTTGCAACCCCTAGACGAACATAGTGTCAATATTGTGCATTGCAATGAAATTCTTGGTGCAATGCCATATACCAGACATATGCGGACCGCGGTTCCATGACCAAACCGCAGCTCGCTCAAGACCAGTCCATTTAAGCGCCGGCCGGCGCTTCGATTCCATCAGGACTTTGGCTTGGCCGCATCCATCGCGGCGCGGCTCACGATCTGGCCCATCTCGCTCGCCTGCTCCGCAAGCGAGCGCATCTGGGCTTGCACGAACTCACTGTGCAGCCGCATCACCTCGGGCAGGTCCTTGGCGTGCAGCAGCGACTGCGCGTAGTCGAGCGAGACCTGCACGTTCTTCTCGGCATAGGCGAGGGCCTTCGCGCCGATGTCTTTGGCGCCGGCGCGCACGCTATCGCCGCGTTCCTCGATCGAACCCGCGGTCGCCTTTGCACCTTCGAGGAACCTTTCAAAGGTTTTGCGTGCCTGGTCGAAGCTGGCTTCGGCCATCGACCGCATGTCCTTCGGGATTTCGAAATGATCGCGTCCTTCTATGCTCATGATATTCCTCCCTACTTTGTCGCCCTTGGGGCACCTTCAGGCTAAGTGCCAAGGGTTTCGCCGGCATGATATGGATCAAGCCCGTCGCTCGTCGCATCTGCAACCCACCTCAACGCGCAAAGCCGCACCGAGGTTCGATTGCCTCAGACCCCCGGCCCGGTACCTGAGTTTATCACCAACCTCGCGGTCGAACCGGTGGACCTGTCATGCGCCGCGAGCGATACTAGCCCTTGGCAAGAGCTACGATTGTGCGGCCTGCCGACGACGACGACCCAAGCAGCCCCTCCGACCACACCATGAGCACAAGGGAGTTCCAGTTGCAGGGCCTTGCCGATCCGCGGCTTTCGGCCCATGCGACGAGTCCCCTTCCCGCATGGCTGTGGTCGACCGATGGCGCATTTGTGTTGTGGGCGAATGCCGCCGGCGCGCGGCTTTTGGGCGTCGCCAATGTCGCGGCGCTGGCCGAGAGGACGATGGGCCCGGCAGACCCGCACCGGCGGCAAGTCGCCGAGCTCGCAGGCCGCTTGTCGCCGACCGGCGCGGTGCGGCTGGAGCGCCTGCGCGGTTTCGGCGCTTGGCCCGGCATGCTGATGACCTGTCGCTGCGCGCGGCTCGATTTTCCCGACGGAAGAACCGGCATCCTGATCGCCCCGGTCGAGCCGCCGCGGCAAATGCTGTCAATCGAGGAGCACCCGACAGGTCTGATCGAAGGGATTGAGACGCCGGTGGATCCACCTCAGGTTACGCCCGCGCCCGAAGCGGCGCCCGTATCGGACGAACCCAGGCCCGGCTTCGCGCTTGCCGATGAAATCGCCGAGCAGGTTGCATCGGCCCCCCCGGTCGCAGATACGCCGGAACTTCCGCCGCCCGCCGCGTCATCGGCCGAAATGTCGCCGTCAGCCGAACCCGCTCTGCAGCCGCGCCGGCAACCGCTCCGCTTCACCTGGCGGATGGATGCAGACGGCCGCTTCTCGCTCGGCTCCGACGAGTTCACAGCTCTGATCGGCGCGCACACGGCCGCAGGCTTTGGCCGGCCCTGGCAGGAGATCTCCGAGCAGTTTGGCCTCGATCCGGCGGGCCGCGTCATCGAGGCCATCGCAACGCGCGACGCCTGGAGCAGCATCACGCTGTACTGGCCAGTCGACGGTGGCGGTCGGTTGCCGGTCGAAATGTCGGGATTTCCGGTCTGCGATTCGACGCGAAGCTTTGCCGGCTATCGCGGCTTTGGTGTCTGTCGCGGCCTCGACAGCCTCGCGCACCTTTCGGAACAGCGGCGGCTCGAATCCCTCTCCGATCCGCCGACGCCGCCGATCCTTGCCGCTGACATCGTCCCGGCCGCGGCACATCCGGCTTCGCCGCAAACCGATTCGGGTGAGCCCGCGGTGCCGCCGGGGAACGTCGTGCCATTCCGCCTGCCGACGGAGGCGAGATCGCCGGCGCTCACGCCGGCCGAGGACGGCGCGTTCAACGAGCTCGCGCGGCAATTATCGGCGCGGCTCGACACCGAAGACGGCAGCGCGCCCGAAGCGGGCCCGACAGGCGAGGCCTCGTCGGGACCGATCGAGCCGCCCGCTCCCGAGGCTGCGGTCGAGGGACCGAGCGATCCCGCGGCGGGCAGCCGGCCCGAATGGCTGCAGCCGGCAGAGCCGCCGGCGCGCGGCGAGGCCGGGCGCGATCGCACCCTGCTCGATCTGTTGCCGACCGGCGTCCTGATCTATCGGCTCGACCGCTTGCTCTATGCCAATCCCGCCTTCCTGGAACGGCTCGGCTATGACAGCCTCCATTCGCTCGAGCATTCCGGAGGCCTCGATGCGCTCTATGTCGAGCCCGGCGTCTCGATGGCGAGCAGCACGTCGGAGGCCGGCACGCCGGTGACGATTTCGGCGGGCCCCAGCGCCTCCGGACCGTCCGCACCGACCGAGGCGCGACTGTTCACCATTTCATGGGACGGCGATTCCGCACTCGCCCTGATGCTTGCTCCGGCGACCGGCGGGCAAAGCGCGGCCGCGGAGCCCATAGCGGCGATGCCGGAGGCCGGCCACGCCCATGCGGAGGATCCTGGCGCCGTTCTCGACACCCAGAGCGGGAGGGGCGAGAACGAACTGCAGCAGGCACGCCGTCTTGCCGACCGCGCGGCCAATGCGAGAGCCGACATGATCGCACGGATCAGCCACGAGATGCACACGCCGCTCAATGCCATCGTCGGCTTTGCCGAGCTGATGATCGGCGAGCGGTTCGGAACGCTCGGCGACGAGCGCCATGCCGAATATCTGAAAGACATTCGCGCTTCCGGCGAGCGCGCGATGGCGATCCTCGCAGATCTTGCCGAGCTCGCGCGCGTCGAGACCGGCAAGCTCGACCTCGCCTTTACCAACCAGAACCTCAACGAGCTCGTCGAAAGCTGCGTCACCGTGATGCAGCCGCAGGCCAGCCGAGAGCGCATCATCATCCGCACCTCGCTCGCGCACGCGTTGCCGCCGGTGGTCGCGGACGGGCGCACGCTGCGCCAGATCACGCTGAACCTGATCGGCAACTCGATCCATCCCGCCAACCACGCGGGGCAAGTGATCGTCTCGACCGCGCTTTCCGATTTCGGCGAAGTGGTGCTGCGCGTGCGCGATACCGGCCACGGGCTCAACGACAATGAAGTCGCCGCCGCGCTCGAGCCGCTCCGCAGCGCGCCGCCATCGGACAAGGCTTCCGAGGCTTCGCCGGTCAACCTGTCGCTGACCAAAGCGCTGGTGGAAGCCAATCGCGCCCAACTCCATATCAAGAGCGGCGGACGCAGCGGCACGCTGATCGAAGTCGTGTTCCCGCGCGCGCTGGCGCGGGGGTGAGGTTCAAACCATCGCCTTGCCGACCGAAAGCCCATTGCGCCGCACGCCGACCAACAGCGGTCCGTACGCAACCGCAAAACCTGCGAAGGCCGCCACCCACGCGAAGGCTGCGATATGCAGCAACATGCCGCTGTCCGCGCCGTCGAGCACCGCACAGACGCGCGCGAGGGCTGCGACGACGATGGCCGCATAGATCGCCTGCGTCGCCGTCAATCGCTGCCCGGTATGGCCGAGCGTCGCGCGGGTCATGACCCCAAGCGTCATGATGCCGGCGGCTCCCGCCATCCAGGCATGGATGCCGGCGCTTGGCAGCGCATGGCCGAACGCGGCTAACGCGTTAAGGAGGAATCCGAGCGGAACGAAGAAATAACCGACATGCAGGATCACCAGCAGCCGCTCGGCAAGCGTCCGATCGCCCGCCCAGCGCGCAAGGCGCACCAGATGCAACAGGCCGGCTAGCGCGAGCGCAACACCGGTGACCCTGCGATCCGGCGCGACAATCCATGCGAAAAGCGCGAGCGCGCCAAGCACAATCGCGATCATGTCGAAGCGGCCGAACGGCACCGGCAGCCGGCCGGGATTGTCCCGCACGAGCCAGTTTCGGGTGAAACTCGGAATGATGCGGCCGCCGATCAGCGAAATCAAAAGCACCACGACGGCGATACCGATGCGGGTCGCGCGGTCAGCAGCCCCGAAATGGTGCGCCTCGAGATGGAAGCTCACATTGCCGCCGAGGAGAATGAGAACCAGCAGCACTACGGCCAGATTGCGCCAGTTGCGGCCGGCGACGATCTCGCGCGCAGCCGCAAGCGCGACCAGCAAGAGAAAGCTCGCATCGATCAGCATCGCGGCCCACCAGGTGGTCTCCGCGGAAAACGCCACGCCGAGCCTGCCCGCGATCCAGACCATGACGAGCGCAAGCAGCGGCGTGCCCTGAATGGGCAGGCGTCCGGTCCAGTTTGGAATGGCTGTGAACAGGAATCCCGTGATGATCGCCGGCAAATAGCCGTAGAGCATTTCATGGACGTGCCAGTCGCGCGGGGTAAAGGCGGAGGTCAGCCGCAGTTCGCCATAGAACACCGGCAGCCACACCAGGATCGCCAAGCCTGCCTGGATCGCGCCGAGCAGAAAGAACGGACGAAAGCCGGCCGACAGCACCGGCCAGCCCCGATAATCTCGATAGCGCGGAACCGCCATTGCACACCTCCGGGAATTGATGCAGACCATTTACGCACAGTCCGCCGGTTCGATATTGTCGCAGCACAAACTTCCGATCGGAACCTGTATGGCCACAGTCGACAGCTCGCTGGTCGTCCATCTGCCGCTGTTTGCCGGGCTGGCCGGCGACGACCTCGCCGAGATCCTGAGCGAGGCTCGCTCCACGCGATGCGCGAAGAACACCGCCGTGTTCGAATAGGGCGAGGATTCGCATTCCTTCTTCCTGCTGCTGCATGGCCATGTCCGCGCCAGCAAGACGACGGCTGCCGGCGAGCAGATCGTGGTGCGCTATGTCGCGCCCGGCGAGATCTTTGGCGTGGCGCCGGCGATCGGTCTGGCGCGCTATCCGGCGACCGCGACCGCAGTCGACGACAGCGTCGTGCTGGCCTGGCCATCTTCGGCATGGCCGCGGCTGGTGGCGCGATTTCCGCAGCTTGCCGCCAATACGCTGCAGACGGTCGGCAACAGGCTACAGGAATCCCACACACGCGTGATCGAGATGTCGACGCAGCAGGTCGAACAGCGCATCGCGCATGCATTGCTGCGACTGGCCAAACAGTCCGGCCGCAAGCTCGATGGTGGCATCGAGATCGACTTCCCGATCAGCCGCCAGGATATCGCACAGATGACGGGCACCACTCTCCACACCGTGAGCCGCATCCTGTCCGGATGGGAACAGCTCGGCCTGATCGAGGGCGGACGACAGCGCATCGTGCTGCGCGAGCCGCACAAGATCTTCGTGCTGGCCGAGCAAGGCTCTGGCCCTGCCGAGCCGTCGAATCGTCCCTGACGCCGACCATCAACCGCACGCGCAGAGCGCTTCCATGAAGGCGTCGCGGTCGATGCCGTGCTCGCGGCAGGCATCGTCCACCGAATGGAACGTGGCGATCGGGCAGCCGACGCAACCCATCTTGTGCTCGAGGAACACACGGATCGTCTCGGGCCTGACCCGCATCACGTCATCGACGGAATCGTAGATCGAAATGGACATGCGCGTCTCCGTTCAGCATTGAACGTTAACGCGGCCATGGCCTGCGCTGTTTGTCCCGCGACAACTTCCGGGGAAGAATTACACCGCGCGGCTGTGCAGCCGTGTGGAACCATCGAGATACGCGTCGAAGGCGGCGGCGACGCTGCGCACAAGGGCGCGGGAGTCGCCGGCAACCGAGAGCGCGTCGCCGTCGCGCGCGATGACGCCGTCAGACACCAGATCCTCAAGACGAGGCGCGGTATCCAGCAGGGCTTCGACCGCAGATCCGTGGCGGG
>Ga0335069_10014068_pt1 | contig 11223 bp, 7 predicted proteins | sample Lox_Sample_11_FD_206714 | JGI IMG/M metagenome (GOLD analysis project Ga0335069, IMG submission 206714) | Soil microbial communities from Loxahatchee National Wildlife Refuge, Florida, United States - Lox_Sample_1.1 | ecosystem: Environmental > Terrestrial > Soil > Wetlands | place: USA: Florida... | reverse complement strand
GGGCTCTGGCGCAGCGCGATCCTCGCGGCCTCCGCGGTGAGGTTCATGCTGAACACGGTCTGGGTGGCCGCGTCGTGCAGGTCGCGCGCCAGGTGCGCCCGCTCCTGTGCCGCCGCGGCCTCCTCGGCGCGTTCCGCGTAGGCATGCAGGCGGCGGTTGGCCGCCTCCAGCTCGACGCGAAGCTGCTCGCTCCTGGCGCGCGCGGTTTCCGCGTTCCGAGAGGCCCGCCCGTACAGCCCGATGATGAGGCAGCCGGCGATGTACGACGGGGCATAGATCGCGGCGTCCCGGCCGAAGGAAGCGGCCAGGGCCAGCACGCAGGCCACGCAGATCGCCGCGATCCACACGGTCGCCGATCTCGTGGAGCGGTCACTGCCCGCCACGATACTGAGGCCCACGAACAGCAGCGCGTAGAAATCGAACCGCGGGCGGGTGAGCAGCAGCGCGACGACCAGCAGCGCCTGCAGCGAAAGGAACACGTGGGTGGCGACGCGCCATCGGGCGGAAAGGGGAGGCTGGGCCACGCTCAGCGCGAGAAAGCCCGCCATGAGAGCCCAGGCAACCGGGCGCACGGGGTCGCCGGGGGCCGGCGCCAGGAACATGCGCACCAGCACCGAGAGGTACGCGAGGACATACAGGGCGAACGGCAGCGGGGAGTCGCGGCGCCGCTCCTCCTTCCCGGTGGCGGGCATGCGGGCATTGTCGCACCAAAGCCGGGCGCAGCGCAAGCTCGGGCCCGGCCCTGCCCTCAGTTACCCGGCGCGTTTCCTTACCGGGGCTCGATGTGAATCAGCACGCTCGTGTTGGACAGGCGCGCCTCCAGCTCCTGCTCGATGGCGTCACACAAGTCGTGGGATTCGCGCACGCTCATCCCCGCAGGCACCGTGAGGTGAAAGTCGATGTGCTTCTTGCCCCCGGCGCGCCGCGTGCGCACCGCGTGCAGCGCCGTCTCGGGATGCCGTGCCACGCTGGCCTCCACGGCGGCGAGCTCGTCGGGGGAGATGCTGGTATCCAGCAGCGGGCCGAACGCCTTCTTCAGCATCTTCCACGACTCGAGGAGGATCAGGATGGCGATGACGATTGCCACGACCGGGTCCAGGTAGACTGCCCAGGGGAGGTTCAGCACGCGCGTGAGGAGCACGATGACCAGGAGGCCGCCGGCCACGCCGACGGAGGAATAGACGTCCGTCTTGAGGTGCAGCGCGTCTGCCTCCAGTGCAACGCTCTGCTCCTGGTGGGCCACACGGTAGAGGATGCGCGACACCACGGTATTCACGATTCCCGAGACGAGCATGACGGCCACGCCGAGCTCCAGGTGCTGGATCGGCTCGCGATGGAGGAGCTTCTTCACGGCCTCCACGACGATGAGCGCCGCGGCCACGAAGATGAGCACGGCTTCCACGACGCCGGAGACGTTTTCCACTTTCTCATGCCCATAGGGGTGGCCTGCATCCGCCGGCCGCTGCGCGACGCGGATGGAGAAGAACGCAATGATCGCCGCCGCCAGGTCCATGAGCGAGTGGATGGCCTCGGAGATGATGCTGACGGCGCCGCTCAGGATGCCGACCGTGAGCTTCAGCAGGATGAGAAGCGTGTTCGACAGGATGGACAGCCGCGCCATGCGCGCTGCGCGATTCATGTGGGACCCCTAGTCGTTCGGCGGAGCGCCCGTGTTTCGGTGGTCCACCGGAGAATGACGGAAGTCCCACAGCGGCTCCCGGGGGGAGCACAGCGGCTCCCGGGGGGAGCACAGCGGCTCCGGTCGGGAGCGCATCTGCTCGCGGGGAGCGCTAACGGCTGCTGCTGCCCGCGTCGGCCGCGGGCCCGGCAAGGCCTGATCTTCCGATGGCTGGATCAATGGCCCGGGCAGGCCGTTTTGTCAAGGCGTTCTGCATGCCCGCGGGCCGGGACCCTGGCCCGGACCGCGAAAGTCACTATCAGGACGAGATGGCCTTCTTGCCCCCGTAGAAGTCCCACCACGGCTTTGCCCCGCGAGCCAGGACCTCGTTCAGCGCCATGATGTTCTTCACGCCGCGGTCCTCCAGCCACGCCACCAGGCCGTCGTACCCCTTCTGCGCATACACCGGGATCCCGTCCTGCCAGGTGGCCCGGCCGCACAGCACCCCGGAGAACGGCGTACCCGCCTCGGCGGCGAGCTCCAGCGTCTCGCGGAAGACCTCGTCCGTCACGCCCGCGCTGAGGTAGATGAACGGCTTCCGTGCCGCGGATGCGGCGTCCCGGAAATGCTGCTGGGCCTCGGAGCGGCTGTACGCTTTCTGGCCGCCGAACGCGCGGGTCCCTTCCACGAACGCCAGGTTGACCGGCACCTCTACCTTGAGAATGTCCACGCCGTACTGCGGCCCGGAGAACTCCTCCATGTACGCGCGCACCAGCCGGGGCTTGGCCCGCGCAAACTCGAGCGTCTTGGCGTCTCCCACCGCGTCGTCGTACGCGATGACCTCCAGGAAGAACGGGAGGTCGGCCGCGGCGCACTCGGCGCCCACGCGCTCGATGAACGCCTTCTTGATGCCGTTCACCTTCTCGGGGTGATTGGGGTTGTAGTACAGCAGGATCTTGATGGCGCTGGCCCCGGCTTCCGCCAGGCGGTGCACGCTCCACTCGGGCAGCAGGTCGGGAAGCCGGCTGTCGTCCTTGGTATCGTAGCCCGTTTTCTCGTACGCCATGAGCACGCCGGTTCCCTTTGCTCGCACTTTTGCCGCGGGAAGCCCGAACTCGGGGTCCAGCAGCACGGCGCTCGCGTACCGCGTGAGAACCGAGGACACCGCCTTCTTGAAGCTCACGAGGTCTTCGCCGGTAGCTGGCGCGCCGCCGCGCGCCTTGGAAATGGCCTTCTCCAGCGAGCCGCGCTGGTCCATTGCCGCCGCGGCAATGACCCCCGCCTTGTTGGCGCACGCATTGATCCCCGCGACCTTGCCCTTGCCGATCTTGACTGCCATGGAGTTCTCCTGTCGGGAAAAGCTACGCATGGGCCATGGGCCGGGTCAAACGGCGCGCCGGGGGGCCGCTGGCGGCCACGGCCCGCCCGTTCCGCGGCGGCCGCTGGCTTGCCGCCCCGCCCGGCGGCCGCTACACTCCACCGCGCATGCCCGATCTCGAGCACGACACCTCGATCGCGCTTCCGCGCGTCACGGTCCTCAAGGCGTCCGCGGGGTCGGGGAAGACCTTCCGCCTCACCCAGCGCTACGCGCAGTTCCTGCTCTCGGAGAAGATCCCGCGCAACGGCCTTCGAAACCTGATGGCCCTCACGTTCTCCAACAACGCCGCGCGGGAGATGCGGCGCAAGGTCCTGGAATGGCTGAAGCTCCTGGCGCTGCGGGACCAGTCCCGCCTGGACCAGATGGCGGAAGTCACCTCGGGAGGCACGGAACACCTGGCGCGGCGCGCCGGCGAGCTGGTGGACGTGGTGCTCTCCCGCTACTCCGAGTTCCAGGTCCGCACCATCGACAGCTTCATGGCGGCGCTCTTTCGTGCTTCCGCGCTGGACTTCGGCTTCGGCCCCGAAATCGAGATCGCGCTGGACCCCCGGCCGCTGGTGGACTACGCGTGGAGCCTGTTCCTGCGCGAGGCACGGGAGGGAAGTGACGCTGCGCGGCTGCTCGACCAGACGGTGGCCTCCGTGCTGGACTTTTCCACGTCTGCCGGCGGGTTCGACTGGAGCCCCGCCGGCGCGCTCCTGGATGAGCTGCGGCGCCTGGAATCCAGGGTCTCCGGCATGGGCGAGGTGCTGGTCGTGGAAGACCCCGATGCGGCGCTGCAGGTGCACCGCCACCGCATCGAGCGGACCTGGGAGGCGCTGGCGGAGCTCGTGGAACGCTCCGGGCTGGACCGCCACGGCAACTCGCGCTTCCCCGCCCTGCTGGCGAGCGTCCGCGAACGTCGTTTCACCGACCTCGTGGCGGGGTCGCTCCGCAATCCGCCGGTCCGCAAGCCCGCGGCAGGCGCCCACGCCAGGGTGGAGGCCTACGGGCGCATCGTGTCCGCGTGGCAGGAAGCGGTGGACGCGGTGCACGGCTACGCGGCGGCGTGGGCGCGGACGTACTACCAGCCGTTCCTGCGGCTGCACGCGGAGCTTTCGGGATTCCAGGAACGGGTGAAGAAAGCGCGCGCAACGATCTTCATCTCCGACATCGGGCGGCAGCTGGCCGCGTACCTGACCCAGGACATGGTGCCGGACGTCTACTTCCGCATCGGGGAGCGCGTGTGGCATTACCTGGTGGACGAGTTCCAGGACACCTCTCCCCTTCAATGGAAGACGCTGTTCCCGCTCGTGGAGAACTCCCTCGCCATGGACGGGAGCCTTTTCGTGGTGGGGGACACCAAGCAGGCCATCTACAGTTTCCGCCAGGCGGACTACACCATCATGCGCGGGCTCGAGGCGGCAAGCCCGTTTCCCTCCGCCCCGCGGGACGTGAGGGAGCTGGGCGTCAACTGGAGAAGCCGGCCGCGGCTGGTCGAGTTCGCCCAGGAGGTCTTCCGCGTGCGGGCCGCCGGCTCCGACGCGTACCGTGAAGCCGCGCGCCGAAGCGGCCTGGACCAATGGCACCAGGAGGCCCGGCCGGAACACGGGCGCGGCTACGTCGAGGTCCGGCTCCTGCACCGCGACGACGAGGACCCGCCCGAGCGCGCCGCGCTCCAGGAGATCGTGACCGCGCTTCACGCGCGCGGCTGGGGATGGGAAGACGTGGCCCTGCTCGCGCCGAAAAACACCGACATCGTGCGGGCCACGGCATGGCTGAACGACCTCGGGGTGCCGGTCATCTCGTTCAGCTCGCTGGACGTCCGCAGCCGCACCGTGGCCGGAGAGCTGCTCGCGTTGCTGGCGTTCCTCGACTCACCGCCGGACGACCTGGCGTTCGCCACGTTCCTCCTCGGGACGATTGCCGCGCGGACGTTCGCGGCGGCAGGCGGCCCCGGCCCGGCCGAGCTGAACGCGTTCCTGTTCGGCCACCGCGGCGAGCGGCCGCTGTACAAGGCGTTCCAGCGCGAGTTTCCCGCCGCGTGGAGCCAGGTCTTCGCGCGCCTGTTCCGCTCCGCCGGGTACCTGCCGTTGTACGACCTGGTGAGCGAGGCATGCGTGCGCCTGGACGTGTTCACCGTGCTCCCGCAGGAGGAAGCCACGTTCGCCAAGCTGCTCGAGGTGGTCAAGGATTTCGAGGGCTCGGGAGAGAGCAGTCTTCGGGAGTTCCTCGGGGCCGCCGGGGCGGACTCCGGGGCGGACGACGCGGCGAAGTGGGCCATTGACGTTCCCCCCGGATCGCCATCGGTGCGGGCCATGACGGTCCACAAGGCCAAGGGATTGGGGTTTCCCGTGGTGATCGTGCTCTTGTACGGGGAGAAGGGTCGCGGGTTTCCGTACGCGATCCTCCGCGAGGGAACGGACGGCAGCGGCCGCCTGGTGAAGGTGACGCAGGACCTGGCGCGCCACGACGACGCGCTGGACGCGTTGTACCGGGAAGAGACCACGCGTGCCGACGTGGACCGTCTCAACCGCCTGTACGTGGCGCTCACGCGCGCCGAAGCGGAGATGTACGTCATCGGCGTCCAGGCCGAGCGGGAAGAGTTCCCGTTCGACCTGCTCCCCACCGAGGGCTGGGCGCCGGGCGCGGGCAGGGAGAGCCCCCAGGTGCGCCGGGAGGAACGCGAGCCGGAGGCACCGCGGTCCCACGAGGCACGTCCCGTGCGCCTCACGCTGGAATCCAGCTCCCTCAGCCGGGATGAGCGCCGCCGCGGCGAGCTCGCCCATCGGATCCTCGAGCTGGTGCCAGGTGCCGCGGCGGCGGCGGAGGGCCTGGAGGCGGCCGCCGAGCGCGCCGTGGCGGAGTCCCGAGGCGACCCGGCCGAGGCGCGGCGCCTCCTGCCGGCACTCGGTCGCCTGCTCGCGCAGCCGGTTCTGGCGGACTGCTTTCTCCCGGCGGGCGGTCGAGCGTTCCTCACCGAGTGCGAGCTGTGCGACTCGGGCGGTCGACTGGTGCGCATGGACCGCGTGGTCGTGGAGCCCGAACGCGTTACGGTGGTGGACTACAAGACCGGCGAGGAGGAACCCGCGGCCCACGAGGCGCAGCTTCGTGACTACCTCGGCATCGCCGCCGGGGCCTGGCCGGGACGGCAGGTGCGAGGCGTCCTGGCCTACGTGGACCTCGGCACCGTGCGGGAGCTCGCGTGAGCATCGAGCTGGTGCCACCGGGGGCGAACCTGGTGGAGGAAGTGGCGCGCCGCATCGAGGCAGCGGGAGATCCGGCACAGGCCGTCGTGGTGTTCCCCGGCAAGCGACCGGCGCACTTCCTTCGCCGGCGGCTGGCGCGGTCGCGGGGGAGCGCATTCGTTCCTCCGCACGTGGTCTCCATGGACGAGCTGGTGAACGAGCTCTTCGAAGCGCGCTCGGCCCGGGAAGACCGGGCCCGCCCGATGGCGGAACCCATCGACGCCGTGGCGGTGCTCTACGACATCCAGGTCTCCTCGGAAGACCCCCTGGGCGGAACGGCGTTCATGAGCCTGGACAGCTTCTTCCCGCTGGGACTGAGGATTTACGGCGACCTCGAGGAGCTGCTGATCGAGCAGGTCGCGGAGGAAGAGGTGGCCGGCGTGCAGCCCCTGGTGGACGAGGCCCTGCCGCTTCGCGCGCGCGAGCGGCTTCGGACGCTCTCCCATTTCTACGGGCGGTTCTACCCGCTGCTCGAGGAGCGCGGCCTCTCCACGCGCTCGTCCCGGTACGTCTCGGTGGCAGCACAGCTTGGCCCGGACGACATCCCGGGAGGCGGCCCGCTGATCTTCGCGGGGTTCTACACGCTCACCCGGTGCGAGCGCACCATCTTCTCCGCCGCCGCGGCGTGGCCGCGCGTGCGCCAGCTGTTCCAGGACGGCCCGGGCCTGCGGGAGAAGATCGGGGACCTGCTGCCGGCGGCGGCGCCGGCGGCGGCGCGGGCGCCGGCGGCGACGCTGCCGCGGCCGCGCGTGCAGTTCACCGTGAGCCCCGACACGCACGGGCAGGTGGCCGCGCTCAACGCCGCGCTGACGCGGGCGGACGATGACACGCTGGTGGTGCTGCCGTCCCCGGAGACGCTGTTCGCGGTCCTGCGCCACTGCCTCTCGCGCTTCGACCCCGAGGACTACAACGTCTCCCTCTCCTATCCCCTGCACCGCACGCCGCTGTACGGGTTCTTCAACGCGCTCATGGAAGTGGTGAGCACGATGGACGGGCCGCGCGTGTATCTCCCCGCGTACGTCTCGTTCGTGCTGCATCCCTACGTCAAGAACGTGCGCCTCGGCGCTTCCGCCGAAGCGGCGCGCGTGCTGTTCCATGCTCTGGAGGAGCGGCTGCAGCAGACACGCACGCTGCGGTTCATGACGCTGCGGGAAATCGAGGCGGACTCCCATGCCACGGCGGCCGCCGCCGCGCGCCTGGCCGGTGACGGCGGCGGGCCCACGGAGCAGGAGCTGCACGACCACCTCCGGGACGTGCACCGGCACACGGTGGAGCGGTTCCTTTCCTTCTCCTCCATCCGGGACTTCGCTCGCCGCTGCATCGACCTGGTCACGTGGGTGCACGACCGCGGCACCGCCCGCGACCACCCGTACTTCACGCCATTCAGCCAGTCCATCGTGGAGTCGCTGGAGGCCATCTCGCGCTCGCTGGTGGCCGACCGGTCCTTCTCGGACCAGCAGAGCTACTTCACGCTGCTCCGCACGTACCTGCGTTCCCGGCACTTCCCCTTCCCCGGCACCCCGCTGCACGGGATGCAGGTCCTCGGGGGCCTGGAGACGCGCTCGCTCGCGTTCTCCACGGTGTTCATCCTGGATGCCAACGAGGGAGTGTTCCCCGAGACCTCCCCGGAGAGCTCGCTCCTGCCGTTCGCGGTGCGGCGGGCACTGGGGCTTTCCACCTCGCAGGACCGCGAGGACCTTGCCGACTACAATTTCCAGCTTCTGGCGGCCGGCGCACGCACGCTGCACTTCTTCTACGTGGAGAGCACCGACAAGCAGCGCTCGCGGTTCGTGGAGCGGCTCCTGTGGGAAGAGCAGAGGAAGCGCCGCGTGGCGGAGGACGGGCGCCTGGTGCGCTCCATCTCCTACCGGGTCTCGCTCACCAACGCGGCGCCGCCGCCCATCGCGAAAACCGGCGGCGTGGCCGGGTGGCTGGGGACGCTGGAGCACACGGCCACCTCGCTGGACGCGTGGCTGGAATGCCCCCTGAAGTTCTACTACAAGACCGTGCTGCGGCTCTCACCGCGGGAGGACCTCTCCGGGGAAATCGAGGCGCGGGAAGTGGGAACGCTCGTGCACCACGTGCTCGCGCGCTACTTCCGCGGGCGTGTCGGGCGCGTGCTCTCCGAGGCGGACCTCGACCCGCAGGAGCTCACGCGGGTGCTGGACGAGGTGTTCGGCTCGACGTTCGGAGCGGCGGACTCGGGGGCCAACCGGCTGCTCCGCGACCAGGTGAACCGGCACCTTCGTGACTTCCTCACCGCGTACGAGGTCCCGCTCGTACGGTCGCACCGCGTGCGGATCCTGGCGGTGGAGCACGATGAACGCGCGACGTGGCAGGGGTTCCGCCTCCGGGGCCGGCTGGACCGCGTGGAGGAGCGGGATGGCGTGCCCGTTCTCCTGGACTACAAGACCTCCGCCCACCGCGCCGCTTACCGCATGCGGCTGGACCGCCTGTCCCTGGAGGAACGAGAGAGCTGGCACCGCTGGATCCCCACGCTGCAGCTTCCCGTTTATGTGCTGCTGCACTCCGCGCAGTCCGGCGTGCCGCCGGCCGCGATCCAGGCAACGTTCCTTCTGCTGGGCAGGAACCTCGTGGACGCCGGAATCGAGCTTCCGCTGTTCGAGGACCCCGCGGCCGCCTTCGAGTCCTGGGCCGTGCTGGAACGGGTGATTCGCGTGTTGCTGGAGGAGATCGCATCCCCCGGCGTCCCGTTCACCCCCGCCGTCGACCTGCGCGCGGCCTGCCCGAGGTGCGACTTCACCGCGATCTGCGGCACCAGCTGGCTCAAGCGCGGCTGATCGCTACGGCGCAGCGGCCCCCAGCACCAGGTCATAGCGCTGCTCGACCAGCGGTTTGCCGAACGCCAGGGATGGCCTCTCCTCGGTGAGCCGAAACCCGTGGCGACGGTACAGCGCCGCGGCCACCGGCAGCTCGCTCACCGTCCACAGGTAGGCCGAGCGGTAGCCCCGCGCCCGCAGGAACTCCATGAACAGCTCCATGAGCCGCTTGCCCAGGCCGATGCCCTGGTACGCGGGCAGCAGCATGAAGTAGCGAAGCTGAGCCGTGTCGGGGCCGCGGTGCATGAGCAGCAGGGACCCGATGATACGCCGGTGGTGCTCGCACAGCCATACGCGGTCCCGCTCCGGGTCGTACTGCCCGTAGAACTCGTGGATTCCCTGCGCGACGTAGGTTTCGAACGGGATCCCGTACCCGTAGTCTCTTCCATAGAAGGAACCGTGCAGGTAGACCACGTAGCCCAGGTCGCCGGGCCGAAGGTCGGTCCGGATGACGATGTCGGAAAGCGCGGCGCTCACGTCCGCTCACCTCCTCCGCCCAACAGGGACCGGATCCGCGCCATGCAGGACACCACCTCGGCGAGCTCCCCGGCCGTGAGACCACGGACGATGCCCCCGATCTCTTCCCCGGCGGCGCCTTCGAGCTTCTCGAGCTCCCGGGCGCCTTTCGCGCTCAACCGCAGCTGCCGTACGCGGCCGTCCGCGGTCGAGCGCCGCCGGACCACCATCCCGGCGGTGGCCAGCCGGTCGAGGAGACGGCTCAGGTATCCCTCGTCCACGGAGAGGGCCTGCGTGAGGCGGCGCGCATTCGAGCCCTCCCCGTGCGCGATCTCGTACAGGACGCGGACCTCCGTGAGTGACCACGGGCTTCGAAGGATGCGGCGATCCAGCACGCCAATGCGGTTGGTGTACCAGCGGTTGAAGGCGCGGATGCGTCGCACGGCCTCGGCGTCCATGGCGGCCACGGTAGCACCTATGCTTGCTTTAGGCAAGTATATCCGGCCCGGCCCGCGGCGGGCAGCCCGCGTTGCCCGCCCGCCGCCGCGGTGGTACCATGAGGTATGCGGGAAATCGCGGCGACCGCCGCCCTGCTGCTGCTCACCGTCCGCCTGGCCGCACAGTCGGCCCCGGACATTGTCCAGCCCGCCGCGCCGCCGCCGGGCCCGTCCCTGGTGGGCACGTGGGTCTCCACCGAGCCCATCCTGGTGGACTTCAAGTTCAGCCTCACGTTCCGCGAGTCGGACTACCTGGTCGACTGTTCGCTGGGCCAGACGCTGGGACTCTGGTATGCCACGCCCACGCAGATCCACTTCACGCCCACCAAGGTGGGGATCAACAGCGGGGACGTCGGCAAGGCGAACATCTGGGACTACCGCTTCGTGGACGCGGACGCCTTCCAGCTCTCGAGCGGCCCCATCTCGGTGCGTCTCTTCCGGAAGAAGTAGGCCGTCTCAGCCGGCGGGATGACTTTTCCCGCCCGGCATGGCACAGTGCAGGGGACCTCTCCCACGAATGCACGGACTTCCGGGAACAAGGAGACGCCATGAAACGGCTCGCCACGGAGCGGCTCATCAACCGCACTCGGTACCTGTTCACCGTGTTCTTCGTCGCCACGGGCTTTGCCTCCTACCGGGGCGGATCGGACCCCCGGGTGTACCTCGCCATCTTCGGCTGCTCGGCCATCTTCCTGCTGCTGGGGCTGGTCAACGAGATCCCGCATTCCCGCCAGCGCGTGGTCCCGGCGTTCATCTGGGCCTCCACCACGGTGGAGCTGGCGCTGTTCTTCTTCGTCCGCTGGGCGTTCTCCTTCGAGCCGAGCACGGGCTACAGCATGTCGATGAAAGAGCCTGCCACGTTCTGCGTCTACTTCCTCTTCGGGATCCTCAACGGGCTGCGCTTCGACCGCCGGCTGAACCTGTACTACGGCCTCGGCGGGATCGCCGTGCAACTGCTGCTCATTGGACTGGCACTCACCGTAGGAGGCCTTCACTTCAGCTCGGACCCCGCCCGCGCATTCGAGCTGGGTACACTGCGCCTGGCCTCCGAGGCGGCCAAGCTCATGTTCATGCTGCTGTTCACGATCTTCCTCGTCATCATGGCCGGCTACACGCGCCGCTCCATGAAAGAGATGGAGGACGCGCAGCGGCAGGCAACCGACAGCGCCGACGCGGTGAAGGAGCTCCTGGGCACCGTGCAGGCATC
>Ga0335069_10014067_pt1 | contig 11224 bp, 11 predicted proteins | sample Lox_Sample_11_FD_206714 | JGI IMG/M metagenome (GOLD analysis project Ga0335069, IMG submission 206714) | Soil microbial communities from Loxahatchee National Wildlife Refuge, Florida, United States - Lox_Sample_1.1 | ecosystem: Environmental > Terrestrial > Soil > Wetlands | place: USA... | reverse complement strand
CTCGGCGCGGGCGAAGACGCCGCTGGTCAACGAGCTGCTCTACAACCCCCAGGTGATCGACGTCGAACGGGTGGACGCGGCGCTGGCCGCCCGCGGGGCGCAGGCGGCGTTCGCCCGGCTGCTCCGCCGGGCGACCGCCCTGCTGTCCCTGGCGTTCTTCGTCAGCGCCGCGCTCAACTACGCGCTGGCGCGCTACCTGTTGCGGGTTCCGCCGGGCACGGCCGTGTTCAACGCCCAGCTGGCCAAGATGCACCTGCTGAGCTGGCCGGTGATCGTGCTGCCGAGCATGGCCATGATGATGGTCGTCCTCTGGCGGCTGCTCGGCGGCATCCGCGACCTCACCGGCCTGCCGCTGGATGACCTCTTCCGCGCCCCGCCGGCAAAGCCGCCGGTGGAGGCCGGAACGCCGCCCCGCGATTGAGCCGCCTCAGCGCCGCTGGTGCGGCGGCACGTAGTCGCGCTTCGTCGCCCCGACGTAGATCTGGCGCGGCCGGTAGATGCGCCCCTTGGGATTGGAGGCCACTTCCTTCCAGTTGGCGATCCAGCCGGGCATGCGGCCGATGGCGAACATCACCGTGAACATGTTCTCGGGGATGCCGATGGCGCGCATGATCAGGCCGGAATAGAAGTCGACGTTCGGGTAGAGCTTGCGCGCGAGGAAGTAGTCGTCCTTCAGCGCCGCCGCCTCGAGGCGCATGGCGATGTCGAGCAGCGGATCGTTCTTGATCCCGAGGCTGGCGAGCGCGCTGTAGAAGCTCTCCTTGATGATCTTGGCGCGGGGATCGTAGTGCTTGTAGACGCGGTGCCCGAAGCCCATCAAGCGCCGGTCGGCCTTGCCCGACTTGGCCAGCTGGATGAACTTCGTCCCGTCGTCGCCCTCGGCGTGGATGCTCTTGAGCATCTCGAGCACGGCCATGTTGGCGCCGCCGTGGAGCGGCCCCCAGAGGGCGCAGACCCCGGCCGCGGTCGAGGCGAACAGGTTGGCGCCGCTGGAGGCCACCGTGCGCACCGTCGAGGTGCTGCAGTTCTGCTCGTGGTCGGCGTGGAGCAGCAGGAACAGGTTGAGGGCCTGGGCCACCTCGGGCAGCGCGATGTACGGCTCGAAGGGGGTGGAGAACATCATGTGCAGGAAGTTCTCGCAGTACGGCAGGTCGCGCCGCGGGTAGTTGTAGGGCAGGCCGCGGCTGGCGCGGTAGGAGTAGGCCGCGATCGTGCGCACCTTGGAGATGATGATGGCCGCGGTCTCCTCGAAGTTCTGCAGGTCGCGCTGGTGGTCGTTGGTCGCGAGGTGCGGATAATAGCAGCCGAGCGAGTTGAGCATGGCCGAGAGGATGGCCATCGGGTGGGCGTCCCACGGGAAGCCCTCGTAGAGGTGCTCGGTGCTGGAGTGGATCGGCGCGTTCTCGGTCAGCAGCTGCGAGAAGCGCTTGCGCTGCGCCGGGGTGGGCAGCTCGCCGTTGATGATCAGGTAGGCGGTCTCGATGAAGGAGGAGTGCTCCGCCAGCTGTTCGATCGGGTAGCCGCGGTAGCGGAGGATGCCGGCCTCGCCGTCGATGAAGGTGACCGCGCTCTCGCACGAGCCGGTGTTGCCGAAGCCGTCGTCATAGCAGACGTAGCCGGTTTCGTTGCGCAGGTTGCGGATGTCGACGGCCTTCTCCCCCTCCGTGCCGGTGATGATGGGAAGGTGCAGCTCCTTGTCCTCGAGCTTGAGGGTAGCGGTGGAAGGCATGGCGGTAGTTAGGTGAAAGTCGTTCCCTGATGCAAACCCAGTCCACGGAAACCGGCCCGGGCGGCCGGCCCCGGGTCAGCGGGCGGGCGCCGCCCGGCCGGCGGCCGCCAGCCGGACGAAGTTCCGGTAGAGCAGCAGGCCCCGCGCCTGGCTCTTCTCGGGGTGGAACTGGGTCGCGAAGCAGCGGCCCCGGGCGATGGCGCACACGAACGGGGTGCCGTAGTCGCACTCGGCCAGGATCAACGCCCGGTCCGCCGGCATCACGTGGAAGCTGTGCACGAAGTAAAACGCCTCGCCGTCCGCCCGCAGGCCGGCCCAGAGCGGCGACCCGGGCTGGCGGCAGCGCACCGTGTTCCAGCCCATGTGCGGCACCTTGAGGCCGGACGCGGACGGGAAGCGCACGATCCGGCCCGGAAACACCCCCAGGCACGGCGTCCCCCCGCCCTCCTCCGAGGTCTCGAACAGCGCCTGCAGCCCGAGGCAGATGCCCAGGTACGGCCGGTCCGCCGCCAGCCAGGCCCGCAGCGCGGCGTCGAACCCCGACTGCCGCAGAAACGCCATCGTGTCGACGATCGCCCCCTGGCCGGGGAAAACCACCCCGTCCGCCCACGCCAGCCCGTCCGGGGTGGTGATGACGCGCACCTCCGCCTCCGCGGCTCCGACGGCGCGGGCGACGCTGCGCAGGTTGCCCATGCCGTAGTCGATCACCGCAATGCGGGGCGCCGGGGGCATGGTTACGGATTTTGAGTTTCGGGTTTTGAGTTGATGGGCTTCCGGCTCGCAACCCGAAACCCAAAACGCAAATCCCAAAACCGGACTACAGCTTCCCCTTCGTCGAGGGCAGCTGGTCGGCCGCGCGCGGCTCGATCTGCGAGGCCTGGTCCAGGGCGCGGGCGAAGCCCTTGAACACCGCCTCGACGATGTGATGCGGCTCCTCGCCGTAGACCAGCTTGATGTGCACGTTGGCCCCCACGGCGTTGCTGAACGCGCGGAAAAATTCCTTCACCAGCGCCAGGTTGAAGTCGCGCACGAACATCGTCGGCGCCGTCACGTCATAGACCAGGTGCGGCCGACCGCCGAGATCGACGGCGACGCGGGCCAGCGACTCCTCCATCGGCAGGAGGAAGAAGCCGTAGCGCTTGAGCCCGAGCTTCTCGCCCAGGGCCGCCTTGAACGCCTCGCCGAGCACGATGCCGACGTCCTCCACGGTGTGGTGGTAGTCCACGGCCACGTCGCCCCGGGCCTTCACCTCGAGATCGAACAGGCCGTGCTTGGCGAACAGCGTCAGCATGTGGTCGAGGAACGGGATGCCCGTGTCGATCTTGGCCGCGCCGCGGCCGTCCACCGTGAGCTTCACGGTGATGTCCGTCTCCGTCGTCTTGCGCGCGACGTTTGCTATGCGTGCCTTGGCCATGACTCGAGGGTCTCCTGCAGAACCGACATTTGCCCGTCGGTGCCGACGCTGATGCGCAGGAAGGAGGAGGTCAAGGCGTGGCTCCCGAAGTAGCGGACGAGGATCTTCTTGCCCAGCAGGTACTCGTACAGCCCCCGCGCCACCGCCGGTCCGGTGCGGCCGGCGCGGTCGCGCGGCTCGGTGAAGAGGAAGTTGCTCTGCGAGGGATAGGTGAACCAGCCGAGCCGGGACGTCCACACCCGGTAGGCGCGGTCGCGGGTCGCCCTCACCCGCCGCACCAGCGCGGCGTAGTAGGCGGGGTCCGCGAGCGCCGCCAGGCCCGCCGCCTGGGCCAGCCGGCTCACGTTGTAGCTGTCCTTCACCGCGTCGAGCAGGCCGATGACCTGCGGCGACGCGAGCGCATACCCGATCCGCATGCCCGCCAGGCAATGGGACTTGGAGAGCGTACGCACCACGCAGAGGTTGGGATGCCGGGCGACGAGGCCGGCCGCGTTCTCCGCGGCGAACATCGCGTAGGTCTCGTCCACCACCAGCAGCCCGCGGAAGCGGCGCAGGATGGCCGCGAGGTCCGCCGTGCGGAAGCCGACGCCGGTCGGGGCGTTGGGTGAGGTGAGAAAGAAGACGCGGGCCTTCGAGGCGGCGATGGCGTCGGCCGGCAGCCGCATCGAGCGGTCGAAATCCAGCGTCAGCGCGCGCCCGTCCTGGATGCCCACGAGCACCGGGTAGAGCGAGTAGCTGGGCAGCGCGAAGCCGGCCGCCGCCGCCGGCGCGCAGAAGCAGCGCGTGAGCAGGTTGAGGACATCGTCGGCGCCGTTGCCGACGAACACCCGCGCGGCCGGCAGCCGGTGGAGGCGGGCCAGCGCCGCGCGCAACCGCCCGCTCCGCGGATCCGGGTACAGCCGCAGGCTGGCGCCGTCCGCGCCCACCGCCGCGCGCAGCGCCGCGGCCACCTTCGGACTCGGCGGATAAGGGCTCTCGTTGGTGTTGAGCTTGATCCAGCCCGGCTCGGCCGGCTGGAGGCCGGGCGTGTAGGCGTCGAGCGCGGCCACGTGGGGCAGCGCGAGCTTCCGGGCGTCGAATTTCGGTTTGCGCGAAGGCATGGCAAAACAGGAGCGGAGCCGCCGCCTAGCGCTGCCGGATCTCCAGCGAGCGGCCGTGGGCGTCGAGCTGCTCCATTTCAGCGAACGCGGCGACCACCGCGGCCGCCCGGCGCACGCCGGCCGGGCTGTAACGCACCAGGCTGGTGCGGCGCATGAAATCCGCGACCCGCAGGCCGCTGAAAAACCGGCCGCTGCGCCCCGTCGGCAGGACGTGGCTCGGCCCGGCGGTGAAATCGCCCAGCACCGTCGGCGTCTCGTTCCCGATCATGATCGCGCCGGCGGTCGTGATCCGGTCGACGAGCCGGGGCACCGCCCGCTCCGCGACGAGCAGCTCCAGGTGCTCGGGGGCGACGAAATTCGCCACCTCCGCGGCCTGATCGAGGGTCTTCACGCCCACGCCCAGGAAGCCGTCCGCCAGCACGCGCCAGATCAGGCCGGCCCGGGCGAGCCCGGTCAGCTGGGCGCGGCACGCCGCCTCGACCGCCGCGAGGATCCGGGGCGCCGTGGCCACGAGATAGATCTTCTCCTTGCCCGAACCGTGCTCGGCCTGGGCCAGCAGGTCCGCCGCGGCGTAGTCCGGCCGCGCGGTGCCGTCGGCGATCACCATCAATTCGCTCGGGCCGGGCAGGCCCGCCACGCCGACCGCGCCGAAAACCTGGCGCATCGCCTCGCAAACCCACGCGTTGCTCGGGCCGAAGATCTTGTCCACCGCCGGAATCGTCGCGGTGCCGTAGGCCATCGCGCCCACGCCGTAGACCCCGCCCACGCGATAGACCTCGGTGATCCCGCATCCGTGCAGGACCCCGAGTAGGCGGTCGGACACGCGGCCGCCGCGGTCGCACGGCGTGAAGACGGCGATTTCCGGCACCCCGGCGAGGCGGGCGAGCGTGACCGTCATGAGGACGGTGGACACCAGCGGCACCTGGCCGCCCGGGATGTTGATGCCGACCCGCCGGAGGGGATCGTGTTTCTCCCCCACCCGGGCGCCGTGGCGGTTGCGCCCCGACCAGCCGCGGGGCAGGGTCTCGCGGTTGAAGGCCTCGATCTGGCCCCGGGCCAGGTCGATCGCGAGCCGGTCGCGCGGCGGGAGGCGCCGCGCGGCGCGGGCCAGCTCCGCCGGCCGCACGCGAAACTGCGCCGGCGTGAGGCGCGCGCCGTCGATGCGCGCCGCCTGCCGCACGATCGCCGCGTCGCCGTGCGCGCGGACATCCGCCAGGATCGCGGCCACCGCCGCCTGCATGGCGCGGGGCGGCGACGACGTCCGGCAAAAAGCCTCCAGCCGGGTGCGGAAGTCGCGGGAGTCGTAACGGAGCAGGCGCATGGAAGGGTAACCGCTATGCGGTCCCCCGCCCCGCGTCAAAGGGTTTGGCGGGACGCGCCCGCGCGACGCCGGACCGGGACCGCCCACGCGCGGATCAATGGCTGGCCGCCGGAGCCGGGGTGGTCGGGACCGTAACGCCTGCCGGCGGCGGAGTCAGCAGGTCCTGGCTTCCGCCCGGAGCCCGGGCTAGCGGCGATGGCTCCACCGGGGGACTCAGCACCGGCACCGCGAACAGGTTCTCCGGAAAGTTCTCGTTGATCGTGATCCGGTCGAAGGTGACCACGATCGGGCTGTCGACCAGCTTGCCCTTGGCGTCGGCGACTCTGCTGATCGTCGTCACTTTCTGGGGAAAGCGCACGTTCCCAACCATGATCTGCCCCTCCTCCTTGATGCGTCCGCCCTGGTCGGTCTCGGTCAGGAGCAGCTTGCCGGTGGCCTGGTCGAAATAGCGGCTGAAGGTGATGCCGGGCTCATGGACGAAGGCGATCTTGATCGCGGACACGCCGTCGATCGTCGCCGGGCCGAGCAGCTCCGCATGGCCGCCGCGCTGCTCGATGCCCTTGAAGAAATTCAGGTTCTCCCAAGTGTTGGCGCGCAGCTTCTTCACCCAGTCCGCCGACAGGAGGACCAGGCGCCAGCGGCTCCGGTCGGTGACGTCCTGGATCCGCTCCCAACCCTCGAGATCGTCCAGCCCGATGGTGTCGATGACGGTGGCCGAGGTCTTGGTGATGAGCTGCTCGTAGGGTTTCTGGAAGATGATCTCGATGCGGAACTGGGCCGGCTTGGGCCCGTCCGGGGTGTTCTCCTGCGTCTCCATCGTGCCGACAAAATGCACCGAGCGGATGGCGCTGAGCGCCTCGTCGCCGCCCAGGTAGGCGCGGGCCTTGGCGATGACCTGGTCGGCGGTCTGCGCCCGCGCGGCGGCGGCGGTGCCAAGGACCGCCGCCAGCCCCAGAAGGCGGGCCAGGGCCGGAGCTGTGGTCAGGGACATGATGGTTCGGGTAACCGGGTGAGACTTGCCCGCGACCCAAAAGTTCGCAACGGAAAAGCTCATTCCCACTCGATGGTGGCGGGGGGCTTGGAGCTGATGTCGAAGACGACCCGGCTGACGCCACGCACCTCGTTGGTGATGCGGCTGGAGATGTGCTGCAGCAGGTCGGGCGGCAGGCGCACCCAGTCGGCCGTCATGGCGTCGACGCTCTGGACCACGCGCACCGCGATCACCCACGCGTAGTTGCGCTCGTCGCCCACCACGCCGACGGACCGCACCGGCAGGAACACGCAGAAGGACTGCCAGACCTTCCAATACCACCCCGAGCGCAGCATCTCGTCCTGCAGGATCGCGTCGGCCCGGCGAAGGACCTCGAGATAGTCGCGGGTCACCGCCCCGAGCACCCGCACGCCCAGCCCCGGCCCGGGGAACGGCTGGCGCCACACGACCGCGCGCGGCAGGCCCAGGCGGACGCCAACGGCGCGCACCTCGTCCTTGAAGAGCTCACGCAGCGGCTCGAGCAGCCGGAGGCGCATCCGCGCGGGCAGGCCGCCCACGTTATGGTGGCTCTTGATCAGGGCGGCCGGATTGTTGCCGATGGCCACGCTCTCGATGACGTCCGGATAGAGCGTGCCCTGGGCGAGAAAATCGGCGTGCCCGATCGACCTCAGCGACCGCTCAAACACCTCGATGAAAGTGCGCCCGATGATCTTGCGCTTGCGCTCCGGGTCGGCGACTCCCCGCAGGCGCCGCAGGAACAGGCGCGAGGCGTCGACCATCCGCAGGTCGATGTGGAAATGCCGCCGGTAGAGGTCGACCACGGCCTCCCGCTCGCCCTGGCGCAACAGGCCGTTGTCGACGAACACGCAGGTCAGCTGGCGGCCGATCGCCTTGTGCAGCAGCGCCGCGGCCACCGAGGAGTCGACCCCGCCGCTCAGGCCGAGGATGACGCGGCCCCCGCCCACCGTGGCCCGGAGGTCCCGCACGGCCTGCGCGATGAAGCTCTTCATCGACCAGTCCTGACGCGCTCCGCATACGCCAAGCAGGAAGTTGCGCAGGATGTCGGTGCCTCGCTCGGTGTGGAACACCTCGGGGTGAAACTGGATGCCGTAGAAGCGGCGCTTGGGGTCCTCGACCGCGGCGAAGGGCGAGTTCTCCGTCACCCCGATGGCCCGAAAGCCCGGCGGCAGCCGGGTCACGCGGTCGCCATGCGAATTCCAGACCCGCAGACGCCGCGGCAGCCCGGCGAACAGGCGTCCGGCGCGCCGGACGGTGAGCGTGCCGTGGCCGTACTCGCGGTGGTCGCTCTTCGCCGTGCGGCCGCCCAGCAGGTGGCCGAAGAGCTGGATGCCGTAGCAGATGCCGAGGATCGGCACCCCCAGGTCGAAGATCGCACGGTCGGGCCGCGGCGCGCCGCGGGACAGCACGCTGCTGGGGCCGCCCGACAGGATGATGCCGATGACGCCATCCGCCCGCAACTGCGCCGCCGGCGTCGTGAAGTGGTAGACCTTCGAGTAGACCTGGCACTCGCGGATGCGCCGCGCGATGATCTGGGTGTATTGCGACCCGAAATCGAGGACGGCGATGGTCTGTGCCATGGGAACTTATGGCGGCGGGCCCGGCGGCGAGGCAATCCCCAATCGGCGCCGGCCCGGGGCCGCGTCAGAACTTCAGCCGGCTGTTGGGGTGGCCGCAGCGCGGGCACGCGGCCAGCTCGGTGCCGCGCGGGGCCGAATAGAGCCGGTCGCAGCGGATGCAGTGGAAGGTCACCCGCTGGCGCTCGGCGTCGAACAGCGCCCGGTCGCGCCGGTCGTAGTAGATCCAGACCCCGAAGAAGAATCCGAGGACGAGCAGGCTGAAGACGGCGGCACCGAGCGTGAGGTCCATGGCGCGGGGCGAAACTACCGCCGATTATGGCCGGACGCCACGCATTTTCCCCGGGTACGCGACGCGCGGCCGCGCCCGGGCCGGCGTCAGGCCGGCTTGTCGTCCGCCGGCTTGTCCCCGGCCGGCCGGGCCGCTTCCGCCGGCGCCGCGGCGGGCGCGGCCTCCGCCGCCTTCGCCTTGCGGGCCGCCTTCTTGGGCCGCGACTGCTTCTTGTAGCCCGCGTCGTCCGCGGCGACGAATTCGATCAGGGCCATCTCCGCGGCGTCGCCCACGCGGCGCGGGGCGAGCTTGTAGATCCGGGTGTAGCCGCCGGCCCGTTTCGCGAACTGGGCCGCCTTTTCATTGAACAGGAGCGTGATGGCGTCCTCGTCGCGCACCTTGCGCAGCGCGGTGCGGCGCAGATGGATGGCGTCCTTCTTCTCCGCGGCCGCGGCCGCGCGCTTGGCCTTGGTGATGACCTTCTCGATGAAGGGGCGCAGGGCGCGGGCCTTCTTCAGCGTGGTTTCGATGCGGCCGTGGCGGATGAGGGCGGCCGCCAGGTTGGACAGCATCGCGGCGCGGTGCTCGCGGGTGACGCCGAGAGAGTGGCGATGTTTGAGGTGACGCATGGGTCGGGGAAAGGGCCAAGTATCAAGTGGCAAGTATCAAGACTTGCCGCGCGAAGTTGGCACCGGGTTCTTGAAACTTGGTCCTTGGAACTTGTTGCTTCCGTCGCGCTCCGCGCGACGGTCAGGCTTCCTTCTTGGTGTCGAGGAGGCGCTCGTCGAACTTCATGCCGAGCGAGAGGCCGAGGGCCTCGAGCTTCTCCTTGATCTCGTTGAGCGACTTCTTGCCGAAGTTGCGGTACTTGAGCATCTCCTGCTCGGTCTTCATCGCGAGCTCGCCGACGGTGGTGATGTTCGCGTTGTTCAGGCAGTTGGCGGCGCGGACCGAGAGCTCGATCTCGTTGACCGACATGTTGAGGAGCTTGCGCAGCTTGTTCTCCTCCTCGCTGACCGTGCTCTGCTGGCTCTCGAACTCGTAGTGCTCCTCGCTGACGCGGTCGAACACGTCGAGGTGGTGCTTGAGGATCGAGGCGGCCTGCTTGAGGCCGTCGTCCGGCGTGATGCGGCCGTCGGTCCAGATCTCCAGGATCAGCTTGTCGTAGTCGGTGATCTGGCCGACGCGGGTGTTCTCGACGGTGTAGCGGACGAGGCGCACCGGGCTGAAGAGCGAGTCGACGGGGATGACGCCGATGGGCTGGTCCTCCTTCTTGTTGTTGTCGCCGGGGCAGTAGCCGCGGCCGGTCTTGATCTCGATCTCCGCCTCGAAGGTGCGGTTCTTGTCGAGGGTGCAGATGACCTGGTCGGGGTTGACGATCTGGATGGCCGGGTCGGGCTGGATGTCGGCGGCGGTCACCGGGCCCTCGCGGGTGGCCTTGAGGATCAGCCGCACCGGCTCGCGCTTCTGGGAGACGAGGAGGATCTTCTTCAGGTTGAGGACGACGTCGGTGACGTCCTCCACCACCCCCTCGATGCTCTGGAACTCGTGCTGGACGCTCTCGATCTTGATCGAGCTGATGGCGGCGCCCTCGATGGAGCTGAGGAGCACGCGGCGGAGGGAATTGCCGACGGTGTGGCCGTAGCCGGCTTCAAAGGGCTCGGCGATGAACTTCGCGTAGGTGGGGCTGGAACCCTCCTCGACCTTGGTGAGCTTGTTGGGCAATTCGAACTTTCCGAGGCGTTTGGGCATGGCGGGAACAGTTAAGGATTAGGGAGCGTAAGTGGGGGGCGGGCGGATCAGAACCGGCTGTAGTACTCGACGATGAGCTGCTCGTTGATGCTCGGGTCCATCTCGTCGCGCACGGGGAGGCGGACGACGTTGGCCTTGAGGATCTCGGCGTTGAGGGCGAGCCAGCCGGGGACGTTGCGCAGCCGGTTCTCCTCCAGGCCGCGGGTGGCGATCTGGCGCGAGGACGCGGCGGGCTTCACCTCGACCTCGTCGCCGGGCTTCACGTTGAAGCTGGGCACGTCGACCTTGCGGCCGTTGACGCGGATGTGGCCGTGGTTGACGAACTGGCGGGCGGCGGCGCGGGTCTTGGTGAACCCGAGGTGGTAGATGACGCTGTCGAGGCGCGTCTCCAGCAGCTGGAGGAAGCGCTCGCCGGTGACGCCGCGCTCCTTCTTGGCGATGGCGAAGACGCGGCGGAACTGGCGCTCGAGCAGGCCGTAGATGAAGCGGGCCTTCTGCTTTTCGGAGAGGCCGACGGCGTATTCCGACATCTTGCGGCGCGACTTGGGGCCATGCTGCCCGGGCGGAAAATTGCGGCGTTCGAACGCCTTGCCCGAGCCGAGGATGAACTGGCCGAAGCGGCGGCTGACGCGAGTGGAGGGACCGAGGTAGCGGGCCATGGAGGGTGGAAGTGGGGGTGAGAGTGAGGGGGGCGGATCAGACGCGGCGGCGCTTGCGCGGCCGGCAGCCGTTGTGGGGAATCGGCGTCACGTCGATGATCGAGGTGATCTCCAGGCCGATCGCCTGGAGGGCGCGGATGGCCGAGTCGCGGCCGAGGCCGGGCCCGCAGACGCGGATTTGCACGTCCTTGAGGCCGTGGGCCATGGCATTGCGGGCGGCGTCCTGGGCGACGACCTGGGCGGCGTAGGCGGTGGACTTGCGCGAGCCGCGGAAGTTGCACTTGCCGGCGCTCGACCAGGCGATGACGTTGCCCTTGAGGTCGGTGATGGTGACGACCGTGTTGTTGAACGAAGCGAGGATGTTGGCGAGGCCGGTGGTGATGTTCTTCGAG
>Ga0335069_10014065_pt1 | contig 11224 bp, 9 predicted proteins | sample Lox_Sample_11_FD_206714 | JGI IMG/M metagenome (GOLD analysis project Ga0335069, IMG submission 206714) | Soil microbial communities from Loxahatchee National Wildlife Refuge, Florida, United States - Lox_Sample_1.1 | ecosystem: Environmental > Terrestrial > Soil > Wetlands | place: USA: Florida... | reverse complement strand
GAGACATCCTGCTGTGCGGTGGAGATGTCACCCTGAACCTGGGAAACGCCCTGCTGGATCTGGGTCAGGCTGATATGCGCCTTGCGAAGGCGGTAGAGCGTGTAAAGGATCAGCACGATCGCAACGATCCGTATACGGAACATCCACTCGTTGGGTATGGACGCCGATACCGTCTGGACGTAAGCGTAGAGCTGCACAAGAAAGCCCGGCACGTCCGCGGACGACTGCGGCATATTCGGAAATGGCGGAATCTTCACCTGCGAAAGGTCGACCCTGGACAGTCCGGCCGAAACCCAGGCGAGACCGTCACGGATCTCGGTGAACAGGAAAAGAAGCGTGCTGCCGATCGCCGCCATGGCGCCGCGGCTCGTGAAGCTGACGGTCTGCAGTGCGGTCTCGACTGCCTGCGCTTTCACCGGCTGCGATTTTTTTTGCGCCGGCGCCGCGGCCTGAACCGGCTTGGTGCCTGGCGCGATCAGCGAGACCACCTGTTTATGAGTGTCGTTGATCGTTTTCTGGACGGCGGCGACGCCCGTCTGCACCTGAGCCGTGACGTGCTGCTTGATGTCGGTGGCTGCATCTTTGCTGATCGCCGATGGGCCGGCTCCCGCCGGCGGCGCGGTCTGTGTCGAAGGCGCGGTTGGGGCAGTCGTCGCCGGCTTGGGTGCAACGACCGCCGGCATCGGTTCCGACTCCGCAGGCGTGAGTGTCTTTTGCGGCGCGACGAGCGGAACATCCTCGAGCGCGGAGCGCGTCGCGGGCCCCACGATGCCGTCGGGCGTCAGGTCATGCGCGGCCTGGAATGCCTTCACGGCCGTATCGGTAGCGGCATCGAAGATTCCAGTGCTCGCGACATGAATGCCGGCGAGCGTGAGGCGCTGCTGCAGCCATGTCACGTCCGGTCCCGTCAGAGGCGGCGTCGACAGTTTCAACAGGCGCCTCGGCGCCCCTTCTGCCGCAACGTTCACCGGCTTCGTGTCTGTGAGAGAATCCGACGTGATCGTCAGGCCGCGCACCACGATCGGCAGGCCGAGCTTCCAGTTTCCCGCATTGATGATCTGCCGGAAAGCGTCCATGCGATAGACGGTCTTGTGCAGCAGCGGATTGGGATAGGTGGCGAGCCATTGCCGCCGCGTCTCGACATAGTCGGACATCCATTGCACTTCGCCGACCTGCTTCAGCTCGCCGAATTGCTTGCGCGTCATGTCGCGCACGAGGGCCCACGAACCGTGCACTGTGCTGTCATAGACGATGGCGGCGCCGAGAGCGGATTGCGCGCCGAGCGCATCGGCCGAGCGCATCGCGGGATCCCAATAGACCTGATCGAAGAACGCGTCCTGCACGTCCTGCATGACGGGATCGTTGCCGGCGTCCTTCAAGAGGCCGCGAAACGTCGTGTCGGTGTTGAGCGCACTGTCGCGGCTCTCGAGCTGCGGAAGGTAGGGCTTGAGCGCGGCGCCCAGGGAGCCGTCGCTGCGCGCGCAATAATCCTGGATCAGGAGATAGAGATTGCCGCTCGCGAGCGTTGTCTGCGACCGTCCGTAGGTCAGCTGACCGGAATCGCCCGGCAGCAGCGTCACGTCGGCGTAATTGCCGCGGATCGAGCCCGTTTCGAATATGTTCACAATGGCTTGCGCAGTCGACTTCTGCAGCGTTGTGAGTTGCATCCGGGCCCCCGCCACCGCTCAAAAAACAATTAAAAAAGAGTTTACGCGCAAAAGTGGCAAATGCAAAATAACAAGCTGTGACAGAGGGATGTGTGGCTTTTTCGCCTAACAATTGCGCAGCCGAAAAATTCGCTGCAGGGACTGCATAAGTCCTTCTGCCGCCTTTTCTATCTTGGCAAAGACCGGCGCTGCCCGAACCGGCGTACGGCGTTCAGGCGAAACACAGTCTCATTTATTCTTGGGGAACGGCACGATCTGGCCGGTCGCGATCCCGGTCATAAATCTCTCGGCCATCATGCGGGCGACGACTTCGCGCTTGCTCGCCAGCACGCAGGGAAAGCCGCTGACATAGCCGACAAAGATCGGGCCTTCCTGGCGGATTTCGTAGCGCGGTTTCGGCCGCGGGAGTTTGACGACGCGCTTTTCGCGTTCTTTGGGCGAGCGCCGCGCCAGGCGACGGATCTGGACTTCGACCGTGTCGCCTTCGCGAAAGTTCTCCTTGTCTACATCCCAAAGACTGATTTCGATACCGACATGCGAGTTGCCCTTCCCCGCCGGCAGCCGCTTGATGATCGCCTGCTTCTTCACCTCTTGCATCCTGAGAGCGCCTCCAGCCCGCCCGATGAATGCCACTCAAATACCGCTCTCGGCGAAGGACTCGCGCGCACGTTCTCCTGTTCGCATCGCCGCAATCGCGCCTGCGTTCGAAAATTAGATGTCAGGAGATTTGCGCCGTAATGCCGTCCGCCTGACGACGGAAGCCCCGCTTCCGTCCCAGGTGCAACGTCCCCCGTGATTAGTCCGGCTCTTCGCTCTCCAGAATGGAACAGGAAAGGGCGAAGCTTGCGAATGTTCGGACAAGCATTCCTTAAACCCCAGCGAATACACTTTACAAAATTCATTTGCACGGAAGATGAGTCGGGTCAACGAAAAGGCATCATCTAGCGTGCACTTCCAATGAAGACGGTTAAGTACGAGTAAATCTTAAGCGGGCGTAAAATTTTCAGGGGGCGGTTGCATGCCGAAGACTTTGGGGATCGACAGCGTGCTTGCGCGCGAAGCAAGGCAATGGGCGACCCGTATCCTTCAGATGTCGATGATGTATCGCGAGCTCAGCTATCGGGAGCTTGCCGACCGCCTGAATGCCATGCGCGTGCAGGAGAACGAGCGCAATCTCAGAAACAAGATCGGCCGCGGCGAATTCTCGGCGAGCTTCTTTCTTATCTGCCTGAAGGCGATGGAGATGGACCATCTGCGCGTCGCCGACTGGGCGTGGCTGGCGAGCCTGCGCAAATCACGGCCGCTGGAATCCGAGAACGAGCAGATCGTCGGGGATTGAGATCCCAGCTTCGTCGCTTGCAGGGTCGTCGCGACTGCGCTTCGAAGACTGGTGCCCCTGGCCGGACTTGAACCAGCACGCTGTCGCCAGCAACAGATTTTGAGTCTGCCGCGTCTACCATTCCGCCACAGGGGCACGGAGGGAATGCGAATGGAGGCGGGATCATAGTCAGGAGCCTTCGGCGGTCAACCGACGCCAACAAGGCATCCGGTGAGGGAATTGCATCCCGTTCGTCGGAGCCGATTGGCGCTCAGGCCAGTCGGAGAGGCGGTCTCCCGCCTCTCCGTGCCCTTTGCCAGCCAAGCCGGCAATGTTGCGCTCCAACAAGGGCGACTCAAGATTAGTCAGACTGGCATAGAGCTGTCGATCAGGCGTCGCCGCATAACACCCGCCACAACCGCCGGAACTGCTCTTCATTGGCCGAACGCCCGAGGCTTGCGATCGGCACCGCGCCCGCGAAGCGATGCAGCGCGGCGATGGTCTCGCCCAGCGGCACCGTGCTCCCGCTCGATTCATTGACGACCAGCGCTCCGACGCGCAGGCGGGCGCGCGCGAGTACGTCGAGCGCCGTTAGCGTGTGGCTGATGGTGCCAAGATAGGAGCCGACAACGAGTACGATCGGCAGGCCCAGGGCGGCCATCCAGTCCCTGACCGTACGGCGCGCATCGAGCGGAACCATGACGCCGCCGACGCCCTCCACGAAAAAAGGTCCACGCGCCCGCCCCATACCGGCGCGGCAGAATTCGATGAGGGCGTCGTAATCGATGATGCGACCTTCGCGCGCGGCCGCCATATCGGGCGACAGCGGCTCGGCAAAGCGCCAGGGCGAAATCCGCGCGAGCGCCTCCGGCGTCATGACTTCGCCCATGGCCTCAAGCAGCACGACGGGGTCGCTCGTCGCGGCAGTTTCCGTCGTAAATCCGCTCGCCACCGGCTTGATCGCCGATGCACCGCCCCCTCTCAGGACCCTTAAAAGTCCCGCCGTGACATACGTCTTGCCGATATCGGTGCCGGTCGAGGTGACAAAAAAGGCGGCCATAACAGGTTCCGTGTCGAGCCTTGCGCAGGTGAGAAGGCGGCGCTAATGCCATGGCACAACCACCAAAAAAGGGCCAGCCGCGTATGAACGCTCCCGTCAGTCCCGAGAAATTCGACGATGTCCGCAACGACTGGACCCGCGAGGAGCTGCGCGCGCTTTTTGCCCTTCCCTTTTCCGATCTCATCTACAGCGCACAGTCGGTGCATCGGCGGCATTTCGATGCGAACGCCGTGCAGATCTCGACGCTGTTGTCGATCAAGACCGGCGGCTGTCCCGAGGACTGCGCATATTGTCCGCAGAGCGCGAAATACGATACCGGGGTCGAAGCGACGAAGCTTATGGACGTGCAGAAAGTCGTGGCCGACGCCAGGGCGGCCAAGGATCGCGGCGCCACGCGCTTCTGCATGGGAGCCGCGTGGCGCTCGCCGAAGGATCGCGATCTCGACGCGGTCTGCACGATGGTGTCCGAGGTCAAAGCGCTCGGCATGGAAACCTGCGTCACGCTCGGCATGCTGACGGGTGCGCAGGCCGATCGCCTGAAGGATGCCGGCCTCGACTACTACAACCACAATCTCGACACCTCGCCGGAATATTACGGCGAGATCATCAGTACACGGACATATCAGGATCGTCTCGAGACGCTCGAGGAAGTGCGCCGCGCCGGCATCCATGTCTGCTGCGGCGGCATCGTCGGCATGGGAGAAGCGCGCGAAGATCGCGTCGGCATGCTCCACGCGCTGGCGACGCTGCCCGTCCATCCCGAAAGCGTGCCGATCAACATGCTGGTGCAGGTGGAAGGAACGCCCGTCAGCCACGGTCAGGCGCCCGATCACATCGAATTCGTGCGTACCATTGCGGTCGCGCGAATCTCCATGCCGAAATCGATGGTGCGCCTGTCCGCGGGGCGCGAAACGATGAGCCCCGAAACGCAGGCGCTGTGTTTCCTCGCGGGCGCCAATTCGATCTTCGGCGGACCGAAGTTATTGACGACGCCCAACCCGAGCGCGGATCGCGATCATCGCCTGTTCGAGCAGTTGGGTCTTTCGCCCATGGCGCTTTCGTGACCGATTGGTACGACCGCGGCCTTCCGCATATCTGGTTGCCTTACACGCAGATGAAAACGGTGGCGCCGCCGCTGGCGGTCGCTTCGACCAAAGGCTCGCGCATTCGTCTCGCCGACGGCCGCGAACTGATCGACGGCAACGCGTCGTGGTGGACGGCCTGCCACGGCTACAATCATCCCCACATCGCCGATGCGCTCGAGCGGCAGATCAAGCGCATGCCGCATGTCATGCTGGGCGGCCTCGTGCATGAGCAGGCGCTGACGCTGGCCGCGCGTCTCGCGGCGATCCTGCCAGGCGAGCTTGAGCGCGTGTTCTATTCGGATTCGGGCTCCGTCGCCGTTGAAGTCGCGATGAAGATGGCGGCGCAATACTGGATTAATCGCGGCGTCCGCGGGCGCAGCAAATTCGTCGCCTTCAAGGGCGGCTATCACGGCGACACCTTCGCGACGATGGCGGTGTGCGATCCCGAGGAAGGCATGCATGCGCTGTTCGCCGGCGTGCTTCCTGAACACTATGTTGTCGATCTGCCGCGCGACGAGGAAAGCTCGGCGGCGTTGGAGACTTTGCTCGCGCGACATGCCGACACGATCGCCGGCATCGTGGTCGAGCCGCTCGTGCAGGGCGCAGGCGGCATGCTGTTCCACGATCCGGAATGCCTGAAGCGCCTGCGGCGTCTCGCCGACAAATACGAGCTGCTTCTCATCTTCGATGAGATCTTCACGGGTTTCGGCCGCACGGGGCCGATGTTCGCAAGCGAAGCGGCCGCGATCGCGCCTGACATTATCACGCTCGGCAAGGGGCTCTCCGGCGGCACTCTTCCGTTGGCGGCGACCGTCGCGAGCCGGAAAGTGTTCGATGCATTCTGGTCGGACGATGCTTCGCGCGCGCTGATGCACGGGCCGACATTCATGGGCAATGCGCTCGCCTGCGCCGCCGCCAATGCCTCGCTCGATCTCTTCGAAAGCGAGCCGCGGCTTCTGCAGGCTGCCGAAATCGGGAAGTTCCTGGGCCCAAGGCTCGGTCGCTGTCTCGAGTTGCCGGGCGTCAAGGACGTCCGCGTGAAAGGCGCCATCGGCATCGTCGAGCTCGAGACCATCGGCGATCTCAACACGCTCAAGCGGCGTTTCGTGGAAAAAGGCGTCTTCATCCGCCCGTTCCGCAACATCGTCTATCTGACGCCCGCCTTGACCATCGATCACGCGGACCTAGATATCCTTGCAACATCCATCTTTGAGGTGTTGCGTACGCACTGACAGCGCACAACGTTTCCGCCGGAATTCCACCTAATTGCTCGAGGAGAATTCGCGATGCTCGACCTCTATTTCTGGCCCACGCCGAACGGAAAGAAAGTGACGATCCTGCTCGAGAGCTGACCGTTCCGTACACGATCAAGCCGGTCAATATCGGTCGCGGCGATCAATTCGAATCCGAATTCCTCAAGATATCTCCGAACAACCGCATGCCGGCGCTTGTCGATACCGAGCCGAAGGGCGGCGGCAAGCCGCTTCCGGTTTTTGAGTCCGGCGCGATCATGATGTACCTCGCAGAGAAGTTCGGACGCTTCTGGCCGCAGGACATGGCGAAGAAATACGACGTCGTGCAGTGGGTGATGTGGCAGATGAGCAATCAGGGTCCGAAATTCGGCGAGCAGGGACATTTCTTCCGCGCCGCGCAAGACCCCAAAAACGGCGATCTCGCTTACGCCAACACGCGCTTCGCCAATGAAGTCCATCGTCTTTACGGTGTGATGGAGCTGGGTCTCCACAAGAAGCCCTATCTTGCCGCCGGTGAATACACGATCGCGGACATGATCTGTTATCCGTGGGCCGCGGGCTGGAAGCTGCGCAAGATCGATCTCGGCGAATTCCCGAATGTGAAACGGTGGATCGAAGAGCTTGAAGCACGGCCCGCCGTGCAGAAGGGCATGGCCGCCGGCGCCGACCTGTCGGAAGACATGTCGAAACTCCCGGACGACGAAAAGGCCCGCCGCGCGAAGCTCCTCTACAACCAGCGGGCAACGCCGGTCCCCAAAAGCTGGGCCTGAGGCCTTGCATTTCGTTTATTTCGAATACTAGTATTCGAAAGAGACGAAAAACAGGTAGGCCATGACTCCGCGGGACGCGGCGCTGGCGAGCGCCGCCGCCAAAGCCCTCGGGCAGCACCGCAACGGGCGGGCCGCTCATGTTGCGGTCAGCGACGGCGCACCGGCTCCCCTCCCCGCGCCGGCCTTCGACCTTCTCCTTGAGATGCTCGAGCAGATGGCGCGCGGCCGCCTCGTCGCCATCACGCCGCTCGAGGCCGAGCTCACGACGCAGGAAGCGGCGGATATCCTCGGCGTCTCCCGCCCTCATCTCGTCAAGCTGCTCGATACCGGCGTCCTTCCCTTCCGGATGGTGGGCAAGCATCGCCGTGTGCGGCTCGACGACATCACCCGGTTTCGAAACGGCGTACGTCCGGAGAGCATCATGAAACTCGACACCATTGATGCGGCGATCAAGGCGATCGCCGACGGCGAGATGATCATCGTCGTCGATGACGACGATCGCGAAAATGAAGGCGATCTCATCGTCGCGGCGTCGAAGGTCACGGCGCAGCAGGTGGCGTTCATGGTGCGTCATACGAGCGGCATTCTCTGCGCGCCCGTGACCGCGGAGCGCGCGCGCGCCTTGCAGCTCGACCCGATGGTCCGCGACAACAACGCGCCGCTGCAGACCGCATTCACGATCTCCGTCGATTACCGCGAAGGACTGACGACTGGCATTGCGGCGGAGGAACGCGCCAATACCGCTCGTGCGCTCGCCAACGGCAATGTCCAGGCGCAGGATTTCGTGCGCCCCGGCCATGTCTTTCCGCTTATCTCGAAAGAAGGCGGCGTGCTGATGCGTTCGGGCCATACGGAAGCCGCGACCGATCTGACCCACCTTGCCGGCCTTCCCGCCGTCGGACTTCTCGGCGAACTCGTCAATGATGACGGCACGGTCAAGCGGTTTGCGCAACTGGTGGCATTTGCACGCGAGCACCGCCTCAAGATGATATCGATCGCCGACCTCATCGCGTATCGTCGGGCGCGCGAGAAACTGGTAACGCGCGTCTCCGAATTCGAAGTGGCGACGGAAATCGGGCCGGCCCGCGCCATCGCCTACTCAACGATGTTCGATGCGGTTCAGCATATGGCGCTTGTCTTCGGCGATATCGCGCGCGCAGATCCCGTCCTCGTCCGCATGCACCGGCAGGAAGTTCTCGCCGATGTGTTCGGCCGCGGGCGCGATACCAATCTGATCTCGGCCGCTCTTCAGCGCATCAAAGAGGAAGGCTCTGGGGTGCTCGTTTATCTGCGCGAGGGCGCCGCCGGCGTCGCCTCGCCGCTTCTGGACGACAAGGCAGGCGAAGCCCATGCGAGCGCGGGCAAGCGCGAACGGCAATGGCGGGAAGTGGGTGTCGGCGCCCAGATCCTGAAAGACCTGGGGCTGTCGTCGATCAAGCTTTTGACGACACACCGTCTCGACTATGTCGGGATCGCCGGCTTCGACATCCGCCTGGCCCAGAGCGAGCAGCTTGCCGGCTGATTCGGGCCTAAGCACCGAGTTTACGCTGACAACAGAAAAACCGTTGCCGGCAGGCCGCCGCATCGCTTCGGCAACCCGCCGGCATCGGTGGGCCCGCGCCGTCCGCCCCGTCACGCCAGGGTGTTGAACGCGCGGGAAAGCCCGGCCGGGTAAGCACCCGGGCTTAGATGTTATTCGCGACGTTCTGGAAGGTGCCGGTAAGATTCGTACCGACAGACTGCACGGCCGCGATAATCACGACAGCAATACCGGCGGCGATAAGGCCGTATTCAATGGCCGTCGCACCGCTCTCGTCACGCAGGAATTTCACGAGTTTCGACATTTCGATCGCCCTTTCTTGAAGCGCCCACATCGCGCGCATTATCCGGATGAGAGATTGTCGTCGGGTAACGAACTGCAGACGAATTCGAACAAAATCCACCGCGCGGCACTCTCAATGCCGAAACGGTTCTTTCCGCAATCCATCAAATGCAACGGACTTGCCGGGCCGGGCCCGAGGGAAGCCCTTCAACGCATTGCGGTTTTTCCGTTGCACCGTTGCCACGCACGCGATGTGGGCAAAAATTCATCGTCACGCGTGTTGCGCGACCATCATCAAAGCCTTGGACTTCAAGAGACGCGGCCTTAGATGGGGTTGACGCCGCCCGGCCGGCGCGTATGGCTGTTCGTTGAACCGCACGCTATCGTAGGCTATCCGCGGTGAGGTCGTGGCGGCGACAGGCAGAAGCCGGTCGGACATCGTTTTTATCGAACTGAAAGTCGGGAAATGAGAACCTTATTCCTCCAAGCGCCATCCTTTGACGGCTTCGACGGCGGAGCCGGCTCGCGCTACCAGGCACGCCGCGAGATCAAGTCGTTCTGGTATCCGACCTGGCTGGCCCAGCCCGCGGCCCTGGTCGAACACAGCAAACTGGTCGACGCGCCGGCGCATGATCAGTCGCTTGCGGACGTGTTGCCGATGGCGAAGGACTACGACCTCGTGGTGCTTCATACCTCCACGCCGTCGTTCAAGTCGGACGTAAAGACGATCCAGGCGCTGAAGGACGCCAATCCCAATCTCAAAGCCGGCATGATCGGCGCCAAGGTCGCCAACGACGCCGATGGGAGTCTCCGGGCAGCGCCGGTCGTCGACTTCGCGGCACGCAACGAGTTCGACTTCACGATCAAGGACGTCGCCGATGGTGTCCGCTGGGACCAGATCAAGGGCCTCAGTTATCGCAATTCCGAAGGCGTGGTCGTTCATAATGAAGACAGGCCGATCCTCGAGAACATGGATTCGCTGCCCTTCGTGACGCCGGTCTACAAGCGCGACCTCAAGATCGAGAATTACTTCATCGGCTATCTGAAGCACCCTTACATCTCGATCTATACGGGCCGCGGCTGCAAATCGCGCTGCACCTTTTGTCTCTGGCCGCAGACGGTCGGCGGCCATCGCTACCGCACACGCAGCGTCGAGCACGTTCTTGAAGAAATCGCGTGGGCGAAAAAGGAATTCCCGCAGGTCAAGGAATTCTTCTTCGACGACGACACCTTCACCGACAACCTGCCGCGCGCCGAGGCGATCGCGAAGGGTTTGGGCAAGCTCGGCGTCACGTGGTCATGCAACGCCAAGGCCAATGTGCCGCGCGAGTCGCTGAAGGTGATGCATGAAAACGGCCTCAGGCTTCTGCTCGTCGGCTACGAGTCCGGCAATCAGCAGATCCTGCACAACATCAAGAAGGGCATGCGCGTCGAAGTCGCCGAGCGGTTCACCAAGGACTGCCACGATATCGGCGTCACGATCCACGGCACCTTCATTCTCGGCTTGCCGGGCGAGACAAAGGAGACGATCGAGGAGACGATCCAGTTCGCCAACCGCATCAATCCGCACACGATCCAGGTGTCGCTGGCGGCGCCCTATCCCGGCACGTTCCTCTACAATCAGGCGGTCGAGAACGGCTGGCTGGACAAGGACAATGCGGAACTCGTGGACGAGCACGGCATCCAGATTGCGCCGCTGCATTATCCGCATCTGAGCCATCAGGAAATCTTCAATTCGCTCGAGGTCTTCTACAAACGGTTCTATTTCCGCTCAGGAAAAATCGCCTCGATCGTGGGCGAGATGCTGTCGAGTTGGGAAATGTTCCGCCGCCGCGCCCGGGAGGGCGTCGAGTTCTTCCAGTTCCTGCGCGAAAGACAGAAGCTGGCCGCGTAACGCAAACTCGGGAATTGCGTCGTGATTGTTCGGACGTCCAGGTTCCCTTCGAATGCGGGGAGCGAGGATTTTGGCGGTAGCACCGCAGGAGTGAGCGCAGCATGAAGCGTCTGGCGCTCATCGTCGCCGCCTGTCTCGGCGCCCTGACGGCGGTCTATCTCGTTTTCTATATCGGCATCGGTTCGGTGATGTCGGCGATCACGTCGCTCGGCTGGGGCGGATTTGCGATCCTGTGCGCCTTCGGCGCCGGCGTCTTTGCCCTTCTTTCAGTAGGATGGTTCGTTCTTGTCCCGAACGCCGGTCTCAAGCGGTGGCCGACCTTCTTCTGGGGCCGCTCGGTGCGGGATTCGGCGGC
>Ga0335069_10014064_pt1 | contig 11225 bp, 9 predicted proteins | sample Lox_Sample_11_FD_206714 | JGI IMG/M metagenome (GOLD analysis project Ga0335069, IMG submission 206714) | Soil microbial communities from Loxahatchee National Wildlife Refuge, Florida, United States - Lox_Sample_1.1 | ecosystem: Environmental > Terrestrial > Soil > Wetlands | place: USA: Florida... | reverse complement strand
CGACGCGGCGCTGATGGCGATGAAGCAGCTCTCCCAGATCGTGCACCGCCAGGCAGTCGTGATGGGCTATGGCGACGCCTTTTTCATTCTGACTCTTTTTTACGTCGGCCTCAGCCTGCTCGTCCTGCTGTTCAACAAGCCGACCGCGATGGGGGCCGGAGGCGACGGGCACTAGCCTCCGGGAACCGCGACCTGCACGGTTGCAATGTCTCTCAAGTCAGGCTATATGCTACGCATTGTCGCATCGAACCGGGGAGATTTGCATGACTAGCGCATTTTCGCAGATCGCACGCCCGCGTCCGACGCTTTCGCTGGGCGCCGTATCCGGCAAGTAGACGCCGTCTTCGCCAGCTTCGATCGGGCGGTTAGCCCCGGTCCCCAAAGCTCCCCGTAAGTCCCTGATTTTTCAAACGACGTCCGCTGTGCGCCCGTCGCAGGCGTTTCGTCCAGAATGGAGCCGGCCGGCGCGGCAAGCGCGGCCGGATGGTGCCATGACCTTCGATGCCAAGAGGCGGCCCGCCGCGATCCGCGTGGTGATGCCGTTCGTGTTCCGTCACTGGTTCAACCAGCCGCTGGCCACGCTCACCGTTGCCGGCGGACTATTGGGCGCGACCGTCGCCGACCTGTTCATGCCGGTCTTCTCCGGCCATCTCGTCGATGCGCTGACCCGCGGGCCTGCGGATGCCGACGCGCGCCAGGCCGCGCTCTGGGCATTCGGGGCGATTGTCGCGCTCGGCCTGACCTCGATCGCGATGCGCATGATCGGGCTGCAGGCGATCGTGCCGTTCACGCTGAAAATCATGTCCGACGTTGCGCGGGACGCCTTCATGCGGGTGCAGCGCTTCTCGACCGACTGGCACGCCAACTCGTTTGCCGGCTCGACGGTGCGCAAGATCACCCGCGGCATGTGGGCGCTCGATCTCTACAATGACACCATTTTGCTGGCGCTGCTGCCCTCGCTGATGGTGCTGCTGGGCTCCATGGTGCTGCTCGGGCTGCACTGGACCTCGCTCGGTCTCGTGATCGCGCTCGGCGCGCTGGTCTATGTGTCGATGACGGTCGCGCTGTCGATGCGCTACATCGCGCCGGCCGCGCGCGTCTCCAACGCCTGGGACACCAAGGTCGGCGGCACGCTGGCCGACGCGCTGACCTGCAACGCGGTGATAAAATCGTTCGGCGCGGAAGCGCGCGAGGATGTGCGGCTCGCCCGCGTCATCTCGCGCTGGCGCGCGCGCGTGAACCGGAGCTGGATGCGCTACAACGTGACCAACGCGGTGCAGCTTCTGGTGCTGCTGTGCCTGCGCGCCTCGGTCATCGGCGGGTCGGTGCTGCTGTGGATCGCCGGGCGGGCCTCGCCGGGCGACGTCACCTATGTGCTGACCAGCTACTACATCATCCACGCCTACCTGCGGGATGTCGGCATGCACATCAACAACCTGCAGCGTTCGGTGAACGACATGGAGGAACTGGTCGCCATTCACGGCGAACCGATCGGGATTGCCGATGCGCCCGACGCCCGGCCGATCGCAATCACCGGCGGCCGCATCGTGTTCGATCGCGTGACCTTCCTCTATGGCGGCCATCGCGATCCGCTCTATGACGGCCTATCGGTCGACATCCGCGCCGGCGAGCGGGTCGGCCTGGTTGGCCGGTCCGGTTCCGGCAAGACCACCTTCGTCAAGCTGGTGCAGCGGCTCTACGACGTCTCCGGCGGCAGGATCCTGGTCGACGGGCAGGACATCGCGAAGGCAACGCAGCAATCGCTGCGCAGCCAGATCGCGATCGTGCAGCAGGAGCCGATCCTGTTCCACCGCACGCTGGCGGAGAACATTGCCTATGGCCGGCCCGGCGCGAGCCAGGCCGCGATCGAGCAGGCCGCGCGCCTTGCCAATGCGCATGACTTCATCGTGCGCCTGCCCAAGGGCTATGGCACGCTGGTCGGCGAGCGCGGCATCAAACTGTCCGGCGGCGAGCGGCAACGCGTGGCGCTGGCGCGCGCGTTCCTGGCCGACGCGCCGGTCCTGATCCTGGACGAGGCAACTTCGAGCCTCGATTCGGAATCGGAGGCCGCGATCCAGGAGGCGATGGAGCGGCTGATGAAGGGGCGTACCGCGATCGTGATCGCGCACCGCCTGTCGACGGTGCAGAGCCTCGATCGCATCCTGGTGTTCGACCGCGGCGATATCGTCGAGCAGGGCAGCCATGCCGTGTTGATGAGGCGAAACGCCGGCATCTATCGCTCGCTGTTCGAGCGTCAGGCCACCGAGTTCGCACGCGTCACGGCGGCGGAGTAGGCCGCCGCCGCGTTCGCGCATGCTGAACGTCAAGGGTAGGAGCAGTATGGTCGAACCTGATAAGGCGAAGCGGCGGCATCTCAATGCCGATCAAAAACGTGCACTCAAGGCGGCGACTGTGAAGCTGTTTGTGCAGCAATACGGTCGAAAAGCCCAACGAGGCGTCGAGCCAAACGACCGCAAATATAGTCGAGACCTTGAAAAGGCGTTAAGGCAACTGCGGCCGGAAGAACTTGACTCGCTCATGCGAGATGACGAGCGCTGAGGCCGCTACCTTAGCTGTCCAACGCTGCTCCAGACCAGCGCCACGCCCGAGAGCAGCAGCAACGCCAGCACGACGTCGGTAAAGTTCCGGTCGTTCAGTGCGTGGTAGAGCCGCGCCCCGAGCCAGGCGCCGACGATGGTGCCGGGAAAAGCGACCAGAGCGAGCCAGACCACCTCCTGTCTGACCAGACCTGTCGCGATCTGCAGACACAGGGCGGCGGCGAGCACTGTCCAGTTGAAGATCTGAAAGATGCCGCGCCGCTCGTCCTTGCCCCAGCCGCGGATGCTGGCCCAGAGTATCGGCAGCGGCCCCGACAGGCCGGCCAGGCCGCCCAAAATGCCGCCGGCGAACCCGATCGCCACGTCGGCGACCTTGCCGCCAAATCGAAACGCGAGCGGCTTGCGGTTGAAATAGAGCGCGATCGGAAACACCAGGAGGAAGACGCCGACCGTCAGCTTGAACACGTTGGGGTCGGCGTGGGCGACCAGCATCGTGCCGATGGGGACGCCGAACAGGCCGCCGATGACGAACGGCCATACCAGTGTCAGGTCAAAGCTCTTCCACATCGCGGGCAGAGTCGAGCTCTGCGCGACCACCGAGCAGATCAGGACCAGCGGCACGGCGAGCGACGGCGACAGCACATAAAGCCAGATCCCCAGCGCCATCAGCGCCGTGCCAAATCCCGCGAGGCCCGAGACGAAACCGCCTGCGAGGGCGCCAAGGAACAGAAGCGCGTAGGCACCTGATTGCATGTCCATCCGTCGTCATTCCGGGCGCGAGCGGCAGCGGGATCCCGCGACGGTCCAACCGGCCGCGCCACGCGGTTCCGTCGGCACCATTCCGGAATGGCCGCGCTGATTTGTCGCGAGGTTTACACGATGCGAGGCACGGCTACTATCGCGTCCCGCGTGATCAACAATAACTTCAACGGAAACGCGCCATGAGCAACGTATCCCCCGAAACCACGTTTCTGGTCTGCCACGGGGCCTGGGGCGGAGGCTGGTCATGGAAGAAGATGCGGCGGCTGATGCGCGCGGCCGGGCATCGTCTGATCGCGCCGACCTACACCGGGCTCGGCGAGCGCGCCCATCTCGCCAACCCGTCGATCGATCTCGACACCCATATCCAGGACGTTCGCAACGTCATCACCTATGAAGATCTGAGCGACATCGTGCTGATCGGGCACTCCTATGGCGGCATGGTCGCGACCGGCGTCGCCGACCGCGCGCGCGACCGCATTCGGCAGCTGGTCTATCTCGACGCGTTCGTGCCGAAGGATGGGCAGAGCCTGTTCGACCTGCTGCCGGAGTCGGAGCGCCAGCGCATGCGCGGCCTCGCCAAGGCCGGCGACGGGTGGCGGGTGCCGCCGAACCCGACGCCGCCGGATACGTCGGCGGAGGATCAGGTCTGGCTCAATGCGCGCCGCGTCAACATGCCGGTCAAGTGCTTCGAGACGAAGCTGAAGTTGTTTGGCGGCGAGCTGAAGCTGCCGAGGAGCTACGTCTACTGCACGCGGATCGCGCCGGCCGATCCGTTCGGACAGTTTGCGCGGCGCGCGCGAAGCGAAGGCGGCTGGCGCTTCTTCGAAATCGAAGCCAGCCATTCGCCGGGCGTCACCGCGCCGGAGGCGCTGATGGAACTGCTCGAGCAGATCGTGGCGGGATCTTGAAATGGCGAGGGGCCCGGCGTGGTCGCGCCGAACCCCTCATTGAACATATCAGCCGGCCTGTAAGCCGGGTTCTGTAGGGCACCGCTCGCTCGCGCGAGACGATACGTGACGGCCATTCCTCTGGGATGGCGCTCGCGCGCCACCTCAAGCAACCTACCCGGACGGCTGGCCTGACACCGGCCTTGCGGCGTTATCGCTTGCGCGAACGGCCCGCTGATGCCGTCCCTATTCGGTCTTGCTCCCGGTGGGGTTTACCATGCCGGTTCCGTTGCCGGACCCGCGGTGCGCTCTTGCCGCACCTTTTCACCCTTGCTGCCGGCCTCCTTGCGGAGTTCGGAGCGGTTCGTTTTCTGTGGCACTTTCCCTGGGGTCGCCCCCGCCGGACGTTATCCGGCACCGCATGTCGATGGAGCCCGGACTTTCCTCCCCCGCGGCCTTTCGACCCTTGCGGAAGCGGCCGTCCGGCCGACTGACGCCCTGCGTATGGGGGTTCGGCTGCGCCGCGTCAAGTCTCGGAACTTGCCGCGATCGGGGGCAAAATAAATTATCCTGAAGATGTCGTTCCGGATCTCGCCCGATCGACTGGATGTCGGCGATCCAGCCCGATGACAACGAGGAGTGCAACCATGCAGTATCTGCTGATGATCTATCAGAACGAGGCCGAGTACGCCAAGAACGATGCGGCGACGAGCCAGAAGATGCTCGGGGAATATCAGACCTTCACGCAGTCCATCATCCAGAGCGGCAATTTCAAGGCCGGCGACCGCCTGCAGCCGACCACGACGGCGACCACGGTGCGCGTGCGCGACGGCAAGACGCTGACCACCGACGGCCCGTTTGCCGAAACCCGCGAGCAGCTGGCCGGCTATTACATGGTCGACGCCAAGGATCTCGACAGCGCGATTTCCATCGCTGCGCGAATTCCCGGTGCGCGGATTGGCTCGATCGAGGTGCGGCCGATCTGGGTGTACAATAACTAGCTGTGATTTCCGGGGCGTGCGAAGCACGAACTATGGTGCGCACCTGAGAATCTCGAGATTCCGGGTTCGCTCGCGACGTGCGAGCGCCCCGGAATGACGGAGTGCATGTTGCATGGCATGCGGACCGCTCACATGACTCCCTGCGAAATCGAAAAAATCTTTCGCGACGAATCGGGGCGGGCGCTCGCCACGCTGATCCGCCTGGTCGGCGATTTCGATCTGGCCGAGGACGCGTTGCAGGATGCCTTTGCGGTCGCGCTGGAGCGCTGGCCGAAGGAGGACCCGCCGTCCAATCCGCGCGCCTGGCTGGTCAATGTGGGACGAAACAAGGCGATCGATCGCGTCCGCCGGAACATTGCGTTCCGCGGCAAGCAGCAGGACATCGTGCATCAGATCGAACTGGATGCCGCATCGGCCGACGAAGTATTCGACACCACGGTCCTCGACGACGACATGCTGCGGCTGATCTTCACCTGCTGTCACCCGTCCTTTGCCCCGGAGGTGCAGGTCGCGCTGACCTTGCGCACGGTCTGCGGCCTGTCGACCGCGCAGGTCGCGCGCGCCTTTCTGGTCGGCGAGGAGGCGATGGCGCAGCGCCTGGTGCGCGCCAAGCAAAAAATCCGTCTCGCCGGCATCGCCTATGAGGTGCCGGAGCGCGAGGCGCTGGAGCCGCGCCTGAACGGCGTGCTCGCGGTGATCTATCTCGTCTTTACCGAGGGCTATGTCGCAACATCGGGCGACACCTTGATGCGACCGGATCTGGTGCGCGAGGCGATCCGGCTCGGCCGCCTGCTCGACGTCCTGATGCGAGAGCGGAGCGAGATCAAGGGACTGCTGGCGCTGATGCTGCTGCATGATGCGCGTCGCGCAGGGCGGCAGACCGCCGGCGGCGATGTCGTGCTGCTGGAAGAGCAGGATCGCTCGTTGTGGGATCGGCAACAGATCGCCGAGGGATCGGAACTGGTGGAACAGGCGCTGCGCCTGCCGGGCCGGCCGCAGCCTTATGCGGTGCAGGCTGCGATCGCCGCGCTGCATGCCGGCGCCCCGAGCTACAAGGAGACCGACTGGCCGCAGATCGCCGGCCTCTACGAGGTGCTGCTGCGGATCTCGCCCTCGCCGGTGATCGAGCTCAATCATGCCGCCGCGGTGTCGATGGTGGACGGGCCGGCGCGCGCGCTCGATCTGATCGATGCGCTTCAGGCGCGCGGCGGCCTCGACGGTTACGAATTGCTCCCCGCGGTGCGTGCTGATCTCCTGCGCCGTCTCGGCCGCGTCGAGGCGGCACGCGCCGCCTATCATGCTGCGACCGACGCCACCCAGCTCGAGCCGTTGCGCCGGCTCTACGCCCGCCGCCTGCGGGAGCTGGAAGGTGCGAGCAACCCGTCATTGCGAGCGTAAGCGAAGCAATGCTCCTCGCAACGAGGACGAAGCTACTTAGCGGCGACCGCAAGCGCTTCGGGCGGCAGGCTCGCCAACAGCGCATGCAGCGTGGTCAGCGTCGAGCGGTCGGCAATGCCGTCGACTTTCACGGGGCGGAAATGGCGCTGGAACGCGGCGACCGTGTCCATGGTCGGCCCGTCATATTTTCCGGTCACCGGCACGCCATAGCCGTATTTGGCCAGCGCCTGCTGCAGGTTCTGGACGTCGTCGCCGATGCTGCCGATCTTCAGCGTCTCGCTGCGCACGATCGGCGCCGGCTGGACCCAGTGGCCGACGCCGGAATTGGCCAGGGAATGCCAGGGAAATTTTTCGCCGGGATCCTTCTTGCGCGACGGCGCCACGTCGGAATGCGCAAGCACCCGATGCGAGGGCACCTCGCGGCGGAGCATGATGCCGCGGCACAGCGCGGTGACCGCCGCGATCTGCCGCGAGGGAAAGTCGGGATAGCCCCAATCATGGCCGCGATTGACGATCTCGATGCCGATCGAGCAGGAATTGATGTCGTCTTCGCCGCCCCAGGAGGACACGCCGGCGTGCCAGGCGCGCCTGGCCTCCGGCACCGACTGCACGATGCGACCGTCCTCGAGCACGATATAGTGGGCCGACACGTCGGTGCCGACCGTACACAATTGCTTGATCGCGCCTTCGACGTCCGGCATGCCGGTGTAGTGCAGCAGGATCATATCGGGCGCGCGGCCCTTGTTGCGGTCGCCAAAATTCGGCGACGGAATCACGTCGGAGACGGTCGATGAATCCGGTGTGAAGGTCTTCATGTTGCTGCCCGCCCGCGGAAGCGGCATGGCACGCTGTCGCTTCGAATCAGATCCATCGGATGCGGACGAACCAAGCGGCATAAAAGACTCAAACCGGGCGGGACAACGGCACTGACATGACTGACATACGAACGGTGACTATTCCTTGGCGGCGCGATCCGCAACGACACAGGTTAGGACGGTTTCGCATTTTGATCGACTGTGTGCGACAGGCATCACATATGCATGCCCGGTGATTGGGAGGAAGGGCATTCCCTTAAAGTGGCGTTGTCTCGGCATCCGGATCGTGCTTGCGCGGGCCAGAGCATCGAGAAGGCACCAAAACCGCGGCCGATCGTCAACGCTTTCTTAACGCTAAACGCCGTTACTGAGGGGTGAAGGGCCGTACCGGAGGTCGGGGGATGGCCGCGTGCCGCTTCCTTCAGTCCTTGTCGATCCGGTGTCCGCTCGATTGGCGGCTGGAGAGGTGCGGCGAACGTCGGATTCGGGACACGTGGCCCTCATTCTCGCGCGAAATTCGCCTGCCCGCCCGCAGCTTCCATTCGGAAATCCGGGCTCGCAGCGAGAGATCAGCGGGATCGGGGGCCGCGCGCGGCGCGTTTCGCCGCGAATTCCCGGCTGGATGGATTTGGGGCGCAATGGGCTTGTCTACGTCCAGCTTTGGTCTGTCGCGTCGCGTCGGAGGCGGCGCGTGAGCCAGCGCGGGCCGCGCCATGTTCCGGTGCTCGGACGCGAGGCGGTCTCGTTGCTCGCGCCGCGCCCCGGCGGCACTTATGTCGATGCGACATTTGGCGCCGGCGGCTATAGCCGGATGCTTCTGGAAACCGAGGGCGCGCAGGTCATCGGCATCGACCGCGACCGCACCGCGGTCGCCGCGGGTTTCGACCTCGTGGACCAGGCAGGTGGGCGGCTGATTCTGGTCGAGAGCCGGTTCTCCGATCTTGACGAGGTCTGTGCCGCGCAGGGCGTCCCTGTGGTCGACGGCGTCGTGATGGATGTCGGCGTCTCCTCGATGCAGCTCGACGAGGCGGGCCGCGGCTTCTCCTTTCGCCTCGACGGTCCGCTCGACATGCGGATGGGGCAGGACGGCCCGACCGCCGCCGACGTGGTCGCGCGTGCAGGCGAAAGCCTGCTGGCCGACATCATCTATCTGTTCGGCGAAGAGCGGCATTCCCGGGCCGTCGCCCGCGCCATCGTCGCCGCGCGAAAAGAAGCGCCGATCGCGACCACGCGCGCGCTCGCCGATCTGGTCGGCCGCGTGGTGCGGTCGAAGCCGGGCGATATTCATCCGGCAACCCGCACGTTCCAGGGCTTACGAATTTTCGTGAATGAGGAGCTGGACGAGCTGCAGCTCGCGCTCTCGGCGGCCGAACGCGTGCTGAAACCCGGCGGCCGGCTCGCCGTGGTGTCGTTCCACTCGCTGGAAGACCGCATCGTCAAGAATTTTCTGGCCGAGCGCGGCAAGAGTGGCGGCGGATCGCGTCATCTGCCGGAAGTCGCCCAGGTCCCGCCGAGTTTCGATCTTTTGACCCGGCGTCCGATCGTGCCGAGCGAGGACGAAGTCGCGAAAAATCCCCGAGCGCGCTCGGCCAAGCTGCGCGGCGCCGCCCGCACCGGCGCGCCGGCGCATCCGCATCAAGCGCTGCCGTCATGGCCAAGACTCTCCGACCTTGCTAGGGGAGGCTGAGCGATGCGCATCATCCATCTCCTGGTGATCGGCGCGCTGGTCTTTGCGGCGGCCTATGTCTATCGCATCAAGATGGAGTCGACCGCGCGCGTCGAGCGCGTTCTGAAGCTGCGCGCGGAAATCCGCGAGCAGCGCGATGCAATTGCCGTGCTGCGCTCCGAATGGGCCAAGCTCGATGCGCCGCTCAGGCTGCAGGGCCTCGCCGAGCGCCATCTGCCGCTGAGGCCGCTCAACGCCAATCAATATGACCAGCTGAAGAACCTGCCGGAGCGGCCGCCGAGCTTTGTCCGCCCGGGCGAGCGCGACCCGATCGGAGCCATGCTCAACACCATCGATGCGGCGGCCGAGGCGCCGAGCACGACCGGCTCGGTGTCTTCGCAGGAGGACAAGCAATGAGTGCGGCGCGTACCGCCAAGCGGAGCGAATCCTGGCATCAGCGGCTGATCCGCAGCCTGCTCTACGGCCGCAATGTCGATCGCGCCGCCAAGGCGCGGGCCCGTGTCGGCTTTGCGATCCTGGCTTTTGCCGTCATCTATTCCGTGATCGGCGGACGCCTCGTGATGTTCGCGATCGGCGCCGACGGCCATAGCAGTGCCCGCCGCGCCGCCGCGCAGGACGCGATTGCGACCGCGCGGCCCGACATCGTCGACCGCAACGGCGAAATCCTGGCCACCGACGTCAAGGCGCCGAGCCTGTTCGGCGAGCCGCGCCGCATCATCGACAAGGACGAGGCGATCGAGCTTTTGACCGCCACCTTGCCCGATCTCGACATCGGCGAGGTGCGCGACCGTCTGACGTCGAAGAAAGGATTTGTCTGGCTGAAGCGCGAGATCAACGCGCAGCAGCAGCAGGACATTCACCGTCTCGGCATTCCCGGCATCGGCTTCCTGCGCGAGAACAAGCGCGTCTATCCCACCGGCAACGAGGTCGCGCACCTGATCGGCCTCGTCAATATCGACAACCAGGGCATCGCCGGCATGGAGAAATGGGTCGACAATAACGGGCTGGCCGATCTGCATCGCGCCGGTTTTGCGACCGACCGCCAGCAGCAGCCGATCGAGCTCTCGGTCGATCTCAGGGTCGAGCATGCACTGCGCGACGAGCTGCTCAAGGCGAAGGACAAGTTCCACGCCAAGGCCGCCTCTGGTCTCGTCACCAACGTCAACACGGGCGAGATCGTGGCGATGGTCTCGGTGCCCGATTTCGATCCCAACAACCCCAAGGAAGCGCACGATCCAGATCGCATCAATCGCCTGACCACCGGCGTCTATGAGATGGGCTCGACCTTCAAGGCCTTCACGCTGGCGATGGCGCTGGATTCCGGCAAATACGATCTCAACTCGATGTGGGACGCGCGCGGTCCGCTGCACTACGGCAAGTTCGTAATCCATGACGACGAGCCGAAGGGCCGCTTCCTCAACATGAAGGAGGTGTTCACCTTCTCGTCGAATGTTGGCGCTGCGCGGATCGCGCTGTCGCAAGGGGTCGAGGCGCACAAGGCATTTCTGCGCAAGATGGGCCAGCTCGAGCGGCTGCGCACCGAGCTGCCGGAGAGCGCCTCGCCGATCCTGCCGCGACACTGGTCCGACCTCAACACCATCACGATCTCGTTCGGCCACGGCATCGCGGTCGCGCCGCTGCAGGCGGTGATGGGCGTCAGCGCGCTGGTCAATGGTGGCTACCTCATTCCGCCGACCTTTTTGAAGCGCAGCCAGGACGAGGCGATGGCGCTGGCCAAGCGCGTCATCAAGCCGGAGACCTCGGAGAAGATGCGCTTTCTGATGCGGCTGAACGCCGAGATTGGCACCGCGCACCACGCCGACGTCAAGGGCTATTATATCGGCGGCAAGACCGGCACGGCCGAAAAGGTCATCAATGGCCGTTATGCCAAGAAGCGCGTGCTGACCGCCTTTACCGCCATCATTCCCGCCGACAAGCCGCAATATCAGCTCCTGATCATGCTGGACGAGCCGCAGCCCTTGAAGGAGACCTATGGCTTCATCACCTCGGGCTGGAATGCGGTGCCGACGGCCGGCAACGTGATCGCGCGGATCGGGCCGCTTCTGGGCATCGAACCGCGGTTCGAGCTGCCGCCGTCCGACCGCCTGATTCTTGCG
>Ga0335069_10014063_pt1 | contig 11226 bp, 11 predicted proteins | sample Lox_Sample_11_FD_206714 | JGI IMG/M metagenome (GOLD analysis project Ga0335069, IMG submission 206714) | Soil microbial communities from Loxahatchee National Wildlife Refuge, Florida, United States - Lox_Sample_1.1 | ecosystem: Environmental > Terrestrial > Soil > Wetlands | place: USA... | reverse complement strand
CCGCGAGCCGTTGGAACGCGCGCGGACGTTGTTGCGCACGCACGTCGCGGCACACGGCGAGATCAACGCCGCCACCTTTCGCGATCTCCTCGGCGCCAGCCGCAAGTTCAGCATCTCGCTGCTCGACTATTTCGATCGGACCGGTTTCACCCTGCGGGTGGGTGATATCCGCAAGCTGCGGGCGCCGGCGCTCAAGTAACTAAATGGCTGCGTCTCGCGTGTCCGGTGCCGCAGGTTCGCCGTGTGGGAGGGTCTCCGACTCCCACAGTTGGTAACCTTTGCGATCCCACAGGGCGGTCGCTGTGCCGAGCAGCTCGCGCCCCTCGGCCTTGGCATCGGCCTCGGCATCACGCCACATGAAACGCACCGAATAGAGACTCTGCTCATCCTTCCAACCGTAGATCTCGTGGAGCCGGCCGCTCTGATCGCGCTCGCGCACGCCACTCAGGGCCGGGCTGCCGAAGCGGTCGATGAGTTGGTTGAGAGCATCAAAGGCATTCGCCGGGGCGGGGCCTTCGTACGAGACCGATATCACCTGGTCGTGATTGAGGTAGACTTGGAGATGGCGGATGTCGCCACCCTCTTCCTTCTTATCCGGGTCGCAGACCTCGCAGCCCGCGCGGCTCGGGTGGCAGGTCAGGTGCCCGAGCTGCGTTTCGGCGACAGCGCGGCTCATGCCCAGGGTGACACCAGCTACGGTGCGGGGTAACGGCTCATGTTTTACCGGTGCTGCCGGGGACACGGCAGCTTCGGCAGGCGGCTGCTCCGACGGAGCTGGCTGCGCCGGCTGTTCGCCGCGGTCGCAGCCGCCCGAGGCAACCGCCAGTATTGCGATGGCGATTGCGGTACGCCTGCGACTCGTGAGCCGGCCGCGGCCGGTCATGGTCGCAGACGCTCCAACATCCGCGGGAAGGGAATCGTTTCGCGCACGTGGTGCAGACCACAGACCCAAGCAACGGCGCGCTCGATACCCATACCGAAGCCGGCGTGCGGCACCGATCCGTAGCGTCGCAGATCAAGGTACCACGAGAATGCGTCGCGCGGCAGCTGATGCGCGTCGATCTTGTGCTCGAGGGTGGTCAGATCGTCTTCGCGTTGCCCGCCACCGATGATCTCGCCATATCCCTCCGAGGCCAGCACGTCGACGCAGAGTGCCAGACGCGGATCGGCTGGATCGGCTTTCATATAGAAGGCTTTGCACTCCACCGGGTAGCGATGCACCAGCACCGGCCGATCGAAAGCGTTGGAGATTGCGGTCTCTTCATCACCGCCAAAATCGGCTCCCCACTCCAGCGTGAAGCCTTCCTTCTTGAGCAGATCGATGGCCTCGCCGTAGGTCATGCGCGGGAACGGTTTGCGTACACGCTCGAGCGGGGCGAGGTCGCGTTCCAGGGTCTGGAGCTCACGACGGCACTCGCGCAACGTGCGCTGCACGACGTATTCGATGAAGTCCTCCGCCAGTTCCATGTCGCCGGCCAGGTCCAGGAATGCTACCTCGGGCTCAATCATCCAGAACTCGGTGAGGTGCCGGCGGGTCTTCGACTTCTCGGCGCGGAACGTCGGACCGAAGCAGTACACTTTGCCGAAGGCGGCGGCGCCGGCCTCGACGTAGAGCTGGCCGCTCTGCGTGAGATAGGCCCGCTCGCCGAAGTAGTCCGTGGCAAAGAGCGTCGTCGTACCCTCGCACGCGGCCGGTGTGAAGATCGGTGCATCGAGCAGGGTAAACCCCTTGCCGTCGAAGTAATCGCGGCACGCGCGGATGATGGCGCTGCGCACACGCAGAATGGCGTGCTGCCGCGCCGAGCGCAGCCATAGATGCCGGTGGTCGAGGAGGAACGCGACGCCGTGTTCCTTCGGTGTGATCGGATAGGCGTCGGCAAGTTGCAGCAGCTGCAGATCCTCCACGCTCAGCTCGTAGCCCAGCGGCGCCCGCTGGTCGGCCCGCACGGTGCCGGTAACGATCAGTGAGGACTCCTGGGTCACGTGGTCGGCCAGCTCGAACTGTTCTGGCGGGACGTCGTTCTTGAACACCACACACTGCAGGACCCCGGTACCGTCGCGCACCTGCAGGAAATGCAGCTTGCCACTGGATCGTTTGTTGTACAGCCAGCCCTTGAGACTAACCGTTTGCCCGTCGTACTGACCGATGTCCTCGATATACACGCGCGCCATGGTCGCCGTCTCGCGTCCCGGACCATACACGAGAACCGGCTGGGCATGCCAGGCACGCGGGTGCGACGTGTGCGGCTCGCAGATTGTGCTGGCAATACCCTTCCGAGCGTGATTACACCGGGGGTAACAACTGGATCGCTCCGTGTGAGATCGCGCGGGGCACGACAGCACTCGAAAACTGGGGGGAGCGAGATGCGACGCGGGTGACGTTCGCCAAGCGAGGCGAAGGCCAACGTGTGAGCGAGTGCCGTGGTCCGAAGGAGCAAGAAGGTGCGTGACATGAACCTCGGAACAATTCTCCGTCGACGCCGTCGACAACTCGAGTTCACCCAGCAGCAGGTTGCCCACCGTGTCGGCGTACGAGCCAACTACGTCGGCTATCTCGAACGTGACATGCGGCGGCCGAGTACCGCGGTGCTCGTAAAACTCGCAAAGGTGCTCGACCTGGACCGCGAAGAGCTTTTCTTTCTCGCCAATCCGCAGGTGCGCGACTTCATCCACAGTGAGGCGCCCGATCCGCAGGAATCAGCGTGGAAAAGCTTCCGCGGCAACAAGCGGCTACACACCCGTCACGGCATTACCCATGCGGAGCTGAAGGCATTGCAGCAGGTGTCCGCACTCGGACCGGTCAGAAGCAGCCGCGACTACTTGTTCATCCTGCAGGTCATTCGGCAGGCGCTGCAGCCGGAGTAGCGGGAAGAGTCGGGCGTCTTCTACTTCTCGAGTTCCTCGCGGATCGAGTACATCTTCTGGCGCGCCTCGGTGATGTAGGCGTCGAGGTTGCGCCGATGATTGGCGAAGAGTCCGTCGGGCTGCCCGTTGAAGACGATAAGGGGTTTCAATGTAGCCGCTTTGCCGAGCGCGTCGGCCACCTCTTTGAAGAGCGTCCCGATGATCGGCTTGGTGGTGAATTCGTGCTGGTACTCACGCCCCACCGCCAAGACGAGGTGATGGAGCACCTGGGCATAGCCCTGGGAGTGATAAAAGTCGTCATCGACGTCCCAGACCGACTCCGGTTCCTTGTACAATCTGGCGTGCGCGTCACCGAGCAAGTCGCCCCACGCCTGGAACAATCGAATGAGCTCCATGTTGCGCTGATTGATCGGTCGTGAGGTCGGTGGCGTGGTCTTGAGGCCATCGATGTACGCCTGCAGGTTGCGCACACCTTCGCGGAACTTGCTCTCGGCGGACGGCAACCACAGACGCTCGGCATCGTTGCGGAAGGCGAGATCTGCTGCCACCAGCCGCGGGTCGAATTGGTCGCTCGATACCTTCGTCAGGTGATCCTTGAAGATGCGCACGCTCTCGCGGATCGCCTGAATGATGCCCAGTTGACGATTCGAGTTGTTGTCCGCCCAGAGACGCGGTCCCCACAGAAAGAAATCATTCGGTCGCCAACCGGTGAACCCGTTCAGCTCTTGCTGCATCAGGGCAATCACCGTGGCCGCAAACACCTCGCCACCGATGATCGGTTTGTCGGCGGGGAACTCCGTCGTCACGTCGAATGCCATCACGTCGTGGCGTTTCTGCCCGAAGTGCAGCACCAGCGGCCCGGCGACGGCGAAGAGGAGAACCACGATGAGAACCGCCGCCAACCATCCACGCATCTTGCTGTTTGTCTCAGCCATACATCCTCTCGGATTTCACCTGCGACGCCCGCCCTGGGCGTCTTCGTCCTGGCCGCGCTCGCGCAGTTGGCGGGCTTGGTCGACACGGTCCTTGATGGCGTGCTCATCGCCGATCTCGGTAGGCTGGTAGTAGCGCCGGTCCTTGAGCTTGTCGGGCAAATGCTGCTGAGCCACGACGTGGCCCTCGAAGTCGTGGGCGTACTTGTAGCCCCGGCCGTAGCCGAGATGCTTCATGAGGGGAGTCGGCGCGTTACGCAGGTGCAGCGGCACCGGCAACGGACCGAGTTGCTTGACGTCCTCGGACGCCGCCAGCATGGCCTTGTACGACGCGTTCGACTTCGGCGCCGAGGCCAAGTAGGTGACCGCCTGCGCCAACGGGATCCGGCCCTCCGGCAAGCCAACGAAATGGAAAGCATCCTTGGCCGCAACCGCAACCTGCAGCGCCCGCGGATCGGCATTGCCCACGTCCTCGGCCGCAAAGATGATCATGCGGCGCGCGATGAACAACGGATCCTCGCCCGCCTCGATCATGCGCATCATCCAATAGATGGCGGCGTCCGGATCGCTGCCGCGCATGCTCTTGATGAACGCGGAGATGATGTTGTAGTGCTCCTCGCCGGCCTTGTCGTAGAGCAGCGCGCGATGCTGCGCCGCCTCCTCGGCCAGGTGCACGTCGATGACCTGCCGCCGCTTGGTCGTAGCCAGATCTGCCGCCGCTTCGAGGGCGTTGAGTCCGAGGCGCGCGTCGCCGCGGGCATAGTCGGCAAGGAAGTCGAGCGCCGCTGGCTCGATCTGCAGGTCGCGCGCGCCGAGCCCACGTGCATGGTCTGCCAGGGCGCGTTCGAGCAACTCACGGACAGAGGCGACGGGGAGTGGCTCGAGCACCAACACCGAGGTGCGCGACAGCAGTGGCGCGATGACTTCGAACGACGGGTTCTCGGTGGTCGCACCGATGAGCGTAACCGTCCCGTCCTCGACATAGGGCAGGAAGGCGTCCTGCTGCGCCTTGTTGAAGCGGTGAATCTCGTCGACGAACAAGATCGTGTGGCGGCCGTGATGTCGCAGATGCTCCTGTGCCTCGGCGATGAGTTCACGCAGCTCGCGCACTCCCGACAGGACTGCGGAGAAGTGGACGAAGTGCGCCTGCGTCGACTTGGCGATGAGCAGGGCAAGTGTCGTCTTGCCGCTGCCTGGCGGGCCCCACAAAATCAGCGAGTGCAAGCGCTGGCCGTCGACCATGTCGCGAACGAGACGGCCGGGCCCGACGAGGTGTGCTTGGCCGACGAATTCTTCCAAGGTCTGCGGCCGCATGCGCTCCGCCAGCGGCGCGTCGCGCCGTTTGCGGCGCTCAGCCTCGGCCGTAAACAGATCCGGGCCTCCGCCTGTCGCCGTCCGCCGTGGCATGGGCGGAAACCTAGCACAGACATCTAGTCCGAACACCTAGAAGCAGGAAAGGCTCTGCACACCAGGCTGGTTGGGAGTGAGGAGCGCCTGCCCCTACCCGTCCGGCTCGCGGCGTGATAGCGCCAAGTGCCGCATGCGCACGTACCAACTGCAACGCTACCTCTCCCACGCTGACGTCGACTTCCTGGGCGAGCTCAAAATTGCTGCGCTCCTGGGGCTGCTGGAGCAGGCGGCTGTCGAAGCGTCCACGGCGGTGGGCTTCGACGCAGACCGCTACACACGCGAGGGCCGTATCTGGATCATTCGCCGCACCCGACTGGAACGCTTCATTCCGGTCGGCGGCGGTGACCGTCTTGATGTCGAAACGCACGTCCTCGATTTCCGGCGGGCGCGCTCGCTACGTCAGTACACCGTCCGACGAGGACAGGCAGTGGCCGCAAGCGCAACGACGGACTGGGTCTACTGCGATCTCCACACCGGACGACCGGCGCGCATTCCCGACGAGCTACAGCACGCGTTCCATGACGGCGGCGCGCCGCCGCTGCTGGCGCGCGCCGCGTCGGTTGCGGCAGCGCCGCCTGCAGACGCGGTGTCCTATGAGGTGATTGTGCAACCGTCGCACCTCGACCATGTCACCCATGTCAACAACGCCGTGTACGCCAACTACCTCGAGGACGGGGCCTTCGCGCTCTTCGCGGCTCATGGCTGGCCGCTCGCACGGATGCTCGCCGCAGGCGGCGCCTTGCGCGTCAGCTGGCTCGACACCGAGTACCTCAACGATGCGCTGGCGGGGGACCACCTGCACGTTCGGAGTTGGTTCGCCGAGCCCGCCAGCTTGACGGACAGCAGTGACCGCGTACCGCGAGACGCACACCTCCTGCAGGCCATCAGCCGTGTCGACGGCACGCCGGTGATGCGTACACAAAGCGACTGGGTGTGGCGAAGCAAGCCGCCCGTCGTTGGCGGCGTGCCAGCCGCCTGAAGGGAGAGTCGCTCCTCGGAAGGGCCTGTTGGGTGTGGCAGCGCCGCCGCGACCGATCAGCGAGCGGGTCACAGAATGACGCCGGGCGCAGGCGCAGGCGGCGCAGGCCCACGCTCCGTGACAACTGCCGCCGCTGGGTGTATATGCCTGGCCGCACTGGTTTTGGAGTCTGCGGATCCATGGGCACTGTCATCGACCTGCGAACACGCCGAGCGCTCAAAGAGCAAGAGGCTCCGCGCGGGCGTCACGTGGTATGCGCGCAGTGCGGCGAACGGCACCCGGTGATTCGCCTGGGCAATGGCAGTGAACGGTGCGTCACCGCCTTCAGCGATGGTCCACGCTGGTTCTGCCGCAACCGCGGTTGCCGCGCCGCGTGGCTGGCGGCGCATCCACGGCGCACCAACTGAACCGGCCGTCAGTCGCGACCCCACGCCTCGAACACCAACTTCGACAGGTCGGCGATCAACTGCTTGTATGGGTGGTTGTCGCCGGTCACGAAGTCCGGCTCGCCGCGAACCTGCACGGCGAGCGCCAGGCGCGCTTGCGCGTTTCCACAATCCCGACGTCGGCGCGCACCCCAGGCATCCCCCCGGTCGTGTTACCGCACCGATCGAACTCCTCGACGCCGAACTCCTCGGCGTACTCGCTGCACGGTAGGTAACGCGGGATCATCGAGCGGTGCTGCTGTCGACGCAGGGTCCAGTCCAGCGGGCTCGACACGGTGGCGTTTTGAGGTTCTGACCCTATCCTTTTTTCGATCCGGCTGCGATCCATGCGATGCATCGCGGTGCTTGGACATAGCTTTGCGCGCGGGCTAGAGTCGCGTGCAACCACCGAGCCGCAAGGAGGACGTCATGAGCTGTCCGCGATGTGGAGGGTCACAATCGGAACGTCTGGTACGCGCTCGCCGGCCGATTGTCATCGGTCTCTACGCAACCGGCTTCCTGCTCGTCTACACACTCACCGGCGCACTTCTACACGATCTCGCCGAAGGCGTGCAGCGCAGCCTGTTACCGATGTGGAAGCTGTGGGTGCCGGTCGCGGTGTTGGTCCTTGCCGTGGCCCTGACGATCTTCCGCGAACGCCAGCAGGTCTGCGACGCCTGCAACCGGCCGCGCCCAGCTTGGTTGTGGGTGCCGTTGGATCGGGTGCGGTCCGCCGAGATCCTCGCCGGCTCGACAACGCGCCGGTTGTTCCTGCGTGGGTTGGGTGCCGTCGGTGCGAGCCTCGCCACCGCGGTCGGAGGCCTCGCTGCGGCGGTAGGGCGCAACAAGGGCTGGTTACCGGTTGCCAACGATTTCTTCATGACGGAAGTGGAGAAGACCTCGCCGCACCCACGCGCCGAGTGGGGCGAGGCGCGCGTCAAGAGCTATCGCCGCTTGGGCCGCACCAACGCCATGGTGTCGGACATCTCCCTCGGCTCCGGTCAAATCAACGACGTCTCGGTCGCGCGTAAGGCAATCGAGCGCGGCATCACCTACTTCGATACGGCGCCGGACTATTCGGATACCGCATCTGAGAAGGTGCTCGGCGAAGCCATGAAGGGGCAACGTGACACGATCTTTCTCGCCACCAAGTTCTGTGTCGCCGATGGCCACCTGCCGAACGACACCCCGGTTCCAAAGATCATGGAGGCCGTGGAGGCCAGCCTCAGGCGCCTACAAACCGACCACGTGGATCTCATTCACATCCACTCGTGCGATCGCGTCGAGCGTCTGATGGCGCCCAACATCCACGAGGCCTTTGATCGGCTGAAGCAACAGGGCAAGGTGCGCTTTCTGGGCGTCAGCACGCACACGCCAAATCTCGAGGAGGTTGCGAACACGGCGATCGATTCGGGGCGCTTCGACGTCATGATGATGGCCTATCACTTCGGCATGTGGCCGAGCTTCGGGCACATCTTGCAGAAGGCGAAGGAACACGACGTGGGAATCGTCGCGATGAAAACCCTCAAGGGCGCCAAGCATACCAATCTCGCTCAATTCCGCGATGAAGCGAATGTCTATTCGCAGGCGGCGTTCCGCTGGGTGCTGTCGAATCCCGCGGTGTCGTGCTTAGTGATCTCGATTTCGACGCACCAGCAAATCGACGAGTACCTCTATGCCTCCGGCACTGCACCGCATGCACAAGACGTCGCGTTGCTGGAACGCTACGACCAACTCACCGCCGGCGATTACTGTCAGCCACACTGTGGCGTCTGCCTCGACTCCTGTGCTTACCAATTGCCGATCAACGACGTCCTGCGCTACCGCATGTACTTCAAGGATTACGGCTGGCAAAAGGAAGGCATGCGGCTCTACGCGAAGCTCGGCACCAACGCCAGCGCGTGCATCGGCTGTGCCGCACCTTGCGCACACACCTGCCCGATCGGTGTACCGATTCAGGACAAAATGCTCGATGCACATCGGTTCCTGACTTTTCCGGTGTAAGTGGTGAGCTACGAACTCTCCTCTCTAGACGCCACGGCCCAAGCCGAGTTGGTGCGGCGCCGCCACGTACGGCCGATCGAGCTGGTTGACGCGGCGATCGCGCGCATCGAAAAGCTCAACCCGCAGATCAATGCGGTCATCACGGAGCGATTCGAGAAGGGGCGCGCCGAGGCACGGCGTGCCGACCTCCCCAACGGTCCATTCCGCGGCGTGCCGTTCCTCTTGAAGGACATCGGCGCGCATTCAGCCGGCGATCCGTTTCATGCCGGCATGCGCTTTCTGCGTGATCTGCGCTGGACGGAAGCACACGACAACTACCTCGCTGCGAAATTCCGTGCTGCCGGATTCATCTTCCTCGGGAAGACCAACACACCGGAGCTGGGTCTGCAGCCGACGACGGAGCCGCAGGCGTACGGAGCCAGCCGCAATCCCTGGGATCTCACCCGGTCCACGGGCGGGTCAAGCGGTGGCGCCGCGGCCGCGGTGGCCAGCGGCATGCTGCCCGCGGCGCACGCCACCGATGGCGGCGGTTCGATCCGCATTCCCGCCAGTGTATGCGGCGTGGTGGGCTTGAAGACTACGCGCGGCCGGGTGTCGCTCGGCCCAGGCACAGGAGAACGCTGGGGCGGCTGCGCGGTGGAAAACTGCGTCAGTCGCACCGTACGCGACAGCGCTGCCATCCTCGATGCCATTGCCGGTCCGATGCCCGGCGATCCGAACTGGGCACCGCCGCCGCTCCGCCCCTACTGCGCGGAGGTAGGCATCGATCCGGGACGGTTGCGCATCGGCCTCCTGGCACACGCCCCCAGTGGTGCCGCGGTGCACGCGGATTGCGTTGCGGCGGTGGAGGACGCGGGGCACTTGCTCGGGTCACTGGGCCACCACGTCGAGCGGTCGCATCCCGACGGCTTGGGCGACAACGACATGCTGCGCTCATTCGGGATGATGATTTCGTGCTCCACCGCACGGGCTCTCGAAGCGTGGAGTGAAAAGACTGGGCGGCAACTCGCCGCCAGCGACGTCGAGCCCATGACCTGGGCGGTCGCCGAGTTGGGCCGGGGTGTCAGCGGGCCACAATACGTCCGCGCCGTAACCTTTGCGCAGGCGCAGACGCGGCGTATCACGCGATGGTGGGCCGATGGCTTCGATCTCTTGCTGACGCCCACCACCGCAGAGCCGCCGCCACCGCTCGGCACGTTCTACTCGCCACCTGAAGAGCCGCTGCGCGGCTTTCTACGCGCCGGATCGTTCGGTGCGTTCACCGCGACCTTCAACGTGACCGGACAACCAGCGATCTCGCTGCCCCTCTATTGGAACGCGCAGGGCCTACCCATCGGCGTCCAACTCGTCGCCGCCTTCGGCCGCGAAGACGTGCTCATCCGCGTCGCTGCGCAACTCGAGCGGGCGCGACCGTGGAAGGACCGGCGGCCGCTCGTCCGGGCTTGAGCACCGCCCGTGGCATGCCTGCTTCAACGGAGAACAGCCTCGCCAAGCAGGAAGAGGTCTTCAAACGAGGGTTCGCGTCGTGCGACGGCCGCATCGGGCGGCAGGAGCTCTACTACGATCCGAGCGGCCAGGTGGAAATCGTGCAAGCACCCGCGTCCTGACTATCCAATGCATTGGGAGCTGATCATCTTCGACTGCGACGGCGTGCTAGTCGACAGCGAACTCCTCTCGAACCGTGTCTTGGCGCAGATGCTGGCGGAGATCGGCATGCCGATGAGCCTCGAGGACACGATCGCCACCTTCATGGGTCATTCCATGTCGGCATGCGTCAGCATCATCGAAGCACGCACGGGCCGGGCCATTCCCACGACATTCGTTGCCGACTTTCGCGAGCGTACCTTTGACGTCTTCCGGCGCGAGCTGCGACCGGTGTCCGGGATCGAATCCGTGCTCGACGCCATCGATCGGCCGTTCTGCGTCGCCTCCAGCGGTCCGCCGGAGAAGATCCAGCTCACACTGAGCATCACCGGCTTGTTGCCCCGTTTCGCAGGACGCATCTTCAGCGCCGTCGAAGTGGCGCGCGGCAAACCGCACCCTGATCTCTTCCTGCACGCCGCCAACAAGATGGGTGTCGCACCAGCGGCCTGCGTGGTCGTGGAAGACAGTGCCCGAGGCGTCCAGGCCGCGGTCGCCGCGGGGATGCGCGTCTTCGGTTACGCGGACCTGACGGATGCGGACGAGCTCACGGCTGCTGGTGCGTACGTCTTCCGTTCGATGCGCGAGCTTCCCCAGCTACTGCGCGGCTGAGCGAGTGCGGCGGGCGCCATGGACTCGCTCTGTGGTAAATGCGATCGTCGGGAACGGTTTCCGGTTCTTCGAGATATGGAGGGACATCACGGGAAAGTCCAGGATGAGCCTGAGGCGCGTCCGAGGTTTCTCGTCCGGTGCCGCCGCACCTTCGCCGTCTATCTGCGCTCCCCGGCGCGGTGTCACTTGCCGCGGAACACAGGCCGTCGCTTCTCCAGGAAAGCCGTCATGCCCTCGAGCTGATCTGCCGAGGCGCTACACCGCCGAACCGCATCGCGTTCGACGCGCAGCGCGTCCTCAAGCGGCAGGTGCTCCGCACCGACGACGGCCCGCAACACCCCGGCCACGGCGAGCGGAG
>Ga0335069_10014062_pt1 | contig 11226 bp, 12 predicted proteins | sample Lox_Sample_11_FD_206714 | JGI IMG/M metagenome (GOLD analysis project Ga0335069, IMG submission 206714) | Soil microbial communities from Loxahatchee National Wildlife Refuge, Florida, United States - Lox_Sample_1.1 | ecosystem: Environmental > Terrestrial > Soil > Wetlands | place: USA... | reverse complement strand
GACGGCGGCGGCAGTCGCGCCGCACCTCGCCGACGACGGGCTGCTGGTCTGCCTCCAGAACGGCCTCGGCAACGTCGAGCGCGCGGCGGCGGCGGTCGGTGCGCGGCGCGTGCTCGGCGGGCGCGTCATCTTCGGGGCGGCGCTGCCCGAGCCTGGGCGCGTCGAGGTCACGGTGTTCGCGGACCCGGTGCTGATCGGCAGCCCGCATCCCGCCGACCGTCGCCGTGTCGACGCGGCGGCGCGGCTCGCGCATCGCCTCGACGCGGCCGGCGTGCCGGCGCGGCCGACCGACACGATCGTCGCCGACCTGTGGGCGAAGGTGCTCTACAACGCGGCCCTCAACCCGCTCGGCGCGCTGCTCGGGCTCCCGTACGGCGCGCTCCCCGAGGACGCCGACACGCGGGCGGTGATGGACGCGGTCATCGACGAGGCGTTCGCGGTCGCGGTCGCCGACGGCGTCGTACTGCCCTGGCCCGAGGCGGGCGCGTATCGCGTGACATTCTACGGCCGCCTCGTCCCCTCGACGGCCGCGCACCGCTCGTCCATGCTACAGGACCTGGAGCGCGGGCGGCCGACCGAGATCGACGCGATCAACGGCCACGTCGTGGCGCGCGGCGCGGCGCTCGGCGTGCCGACGCCGGTGAACGCCACGCTCGCGCGGCTCATCCGGGCCCGTGCCCGGCTCGGAATCACGGAGGAATGATGGAGACGGTGACCCTCGATCGCGCGGCGCTCGCCGCGATCTTCGCCCACGCCCGCGAGACCCATCCCGACGAATGTTGCGGCGCGGTCCTGAACGTCGGCGGACGCGACCAGGTGCGACGCTTTACCAACGCCCAGGGCCGCCTCCACGCGGAGAATCCCGCCGACTTCCCGCGCGACGCCACGACTGCCTACACGCCCGAGCCGAAAGAGCTGCTCGACGTGCTGCGCGCCGCCGACCAGCCCGGCGCGCGTCTCGCCTTCTTCTACCACTCGCACTCGAAGAACGGCGCCTACTTCTCCGGCGAGGACCAGGCGCGCGCGATGTTCGACGGCGACCCGGCCTATCCCGAGGTGACGTACCTGGTCGTGTCGGACGCGCGCCAGCCCGACGAGGCGCGCGCATTCCGCTGGCACGAGCCGAGCCATGAGTTCGCCGAGGTGACACTCGTGATCGGAGGCGCCGCGCCGCAGCGCACGAAGGCGGCGAAGAAGAAGGCGGTGGTGAAGAAGAAGGCGGTGGTGAAAAAGAGGGCGGTGGTGAAAAAGAAGGCCAAGCCCGCGAAGGCGAAGAAGCGCACCGTCGCCAGGAAGCGGCCGGCGAAACCGACACGAGCCAAGAAGAAGGCGCCGATCCGGCGCACCACCGCGAAGAAGCGCCCGCGCGCGAAGGTGAAGGCGCGGCGCAAGCGCCGACCGTGATAGGGTCTCCACGATGATCGACCTCGGCACGACCGTCGCCGGCGTGCGCCTGCCCTTCGCGGCGATGAACGCCGCCGGCACGGCGCCGACCGCGGCCGAGCTGCGCGCGCTGGCCGCGTCGCGGACCGGCGCGATCGTCGTCGGGCCGACCACCCTGCACCCGTTCGTGCATCCCGAGTTCCGGACGCTCCACAACCCCGGCTTCGACAAGCTCATGCCGCTGGTGCGCGAGCTGGTGGCGCTGGGCGAGAAGCTCGTGATCGCGAGCATCGCCGGGGCGACGCCCGAGGAGTACGCGATCCTCGCGCGTGCGTTCGCGGAGGCGGGCGTGCGGATCGTCGAGGCCAACCTGGCCGAGCCCTATGTCGACGCCACGCTGCGGCCGTTCGAGGAGCCTACGGCGCTCCGCGCGCTCCTCGAGCGCCTCACCGCCGCGAGCGCCGTGCCGGTGTCGATCCGGCTCCCCGACCACGTCCCGCTCGCGTGGCCCGCGGTCGGCGAGCAGGTCCGTGCGGCCGGCGTGCAGGCGGTCGTCGCGCGCAACGAATTCACCGGCTTCGAGAAGCTGCTCCTCGAGGGCGGCGGCGGGTTCGACGTCGTGGTTGCGGGCGGGATCCGCTCCGGCTACGACGTCCGCCGGGCGCTCGCGAAAGGAGCCTGTGCGGTGCAGGTCGGCCCTCTCGGGACGGAGGGCTTCGGCATCTTCGCGCGCCTCGAGCGCGAGATGCGCGTCGCCCGCAGCGTCCGTTAGCGCCGTCCCAGTCGCGATCGGTATGGCCGGGGGCACTGCGCCCCCTCCGATGAGAACCGAGGGCCTACCGGATTCCCGCTGCATGGAGCGCGACGGCTTGAGGACATGCGAGCGTGCCGACGCCGCGCGCAGTCCGGTGGCACGATGCCTGCTTACGAGGACATGACGTCCCGGCTGACTGTCCGTGCGGCGGTGGCGGCTTTCATCCTCATCCTGGGATGCGGCAGCCCACGCGTGGCCCGGGTCGAGTGGCCCGCCGATGGGGGCCCGCTCGCCTTCCTCCAGGACCGCACGACGACCAGGGAGGACATCCTGCTGACCCTGGGCGTTCCCTCCGGGCAGTTCGAGGGCGAGCGGATTCTCACCTACCTGGTGTGGCTGGACGCCAAGACCAACACCGTGCGCGTGCTACCGCGCGAGTACGCGCTCGACGGCACGGACCCCCGCGTCTACGCGTTGAGCCCCGCGGTTGCCAGCCTCGTGCTGGTCTTCGACGCGCGCAACGTCCTGCAACGGCACGCTCTCGTGGCCGGGCAACTGCCGGAGTGATCGTGGCGCCGCGACGACATCGCTGCGTGCGCGCGAGTCTGCTGCTCGGCGCCGCTCTCGCGAGCGCATGTTCGTCGACGAGGCCGGCGTACTTCGCCGCCCACCTCACCGAAGCGTACGTCTGCGGGCGCTGGCTTCCCCCGCTGGTCGACGGCGTCACGACCCGCGCGCAGGTGCTCCAGGCGCTCGGCAGGCCCTCGCGACAGTACGAGTCCGGCCGCATCGCCGCGTACCGGCTGGTCGTCGGGGCACCCGCCGTCGACGAGTCGGCCTACCGCACGCAGGTGATGCTCGAGCACTTCGAGCAGTTGAACCTCGTATTCACCCGCGAGATGGAGGCCTTCACGCCCCTGGTGATCACCGACGGGCGCGACGACGAGCAGGTGAAGCGCATCATCACGGCCGCCGGCGAGTTCCACCTGGTCTTCGTCTACGACGGGGCGAGCGTCGTGGCGCGACACGCGATCCACCGGGTGCGGCCATGACCGGCGCGCGTCCGGGCCTCGTCCTCGTCGCGCTGCTCCTCGAGGGCTGCGTCTTCCTCGCCGTACCCACCCCCGAGCACGGGCTGGTGGCAGGCCGCGGGGTCGTGGACGAAGCGCTGATGGCGACCCTCCAGCCCGGTGTCACGACGCGCGAGGACGTGCTGCTGCAATTCGGTGAGCCCGACGCCACGATCCGCCACGAGCGCTTGTTCGTCTACCGATGGGATCGGGTCCAGGGGTACTGGCTGTTCGTCGCGGGCGGCGGATACAGTGGTGTCGCCGCAGCCGGAACCATACCGAGGAAGCACCTGCTGCTGCTGGAGTTCGGCGACGACGGCACCCTGCGACGCTTCGAGCACAGCAGCCCGACCCTGACCGGTCAACCGACGATGGATCGACTCCTCGGCTGGGCGGGCACGGAGGCAAGATGAAGGCGTCCGTCGATGCGGCTAGAGCATGCGGCCGGTGAGCGTGTGCGAGGTCGCTGCCTCGACGCGGACGCGAGCGAGGCTCCCGACAGGTGCCGGCCCCGGGAAGACGACGGTCTTCATCTGCGGGCTCTTCCCCATCATCCACCCGTCGGGGCGCCGCGCCGGGCCTTCGACCAGCACCTCGACGTCGCTGCCGACCAGGGTGCGATTGATCTCGCCCGAGATGCGCTCCTGGAGCGCGATCAGTCGCTCGAGGCGCGACGCCTTCTCGGCGTCGGGGACGTCGTCGTCCCACTTGTACGCGCGAGTGCCGGCACGTCGGGAGTACTTGAAGAGGAACGCCGAGTCGTACCGGATGCGACGCATCAGCGCCTCGGTGGCGGCGAAGTCGTCGGCGGTCTCGCCGGGGAAGCCGGCGATCACGTCGGTCGAGAAAGCGATGCCGGGGACGCGGTTGCGCAGGCGATCCACTAGCGCCTCGTACGCGCCGACGGTGTAGTCGCGCGCCATGCGCTCGAGGACCGGGTCCGAGCCGGACTGCACCGGCAGGTGGAGCTGCGGCGCCACCTGCGCGCACTCCGCCATCGCGTCGATCACCCGCTCGCTCATCTCCGCCGGATGCGGCGACGTGAAACGGATGCGCGCGAGGCCCGGGACGGCGGCCGTGCGGCGCAGCAGCTCGGCGAAGTCCCAGCCGTCATGACGATACGCGTTAACGGTCTGGCCGAGGTAGACGACCTCTTTCACGCCCGCGTCCACCAACGCGCGCACCTGATCGACCAGCACCGGGCCCGGCAGGCTGCGCTCGCGCCCGCGCACGTACGGCACGATGCAGAACGTGCAGAAGCGGTCGCAGCCGCGCATCGCCGTCACCCACGCGCGGACGCCGCCCTCGCGCGCCACCGGGAGGTCGGCGTAGGTCTCGTCGGGGTCGAGGCGCAGCCCGATCTGCGGATCGGCCTCGTCGTCGGCGAGGAGTGCCGGGAGGCGGCGGTAGCCGTCGGGGCCGACCAGCAGGTCGACCTGCGGCGCCTGGTCGCGGAGACGGTCGCGGAGGTGCTGCGCCATGCAGCCGAGCACGCCGATGCGCACGCCGGGGCGCGCCGCCTTGTGCCGCGCCAGCTCGCCCAGCCGGCCCAGCACGCGGGCCTCGGCGTGCTCGCGGATCGCGCAGGTGTTGAGGAGGATCACGTCGGCAGCGTCGGGCGCGTCGGTGCGGGTGTAGCCGGTCCCCTGGAGGTGGCCCAGGATCAGCTCCGAGTCGGCCACGTTCATCTGGCAGCCGTAGGTCTCGAGGTAGACGGTCCGCACGCGGCCGGAGTCATACCGACCGTGCTCCGGTGCGGCAACCGGCCGTTGCCGCTGCTCGGGGCGCGGGTTAAGGTCCGCGCGCGTGGGCGCGCACGAGCATCGAGCGAAGGGCCGGACGTCGGTCGGGTGCGCGGTGCTGACGGTGAGCGACACCCGCACGCCCGAGACCGACACCAGCGGCGCGCGGGCGCGCGCGCTGCTCGAGGCCAGCGGCCACCGGGTGATGACGTCGGCCATCCTGCCCGACGAGCCGGCGCTGATCCGCGCCTGGATCGAGGCGCGGCTCGCGGAGCCGGCGATCCAGGCCGTGATCGTGAACGGCGGCACCGGGCTCGCGCCGCGCGACACGACGTACGAGGCCGTCGTCGGGCTGCTGGACAAGCGGCTCGACGGCTTCGGTGAGCTGTTCCGGATGCTGTCGTTCCAGGAGATCGGCGCGGCGGCGATGCTGTCGCGGGCGGTGGCGGGCGTCGCGCGCGGCCGCGTGCTGGTGTCGGTGCCGGGGTCGACGGCCGCCGTCGAGCTGGCGCTCTCGAAGCTCGTGGTGCCCGAGCTGGGGCACATGGTCGGGCTCCTCCAGGGCTAACGTGCGCGTGCGGGTGCGCTACTTCGCGATGCTGCGCGAGCACCTGGGCCCGGGCGGCGAGCGCACGGTCCGTGACGGCACCACCGCCGCCGAGCTCTGGAAGGCGGTCGTCGTCGCCGCCGCGCCCGCCGTGCGCGCGGTGCGGGTCCGCTTCGCGGTGAACGAGGAGTACGTCCCCGCGAGCCACCGGCTCGCCGACGGCGACGAGCTGGCGGTCTTCCCGCCGGTGAGCGGCGGCTGATGTTCGCGATCACCCGCGACCCGATCGACCTGCCCGCGCTCACCCGTGCGGTCGCCGACCGCCGCGCCGGAGCCGTCGTCACCTTCGTCGGCACGACCCGGAACCACAACGTCGGCCGCAAAGTCATACGACTCGAGTACGAGGCCTACGAGCGCATGGCCAAGCAGGAGATGCGACGCCTGGCCAAGCAGGCCCAGAGCCGCTGGCCGCTCCACCGCATCGCGATGGTCCACCGCATCGGCATCGTCCCCGTCGGCGACGCCAGCGTCGCCATCGCCGTCTCCGCCGCCCACCGCACCGAAGCCTTCGAAGCCTGCCACTGGCTCATCGACCGCCTCAAAGAGATCGTCCCGATCTGGAAGAAGGAACACTACCGTGGCGGCCAGACCTGGATCGGCCCCCAACAAGGCGGCCTGCCCAAACCAAAGCCCACAGCACGCCGCCCACCCCGACACACCTCCAAACACACGAAGCGATAGCGCGTCCGCGCGCTGAGCCGCGGCCCGAGCGGGGATGGGGGGCGCTCCTCGCCGAGTGGGGCGCCGGTCTGCTGGCGGGGACCCACTCGGCGAGGAGCGCTCCCCAATCCCCGCGAGCGCCACCCCGCCGCGCCGACCCGCGATCAGGGAGTCCGGCATTGCGTTCGCAGGGGTCGTCCTGCATGCTGAACGTCTCTCCATGTACCGGTTTTGGTCCGCTGCCGTGCTCCTCTGCGCCCTGCTGACCGCCAGCGGTTGCGCGGGGTTGCGGCACCGGTGGCCGGCCCACATGCTCGGGGCCGACTCGACGTCGTCGGTCGACATGGGGCCCGACGCCGCCGCGATGGGCTACTTCCTGACCGGCGAGGTCGCGCTCTCCCGCAACGACGTCGAGACCGCGACCCAGGCCTTCGAGAAAGCCGTCGCCGCCGATCCCGAGACCCCGATGCTCCGCCAGCGCCTGGCGCACCTCTACGTGCGGTCCGGGAAGCTCGACCGGGGTCTGGCCGAGTGCGACCGCGTGCTGGCGGTCGAGCCCGAGAACGTCGAGGCGCTCGAGCTGCGCGGCGGGATCCTCTCCGCGCTCGGCCGCGACGACGAGGCGGTCGCGACCTATCAGCACGTGCTCACGCTCGAGCCCGACAGCCAGGAGGCGCACCTCTACCTGGGGGCGCTCCTCGCCAAGCGGGGCGACGCGGAGGGCGCGATCGCGATCCTGAAGAAGCTGATCGTCCGCAACCCGACGTCGCTGCTCGGCTACTACTACCTGGGCCGCGTGCACGCGCAGATCCACCAGCTCGACAAGGCCGAGCACTACTACCTGGAGGCCCTCAAGCTCTCGCCGCAATCGGAGCTGATCCTCACCGACCTGGCGCTGGCCTACGAGATGGAAGGCAAGACGCAGAAGGCGGTCGAGCTGTACGAGCGCATCCTGGCGCTCAACCCGCAGAGCGTCACCGTGCGCCGCCGGCTGGGCGGGATCTACGCCGGCCAGAAGCGCTACGACGAGGCGCTGGCGCAGTTCCGCGAGCTCGAGAAGGCCGACTCCGACCCGAGCGAAGCGCGCACCAAGATCGGCCTCATCTACTTCGAGAAGGGCGAGCTCGACCGGGCCGCCACCGAATTCACGCTGGTGCTGGCCGCCGAGCCGAAGAACTCGCGCGTGCAGTACTACCTCGGGTCGGTGTACGCCGAGCGTGGCGAGGTCGACCGCGCGCTCGACACGTTCGCCAAGGTGCCGCCCGACTCCGACTACTACGTCGACGCGCGGCTCCGTCGCGCCTACCTGCTCCAGAAGGACAACCTCCCCCAGGCCATCAAGGAGATCGAGGACGCGCTCCTGGTGAAGAAGGACGACGTCGAGCTGATGACGTTCCTGGCGTCGCTCTATCGCGAGCAGAAGAACAGCCAACGGGCGGTCGCGCTCCTCGAGCAGGTGGTCGCTCGCAATCCGGACAACGACCGCTACCACTTCACGCTCGGCGCCGCCTACGACGACCTCGGCGACAAGGACCGCGCGATCGCCGAGATGCGGCGCGCGATCGAGCTGAACCCGAAGAACGCCGCCGCGCTCAACTACCTCGGCTACACCTACGCCGACATGGGCGTGAAGCTCGACGAGGCCGAGCACTTGATCCGGCGCGCGCTCGCGCTCGAGCCCGACGACGGCTTCTACGTCGACAGCCTGGGCTGGGTGTACTACCAGCGCGGCGACTACCGACGCGCGGTCGAGCACCTGGAGCGCGCCGTCGAGCTGGCGGGCGACGACGCGACCGTGACCGAGCACCTGGGCGACGCGTACCAGCGCAACGGGCAGCCGGAGAGCGCACTGCGCGCGTTCCGCGACGCGCTCGGGCACGCGCACGACGCGCAGCAGGTCGACCGGCTCAAGTCGAAGGTGCACCTCCTCGAGGGGGCCGGGCACGCCGACGGCGTGCCGCTCTGAGCGGACGAGTGGGACGCCGAGCTCCGGCGCTCGCACTGGCGGTGGTGGCCCTGGCCGGGTGCCACCTGCGCGGTCCGCGGCCCCTCGCGCCGGCGACCGCCGGTGAGCTGCTGGACGGCCTCGCCGCGCGCCGCGCCGCGGTCACGTCGATGCGGGCGCGCGTCAGCGTGAAGGCTGGACTCGCGGGGATGTGGACACGCGAGGCGCTGGTGGTGCAGCGGCCGACGGGCGTGCGCATCGACGTGCTGTCGCCGTTCGGACTCGCGGTCGCCGTCGGCACCAACGGGAGCGTGCTGTGGGCGTTCCCGCCGGCCGAAGGCGCGCGCTACGAGGGCGCGGCGTCGCCCGAGAACCTGGCGCGGTTCCTCGGTGTTCCGGTGGCGGTGCCGGACCTGATCGACATCCTGATGGGACTGCCGCCGGAGCGCAGAGTCGTCGGGCCGGTGCACATGGAGATCACGCGCGAGCGCGAGTATCGTCTGACGCTCCCGCTCGCCGACGGCGCGCAGACGCTCTGGTTCGCCGGCGATCCGGTGGTGCTGACGCGGGCCGAGGAGGCGCGCGGCGAGGGCCCGGTGCTGCGGGTCGCGTTCGGCGACTGGCAAGCCGCGCTGCCGCGCACGCTCGACGTCACGGTGCCGACGACGGGCGCGGCCGTGCACCTGGCGTACGACGCGGTCGAGCCGAACGCCGGCGTCGACCCGGTCGTGTTCGCGCCGCCGCCCGCGGCGCGCGTGCTGCCGCTCGAAGCGGTGACGACGCGACCCGGATGACCGCGGTGCTGGAAGTCCAGGACCTGCACATGGGCTTCCCGGTCGCGCACGGGACGGCGCGCGCGGTCGACGGCGTCTCGCTGTCGCTGGCGCGCGGGCGGGTGCTCGGCCTGGTGGGCGAGTCGGGCTGCGGCAAGAGCATGACCGCGCTCTGCCTGCTGCGCCTGGTGCCGTCGCCGGGGCGGATCACCGGCGGACGCATCCTCTTCCAGGGGCGCGACCTGCTGACGCTCCCGGAGCGGGAGATGCGCGCGGTCCGCGGCGCCGGCGTCGCGATGATCTTCCAGGAGCCGATGACGGCGCTCAATCCCGTGCTGACGGTCGGGAGCCAGATCGCGGAGGCGATCGCGGTCCACCGCCCGGTGTCGCGCCGGGAGGCGTGGGACCGGGCGGTGGCGCTGCTCGACGAAGTGGGAATCCCGGAGCCCGCGGCGCGCGCGACCGACTATCCCCATCAGCTCTCGGGCGGGATGCGCCAGCGCGTGATGATCGCGATGGCGATCTCGTGCGAGCCGCAGGTGCTGGTCGCCGACGAACCCACCACCGCGCTCGACGTAACCATCCAGGCCGACATCCTGGCGCTGCTCCGCGACCTCCGCGAGCGCCACGGCATGGCGGTGCTGCTGATCACGCACGACCTGGGCGTGGTCGCCGAGCAGGCCGACGACGTGGCGATCATGTACGCGGGGCGGATCGTCGAGCAGGCGCCGGTGGCGGAGATCTTCGCGCGGCCGCGGCATCCCTACACGCAGGCGCTGCTGCGCTCGATGCCGCGGCTCGGGCACCACGTCGACCGGCTGGCGCAGATTCCGGGGCACGTGCCGGACCTGGCGAAGCTGCCGGCCGGCTGCGCGTTCCGCGAGCGCTGTCCGATCGCGGTCGACGCGTGCGGCGCGGCGCCGCCGCCGCTCGAGGAGAAGGCGCCCGGCCACCGGGCGGCCTGCATTCGCGCATGACGGCGCCGCTGGTCGAGGTGCGCGGGATCGAGAAGCGCTTCCCGCTGGGCGGCGGGTGGCTCCGGCGCGCGCAGGCGAGCGTGCGCGCTGTCGACGGCGTGTCGCTCGCCATCGCCCCCGGCGAGACGCTCGGGCTGGTCGGCGAATCCGGCTGCGGCAAGTCGACGCTCGGGCGGTTGATGCTCCGGCTGCTCGAGCCCACCGGCGGCGACGTGCTGTTCGAAGGCCGCTCGCTGCTCGGGCTCCCGCCCGCCGAGCTGCGGGCGATGCGGCGGCGGATGCAGATCGTCTTCCAGGATCCCTACGGCTCGCTGAACCCGCGCATGCGGGTGGGCGCGATCGTGCGCGAGGGGCTCGACATCCACCGCGTGGGCACGCCGGCCGAGCGCCGGGCGCGGGCGCGCGAGCTGCTCGAGCTGGTGGGCCTGCCGCCCGACGCCGCGGATCGCCATCCGCACGAGTTCAGCGGCGGGCAGCGCCAGCGCATCGGCATCGCACGGGCGCTGGCGGTCGAGCCGCGCTTCGTGGTCGCCGACGAGGCCGTGTCGGCGCTCGACGTGTCGGTGCAGGCCCAGATCCTGAACCTGCTCCAGGACCTCCGCCGGCGGCTCGGGCTGACGACGCTGTTCATCTCGCACGACCTGCGGGTGGTCGAGCACGTGAGCGACCGCGTCGCGATCATGTACCTCGGGCGCGTGGTCGAGGTCGGGTCGCGCGACGCGATCTACGCGGGCGCGCGCCACCCGTACACGCGCGCGCTGCTCGCGTCGGTGCCGGCGACCGCGCCCGGCGAGAAGAAGGAGCGCATGGCGCTCCCCGGCGACGTGCCGAGCCCGGTCAACCCGCCGCCGGGCTGCGCGTTCCACCCGCGCTGTCCGTTCGCGGAGGAGCGCTGCCGGCGCGAGACGCCGGCGCTGGCGGCCGGCGCCGGTGGGCACGCGGTCGCGTGTCACGTGTTCCCGGCGCCGGGCGCGATCGGGGTCTAGCCCGCGCTACTGCGGGAGGCTCGGGGGCGGGTCCGCGTTCTGGACTTCGCCGGTGAGCGACTCCAGGAACGCGACCAGGTCGTCGATCTCGTCGTCCTGGAGATTGAGTGGCTTGATCTCCTTCGAGAGCTGCGGGTTCTTCACGCCGCCCTTGTTGTAGAAGTCGACCACCTGGTGGAGCGTCGCCTCCGAGCCGTCGTGCATGTAGGGGGCGGTCTGTGCGACGTTGCGCAGCGTCGGCGTCTTGAAGGCGCCGCGGTCGGTCTCCGCCTTGGTCTGGTCGAAGCGGCCGAGGTCGGGCTTCGGCTTGTCCATACCGACACCGAGGT
>Ga0335069_10014061_pt1 | contig 11226 bp, 9 predicted proteins | sample Lox_Sample_11_FD_206714 | JGI IMG/M metagenome (GOLD analysis project Ga0335069, IMG submission 206714) | Soil microbial communities from Loxahatchee National Wildlife Refuge, Florida, United States - Lox_Sample_1.1 | ecosystem: Environmental > Terrestrial > Soil > Wetlands | place: USA: Florida... | reverse complement strand
CAGAGCGGTGCCGTCGTAGCGTGCACAGACTTGCTTGATACGAGCATGCTGAGTGTCGATTGCTGAACGAGTTGTTGCGTGCCGTGCCCAAGTCAGTAGCCACTCCGTGAATACGCTCCTATGAGACTCTGACAATTCGCACGCCTCGGTCACACACGCAGCTGCGATTGCCTTATCTCCCGTAATGAAATAGGCAAGCCATTCCAATTCCGACCGGTGTTCGTGAAAGACGTCGCGAATTTCACTTACGGTGGCGAAAGTTCTACGGTTGTTGCTATTGATTTGAGCTGCTGCCATCTCTTGCATCATCCTCATCGGAGAAGGGACGTAAACGCTTACGGCACGGTCGATGCCAAAGTACTTGTTCACGTAACTGGCTGATAAGACGGGATCGCGAGGCTGGGCAGGCATACGGCACAACATCTCCACTGCCCACCCGTGGGCAGTGCCTGCCGAGATCGGTGCCCATGATCGAAATCGGGCGCCATGGAGGGGGTTCCACGCCGCCAGTCTGCTGTGATTTGGCATTAAAGCTGCATAAATGAAATTCGAGGGCGTACCCTCGCGATCGGAGAACGGGAATGGTGCGAGTGGAGTTTCAGGAGCAAGACAACACAACCAAGATGAAAATCGAGGGCAGGTTCGTTGGGCACTTCGCCGACGACGTCAGGAATGCTGTCGTTGCCAAGAAGATCAACGGTGGACTGGTGGTGGATCTCTCAGGCCTCAGTTGGGCCGACAAAAATGGGGAAGAAGTTTTGCTCTGGCTTGCGAGCATTGGATGTTCATTTCTACCGGGAAACACCTATGCGACATATGTTTGCGAGAGGCTGAACCTGAACGTGTTTCAGGCTGCTGTAAACATGGCCACGTGAAGGTGATGTAAGTTCCCCGAGGCAGGACCAGGCTGATGAAGGCGCCTATCGCCGCCCTCGTTCACTCCTTTGTGAATATCGGCATGCCGGAGCCTAGTCCTGCCGGAACCAACGTTGAATCAGTGCGCGATTGAGGTGCTTTTCAACTCAACGCAAGCGAAGATCCACAATTTAATGAACGCACTGCCGCTGAGTGACATTGCCGGTAATTCCGCGAATCGAGACTTACCTATGCCGCTTGCGGCATAGGCTTCAATCGTATACAGCGAACTGCCCAAATATCGCTCAACGCCCTAGCTTGGGCATGCAACCGCAGTGCCATTGTCAGGGAAATCAGCACCAATCAATCACTTACCATTCTGACAATTTGGCAATGGAGGTGCACTCCTGTTCCGTGAACACCACGTAACAACCAAGGAGCACTCACTTTTTTTATGCAGACGAAGACCTATTCAACGATTCGAGCAGTTCTGACAAGCGCAGCGATTCTTCTGATGATGTGCATTGCCGGCCACGCGCAGGACACGCGGTCTGAAATAAGCATCCAGGGTACCGGCTTCTTCAGCAAGAGCACGAATGACAAAGGTATCTACAACAACCCCACGAACAGCGGTGGAGTACTGCTTGGTTATCGCTACCAGGTTTACCGCTGGCTCTCGGCAGAGGCCAACTACGGCTATGCTCGAAATACGCAAGTGTTCTCGGGATCGACCTCAGCACGTGTGCAGTCCGACGTGCACCAGGCGACGGGATCGGCGGTTGCCAAGCTTCCGCAGTTCATGAAACTGCAGCCGTTCGTCCTGGCCGGCGGCGGCGCTCTCGTGTTCGACCCGACGCTGAACAAAAATGGAGCCTTCGCTGGCGCCAGCCGTCAGGCGAGGGGTGCCTTCCTGTACGGTGCTGGGGCGGACTATCCGCTTACTACCCACATCGCGGTTCGAGCCGAGTATCGTGGATTCGTGTACAAGGCGCCTAGTTTCGATCTGGTCAGTCTAAACACAAATTCCTGGACTCACACAGCTCAGCCTTCTGCAGGTATCGTTGTGAAGTTTTAGTGCGGCCGCAATCGTGGTGCGGTTATCACAGAAGATAACCGCACCACCGATGCTCATCATCTAGCTGCCCACTCCCCGACACTCTGCCCACCGATGGGCATACCGGTACACGCACATCCTCCTAAGTGCTTGGATCCAATGGGTAGTTGATCGGTATGCCGAATGCATAACACTCGTGCGAGAGATGTAGAAATTCGAAAAGAAGGAACTGAGCGGCCTGTGAACACAAGTGGAGAGCAATCTGAGTCAGTTCGCCGAGCGATCGTAACCACGATCGCGGGCAGGCTCAACTTCGGGGCGGAGGTGATTGCAACCGATTCTTCGAAGTTGCAAGTTTCTCCCCAGGGACGGCGCGCGGGAAAAAACTGGCCCTCGCGCTCGTCCCTTTTTTCTAGCTCTGTCACCGCCAGCACAATATGTCTGACACTCTAAACCCTCTGAGCACCGCGGCAGAAAGCAGGTATCGCACTCTGCTCGACGTTTCGAATGCCGTGGCCACACAGCCGAATCTGGCCGCTGTGCTGCAAAGTCTTCGCAGAATACTCGCTTCGGTGATCTCGTTCGATTCGATAAGTCTTTTCTTGCTCGATGAGGACCCTGATAGCGCACGAGTATTAGCTAATGATCACAGTCCCGAACTCACGGGCTTAAAGGTTGGCACGAAGACGACTATTTCCGGCACAGCCATTGGAAGATGCATCACAGCGCAACAGCCAATATTCGTTCCTAACATTCAGACTGAAGTGGCGCAGGTGCCGGAGTTCTCATCGCAGATTCCGAATCCGCGTCCTAATTCCGGGTACGTGTTCCCGCTGTCGACGTCTCGACGAAAGCTGGGGGCCATCGCCTTCACGAAAGCTGGCGAATTCAATACCGATGACGTGGAGTTGATGACATCGATTTCCTCCCACGTCGCTGCCGCCATGGAAAGCGCTGTCGCCAGTGACGAGGCTGCACAATATCTGCGGCAAATTGCCGATGATCGCGACCGTTTCCGGCTTTTGCTTGAGATCAACAATCACGTAGTGACGAAGTTGGAGATGACCCAACTGTTTCGCTCGGCTTCCGCGTCAATCCGCAACTACTTCCACAACGATTTCACCGGATTCTGGCTACTCAACGGAGACCAATCCAGACTCGAATGTGCCGTTCTGGATTTCCCAGCCGGTCAGAGTGTGTTACCGGATGTACCCGTTTCCAGTATTCGGGATGAAGATTTCGCGATGTTGCGAGCGCGGCGCGCTGAATTGTGGCTTGCGCAGGATTTGGAGAAGCTTCCTCCTTCTTTTTGCTCTGCGCTCAAGCAAGAAAGAATCTCTTCGTTGGCGATTGTCCCTCTGACAACGGCGAACGGCCCGCTAGGTGTGATCGCCGCTGGAGCCAAGAGGCTCGATGCGTTCGACCAGGAAGATCTCGATCTCTTATCGCAGGTCAGCGGGCAAATCGCGTTGGCGATGGACAATGCTTTGGCGTACGGGAAGTTGACAGCGTCAAAGGACAGAATAGAAGAGGAACGCCTGTATCTGGAATCAGAGATCCGGTCGGAATTCAATTTCGACGACATTGTCGGCAATAGTCCCGCGTTGCGGAAGGTACTCGATCAGATCGCGATCGTCGCACCGACCGACTCGACAGTTTTGCTGCATGGCGAAACAGGAACCGGAAAAGAACTGGTTGCGCGTGCAATTCACAGCAATAGCCTTCGTAAAGGACGCACATTCGTAAGGCTGAACTGCGCAGCCATACCCTCGGGGTTGGTCGAGAGTGAGCTATTCGGCCACGAGAAAGGAGCTTTTACTGGCGCGCTAATGCAGAAACGTGGGCGCTTCGAGCTTGCCGATCACGGTTCGCTCTTCTTAGACGAAATTGGCGACATTACGTTAGATTTGCAGCCCAAGCTGTTGCGCGCTTTGCAAGAGAAAGAGTTCGAGCGGCTCGGCAGTGCCCGAACAATTCAAGTCGATGTTCGGCTGATCGCAGCAACGCATCGCGACCTCCCCGCCATGATCCGCAACAATCAGTTCCGGGAAGACCTGTTTTATCGGCTCAACGTATTTCCGATTGAGATACCACCGCTGCGCGAGCGACGGGAAGATATTCCGTTGCTCGTACACTTCTTCGTTTCCCGGCTTTCCAGTCGCATGCAAAAGCGCATCAAGGTGATTCCGAAAAAGGCTTTAGACGCGATTGCGAATGCCCCCTGGCCCGGTAACATTCGACAACTGGAGAACTTCATCGAGCGTTGTGTGATTCTCTCGAATGGCGAAGAACTGAATGTGCCTCTTTCAGAGATCAAGACCATCTCCGACCGGGCATTTGCCGTCCGATCCACTCTGCTGGAGACGGAGCGGCAGGCCATTATCAGTGCTTTAAAGAGCACTTCCGGCAAAGTGGCCGGGCCGGCGGGGGCAGCGGAACGGCTGGGCGTGAAACGAACCACGCTGCAAAACAAGATCCGACGTCTGAGCATCCGAAAGTCCGATTATCAAGATCCCTCAACGATCGAACGCAATTAAGTTCTCGACGTGCTCAACGAGCAATCGCCGCCTACATTTGGGGCTGCTTCCCTATACCTTAGCGCCAGCAATCAGCACAACCACCGTACGTGCGCTGGCGTGATAAGTATCAGGCCCTATCGGTACGGCTTTGTTCCACTCGCAGATGTCGTCTGGCGAATCCAAGGCAGTATCGATCCATCTGCGCCAGCTATCAGTAGTATTCGCTAGTTTTGGGAGTTCAAAGTCAAGAGCTTCCCAGTAGGCATTCAGGATCATAAACACCCGAAGCCCTTCATTCTTCAGCTCAGCGCTGATCGCCAGGCTGTGGGAGTGCGGTGACCAGTCTGGCTGATTGAGTGTCACGCCATGCCAAACGTGTCTTGCTGCTCGCAAGAACTGGCTGAGGCTCAAGCGCTGAGACTCATGCTCTACATCCCGAAGCACACGGCGGTGGATGAGCAGTTTCACGAACCTGAGCATTTCGGCACGTTCTGAAAGCATGCCCCAATCGAACCAACTTGTTTCGTTATCCTGGCAGTACGCATTGTTGTTACCGCCTTGACTTCGCCGGACCTCATCGCCCATCAGGAACATGGGAACGCCAACCGACATCATGGTAGCGACAAGAAGGTTCTTTACTTGCTGGTTGCGAAGCTTCTCGATTCGGGCATCGTTTGTCGGGCCTTCGACGCCGCAATTCCAGCTTCGGTTGTCATCACGACCATCGCGGTTGTGTTCGCCGTTTTCTTCGTTGTGCTTGCGATTGTAGGTGACCACGTCATTGAGTGTGAAACCATCGTGGCACGCAACGAAGTTGACGCTTTGCTCGGGTTCACGCTCCTTTCGAGCGTAGATTCCGGGGCTGCCCAGTAGCCTGTCGGCCATCCGCTGAACGGAATCGCTCGAGCCCCGGAAGAAATCACGGACATCATCGCGAAACCTGTCGTTCCACTCCTTCCAGCTATCGCCTACGAAATGGCCTACCTGGTAGAGTCCTGCGGCATCCCAAGCTTCGGCGATCATCTTGGTGCCCGCGAGTGCAGGATCGGATTCGATATCCCAGAGCACCGGGGGATTGGCCATGACCGTGCCAGACGAGTCGCGCGCGAGGATGGACGCAAGATCAAAGCGGAAGCCGTCCACGTGCATCTCGTTCACCCAGTAACGAAGGCTGTCCACGATCATCCGCCTTACGATTGGATTATTGGCATTCAGGGTATTTCCGGTGCCAGTGAAATTTGCGTATCGGGAGCGGTCTTGCTCGAGCAGGTAGTACGTTGCGTTGTCCAACCCGCGCAAGCAAAATGTCGGCCCATCATGCTCGCCTTCTGCGGTGTGATTGAATACGACATCAAGAATGACTTCTATCCCAGCCTGGTGTATCGCCTTCACCATGTCGCGGAATTCATCCAGCGCACCCAACGGTCCTTCACACGAACTGTATGCCTGATGCGGAGCGAAGAACGAAACCGGCGAGTACCCCCAGTAATTGGTTCGTCCCGGCGGAGCATCCTGTGGATCGAACTGGAACACGGGCATCAACTCGACAGCGGTGATGCCCAGTTGCTGAAGGTATGGAATCTTCTCGACTATTCCGGCATACGTGCCACGCTTCGATGGTTCCACTCCGGAACTGGGATGGGCGGTGAAACCGCGAACATGCATTTCATAAATGATCGTTCGTGACCACGGTGTTCTTAGAGGCGTGTCGTCTTCCCAGTCGTAGGAGTGGGGGCTTGTAACCACGCTCTTCATCGCCGTTGCGGTGTTGTCGCCTCGAAAACGGGCTGCCTCACGGCTGTAGTGCTTCGGGGTAACTACGGCGCGACCATACGGATCCAAGAGCAACTTCGAGGCATCGAACCTGAGGCCGCGATCTCGTGCAAATGGCCCGCGAGCTTTGAATGCATAAATCTGACCTGCTTGGACTCCGGGCACGAAAACGTACCAGTAATGATACGTGCGGTTCTTTACTGGATGAATAGGAACCACGCGCGAAGGGCGCGCGTCATCCACATGATCGAAGAAGAGTAACTCGATTGCCTCCGCAGTCCGGGAGAAGACCGAAAAGTTCGCACCTCCGGGCACAAGGCTAGCTCCCAGGGGAAAGCTACAGCCGGTCGGCGGAACGGAGGCCCGATCTGTCACGGTCGAAACCATTGGCTAGTTGCCGAAATCGTAAGCTGGCCCAAAAGCCCGGTCCCATTGATTGTTGAACAAGTTGCGGGGAACACACCTGTCGTTCTGCAGGCACCTGCTCCAATCTTCTTTTGACGGCCGATTATTCGAAGACTCCGTGGCGGTCTGATTGCGCCGTGATTGCTCTTCCAGTGGCGTCGAAGTGACTGTGATGGAGGTTGACGCCGGCTCCTTCCATTTGCTGATGGCTTCCTGGGATTCGTTGGCGGCAATCACGTCTCTGCTTCTCGCGACTTGATTTTGCGAAGCGTTAGGTTTGTCTTGCGAAGCGGTCTGCGCGACTGCTGCGATCGCCGCTGGGCCAATTGCCAGGGCAAGTACGATCTTTATCAGAGGGTTCTTCATAATTCCTCGAAAACGAAAATCAGACTTCAACGGCACGAGCGGTCTTCTTCCTGCACTTGTCCACTCGCTAGCATCGATAGCAGGTAATTCGTGCAAGTAACGCTGCCCTGGAATTGCTCATCGTTGTCCAATGTCGCTGAAGAGATGTAATAGTTGGCGAGCCGCAGCTCTCGGTTCTGACCGATGAGCCAGTCGCTCCACGCGCGCAGGCGTTCGGTTTGCCCTTGCAGCTGCTGTAAAGCCGTTCGATCCGCGTCATTTCGAACTGTCAGAGACGCTTGTCTGAGCGAATCGTCAACCTGATCAAAGTCGAGTCGAATCCAGAACTCGCCGAGCGGAAAGCCTCTCTTGATCGATTGCTCCATTCTTCGTTCGGTGTTTTGCAATCTGCTTGCGACTGTTAATCCGGCACTTGCGAATCCCTGTGATAGCTTTTGCGGGGGTTCTTCAGAAGACCACACATCAACAACAATGGTTCCGTCATCCCGGCTACCGGCGGATTGCGAGTGGGGTGACGCCACTGCCAGTTGCGCATTCGCGGGGGAGCACGACGTCACGTTAAGATCTCGCCGTGAAGCGTATGCGCTTCCAGTGCTCGTATCTTGCGTGCAATTGTGCTCTGTAGCTGCCGCCACCTCCATCAGACCGGCGAACACGAACATTGATACCCACATCAATTTCATTGGACCCTCCTCTCACAACAAGAGAGAGTGCACACGAAGTGCCAACCGGCGCCAAGTGTAATGTGCGAAGAATCAGTGAGTTGCGCGTGAGAGCCTTGGGATCGACTGCCCTGGCGCTGTCAGTGTTTGCGGGAGGGCATTGAACAGCAGAATTTCGACAGCTACAGGCCCTTCCACAGGCCTTCAAGTTCGCGACGACAGATGTTGCCGAACTGCCGGAGCGGGTCGTTCTGTTCGCCGGCCCAGGCGTGGAATTCCTCGGGAGTAAGGTTGGGCTCCGAGTAGGTATTCAGGATGATGTCAATGACCCGCTCCGCGCTTTCGACCACACGATTCGAGGAGCTCAATCGAATGCGGCTGAGCAGTGCGTAGCTCGGGACAAGATTGCCGGGATCCTGGAATTTGTGTTGCTTGGCATGCGCCAAAGCTCGTGCGGTTTCGCTGATGAAGTCGGAATACAGTTGTTCTCGGTGGAAGATTTTCTTGGTCAGGAGGTCTCGTTGATTCTGCAGGCGCTGGGCAATCCAGGTGCTGACACTGGAACCCAGCGCGCCCACGAGAGAACCACAAAGCGCGGCCAAAGCCGAAATCGACGCCGGGCTCCAGGAAGTATCGATTAATTGCAATTTCGCAGACCCTTCCACAATTCAGTAACCGCGTCTAACGCGGTGGTTAAGATTCGTTCCAGGCTGTACCTCCGTGCCCAAGGTGCAAAAAACCCTTCGCCCGGCGTCCCTACAGGTGAGAGAGGTCATGCGTCTATTTCGCCGGCGGTGGATAATTCTTGAACAGCTTGGTCATGGCTTTTTGAAGCGTCCGGTAGTTCTTGTCCGGGTTCTTGTTGAGGTCGATGGTCTTGGTCGCGTCGCCGCGCCAGATGAGCTGCTTCTTCGCAGGGTCATAGACATCGATCATCAACATACCCACTGGGATCGTTGAAGTCTGGCCGTTTACTGTTCCGCCGTTCCATCCTCCATATCCCCAACCGCCACCCCACGGGCCACCACCAGTCCCGAAGCCATTCAAGTTGATGCCCTTTTCCTCATGAATAACCGCATGGTAAGCAATCATCAGGTCGCCACCCGTTTCCACGCGCGTGAGCCCCTTCTGGGCGAGTTGTTCATCCACGGCGCGCTGAATGGACTGCTCAATCAACTGGTCTGGCACCTTTCCGCCCGGTCCGTCGAGGTCCACCCATTGATAGGTTTTGTATGCCGCAAAGTTAGTGCCCGGAGCATAGTTATAGCGAACGTCCTGCCCATGGGCGAACACCGCCATGAGCAACAAAATTGGCAAGAATGCTAGTTTCTTCACGGAGTTTGATCTCAGTCCTTTCAAAAATGTCGGCCCTATTCCGTTCTCTCTGGTACTGGGCATGCCTTCACGTTCCAGATGTCAGTCGCATATTCGGCGATGGTGCGGTCACTGGAGAACTTGCCCGACCCCGCCACATTCAAGATCGCTTTACGTGCCCACTCATCGTGATCGACGTAAAGTGCACGGAGACGATCATCCGTCTCCACGTACGAGCGGAGGTCCGCCAAATGCATATAGTGATCGCCTTGCGTGAGTAGCAAATCTCGCAATGGATCGAAGACATTTGGCTCGTTGCGGCTGAAGTAATCGGAGAACATCAAGTCGAGAGCCGCGCGCGTCTCGGGTTCGTTTTCGTAGTGCCACTGCGGGTGGTACCACGCACTACTGCCGGCCACCTGTTCGGCGGTGAGTCCGAATAGAAAGAAGTTCTCTTCCCCGGCCTCCGCGGCCATCTCGATCGTTGCTCCATCGCGCGTACCAATCGTCAGAGCGCCATTCATCATGAATTTCATGTTGCTGGTGCCGCTGGCTTCGTAACCCGCCGTCGAGATCTGGTTAGAGACATCGCTGGCGGGTATCAGGTGCTCGGCCACAGAAACGCAGTAATCAGGAAGGAATACAACCTTAAGTCTTCCGCGCACGGTCGGATCGCCGTCGATCGTGCCGGCCAGGTTGTTGATGAACTTAATAATCAGCTTGGCCACTCGGTATGCGGGAGCAGCCTTGCCGGCAAAGAAGAAGGTCCGGGGATGCATCTCCAGAGATGGGTTCTCGCGGATCCGGTTGTAGAGCACAACGATCCTGAGCGCATTCAGCAGTTGGCGCTTGTACTCGTGAATGCGTTTTACCTGGCAATCGAAAATGGCGCCCGGATCAACTGTCTGCCCGGTTGACCATCGCAACCACTTACAGAACTTTTCCTTTGCTTCTCGTTTCGCTTTCCGGAACGCGTCACGAAAGTTCTTGTCCGTAGCAAGTGGTCGCAGCTGGCCCAATTCACTCAGATCAGTGATCCATGTCTCGCCAATTGCATCCGAGATCAAGCTAGCCAGCTTCGGGTTTGACAGTAGCAGCCAACGGCGAGGAGTGACCCCATTCGTCTTGTTGTTGAATCGTTCAGGGAAGATGTCCGCCAAGTCTTTTAACGTTGTCGTTCGCAGCAGTTCAGAATGGATGGCAGCGACTCCGTTCGTGCTGTGAGAACCTACGACCGCCAAATTGGCCATGCGAACCTTCTTGGAGGGGTTTTCCTCGACAAGACTCACACGCTGGATACGAGCTTCATCGCCGGGAAACATCCGTCGAACTTCCCCCAGGAAACGGCGATTGATTTCGTAGATAATCTCCAGCTGTCTCGGCAACATCTCTTCGAACCACGCCGCCGGCCATTTTTCAAGCGCCTCCGGCAACAACGTGTGATTGGTGTACGCCAGCGTCTTCTGCGTAATGTCCCAGGCCTCATCCCATCCAAGATGGAGCTGATCGATCAGGATTCGCATCAGCTCCGGTACCGCAAGGGCCGGATGCGTGTCGTTCATCTGCAGCGCGACTTTCGTGGGGAACAAACGCCAGTCAGAATTGCTCTGCTGGAACCGGCGCACCGCATCGGCGAGCGAGCAGGCGACGAGAAAGTACTCTTGCAACAACCGTAGCGCTTGCCCCATGAAGCTCGAGTCGTCTGGATAAAGCACGCGGGTTAGCGTCTCCGCCGAAAGCGTCTGCGTGAATGCTTCGACAAAATCGCCGTGCGAGAAGTCTTCGAAGTTGAAGTAGTCTGGGGCTGCAGCAGCCCATAGACGGAGTGTGTTAATGGTCTTGCCGCCATACCCGATCACTGGTCGGTCGAACGGGATACCGATCAACGTCGATGGCCGTCCCGGAACCGGACGCAGGGTGCCTCCGCTGAGTTCGAACGAACAGCCTAGACTTACCTCCACCTTCTCGGTGGGCCTCGCCATTTCCCACGGGTCCGGAGCGCGGAGCCAGTTGTCCGGCATCTCCTGCTGCCATCCCTCTTTTATGCACTGTTTGAAAATGCCGTACTCATATCGCAATCCGTAGCCCATCGCCGGCAGCTGCATGGTGGCCGCCGACTCAACAAAACAAGCAGCCAAACGTCCCAGCCCGCCGTTGCCGAGACCAGCATCCGGCTCCTGCTCCAGGATTTCGATCTTGTTCAGCTTCTTGTCTTCCATCAGTTGCTTCGACAACGGATTGAGGAGAAGGTTCATGACGTTGTTGGCCAGAGACCGGC
>Ga0335069_10014060_pt1 | contig 11226 bp, 12 predicted proteins | sample Lox_Sample_11_FD_206714 | JGI IMG/M metagenome (GOLD analysis project Ga0335069, IMG submission 206714) | Soil microbial communities from Loxahatchee National Wildlife Refuge, Florida, United States - Lox_Sample_1.1 | ecosystem: Environmental > Terrestrial > Soil > Wetlands | place: USA... | reverse complement strand
AGAAGCGAAAGCAGCAAACGCTCGCGCGAGTTCCCAAAGAAACGATTAAGAATGTAGCGCACTTCGGAGCGGCTTGCTTCGGTTTCGGCCACGCAGGGGCGATAGATGAATGCTCTACCTTCCTGCCTGTGCTCGACGTAACCCTTTTGTTCCAAGATTCTTACTGTCGTTAGAACCGAGTTGTAGGCCAGGGGTTCCCCTTCCGGCATGGCGGCAACCAGGTCGTTCACGGCCGATTCTCCGCGCCGCCAGAGAATCTTCATTAGCCTCAGCTCGGCTTCAGTCAGCGTGTTGGACTTCTTTGGAGGCATCCCGTCCTATTCTTCTAGACGAACAACTAAAGGATTAGTTAGCAGCCTGTCAAGGTTGGCTTCAGAAGTGTTCTCGAATCGGACAGATCTGTGATAAGAAGAGGACAAACACCAGACAACAGGGAAAAAGGGGCCAGCGATGCCTCGTGGGCTCAGATGCTTTGCCTGTGGTGCGCGCATTTCGAATGCAGATTTGCGTTGTCGTAGTTGTGGTGTGCGTCTTCGCCGGGCCAGGAAGTTCATGCTATTCACTCCAATTCGCCTTTCGGCGTTAGCGCTTGTTCTAGCAGCTTTGATTCTCATCGTTTTGCATGTCAACTCCGCGAGCAGGCGTGCCGAGATCGAAGCTGAAAACGCACGAAACGCCTTTGCGGCCGACCTGCAGAGCGGCAAACTGAATACCCCGGATGCATTCGAAGCTCGCTGCATGACACCACAAAGAGTGATTGAAACAGTGAATGGAACGGAGCTTGAATACAGCTTTGCAGAGATCCATGTGACGTTTGGGCGCTCACGGTCGCCCATTATCGAGTCCGAGACCATCGATATCGGCCCAGAGGGTAAAGTCAAGTCCCATCGGATCCCCGCTTCGCCCTCCCTGGTTTTCGAGCTTCTCGGATGCAGGTAGCCGGGTCTTTCCGGATCTTGCCTGGAGTCCTCATCTCCCCTTTTTGGGTATAGTGGATGCGGCGTTGATGCTTTCCCGCATTCACGGAGGAGAGATGTCCCCACTTTCCGAATCGGAAATCAGCACACATCTTGCGTCGGTTCCGTCGTGGCGAGTTGAGAAGGGCGAGCTGGTGAGAACCTACACATTCAGAGACTTTCGCGGATCACTCGCGTTTGTAAACAAGGTTGGCGATCTAGCCGAACAAGCCGGTCATCACCCTGACATCGATATCCGCTACAACAAGGTGCGGCTCGCGCTGGTGACGCACGACGCCGGCGGTTTAACTGACAAGGACTTTCAACTTGCCTCCGCTGCGGATACCATAATTCCGGTCGTCTGAAGCCGTGGTTTACAGTCAACTATCTGAGGCAAGGGAGCATGAACAAGAGATCGGCTGTCTGGTGGGCTGCGCTCGCAGTCACTGTGTTGCTTGGAATTACCGTTTGTCTGGCGAGTCCGCCGCCCGAGAAGACTTCCTCCACCATTGATCCGAAGAAGTTGCCGCGTACAGGCTCGATTGATGAGCGGTTTCAGTCGTACAACATAGAGATGGTCGAGGTGACCGGGGGCAGGTTCTGGAAGCCGTATGACAGCACTGCGAAAGCCGAGCCGGCGAACGAGAACCAGCCCGCCGGGATGAGCGCCTCTCTCTACGAGTACCGGCCACCGATCGACCTCACCAATGCGCGGCTGCGCAGATTGGCAACAGCCCTGGGGCCAGCCTATGTGCGCGTGAGCGGCACATGGGCGAATACTTCGTGGTTCCAGGAATCAGATGGACCCGCACCGGCCACTCCGCCGGCGGGCTTCAAAGGCGTGCTCACACGCGCGCAATGGAGGGGGGTGATCGATTTTTCCAATGCAGTCGGAGCGAAGATCGTCACCTCGTTCGCTGTGAGCGATGGGGTCCGCGATGCGAAGGGCGTCTGGACGCCGGAGCAGGCACGGCAATTCCTCGACTTCACAAAGTCAGCGGGAGGGAGTATTGCCGCAGCCGAATTCATGAACGAGCCGAACTTCGCGGTAATCGGGGGTGCGCCGAAGGGCTACGACGCTGCGGCCTACGCCCGGGACTTTGCCGTGTTTCGCCCATTCATGAAAAGCGCCAGCCCCTCGACGGTGATCCTTGGTCCGGGAGGAGTGGGGGAAGGATCGTCGCTGGTGCCGGCTTCGATGAGCACGCTCAAAAGCGAAGACATCCTGTCGGCCACCGGACCTGTATTTGATGCGTTTTCATACCATACGTACGGTGCTGCCTCACAGCGGTGCGGCAGGGCGGGGATGCCGGGGACGACTACGCCGGAAGCGGCGCTGACTGAAGACTGGCTACAGCGCGGAGCAAAGAACGAGGAGTACTACGCGGCAATCCGCGACCGTCTCGATCCGGGGAAGCCAATGTGGCTCACCGAGACCGCCCAAGCGGCCTGCGGCGGCGACCGCTGGGCATCGACATTTCTTGACAGCTTCCGATATCTGAACCAACTGGGCGCTCTCGCCAGGCGCGGAGTGCAGGTCCACATGCACAACACGCTCGCCGCGAGCGACTACGGCCTGCTGGACGAGAAGACGTACGAGCCCCGCCCGAACTATTGGGCTGCACTTCTCTGGCACAGGCTGATGGGCGCAACCGTGCTCGATGCTGGAAAGCAGTCGGCGCCGGGCCTGCATTTGTACGCTCACTGCATGGCGCAAAACCCTGGTGGCGTTACGCTTCTGGTCATCAACACGGATCGCGATCACGAGCAGTCGATTGGTCTCCTGCCGAAAGCGTCGATACGCTACACGCTCACTTCAAAGGAGCTCACGAGCAAGCAGGTTCTCCTGAATGGAACCGAACTGAAGCTTGGCGATGGCGATACGCTGCCGACTCTGAGCGGAGTAGATGCCAAGGCAGGAAACGTGTCGTTTTCGCCGGCGAGCATCACGTTCCTCGCAGTGCCGAATGCCGATAATCCAAATTGCAGGAAATAGAGACAACTACCCTTCGCGCGGTCTTGAACCAGACGTGCGCGAAGGGATTCGCCCGTTGTTCGCCAATCTGGGGTCCGCGTGTGGTCACTGTGTGATTGACCTCACATAGCCATCCCCGTATAGTGATTGTCATGAGTCTGTGTTCCATGCTGGTCGCTTGTTGCGCATGTTGTTGTGCGCCGCGCCGGACTATGGGATAAGCCAGCTCTAGACTCACACCGATCGACCCATAGGCCCGCGCTGCAGATATCTCTGCCGCCGCGGGCTTTTTATTTGCACCGAAAAGAAACGAAAAGGAATGTATGCCAGCGATTCGCGAGGATCATCGCAATGCACGCGAGCCTGTCCAGCCGGTTCCGGGCTTGCCAATTCCAGCGGAAGCCCTTCCCCGCGCCGAGCGCAACGGACATCTTCAGCCGGTTGACTGTCTGAATCACATTCAGCTGCTCGAGGCCGAGAGCATTCACATCATTCGCGAGGTGGTGTCAGAGTTTCAGAACCCCGTGATGCTCTATTCGATCGGTAAAGACTCATCGGTCATGCTGCGTCTGGCGCAGAAAGCCTTTTATCCCGGGCCGATTCCGTTTCCGCTGCTGCATGTCGATACGGGATACAAGTTCAGCGAGATGCTCGAGTTCCGCGATCGATATACCGCTGAGCTTGGCCTGAAGCTCATCGTCTGGCGCAATGAAGAGGCACTGGCCGACGGGGCCAACCCGATCCGTCTGGGCACGCAGCGGTGCTGCGGGCTGCTCAAGACCCAGGCTCTGCTCGACGGACTGCGCGCACATGGTTTTGACGCGGCGTTTGGCGGGGCGCGGCGCGATGAAGAGAAATCACGGGCCAAGGAGCGGATCTTTTCTTTCCGCGACAGCGCTGGCCAGTGGGACCCGAAAAACCAGCGGCCAGAACTCTGGAGCCTTTTCAATGGCCGCATTGGTCCCGGCGAGAGCATCCGGGTCTTTCCTCTCTCCAACTGGACCGAGCTGGACATCTGGCACTACATCCACCTTGAGCAGATTCCGATTGTGCCGCTCTACTTTGCCAGGGAGCGTCGCATGCTGGTTCGCGGCGACAGCCTTATCCCGATCGAGCAGCCCTTTGTGCAGGGCCTTCCCGGCGAAGAGCAGTGGGTGAAGTGCCGCCTGCGCTCACTGGGCTGCAGTCCGTGCACAGGTGCGATCCGGTCTGATGCGGACACGGTTCCGAAAATCATCGAAGAGCTGATGGCGGTGCGGAACTCTGAGCGTGCCAATCGCATCATCGACCACGACCAGGACGGCTCGATGGAGATTAAGAAGCGGGAGGGCTACTTCTGATGATCTTTGCCGAGCGGAACATTCTGGAGACCTCAGAGAGCCTGCCAGAGCCCAGCTTCTCGATCGAAGAGCGACTCGATGCTGAACTTGCGAAGGGTCTTCTTCGCTTCAGCACCGCGGGAAGCGTAGATGACGGCAAGTCAACGCTCATCGGGCGTCTTCTCTACGACTCGCGGAACGTCTACGACGACCAGATCCGTTCGGTGACGCGGAACGCTGCGATTGATTTTGCTCAACTGACAGACGGATTGCGAGCCGAGCGCGAACAGGGCATTACGATCGATGTTGCCTATCGCTATTTCTCGACGCCGCGGCGGAAGTTCATCATTGCGGATACGCCCGGGCATGAGCAGTACACGCGCAATATGGCGACGGGTGCATCGACGGCTGACGTAGCGATCGTTCTTGTCGATGCGCGCAAGGGCATACTCGATCAGACGCGCCGGCACACGTGCATTGCCGCTCTGCTCGGCATCCCGATCGTGATCGCCGCTGTCAACAAGATGGACCTTGTAGGTTTCTCAGAGGAGGTCTTTGAACAGCATCGCCGCAGCTTGCTCAACCTCGCACGCCGTCTAGATATTCCCGAACTAGTCTCGGTTCCGGTGAGTGCGCTGGACGGAGACAACGTGGTCCATCGCAGCGAGCGGATGCCGTGGTATGACGGAATAAGCCTCCTGGAGCTTCTCGAGACTGTTCCACTTGCAATCGAACGCTCGAAGGTGGGATTCCGGCTGCCGGTGCAGCGTGTAGTAAGGCCGCACCAGGATTTTCGCGGATTTGCCGGCCAGATCACCGCAGGCGCCGTTCATCCCGGCGATGAAATTATAGCCCTCCCCTCGGGCCGCCGCACTCGTATCCGCTCGATTACCACATGGGATGGTGAACTCGAGCGTGCCCATGCGCCACGGTCGGTTGTACTGACCCTGGAAGACGAAGTCGATCTGAGCCGCGGCGACATGATCGCGTCTGCAGCCTCGCCGCCAAAGAAGGCCCGGAGTTTTGAGGCGACAGTGGTCTGGATGCATGGAAAGCCGCTGCGCCCCGGCGCGAGCTACCTGCTCAAGCACGCAAGCCATACCGTGCGCGCTCAGGTGATCGAGCTTCGCTCTCGCATCGATGTCGAACACCTCGCGCAGAACACTGCGGAACAGCTCAGGCTCAACGATATTGGCGAAGTCGTGATCGAGACGAGCCGGCCGCTGATTGCGGATCTCTATCGGGAGAGCCGCGCGACGGGCAGCTTCATCCTGATTGACCAGGAAGACAACACAACGGCCGGCGCGGGTATGATTCGCGCGATAACCGCCGATCGCGATCCCGCCTTGACCTCGAATCGCGCAACCCGCGGTTTGCTGGTTGTCGGAAATCGCCGGGAACTAGCTTCTCAGCTGGAGCAATCTCTGCTTGAGAGGGGTGCGGTTGTTCTTCGCACACGCGTGCCGGCTTTGCCCAGGCTGGTCAATATTGCGCGGCTCGGAGCCGTTGTGCTGATCGAAGGAGATGCAGATACTCCCATCACACTTACCCGGGTGGACGTGATGGACGCGAAGCCGAGTGAATTGAACCTCGGTCAGGCCCACGACATCATTCGTGAGATCCAACAGCTCGAGACTCTTCCTACAGGAGACGAAAATGATAACGGACTGGGTATTTGAAGCCAACGAGCGCACAGTCGCCGCATCGGAATTCCTCTATTTGCGCCTTGCGCACGCGAGAGGCTACTGCATTACTTGCAGCTTCCAGGCCGAGGATATGGTCGTGCTCCACATGGCGCGCCAGATCGATCCGCGTATCCCGGTCATTTTCCTCGAGACCGGATATCACTTTCCAGAAACGATCGAGTACCGCGACCGGATGCAATTGGAATGGAATCTGAATCTCATCAATGTCTCGGCCGAGCTGACCGTCGCCGAGCAAGAGTCTCAGTTCGGCATCCTTCACCAGACTGCGCCCGATCGTTGTTGCGCCATCCGCAAGGTCGATCCGCTCTTTCGCGCCCTGGGGCAATACGAAATCTGGGTCACCGGGCTTCGACGGCGGCAGTCTAGATCTCGCGCCAACCTGCAGACGGAGGAACCCTTCACGCTGCCCGGCGGTCACACGCTTGCCAAGCTGAGTCCGCTGGCCGAGTGGACGACCCGCGAAGTCTGGCGCTACGCAAGCACGCACGGGATTCCGCTTCTGCCTCTCTACGAGCAGGGCTATACCAGCATCGGTTGCGCTCCCTGTACGAGCCTTCCCTTCGACGCCGGCGATCCGCGATCGGGCCGCTGGTCCGGCCGCAAGCTCGAATGCGGCATCCACATTCAGGCTTCGTAGCTGCAGGAGAGCCCATGGAACTTCTCGTCGGATTTGGAATTGCCGTGCTGATTGCGATGACCGGTGTGGGCGCCGGCACGATCACTGCGCCGCTACTTATCCTGTTTTTGAACGTGCCCGTGGAGGCGGCAGTGGGGACCGCGCTGTTGTATTCAGCCGCAGTGAAACTAGTTATCGTTCCGGTGCAGATCTGGCGCCGCCAGGTGGCGTGGCAGACACTCGGCATCCTCCTGCTTACGGGAATCCCGGGAGTCGCCATTGGCTCGTTTACCTTCGAGCGCGTGGCTCATAGTCGAAGCAATACACTCTGGCTCTATCTCGCTCTGGGCCTGATGATCGCGACGTCATCGGCCTGGCACGTATACCGTCATTTCCGTCCGGGAGGAGCGGTTCCTGCGGAGCGATCGAATCGTCCGGTCTGGCTTGCACTGACCATGCTTCCTATCGGAGCGGAAGTGGGATTCTCCTCTTCCGGAGCAGGAGCACTCGGAACGCTCGCACTGCTGGGCCTGACTCCGCTCGACGTGAGGCGCATCGTCGGCACTGACCTTGCATTTGGACTCTGCCTGGCGCTTGTCGGAGGGTCTCTTCACCTGAAGGGCAGTGGACTCGATCCGGTACTCCTGACGAATCTCATCATCGGAGGTGTTCTCGGGGCGATTGCCGGCACGGGCCTTGCTTCGCGCATTCCTGTTCGCACAATGCGTCTTGCGCTTTCCCTCTGGCTGTTTGCCATGGGGTTGCAACTCTGCTGGCATGCGCTTTCACAAGCGCACGGATAAAAGCCCGATTCGTTCCGCTTGCCATCCCAGCGTCCCACTGGCGATACTTCCAGTAGCATGCAGCGGAGTATCAGGCACGCTGCGAGGCGCTTTTTTCAGGCCTCATCCTTTTCGGCAAGCGAGAGTATACCTTGGCACGTGAGTTACACACGGCACGTCTGGCTCGCAAGATCTGCATCTCCGAGTCCGCGCAGTGTTTTCATTTCGACTTTGTTGTCGAAGATCTCGATAATTTCCCCTTCGCGTCGGGCCAGTTCATCTCGGCCGTTGCCAATGACCCCAGGGGAAAGCAGCAGACGCGTGCTTATTCCATAGCGTCGGCTGCCAATGCCAACCGATTCGAGCTCTGCGTGAACCGCGTCCCCGAAGGCTTCTTTTCCAATCACCTGGCCGATCTGACAGACCTGCCCCCCGGGGGGACGATCCAGGTGCACGGTCCGCATGGGCACTTCACGCTGCGCCAGCCGATCACCGATTCCATCTTTGTTGCAACCGGAACCGGCATCGCGCCGATGCGCGGTTTCGCGCAGTGGCTTTTCCCCGAGGCAGGTGAAGACGCGGGCCTTGATCGAAGCGACGGCAAAGACATCTGGCTTGTCTACGGAACCCGCCACGAGAGCGAGCTCTACTATCGCGACGAGTTCGAGGCTCTCGCCGCCCAGAAGCCCAATTTTCATTACCTTCCCACGCTTAGTCGCGCCGACGAAAGCTGGAAGGGGCTTCGCGGTTACGTGCAGGATCATGTTGCACGCATCGTCGAGGAACGGGCCGCGCGCCTCCACCAGACCTTGCCAGCACCGCCGCCTGATCCAACGTTGCTTCCAGCCGAACTGAAGTTTGACATCTACGCCTATATCTGCGGCCTCAACAATATGGTCGCCGGCGTTCGCGAGAAGCTGACAGGCTACGGCTGGCACCGCAAGCAGATTGTGTTCGAGCGCTACGACTGAGGTTCAAGGTCGCTGAGCCGAAGCGAACGCAAGGAACTTCTCGACAACTGTCTGCGGAAGGTCACTACGATTCCGCATGGTCATCAGTTCATGCCCCGCTCCTGAGACCGGGAGCAACTCCGTTCGTGCCGGAATCAGTGCAAGCGCAGCTTCCATCTCCTCGATTGAGCCGAAGCCGTCGCGGGTGCCGTGAACGAAAAGCGCAGGAGTCTGAACCTCGGGGAGATGCTTCGTTCGCAACTGCTGCGGCTGCTTCGGGGGATGCAGAGGGTACGAGAGCAAGAGAAGCCGTTCGGCGAGGCCGGGTTCAGCCGCAGCCAGAATCGAAGCCTGGCGGCCTCCGTAGGAATGGCCTCCGAGAAAGATTCTGCCAGCGGTGTGCTTTTGCATGGCCGTAACGGCTGCCTTCAGGCCAGCTTGATCGCGTTCGGCGCTTCCGCGTGGAGGAGGACCATGAGGACGCGCCTGGCGGAAAGGCAAATCGCACCGGAGCACAGTCAGGCCCGAGGCCGAGAATGCTTCAGCGAGGGCTATGAGCAACGGAGACTGACAGTTCGCCCCAGCTCCGTGCGTCAGGATCAGGCAGTCGGCGTTGGGGTCCGTGGCGCGGTGGAGGTATCCGCGAACCGGCGTATCCGGCGTCGAGGTCTCGGTGAAATCCTGAAAAGGTTGCATCGTGAAGGGCAGTGGGAGAGGCCGTCTCCCGTCCCAGGATTGCAGGATACCGTCTTTTTGTACCGGTGCCGCAAACCTATAGGTTGAACAGTTCGCGCAGGCGCTTTGTCTGTGCGCGGCTCACCGGGATCTCGGTCTGTTTCTTGTCGTCCATGCGCAACTGGTAGCTCGACTTGAACCAGGGCACCACTTCGCGGATGTGGTTGATGTTCACGACGAAGCCGCGATGAGCGCGCCAGAAGAGCGCCGGGTCAAGCTGGTCCATCAGCTCTTCGAGGGTGCGGCACCGGGCGTGTCCCTCGAAGGTCTGCGTGACGATGCGAATGATACCCTCGTCGATGGCCGCGTAGCAGATTTCAGACTGGTCCACCAGGAGCAGGCGGCTTTGGGCCTGCACGATGACCTTGGCGGGCTGTGCCGCGCGGCCCGAGCCCTGTGGTGTTTTGAGCAGCCGCAACAGGGCATCGAGTTGCGTCTCGATGGGGGATTCTGCAGATGCGCCCGTGGCGCTGCCTGTCATGCGGTCGCGTACACGCTCCAGCGCCTTGTCTACGCGCACGCGATCGAAGGGCTTCAGCAAGTAGTCAACCGCGTTCACGTCGAAGGCGCGCACAGCGTACTGGTCATAGGCGGTGGCAAACACAAACTGCGGCAAGTGCCAGGAGCTGCTGTCGGGGTGGCTGCGGCGGCGCTCCATCACGCGCTGAATGACGGCGAATCCATCGAGGCCGGGCATCTGCACGTCGAGAAAGACGAGGTCGGGGCGGTGTTCTTCGATCAGGTCGACGGCTTCAATGCCGTTTGCACCCTGTGCAACGACTTCGACATCGGCAGCCGATTCAAGCAGGTACATCAACTCGTCACGCGCAAGCTGTTCGTCGTCGATGATAAGGGCTGAGATCGACATGATTGTCAGAAGCTTGATTGTAGGAAGGGAAATCGTGCCGGGTCAACGCCGCAGGCGCCCGGGCGCGCCCATACACCGGAATGAGGCAACTAGCGCACTCGTCTACTCCGCCATCACTCTCAGCCGCGGAGGCATTGCATCTCGCTCCAGTTCATGTCCGCAACGGGTACAGAACTGATCGGTGGCGCGCACCGAGCGGTAGCAGTTTCCGCAGCTCGCGGTGAGCTGATAGTTGCACTGGGGGCAGAAATGAAAGTCGCTTTGCACGTGCGTGCCGCAAGCGGGGCAGCGCGAAACCAACGGAGCGCGCAGCAGGAAGTAGAGCACAGCGCCAATGCCGGCCGGCATCACGAAGCAGATCAGCATCCAGAACTTGGAACTCATTGCCCGGCGCGGGGCGTCCTGGCTGACGTATCCCACCATCAGGAAGTAGAGCGAAGTCACCAGGCCCCAGGACAGGTTGAGATAGATTCGAAGCCCCAGGGGCGGCGGGTGGTGCTGTGATTTCGGCAGAACAAGCCAGAAATAGTATTCGACGGCCACGAAGACTGCCGCCGCGGCAATCATCGACCACACCGGGACTAACCGTGTGTCTTCGTCGGCATTGATAAGTTGCGGATCGCGCATTGTTTACTGACCCTTCCTTCAAAAGGGGCACCCAGCGCTTTAAGCAGAAGCTTAATGGCTATTTGAATGGACGGAGGCAGGAATCAGGAAGTTGCGAGTTACTTTTTGGCGTCAGAAATCAGGGTCGGCGGCGAAGCCAGCCTGCGAGGAGCACACAACCGAGAATAGCTGAAACGAGGAGGAAGCTCCAGACGCTGATCTGGGCGACCAGGCTTGTCATGCGTTCATCGATCAAGGTGTCCGCGATCCACCAGACCGCTGGCCCAACTATAAAAACAATCACCAGGAGGAAAGCGAGCGCCAATGCGCGGATGCGCTTGCGTCCGGCCTTCTGTTCCTGCATGACGCCAAGCGACGCCATGACGACCCGGCGCGTCTTCTGGGCGACGCCGCGATCGTGGTCGGCCTTAACACCAGCAAGTGCCCCAATGATTTCCTGGTTGCGATGCATAGCCGTATCCAGAAAGCCAACCGCCGCCTCGGGCTGAAACTCCCCCTTCACGCCGACTCACGGCGAGCGTGCATCTTGCGCTCGAGACGCGGCTTGATGGTAGCCATGCCCCGATAGAGCCTGGATTTTACCGTGGAAAGGGGAGCACGCGTCACCTTGGCGATCTCTTCGAGAGAGAGTTCTTCATGGAAGCGCAGTACAAGCACTTCGCGATACAGTGTGTCCAGATGCAGAAGAGCCT
>Ga0335069_10014058_pt1 | contig 11227 bp, 6 predicted proteins | sample Lox_Sample_11_FD_206714 | JGI IMG/M metagenome (GOLD analysis project Ga0335069, IMG submission 206714) | Soil microbial communities from Loxahatchee National Wildlife Refuge, Florida, United States - Lox_Sample_1.1 | ecosystem: Environmental > Terrestrial > Soil > Wetlands | place: USA: Florida... | reverse complement strand
CACCTGGCGGAACATCTCGATGGCCTTGCGCGCGTCTTGAAGCGAAACGTCGCTGGGAGTGGTCACTACGACAGCGCCGGTAAGCGGCACGGTCTGCACCAGCGAGATCACGACGTCGCCGGTGCCTGGCGGCAGATCGACGATCAGGTAGTCGAGCACGCCCCACTCCACCTGGCCGAGAAACTGCTTGATGATGGAGTGCAGCATTGGCCCGCGCCATACCAGCGGCTTGTCACCCGGCGAGAGAAAGCCCACGGAGATGACTTTCATGCCGTAGCGCTCGGGCGGCAGGATGCGGTTTTCGCCAATAACGTTCGGCGGTTCGCTGGAGCCGAGCATTAGAGGTACGTTTGGGCCGTAGACGTCGGCGTCGAGCAAGCCGACCTTGTTGCCCATGCGCGCCAGCGCGATGGCGAGGTTGACGGCAAGCGTGGTCTTACCGACTCCGCCTTTGCCGGAGCCCACGGCGATGATGCTGTTGACGCCGGGAAGCGGTTGCGGCTCAGCCGGCGCCTGGCCGGGCATGTGATGCGAATGAGAACTCACAGGCTTGTTCCTGATACAGCGGAGATGAAGGGCACAAACTTCGATTATACGATGCCGGCTTACCGGACCATCGTGAGGAGCCTCTAGACCGCGCGGCACAGGCATCAGCAGAAACCCAGCATCTGTATGTCGCAAAACTGCTTCTAACCAGTGATCTGACCACTATGCGTGATCTCGCGTGACGATGCCCTCATTACTTTCCATTCTGCTCTCCGGTGGCTGGATCTGGAGATGGCTTCACCGTCTTGGCGGCCCCGGCCTGATTGTTCTGGGCATTGTCGACAATTCCGCCATCCCTTTGCCCGGCAGCATGGACGTGTTTGTTATTTTGCTGGCCGCGCACCGCCGCACCTGGTGGCCCTATTACGCCGTGATGGCCGTCGTGGGAGCCGTAGTCGGCGGATACCTGACCTATCGCCTGGCCGAGAAGGGCGGCGAGCAGACGCTGGAGAAGAAGGTCGGCAAGCAACGGGCCGAGAAGGTGTATCGCCAGTTCAAGAAGCGCGGATTCACGACCATCGTGATCGGCGCGATTCTGCCTCCGCCCTTTCCCATCGTTCCATTTCTGATCGCCGCCGGCGCCCTGCATTATCCGAAGAAGAACTTCATAGCCGCCTTGTCCCTCGGCCGTGCAATTCGCTTTTTCGGGGTGGCGTATCTGGCGCACATCTACGGCACACAGATCGTCCACTGGCTCTCCAAGTACTACCATCCCGTGCTTTACACGTTGATTGCCCTGGCTGTCCTGGGAGGGATTGCCGCGCTCGTGTACTTCAAATGGTGGCGTCCGAAAAAGCAGAGTGAGGAGCGGCGGAAGGGGAAGAAGGTCGAAGAGTTTCCCATCCCGTTCCGTGATGAAGACAAAAAGCGGGAGAACAAACGACGCGCCAAGTGAGTGACGGCGGTCCGCCTACTCGACAACCGGGATATCGCGGAAGGTGTACTCCAGCCCGCGGGGATTGCTCAGGTCCATGTAGAGCGTGAGCGTCTTCGCGTCCTTGTCTTTATCGGGAACGCTGACGGTGTATTTTGCGCGAGAGCCGGCGGCGATGCTGGAAGTATGCCCGGAATCGAAAACGAACTGGCCTCGGCGATCGACGCTGAAGCTGTTACCTTTTCCATCCACCACGTCCACGCGATCAAGCGTGACGCTGGCGTTTTCGCCACCCAGGTTGGAAACGTAGCCCCAGCATTGCACGTCTCCGGCATTGCCACGGCCACAATGCTCGACGGTGAGGGCAATCTTATTCTGTGCCCCTTCGGCAGGCTGCCGGTGAAGCAGAGCGGCGCCCGGCGTCAACGCGTTCTGTCCTGGAGCCCCGGTATCTCCTGCCGGATTAGCGGCCGGGTTGGGACTCGCAGCCGCAACGGTGCCATCCGGTCTGCTGCCGCTGCTCTCGCGGAAATGATAGATCGTCAGGAAAATGATGAGGCTGAGCACCACGAACCCGCCGCCAGCCCAGGCAATGATGGGCCTCTTGTGCGTACCGGCTTCCACCAGGGTCGGGAACGCCTCCTCGACCGTCGCTGAAGAAAGCGGCTCCACGGCTTCCTCTTTGGCCGTCTCCGGCAGAGCGAGGGAGGCCGCGGGGACCGAATCCCCGTTCGATGGCTTTACGCTCTTAGCGACGGAAATCTCTTTTGCGACAGGGGCTTCCTTTGCGGGTTCCGGCTTAGCGGCTTCCAGTGAGCGACCCTTCCGCGATTGTGCGGCCGGAGCGTTCTGCGCTTTTGGGGCAGAAACTACTGCGGGGCTGGGTTCCACCTTTCGCCACTTGCCGCCACTCTCCCGGCGTTTCTTCCCCTGAGCCCCATCTGCGGGCTTCGGAGTCGCTGGCGCAGCTGCGACGGGAGGCGTAGGGGCTACGACCGGCACGGCGGGCGGTTCCTTGGCTGTGAGGGCCTCCGGCGGCGCAGGCTCCGTGCTCTTCGATGCTGCTTCACTTGACCCCGGCTCGTAGCACAGGGAGAGCGCTTCTCCGTAGTTCCCCTGGTCTATCGCCTGTACGACCTGCTGTCTGACATCGGAAGGCTTGTTCTGAACCGTGCTTGCCGACGCAGCCGGTTTGGACGCGCTCGCGGCTGGAGCCGTGGGCTCCGTCGCTTTCGCCGGACGAATGGGTGGCGCAGCGCCGGGTTCTTCGTATCCGCGCCGGCCCGGAACCCAGTAGCTCTCGTCCATTGCGCCGGTGAAATGCTCCAGAGCAGGGAAATCTTTGCGCAGAGCCTCGAGTATCACCACGTCCTTGTCGTCATCGAGGTTGCAGGCCCAGCGCAGCCAAATTCCGGCATTCGGACCGGGGAGTTCTTTGATCTGCTCGGAGAACGCGGCCTCGGAGCGCAACTCTTTCACCGCCTGCAGTCGCAGTGCATGCAAGGCCGTGGTGCGGGCCTCCAGGCGATGCTTGATGGCTCCGGCATCGAGTTCGTTGGCGAGCTCCACCAGCCGGCTGCGCCGCTGATGATTTCGCTTGGCGAGAGCTGCCGATTCCAACTGCTGAATGAGCTTCTCAAGAGCTGGGCGATCGATCCAATTGGCATCGGGACGTTCCGCGCGGATCAAATCGCATAGCGCCGTCGAATGCTGGTAAGCGTTGTGAAAGGTCTCGTGCAGGTAGTCTTCGTCGAATTCCAGGCAGGCCCGAAGGGATTCAAGCTGGGCTTGGAGGGCCAGTATGCTGGCGTCAAGTTCTGCCAGGCCGGAGGAAACAGGAATCGAGCCAGCTTGGCTCAGATGTCGATCGTCACTCATCAGGCTAGCAATATTACCTGTCTTCCTTCTTTTCGCAAAACGACCAGCCGCCGGGCGCTCAGTTGCGCCGGGCGTCGATTGAGAAATTGCGAATCGAATCGGTTTCCGTTACGGATTGAAGTTGACATTGATCTGAATGTCAGCTTCGGCCGGTTCGCCGTTCAGCGAAAACGGCTTGTAGCGCCACTGTTTCACGGCATCCAAAGCCGACGGGATCAGGGCAGGAGGGCCGTGTAGCGCTTTCACGCTCTGCACTGAGCCATCCTTGGCAATCACTGCCTGCAAGACCACAGTTCCGTGGATACCGGCGTTCCGCGCTTGCTGGGGATAAACCGGCGTGATCTGGCGCACCAGTTGGCCTTGTGCGACGCCGGATGAAACCCTGATCTTCTGTCCCGCGATCTTGGGCTGCGCCACCGGAACGTCCTTGACAATATTCAGCACGCTGTTGGAGGCGCCATTCGGCAGGGAACCGGCGGCGAGATTCGGAGGCTCTGCCGCGGCAGTCAGCGATGCTTCTTCCGTCTTGGCGGTTTTCGGCATCGCCGAAGGCGTGAGCAAGCCGGCGCCGTTGATCAGGTTGACCGGCTTTTGCTGCTGCTGTTGTTGCTGCTGCGTAGCCGCATTTTGATCCTTCGGTTTGGCAGTCTTGTCGTTCCGCGCGTCTGGCGGAGTAGGCGTCGCGGGGGCGGGAGCAGCTACGGCGGGAGTATTCAAGCTGGCGCCCGCATTCGCCGCATTCAGGTCGGGTGCCTTGGTGTCCACCGGCTTAATCGGACCGTTACTGGCATGGGTGCGGTGTAGTGTCCACTGGGTAGCGCCGACAATGCCGACCAGCAGGACCGCACCGATCAGAATGAACAGCCGGGATTTTCCCTGCGAAAGATCCTTAATGCGCGAGGTGATCTGCGACACCAGCGCAGGCGCGCCCGTCTTTTGCGTTGTTGCGGTGGAGCGCGCTGGCGCAGGAGCAGGCCGCTCGATCGGGATCGGCACCGGCCGAACGCGAGGTTCTTCGGGCTTGCTCGCTTCCTGACGCTTGGCCTCAGCTTTGCTCGTTTCTTGACGCTTCGCTTCTGCTTTCGGCGCTTCCTGGCGCTTTGGCTCTACTTTTGGCGCTTCCTGCCGAGGCTCGGCAGCCTTTTCCGGTGCGAGCGCAACTGCAGCCGCAGTCGCGGTGACGGCAGTCGCAGCGGCGGTAGATACGGCGACCTTTCCCGCCGGCACCCACATATCGGGCTCGAGATTGGCGACGAACTCATCAAGGTGCGAGAACCCTTCACGAAGGTTCTCCAGAGCCTCACTGTCTTCCGGTTCCTTGAGGCCACAGGCCCAAGGCACCCACTCGGCAGCTTCAGGGCCGGGCAGCGTCGGGGGCACTCCTCCCAGCGACGCATGGAACCGCAGTTCCTTGATGGATTGGTCGCGCAGCTGATTCAGTTGCGAAACGCGTGCCGCTCGGTGATGCACGATGGAGCCGCGCTCCAACTCATTGGCCAGTCCCAGAAGACGGGAACGCCTCAGCTCCGAGTCCTTGGTGTCGACGGCATCCTCGGGTTGCTCCGCCTCCGGTGGTGGAGCGACAGCTTCGAAGCCGTCGTGTTCGAACGCCCACATGCCCGGTTCGAGGTTGGCGATAAACTCGTCGACAAATGGGAAGCCGTTGCGCAACGCCTGGAGTGATTCGGTGTCATCCGGCTCGGAGAGTCCACAGGCCCATTCCATCCACCGGCCCGCTTCCGGGCCCGGGACGGATGGGGGAGACTGCTCCTCGGAGTGTGACCGCAGCTCCTCGACCGCATCATCGCGAAGACGATTCAATTGCGTGACGCGCGCAGCCCGGCGATGGGTGATGGCGCCTTGCGCCAGGGCACCGGCTAGCGCCAAAAGGCGAGAGCGGCGTGCTTCGATCTCCCGCGCATCTACACGTCTGGCGATCTCCTCGAGAACCTTTTCCAGCTCTGGCCGGTCGTCCCAGGAAACGTCGGGTAACTCGGACAAGACAAGGGCGCGCAGGTTTCCGGAGGAGTCTGCGACCGCTTTCAACTGCTCCACAATTTCGGCAACATCAATCGACTCGGCGGCTTCAATTTTGTCCAAACTCTCGCACAGCAGCGCCAAATCCTCGTCGAGTGATGCAAGGGCAGAAGCCCATGATGAACTCATAGCAAGCTCCTAAGCCGGAGTTTCCGCTTTGGCCGTCCACATCTCGGGCTCTAGATTGGCAATAAATTCGTCCACGTGGGGAAATGCATTGCGCAGAGTCTGAAGAGCTGCCGCATCTTCCGGCTCCTTCAGATTACAAGCCCACTCGATCCATTCGTCGGCTTCCGGACCCGGTAAAGTTTTGGGTGCACCCTCCACCTTGGCTTCGGACCGCAACTCCTTCATCGCATCGTCGCGCAGTTGGGTCAGCTGTTGTTGCCGTACCTGGCGGCGATGGACGATCTTGCCCCGCTCCAGCTCAGCGGCCAGGCCGAGCAGGCGTGAACGCTGCTGCTGGATATTCCTCGCCTCGATCCGCTTGGCGATTTCATCGAGTATGGAGTCAAGCTCGGCCCGCGATTGCCAGTTGGCATCCGGCAGCTCCGACAGGACCAGCGCACGCAGGTTGCGAGACGATTCGGCAGCGGACTTTAGCTGTTCGATAACTTCGGTGACATCGACCGACTTGGCAGCCTGGAGTTTACTGACGCTTCCATACAGCACGGTCAAAGAATCGTTCAGAGACGAAATGGTGGACGGCCAGAGTGAACTCATATCAAGCTCCTCAACTGGGAAGCCAAAGCTCCCAGTCACAGTGGGGTATACCTTTGCGTCGTGTGAGGCCAGCTATCCTATCGCTTTTTGCCTCTTTATGGCACGGAATTATATGCCGCATCACGCAAAAGTGTTAGCTGAATCTATAGCCTGGAGGCCATGCGCCGCAATCCCCAGAAGTGGTAAGTCCGATAACGCACAGGCCTTGCTGGTTACCAAAGTGTGTAATGGCTTTGTTTTTACTGGTAGAAATGCACCATTTACCGCACTGAGAAGAGCGAAATCCTCTGATATTTGAAGAGTTTCGAATCGGGAAGAGCTTGCAGAATTAGTCTCGATCATCGGTCGAAGCCTGCTTTTTGTATCACGATTGCCCGGCCCTGGCTGGTTACCACAGCTGCTCAAAGCGAAGCTCGGCTCCCGCTGTGTTGGCAAATCACCTTGCCAGGAGGACTCTGCGGCAAGCTGCTCCAGCATTTGGTTCTTAGCGCCGTCGGCGGCGAGGTTACTATCGGGTAGGGGTAAGCAAACGCGCCATGGATCCGACGTGCCGTCGTCTACTGTCAGGTCACTGTCGGTTCGGGCAAACCGACGCGACCGCCCGCCGCATGAATGATCTCGCACGCTCCGGGGAAGCGATCGGCGGCGCGAACCAGTACCAGGCCGCCGCCGGACAAAAGCACTTGTCGCATGCAGGCGCGAGCTGGTTCGGGAGCGTCAATTCCCGTTATCTGCTCCTTCGTCCAGCTGCAGCCCCGTACTCGGGTAAGCCGGCGTGACAGCTCCGACCAGAAGCCTCCGGCAGGCCCATCTGCCCCGTCTGGAAGGCACAAGTATTCGTCGGGTGCCAAGGCGATTGCCAACTCAACTCTCGCCGCGTTGAAAGCGGCCAGGTCGTCAAATGCGCCGATCAGTAGGATCGTGTGGCCGGGAAGTGTCGGGGGTAGGTGTAGGTTTCGCGACGCTGTGTCTCGCCGGCGAAGCCGCGACCATAACCGCGACCACCATCCCGAAGTCGATTTAGCAGCAGTCCAAGTTGCTTCGTTCACGTCTGACTTGCTTTCGGATTTCGTCGTAAGCTGCCTGCACGGCATGGTGGCGCTGATCGATGCTCCACAGCCATCCGTGCGCCATTGCCAGGCAGAAGACAACGATCGCTAGAATTTCTTGACCCATACCAAGTTCGATTGGAGGAACATAATTTCCGATGTCCAATTCTGGTGGCAGCGCGCATTTTTCGCTCACCCAAAATTTGGAGCGCCTTGGTTACACCGCCTCGGAAAGGTCTTCGTATTCTGCGTTGCCACGGTGGCGCTTGCGGAATAGCAGCCGCGCCAACGCCAATCCCCCTAACGCCAACGCGCCTACGGCCACTCCGGCTTGGATCTTCGATTTCCGCACCTCGGATGCGTGTTTCTGCACGAGCTCCGTCTCCGGGTGCATGCCGTCGGGACCGCCGCGACCATTGCGAATAGCCAACTGGATCACCTCGGCGATGTGCAAGGCCTCGCGGTCGGTCATTTGCGAGATCTGCTCGCGACAGCTGAAGCCATCGGCGACGATGATCTCGCGCAGGCCGGAATGCTTCACGGCGGGAATGAGCGCGTGCTCGCCCACCTTCGTCGACACGTCGTACTTGTCCGCTTCAAAGCCGAACGATCCCGCCATGCCGCAACAGCCGTCGGTCAGAATGCGGACGCCCATCTCCATCTTCTCCAGCAGTTTTCGTTCATGCTCGCCGCCTTTGATGATGGCTTTGTGATGACAGTGCCCGTGCATCACCCCGCCGCGATGCAGTAGCGGTGGCCGGTAGTTGGGGGCGTGCTCCATCAGAAACTCGCTCAGCAGAAAGGTGTTCTGCATGATCTGGTGCGTCTCGTCGCGTTTGGGAAACATCTCGTGAATCTCGTCGCGCAGCACCGACCAGCAGCTCGGCTCCAGCACGATCACCGGAATGCCCTGGCTGACGTAAGGCATCAGCACCTTCATCACGTTCTTCAGATACCGCTGTGCCATGTCGAGGAAGCCGTAGTCGTATAGCGGACGCCCGCAGCAGACATACTGCTGCGGAACTTCGACCTGGTAGCCCGCATGCTCCAGCACCTCGACCGCGGCGCGAGCGGTGCGCGGGAAGAAGTAGTTGTTGAACGTGTCGGGGAAGAGCACAACGCGCTTGTCGCTCTTCAGTCCATCTGCGCGCTTCTCAAACCACGATTTGAAGCTCTCGGGTGCGAACTCTGGGATCGTACGGTGCTGCGACATGCCCGCCGCAGCTTTCACCACCTCGCGCACACCCGGCGTGGATGCCGCCAGATTCACCAGCCCAGGCAGCTTGAGCGCGGACACCATTCGCGACCATTTATCGATCCATCCAAACGCATACGCATGTCGCGGACGAATCCGGCCGGCCCAATAATGGGAGAGGAACTCGGCCTTGTAGGTCGCGATGTCCACGTTGACCGGGCAATCGCCCTTGCAGCCCTTGCAGGACAGGCAGAGATCAAGCGCTTCCTTCACATTGTCGTCGCGCCAACCCTTGTTGATGACTTCCCCCTGCATCATTTCCCATAGAAGGTGGGCGCGACCGCGCGTGGTGTGGCGCTCCTCATGCGTGACCATGTAGCTGGGACACATGGTCTGGTTCTCCGCCACGTCGGAGCTGTGGCGCCGGCATTTGCCGACTCCGACGCAGCGCAGGGTGGCATGCGCGAAGCTGCCGCCGTCGTTGGGAAACTGGAAGTGCGTCTTCGGCTCCCAGGGATCGTAGTCGGCGCCGAGCCGCAAGTTGGAATCGACGGGATACGCGTCGATGATCTTGCCCGGATTCATCTTCCAATCCGGGTCCCAGATGCTCTTGTACTCGCGGAAGGCATTCATGATCTCTTTGCCGAACATGATGGGCAGCAGTTCGCCACGCGCCTGTCCGTCGCCATGCTCGCCGGAAAGCGAGCCGCCGTAGTCGGTGACCAGCTCGGCCGCCTCGTAGAGGAACGAGCGCCAATTCTTCAGGCCAGCTTTGCTGGTGAGATCGAAGGTGATGCGGCAATGAATGCAGCCCTGGCCGAAGTGTCCGTACAGTGCAGCAATGTAGCCGTGCTTCTGGAGCAGTTTGCAGAAATCGCGGAGATAGTCGCCGACCTTCGCTGGCGGTATGCCGGCATCTTCCCAGCCGGGCCAGGCGTCGGGCTGGCCAGGGACAAAGGCCGTGGCGCCCAAGCCCGATTCGCGAACCGCCCAGACCGCCTTCTCCTCCTCCGGCGTGTCGTAGAGCTTCATCGTCGGTGCGTGCCGGCCGCGCTTCAGCCGGTCCATCATCTCGTGGGCGCGCCCATCGGCTTCGTCTTTGCTTTCGCCAGGGAACTGCACCATCAGCCAGCCTTTTCCTTCGGGCAGGGTGCCCAGATATTTCGTGTGCAATCCCTTCTTCTTCATGTTCTCGATCAACATGTAGTCGATTCCCTCGAATCCCATCGGCTTGTACTCGAGGATCTCCATGATGTGATCGCCGGCTTTGTATATGTCGGGATAGCCGAGTACAACCAGCGTCTGGTACGGCGGGTTGTGCACCAGATCGAGAGTGGCCTCCAGAATCGTGACCAGGGTGCTTTCCGAGCCAACCAGCGCTCGGCCGAGGTTGATCTTGCCGTCCTCGTTGGGCAGAAGCTGGTCGAGGTTGTAGCCGGAGATGCGGCGCGGGATCGGCGGGAAGCGGTCCTGAATCTGCCGCGCGTAGCGTTCGCGCAGGTTCTTCAGGCCGGCCATGATTTCACCGACGCGACCGCCCTCCTGGATGCGGGCGTCCCATTCCTGCTCGGTCACCCAACCGGCCTTCATGCGCGTGCCGTCATAAAGGAGCACGTCCAATTCCTCGACGTTATTCGCCGTCGAGCCGGCCATCTGCGCGTGTACCCCGCAGGAGTTGTTGCCCAGCATGCCGCCCAGGGTGCAATGGTCATGCGTGGCAGGATCGGGACCGAAGGTCACTCCATGCTTGGTGGCGGCGTTGCGCAACTTGTCGAGGACGCAGCCGGGATGAACGCGCGCGAGTTTGCGCCGCGCGTCGATCTCGAGAATCTCGTTCAGGTACTTGCTCCAGTCCATCACAATGGCGGTGTTGCAGCACTGCCCGGCGAGGCTCGATCCCCCGCCGCGCGACAGAATCGGCGCGCCGTATTCGCGCGAGACGCGCACCGTCTCGACGACATCGTCTACAGTCCTGGGCACTACCACGCCGATAGGGACTTGGCGGTAGTTGGACGAGTCGACTGCGTAAAGGCCTAGGCTGCCGCGATCGAAACGCACCTCACCCTCGATGTGTCGGCTGAGATCATGCTCCAGGCCGCGCACATCAATTTTGTCGATGTCGACGGGGTGACGCTTGGAACTGGATTGGAGGATTGGCAGATGTACGTTAGGCATAACTTCCTCGGGAGCAGGACAAGGTGGCCTCGGTTCGGAGCACCATAGGAACGAGGCGAACTATTGTAAGCCCGGTTAAAGGAGAGCCGTCCAGACGGGCACTAGACCAGCCGCGGAGCGGCGGGATGAATTTAGGCGGGGGCGGCAGCCCCCGCTCGCGATGTCCGATGAGGCGAGCCGCAAAGCGGCGGCACGATTTCACATGCCCGTTTCGCCTCACACCAGCTGCCGCGCCCGATCAATCAGGGCCTGCTGCATGATCTTGCGCGCCTTCGGCTCGCCGCGCGCCAGCGACTGCGCGAATTTCGCTGCCTGTCCCACCTTAATATTGGCGGGCATAGGTGCGGTCAATGGATCGACGATCGCCTCCAGCACCGCCGGTCCGGGCGTATCAAGCAGGTGATCGATGGCATCTCCGATGTCATGAGGATTGTCCACGCGAATTCCGGTTGCGCCGCACGCCTCCGCGAACATCTTGAAGTCGAGCGGCTGCAGCCTGACCGCGAACTCGGGATTGCCCTCCATCACCATCTGCTCCCACTTGATCTGGCCGAGGTAGTCGTTCTTGATGACCACGACTTTGACGGGGAGCTTGTACTTGATCGCGGTTAGCATCTCGAAGCCAAGCATGGAGAAGCCGCCGTCGCCGACAAACGCGACTACCTGCCGATCAGGATAGGCGAACTGCGCGGCAATGGCATACGGCAAGCCCGGAGCCATGGTGGCGAGATTCCCCGACAGCGAATGCAT
>Ga0335069_10014057_pt1 | contig 11228 bp, 13 predicted proteins | sample Lox_Sample_11_FD_206714 | JGI IMG/M metagenome (GOLD analysis project Ga0335069, IMG submission 206714) | Soil microbial communities from Loxahatchee National Wildlife Refuge, Florida, United States - Lox_Sample_1.1 | ecosystem: Environmental > Terrestrial > Soil > Wetlands | place: USA... | reverse complement strand
ATCTATGGCGCGGAAAGTCGATCAGGTATTGCAGCAGGTCTCCGGGCTGGTTTTCCCAAACAGCACACGGAACAGCACACAGGATTCGTAAGCCATTGAAAGAATGGCTCCTCAGGTAGGACTCGAATCCGCGCCACAACGTAAACGCAATTACTTAGCACGCGACAGACGGCACGTTTTACCCTGTTTTCGATGTAGCGCAACGCGAGCGGCATGTAAACGGCATGGGCAAACGGAGCGCGTCAGTTTCGCCCGTCGCACAATACGGGTAGAGCCTCTGTTGACAGTAGCACCCAGTCCTTTTCTTTCAACCTGTGAACGGTCACCTCAACGTCCAGAGACGGCGAGCTTAATTCAAGCGAGCGGTACGGGCCATAGATGAGCACTTCGCCATCCTCAGGACAATGCTTGAGACAATCTATGAGTTGCTTAACGGTCATGCGCCAATTTTACCCCACTCAAAGGCGCGAATCCCGTTAGCAAGTCCAGTTAGCAAGTCCACCTAACTACCGTGTTTTCAATCATTTAGCTTGACTTTTGCCGTGGGCTTGCTATTATGCAGATGTCCCGCTCGGAGGGGACGGAAATGTTCCGAAAATTTGCCGTGGGTAAGCGGGACCAACTCAGCACCACGGAGTTAAAGCGGCTTAATAGGTGTTATCGCGGTCAGAAGTGCTCCGAGTGTCACAATTGCCGGGCTGTCTTAGCCGGGTACGCTGTCAAGCAACTCCTGGAGCAGCACAAGCAAGCTGAGAAGATGAAAAGAGCACATCAGCGGGCGGTAAAGTCTGGAAAGCTTACCATGATTCGCTGAGCTAAGCCGCTCGGCTTCACCCTCCGTTCGCAGCAGACCTCCCGCATTCGACCACATTCCAGGACAAGCTAACTGGACTCCTAAAGTGGACCTTGGCAGTAGAATGGTGCTGCCATGTTTCGCTGGCTATTCCGGCGCAAGACGCGAAGTCATCACCGAAGACACCCACCTTGTGAGGAGTGTAAGAGTAGGGGCACCGTTGTACGTTGTGTCCCGCACAAGGTAGCTCTGTGCGTGAGTTGTTTGTTTATCCACGATGACCCGAGCACGTGCGTATACGTCCCTGATTCTGACAAGCGCAAGCACTGGAAGGACCGGGAGGCGGTCAAGAGCGGGACTTGATGCGCGGGAATGATATGCCTTAGTGCTTTTTCCGCCGAATCCGGATGAGCTTAACACGGCCTTTAAATCCAATCGCTCTTTTGCGCTTTTCCTCAAGCTCTTTGACCACGATGCGATGCTTGCGCATCTTCTCTCTCTTTTTCTTCCGCATCTGTGGGTCGCTGTCGTAATGGTGCTGTTTGCAATTGTCGCTGCAAAACTCTCTCTTTCCACTCTTAGCGGCAAAAAACCACCGCTGGCAAGTCTTATCAGCACAGCGGCGCAATCTGTGTAGGTGATTGGGCACAAGGCTTAGCAGAAAGCGCACGGCTCGGTGCTCCCACTTATCCTCTTCTGACATTTCCCTGGTGAATAGAAGTTCCGCGCGGAGGCCGCGACTTCCGAGCATCAGCCCATAGTGCCATTCATACCTTTTCAACGGTCCGCGTAGTTGGTTGAGGACATAGATGTCGCCAATGTCCCCGTTACTCCTCCCAAGACGCGAGAGCATTTCAAGAATGTGCTCTACCCGCTTTGACTGTGGGAGATGCGGTTTTGCCTCAAGATAACGGAACACATCATCGGCTACCGCCCCCGTAACCCATTCCAGCTTATGTGCGTTCTTACGATGTTGTCTCATAAATCGTAAGAATGATACCACGTGCGCTAAGGGACGTTCAATGGGATTCTGTATCTGCACACGCTAACGGGATTCGCTAGTGGGTAACGGCTCCAGGAGTTGATATGACGCCTTCCAAAATGCCCGCCGACCGGCTACTCAGCGCGGAATCTGCCGCTGAGCTGCTTGGCATCCGGCCATCCACAATCAGGTGGTGGTGGACGATTGGCCGAATACGCCGGGTCAAAGTGGGACGGCTTAGCCGAGTTTGGCAGTCTGAGGTCTTGGCGCTCATCCACCGCAAAGAGGAAACCAAATGAGCTTCCCTCAGGCAAGCCGAGATGACGCGCTAGCGGACCTCATCACCAACACATGGGTCCGTAAAATCCGCGAGTTTGATGCACCCGATACGGACCTGGAAAGCATTCAGGAAGAGATTGCTTGGGCCCGCGAGTTGATGCGTGCTGCAAATTGGCCCGCTGTTTATCAGCATGAATTTTTTTCTGCGCCTTCGCAACACGCTGACCGAACTGACAGACGGTCATCCGGTTACCCGGCAGTTTGTCCAGATGTTGACCATTGAAACGGAGTTTGACTAATGCAACCCCTTTTCCGCTCACCATTTTTCGCCATTTCCCCGCTTTACATTCCGGTGTTGCTCGCTGGAGTTGAAGCACAAGCACCACAGACGCGCAAACCGGCGCTAGCTGCCGGACAAGTTGGCATCTTTGGACCTCTGGGTCAGTCGGACGCTTGGGCCCAAACGGATTACACGGAGATTCGGGCCAACGTGCGCCGCGCTCTCGCGGACCCATCCGTCCGCACGATTGACCTTGTCATTGATTCGCCTGGAGGCTCCGTGCTTGGCCTTCCGGAAACGGCGGACGCGATACATGCAGCCAACAAGGTAAAGCCGGTGCGTGCTTTCGTGTCTGGGATTGCCGCGTCCGCCGCGTATTGGCTTGGGTCGCAAGCATCGACAATCACGTTGACTCCATCCGGTGAGGTCGGGTCCGTGGGCGTGCTGGACCTTCACGCGGACATCACCAAGGCACTCGAAAACGCCGGAGTCAAGCTCACCGCTGTTACTGCCGGTGAGCACAAGGTTGAGCGTGCTCCGTTCACTCCGCTGACAGATGACGCCAAGGTGCACATGCAGCGCGGCGTTGACCTCTGGTATCAGGACTTTCTTTCCGCTGTACACCGTGGGCGTGGATTACGTGCACCTGCAAATAGCAACTTTGGCGGGGGCCGGATGTTGAGCGCACGGGAAGCATTGAGCGCGGGCATGGTGGACTTTGTTTCGAGTTTGTGAAAACCGGGCGCGACTGGAGATGCCGCCCAATTCTGAAAAGGTGACTTATGACTTTACTGGAGCTGAGTTTTCAACGTAGGCAAGCACGGCGCACGGCGCGAGAGTTGTTGGACTGTGCCGTGAGAGAGGGCCGGGCGCTTTCCATCCCGGAAACTGTGCAGTTTGACTCGTTGAGCGCACGCATCGCGGAGTTGGATGACGAAATTTTGCGCCGCGAATCTCTCAGAAAGTTGGTGTCCTAACATGGGCCTCACACTTTTGAACCTCCCCAATCCTCCCGCGCCGCAAGGCAAGCGGGCTGAGTTTGTGGGTGTCCCTTATGACCTAGGGTCCCTCAGCTCGGCATTAGTGGGCATCAAGTCCAACTCAGGTCAATTCGTCACGCCACAGACCGCGCTCCGTGCGTCCGCTGTGCTTGCGTGCATCCGGATTCTGACAGAGGACCTTTCAGCCCTGCCGTTGAATCTGTATCGGCGCACGCCGCAAGGTGCACAGCTCGCAACAGACCATCAGCTATTCCGTTTGCTCCATGACGCCCCTAACCCGTGGCAAACGTCAATGGAAATGCGGGAGTCCACGGTGTTGGACGTGCTCTGCTTTGGTCAGAGCTTCACGGAGAAAGTCATCGGGCCGGACGGCATCAGTGAATTGCTTCCATTGAGCGCGGGCCGGATGGTGCGCGTCAATCCGCTTGATAGGTTTATCCCTCCGCCCGTGCCGCTCTTCTACAGGTATGCGGACCCGAGAACGGGCAGCCGTGTGCTCATTTCGGATGACCTTTGGACAGTGCGAATGCTCGCACCTGGAGGTTCCATTGATGGTCAGAGCCTCATTCTGCTTGCCCGTGAAGCTATCGGACTCGCGCTAGCCGCTGAGGAGCAGGGGGCAAGGCTCTTTTCCCAGGGTGTCCAATCTGACTTAGTCCTAGAGCTGCCCCAAGACGCGGACGCTATAGACGCTGACTCCAAGAAGCAACTCCGCGAAGCATTCATGCAACGGCACGCGGGCAGTCGCAACGCATTTATGCCCCTGCTATTGGAAGGCGGACTCACTGCAAAACGGATTGGACTCACCGCTCAAGAGTCACAGTACATTGAGTCACGCGGATTCCAGCTCCAAGACGTTGCCCGCATCTTCCGGATTCCGGAAGTCCTGCTTGGAATCTCACAGGGCAAGTCATCCACGTATGCGAGCGCGGAGCAATTTTTCTTGGCTTACGTCAAGCACACGCTCCAACCGTGGTGTCAGCGCATTGAGCAGTCCATCCACCGGGACTTACTCGCTCCTAGTGAAGCGGGAGAGTATTTCGCCAAGCATGACTTGGACTCGCTAGTCCGCGCTGATTTGCAGACGCGCTATACGGCGCACGCGGCGGGTATCTCTTCTGGTTTCCTCACACGCAATGAGGCCCGGCAGATGGAAAACCTGCCTACCTTACCCGGTTTAAATGAGCCGCTGTCCCCGCTCAACATGGGCAAGGGCAGTGACATTAAGCCCGCTCAAGGTGCGGGTGCCCGTCTTGCTCAACAGCTTGCTAAAAACTGTGTACAGCATGAGAGCAAGCTGCTCGCGGATGGCAAGAGCCGGGCGGATGTGTACGGGAAATTGCTGCCAAGTTATCTCGCGTCCAAGACGGGCTTGTCTGTCGTGCAATGCGCTGAGTATTGCCGTGCACGGGCAGAGCAGCCGGACGCGAGCGAGCAAGACGGCGTGGAGCTGCTTGCCGAGATGTTGCAAAGATTTTGATTCGGAGCTGGCCTCCGACATTCGCAATCACCCGCCCGGCGCGGGCTACGGCGAAAATTCATACGGAGTAATTGCAATGACGTTAGCAGAGATTAAAAACCTACGGACGGTGTGCCGCGCCAAGATGGAAGACTTGCTTGGTCGCACTTCTAGCCGTGAGATGTCAACGGAAGAAAACCAGATGTTTGCGGACCTCAAGGCAGAAGGCGAGCGCCTTGCAAGCTTGGAGAGCCGCTACGCTGTGCTTGAGTCCTTTGACAAACCCGGCACGCCTTCAATCGTGCGGCCTCCGGTTGCACAGCCCGCAAAGCAGAACGGGCCGGATGCGTGGATTGACCCGGTAAGCGGGAAGACCATCCGCGTGCTGAAACCTGAGGACAAATTTGCTGAGGACGCAACCGTCAACGGAGAGCCTCTGTCCGTTGGCAAGTGTCTACGCGGCATTGTCACCGGCAAATGGGACCATGCGGAAGCCGAGCGCAAGGCGATGACAGAAAATACGCTAGGAAGCGGCGGGTATTTGCTCCCGTCACCGCTGAGCAGTCAGATTATTGACCGCGTCCGCAACGCGGCTCAAGTCATTCGCGCTGGAGCTATCACCGTACCAATGGATAGCGCAACTCTGGCAATGGCCCGCGTTACTGGGGACCCGACTGCCGCATGGCACTCTGAAAATGGAACCATCGCGTCCAGTGAACCAACATTTGACCGCGTCACGTTCACCGCTCAGACCTTGGCGAGTCTTGCAACTATGTCCGTGGAGCTGTTTGAGGACGTGGCCAATCTGGACAGCCTTGTAACCAACATCATCGGCAAGGTCCTTGCTCTTGAGTTGGACCGCGCTTGCCTGTTGGGAACTGGCACAGCACCACAACCAAAAGGTATCGCCAACCAAACCGGCGTGGTCATTGACAACACCACTTTCACGGCTAACGGCAGCGTGATTTCCGCCTCTGCACCCACCGGCGCTGTTGCTTGGGATTGGCTGAGCAAGCAGATTTCCGCGTTGTGGAGCGTGAACGAAAACCCCAATGCTGTGATTTATGCTCCACGCACAGCGGGTGAGCTTGACCTGCTCCGTGCCACTACGGGCCAAGTCCTGCCACCTCCGGGCAGCGTTGCCAACATCCAGCGCCTCTTCACAAACCAAATCCCGATTAACCAGACGCAAGGCACCAACAATGATTGCAGCTCTGCATTCGTCGGGGACTTCAGCGCGGCAATGGTTGGAATGAGGCGGGACGTTGTGGTTGAAGTCTCACGTTTTGCAAACGTGGGTGCAACCAGTTTGTTTAGCACCTTGGGAGTTGGCATCCGCGCTTATTTGCGTGCCGATTTTCAGGTTGCACGGCCCGGAGCTTTCCGCGTGGTGACGGGCATCCGGTAGTCCACTGACCCCTAGGCTAGCAGGGTCCTGGCAGAATCTCAGCTCACTGCCGGGTATGAGCTAGCAGCGGTCTTCAGCGTACCGCGTTTGGCAAACCGCTGGACTCAGGGGCCGCCGTCCTTTGGAGGGGAGGTGCGGCGGCCTCAAGTTAACCGGGAGGCATAACGCTATGAGAAACCCCTTGAATCGCGCGAGAAAACCCAAGGTCCTTTGCTGCCTGCTATGCGGCACGGAGCGGCAACACTGGATTAACCCTGACCTGACAATGATGTTATTTCGAATGGCGAAGGACCCTCGCTTTGATGTGGAGGTTGCGACCGTCAAGGATGCGGTCCCATATGAAGTGGCCCGGAATCACACAATCCAAATTGCTCGGGACCACGGCTTTGAGTGGCTTGTCTCATTCGACAATGACAACTTCATGCCCACCGCCACTCCATTGGATGTCATCACTGTGGCGGGTCCTCAGCATCGAGTTATCGGGTTGACCTACGGCGTCCCGACTGAGGGCAAGCTCTATAACTTCTATCCGCCTCTTCAGTATCGCTCGGAGGCAGACGGCGCTTTTCAGGAAGTCCCGCAAGTGCCCGGAGGTGTGCTGATTGTTAACAGGCAAGTGTGGGACAAAATTCCACGCGGTCCTTGGTTCCGGTGGTACTGCGGGGAGAACAAAGAGACGTTGGACCGTGGGAAAGGCGCATACGGTGAGGACACATACTTTTGCAATCTCGTTAAGCAGCACGGCTTCAAGTTGTGGACGCCGCGTCAAGCCATGGCCGGGCACTATCGGACCACGGACCTAACCGGGATGGTTTGCGCCCTGTCACAGATGCGCGGCCCGGCAGGTTAGTTCTGAGTGAGGTCAACTCTCGCGGGCTAAGCGAGATGGGTTGTTTGTTTCCTATGGTGAAGGGCAGCGCGTCCCTAAAACCGGGCAGAAGAGAGAGAGAGAGAGAGAGAGAGAGAGAGAGAGAGAGAGAGAGAGAGAGAGAGAAAAAAAAAATATGGTGTCAGCCACAGATGTAATCAACTTTAAAGTCATAGATGGCAGAGGTCCCTGCACGCGTTGCGGGATGCTGCCCGCTGCCGTACTCATCAAGAAAGAGCAATACTGCCTTTGGTGTGCGCTACTCGCGGCCACAGGCTTTATCCCACTACGTGAAGAGAAGTCCACACTGTCTTTCAATCGTCTCACCCTATACGAACCCCGCCTAGTTGTGCTCCGGAATGATATTGTCAGCCTTGCGTCGGGAGTGTCGAAAAAAGAAGTGTTCTGCGCCAATTTCCATTCGTACAAGACGTTCAAGCCAAGACTGCTCAAATTGGTCGGATATGACCGCACGGACTTAGGAGAGGGTCACGTCCTCCGCTCAAGTCAGGCATACTCCGCCGCGCTCCACCATCTCTATAACCTCCTTCCAGATTGCAACCATGAAGAGGGGGCGTGCGGTCGGTATGAGTAACTTTCTTGAGTCAGCACTAGACCTTGCGTCCCGTGGTTTCCACGTGTTACCGCTCAAGCCGCGTGATAAGTGGCCCATTGTGGCCGGTGGATTCAAGGCCGCCACTCGGGACCCGGAGCAGCTAGCCCTTTGGTGGAAGCGGAACCCGGACGCGAACATCGGGATTGCTTGCGGAGCAAGTCAGCTCTGTGTGATGGACGCGGACCACGGCCTTACCAGCATGGAAGACTTTGAGGCGTGGCGCATTCGCAACGGCGTGCCGGTCACCTACACCGTGCGCTCCGGACGGCGGCCTGAGTTTGGCGTCCAAATGTACTTCAAGGGACCTGTCCCGGATTCAAAGTTTAACCTGGACGGCGTGCGTGGCGAGATAAAGAGCGCGGGTGGGCTTGTTGTGTCCCCGCCTTCGATTCATCCTGACACCGGCGACCAATATGTTGTGCTTGTGGACGCGCCTATAGCGCCTACGCCGGAGTTTATCAAGCAGCTCAAGAAAGTGCCGGACCACAGCACGGAGTTAGGCGGCATTGATACTGAGAGCCGTAACTCTGAGCTGTGCTCCTTTATCGGCCGCATCCGCAAGCAGGTTGACGCTCTTGGTGAGCCGGAGTGCTTGGTCATCTGCCTCCAACGCAATGAGCGTTATACCAAGGGACCGCTACCGGAGGAGGAGGTCAAGGAAATTGTCAGCAAGCAGTACCGGCTCTATCCCGATGTGCACCCGGACCCTTTGGTCACGATTGGCGGGAGCAAGACGGAGGAAAAGAAAGTCACGGATTGGCGGGAGCTGTTCCACAGCAAGGAAGACGCGCTCAATGCTCCGCCCGTTCGCTTTCTGATTAAAGACTTCCTCCAGCGTGAAGGCGTGACCGCGATAGCGGCTCCCGTGCGCGAGCGCAAGAGTCTCATTGCACTCAACGTGTGTCACGCGCTGTTGACCGGGGACAACCTCTTCGACCACTTTGAGGTGGTGTACAAGCCGGAGCGTGTTCTCTACTTAGTCCCGGAGTGCAGCTTGGGTCCATTCACTGACCGCGTAAAGAGAATTGGCCTCATGGATTATGTGGGCCGGACTTTCTTTTACCGGACGCTCAGCGCGGAGGGTCACCTCAAGCTGAATGATGAGGCGTTGAGCCAAGCATTGCCCGGCAGTGTGGTTGTGTTAGACACCGCAATCCGTTTCTTGGAAGGTGACGAGAACAGCTCACAGGATGTCCGGGCTTTTGCTGACAGCATATTTGCGATGTTGCGTAGAGGCGCGGAGTCTGTGGTGATGCTTCACCACTCACCCAAGAACAACGGGGACAGCATGACGCTTGAGAACGCAATGAGGGGCAGCGGTGACATGGGCGCATTCTTGGCGTGCTGTTGGGGAACCCGATTGCAGGACCCTACTGAGCCATACAAGTCCGCGTCATTCATGTCCAACCTCAAGCAGCGTGATTTTCAGAGCCAAGACTTTGAGGTCACATCCGGTGAGGATTGCCGGTTGCATATCGTGGGTGACCCAAGCACGCGAGCGGTGACACTGCAACCACGCAAGGGCAACAAGGGAAACAAGGACGGCATGGATGAGACGGCGGAGGCCGTTATCCGCGCCAACCCCAAGTTGAAAATTAAAGAACTGGAAGAGCAGTTAAAAGTGTTGGGTATTAAACGCGGCACAACCTGGATAGGCAAGGCCCGTGCTCGCATCAATGGAACGGGAGTGACCACGGGTGAGGCGTGCGCCGCGTGACGTTGTTACGCGACACAAAACACAGCATTGTGTGGGGATACTGTTCTAAGTATCACCCACACTGTGATGTGGTGATGGTTCTACGCGATTACTCAATACTATAGGCGCGTAGCGCGTAAAACCCTTTTCTACGCTCTACGCGAATGCTCTACGCGTAACGCGGGGAGTGGCGGGTGAAAATCTTGAGGACCAACTGCCAAAAGACCTCACGGACTGTTTCTTAGACACAGACAAAGAATTTTCGATTTTAGGCATTTTGGCGTAACGAAAGCAGTTAGAGGCACGGAACGCATTATTAAGCACTCTTGGGTGTTGGGGAGCACTCGGAATCGAGTCTCACGGTGGAAACACAATGGATGACGGCAACGGAAGCCGCCCAATACCTCAAAGTCCAACCCCGTACCATTCTCAAATGGGCAAAAGCAGGCACAATTCCCGCTCACGCGCTCTCGGGTTGTAAGCGCGTTACCTGGAGGTTCTTAAAATCCGAGCTGGACCGTGCTATGCTCGCTCCGCCGTCTGTTGCGGGACTTGGAGGGTCCTTTGAGCAACAGAATTAGAACGGGAAGTGTTGCACAGGATAACCGCAGTAAAGTTTGGAACTTTTTTTGGTGGGAAGACGGCAAGCGAAGATGCAAGGCGCTCGGACGATTCCCAACCAAGGCCGCCGCGTGGAAGGCTGCCAAGCCGCTACGTGACGCGCTGGAAACTCAACCACAACCTAAATCCAACGTACCCACCGTGAGCACGTTGGTTGAGCAATACAAGCTAGAGAAAATGCCCAACCGGAAAGACACGAAACGGACCTATCAGTCCTGGATTCGCGTGCACATCCTTCCACGTTGGGGACAAAGCGCAGTCACAGAGCTACAAGCCCGGCCTGTAGAAATGTGGTTGGAGTCTCTTCAGCTCGCACCTAAAAGCCGTGGTCACATTCGCGGGATTCTGCGTTCCCTGTGGAATTTTGCGATGTGGAAGCAAGCCATACCGATGCAGGTTAATCCAATCAGTTTGGTGACGGTCAAAGGCGCGTCCAAGCGGAGAAAGCAACCCCGGAGCATCACGGTTGAGCAGTTTCAAAAGCTGAGCACGGAATTGCATGAGCCACACCGGACAATTGCTTTACTGTGCGTCTGTTTTGGCCTTCGCATCAGTGAGGCTCTCGCGCTCCGGTGGTCGGACGTGGATTGGCTCAACGGCCTACTCCGTGTGGAGCGCGGCATTGTTGAGCGCAACGTGGACGATACCAAGACCGATGAGTCCCGCAAGTCTTTGGCTATCGCGGGAGAGCTGCTTGCCCGGCTCAAGATGTGGAAGCAAACCACTGAGTTTTCAGCGGACACGGATTGGATTTTTGCCAGTCCGGTGAAACTCGGGAGACTTCCCTACTCCTACACAGGCGTATGGCGTGAGCTGGACCGCGCAAGTGAAGCGGCGGGCCTTGGTCACATGGGCACGCACACATTCCGGCACTCTTACCGGATGTGGATTGACGCAATAGGGACGCCGATTGGAGTACAGCAAAAGCTCATGCGGCACTCTGACATCCGCACCACTATGAACATTTACGGTGATGCGGCAACAGAGGACATGCGTGAGGCACACGGGAAGATTGTGAGACTCGCGCTCCAAACGGTGTGAACGGCATGGGAAACGGCATGGAAGACGGTCTAACCTACTGAAAGAATGGCTCCTCAGGTAGGACTCGAACCTACAACCCTCCGGTTAACAGCCGGATGCTCTGCCATTGAGCTACTGAGGAGTGTTGTTGGCGGCGATGATCGCCTGCCGGATTAACCTTCTCATCATAGCATTTTGCACGCGC
>Ga0335069_10014056_pt1 | contig 11229 bp, 10 predicted proteins | sample Lox_Sample_11_FD_206714 | JGI IMG/M metagenome (GOLD analysis project Ga0335069, IMG submission 206714) | Soil microbial communities from Loxahatchee National Wildlife Refuge, Florida, United States - Lox_Sample_1.1 | ecosystem: Environmental > Terrestrial > Soil > Wetlands | place: USA... | reverse complement strand
CGAACAGCCGATTCCTGCCACCGGAATCGTGGTTCGCACGCATCGCGCCGACCGCAAAAGATGAACGTTCAGGCATCATGCTGCGCGGGATCGTACACGATCCGACGGCGCGGGTGATGGGCGGAGTGGCGGGGCATGCGGGATTGTTTTCAACCGCGGACGACACGGCGCGGCTCGCGCAGGCGTTGTTGAACGGCGGCGCGCCGGTGTGGTCGAAGCTCACGGTGGAGAAGATGACAACGCCGCAGCAGCCGCCGAATATGACGATCCTCCGTGGTTTGGGGTGGGACATCGATTCACCGTACTCGACGAACCGCGGCGACCTGCTGCCGGTTGGCTCTTTCGGGCACACGGGATTTACAGGGACGTCTTTGTGGATCGATCCGGTCACGAACACGTACGTCATCATCCTGACGAACGCGGTACACATCAAGGGCGGCAACGTGGTGACAATGCGCTCGGAAGTGGCGACGGCGGTGGCGGCGGCTCTGGAACTGAATCCGAGCGAAAAAGAGCGCATGCGGGTTTCGCGGATCACCGGCTACAACGAGCTGCTTGCAGCCGGGCGGCGTGTGACGGTGCGCAACGGCCAAGTGCTGACGGGCATTGACGTGCTGGAGGACCGGGGGTTCGATGCGCTGAGAGTTCAGGGAGTGGCGAAGCTGCGAATCGGGCTGGTAACAAACCAGACGGGAATGGACAGCGAAGGACGGCGCACGATTGATGTGTTGGCAAGCGCTCCACGGGTGCAATTGACGGCGATTTATAGCCCGGAACATGGCGCGACGGGTACAGCGGACTCGACGGACATCGCGAATTCGAAAGATACAGCTACGGGTGTTCCGATCTACAGCGTTTACGGCGATTCGGACGAAAAGCGGCGACCTAAAGCGGAGCAGTTGAAGGGTGTCGAGGTTATCGTTTTTGACCTTCAGGATGCCGGGGCGCGCTTTTACACGTATGAGACCACGCTGGGGTACTTTCTGGAAGCGGCGGCGAATACGGGCAAACCAATTGTGGTGCTCGATAGACCGAATCCGATTACCGGGGTTTATGTGCAGGGCCCGGTGTCGGACGCGGCGCAGGCCAGCTTTGTGAACTACCACAGCGTTCCGGTGCGACACGGCATGACAATCGGTGAACTGGCGAAGCTGTACAACACCGAGCGCAAGATCAACGCCAACCTGACTGTTGTGCCGATGAAGGGCTGGGTGCGCGGCGACTGGTTCGACTCGACCGGATTGGAATGGATCAATCCGTCGCCGAATTTGCGGAGCCTGGATGAGGCGACGCTGTATCCCGGCGTGGCGCTGATCGAAGGTACAAACGTATCGGTAGGGAGAGGAACGGACTCGCCGTTCCAGTGGATTGGCGCGCCCTGGATCAAGCCGGCCGAGCTGGCGAGGTTCCTGAATGCAAGGTTGATCCCGGGCGTGCGATTCGTGCCGGTGGAATTTACGCCGGCGTCGGCGACCCACGCCGGACAGAAATGCGGCGGAGTGCGGATCGTGGTAGTGAATCGCGAGATTGTCGATTCGCCGGAGTTGGGCATGGAGCTGGCCGGCGCGCTGTACAGGTTATACACCCAACAGTTTGAAGTGGCGAAAGTCGGTCCTTTGCTGGTGAACCAGGCGGCGTTGCAGGGTTTGCTGCGGGGCGAGGACCCGCGGCGCATTGCGGAAGACTGGCGCGACGGGTTGGAAAGATTTCTGCAGGTGCGGTCGAAGTATTTGATCTATCCGGAGAAGTAGGTGTGTGGTTGCCGGCTGCGGAAAAGGATTGCGCGGGATTACTGTCTACGGAGCATGGCGCCTTCCAGGTTGAGCTCGCGCTCGAGGACCATCTCCACTGAGGCACCGGGGTCAAGCTGAATTTCAGGGCCGCGGGTGAACAGGACGGTAGCCAGGCCCAGTACACCACCAGAAGCAGCGCCGATGCCGGCGCCTCTCCCGTTACCAGCGATTGCTCCAATGCCCGCGCCGGCAGCAGCGTCACGCGCAATGGTGCCTGCGTCCTGACCCTTGCTTCCCGGGCCTTGAATGGTGCCTTCCGAACCCTTGGTGTCCACGCTCTGCGAACCTGGAACTTTGTCCACGGAGCCTGGCAGCATCACGGTATAGCCGTTGGGGAAGATCATCGAGGTAAAGCTCATCTGCAGCTCGGCGCGACCTTTGACGCGACCGGGCCGGACAACGTGGCGAACCACACCCTGAATGTAGGTTCCAGCGGGTATCACGATGCGGTTGTTTTGTGTCACGGGAAAGGCGGTCTGTGCGTAAACGGGGTCGCCTTCTTTGGCGGTCTTGGAGGTAATGCCCTGCGTCAGCGTCAGCGGGATTTTGGTGCCGGGCGGGACGGTGTACTCACTTTCCGGTTCGACATTGGATTGCTGCTGGGGAACCGGCGTGCGCGGGGTCAAGTGAGGCTGGTCCTGGGCAGACGAATACGCAACCGACCAAGCGGCCAACAGGGCGATGGTGACGATGAATCGCATGGCACTCCGCAGGCTAAGTGTACCTCTAGAAACGCTGGTTGCAGCAAGAAGTCGCGGTCACTGCGGGAGTGTGATCCGGCGTGAGTCGGGGCCATGTCGGAGGCGCGCTACTTCAGGTTGTACAGCGCGTTGACATGCGCCGTGACGGTGATTTTCTGCGCCCCGAACTCCTCGACGGGCGAAGCTTCCACATTCATGGTCGCAGACTTTGCAGCCATGGCCATGACTGGCCTCGGCCGTGGATTCTCAAACGTGTCAACCGACGCATATGACAGCTCGCCAAGGGTGCGGCCACTCGATTTGGCGACAGCAGCGGCTTCGCCACGCGCCCGACCGAGGGCATCTTCGACGGCCTTGATCTTGGCGGCGTCCATATCGTCGAGGGTATAGCTCAGCGACTGGTTCCCCGTAATGTCCATGTCGGAAATGCCTTGGGTGATGGGGGCAATCTTGGCGAAATCCCTGAGCTTGATGGTGATCGTCGTGTCCACCCGATAGCCCACCAGCTTGCGCTTGGGGTTTTTGTAGTCGTACACGGGTTGAGTAGAAAAGTAGCCAACCTGCGCCTGTTTGGGATCGAGGCCATTGCTGCGGAGAAGCTGGCGAACCTGGTCAGCCGCCTTGGACGCGCGCGCGCTGGCGGCCTGAAGATTGTCTTCCTGCGCGGAAATGCCGAACTGCATCACGGCCGTGTCGGGTTCGGCTTCGTATTTGCCGTCTGCGCCGACCCAGATGGTGTTGGTAATGACGGCGGAACTGGGACGCTCTTGCGCGGGCAGGGAAGCCGCTAGAAGGCAGCCGGCGGCGAGGGCAGTGGCAAGTGATACTGCGAATTTGTGCTGAATTCTCATACCGTTACTCCGACGTGTGCAAACGCCATTGGTCAACGCACCCGATTCTATGCGAGGTCTTGCGCGGGGCGTTCCCGATTTAGAACGTATCCGGAATCAGAGTTTGCACCACTGCATAAACAGAATTTTGCGGACTCACAAGTCCAGGTTATTGAGGATAATTACGGTAGATCACGTGCCGCTAGCAAGGGCGCTTGAGGTTGGGGGCGCAAAATGCGCAAATGGTTGATTTCACTCGCAGTGTTGGGAGCTGGTGGAGTTGGTGCTTATTTCATGTCGGACCGTGGTCGCGAGACCTTGCGCGGCTGGCTGGCCAAGCTCGACACTGCGCCACGACACTGGAATGAATGGAATGAAAATGCGCTCGCAGAGCTGGATCGGATCCAGACGGCCGTAAATTTGATTGCTCAGTCGCTCGGGCCCCAAAGCCCAGTGGCCCGGTAGGGTCGCTGCCGATTGCTGTCCGGGCGGCGGCAGCCGCTGTCTCCAGCATGCCGCCGCCGATCAACCGCCGGCGATTCCGTTGATCTTCTCGGCCATGTGAATGTCGCGCTGCGTCACTCCTCCGGAATCGTGCGAAGTAAGCGTTAGAGACACCTTGTTGTAATTGATCAGGATGTCAGGGTGATGATTCGCGGCTTCCGCCGCGACTGCCACCTGGTTCACGAACTTCATTGCGGCGACGAAGTTCGGGAACTGGAGCACACGCTCAATAGCGTCATCGCGGCACTGCCAGCCGGGCAGCGTCTGCAAGGCAGACTGGATATCGGAACGGTTCAGCACGGAACTCACGGCGGCCTCCTCGGAAGTGGTGTGGGTTAGTGTATGACGGCTGACCGTTTGCGGGTCAACCGTCCCACGTTACAGCCACTTTTTGAAGGCAAATCCGGATTCCTGGTCAGCGTTTCTTCAATGCAGTTTGGGCGTCGATTTCGTCGCGCAGCTTCTGCCAGATTTCTTCCGAAATGGACATGAAGGTGTCCACAACGTAGGGGTCAAACTGATAGCCGGAGTGCTTCTGGATCTCACGCCGAGCTGAGGAGATCGACTGCGCCGCGCGGTACGGACGATCGGAGGTAATGGCGTCAAACGTGTCGGCGACAGCGAAGATGCGTGCCCCGAGCGGAATCTGGTCGCCCTTCAGGCCGCGGGGATAACCGCTACCGTCGTAGCGTTCCTGGTGCGACCACACGATGTGAGCTGCCTCGTGGAGAAAGGGAATTTTCCGGAGCATTTGGTAACCCTTCTGAGCGTGCTCACGCATGAGCATCTGCTCCTCCGGCGTAAGCCGGCCGGGTTTGCGAAGAATCGCATCGGGAATCGCCATTTTGCCGACATCGTGCAGGAAGGCGCCGCGGGCGATGACGCGGACGCGATCGCTGGGCAGATCCATGGCGCGCGCGATCGCGATGGTGAAGGCAGTCACGCGCTTGGAGTGGCCTTCGGTTTCGGCGTCCTTCAGGTCGAGGGCGTCGCCAAGAGCCTCGAGCGTGATGTCGTAGGAACGCTCCAGGTCGTGTATGGCGCGCTCCAGATCGGACTTCGCCTGTTGCAGCATCTCAGTTCGGGCAGCGACGAGAGATTCGAGCTTGTTCTGATAAGCAAGGTTCTCGATCTTGAGGCGGCGGTTTTCCAGAGCGCGGCGTACCGTCACCAACAGCTGGTCACGCTCGAAGGGCTTGAGCAGGTAGTCGTACGCTCCTCTGCGGATCGCCGACAGCGCGATCGAAAGGTCGTTCACCGCAGTGACCATGACGACAGGGATTTGCGAATCCAAGCGGCGAACGCGATCGAGAAGCGTCATGCCATCCATGCCGGCCATGGCAAGGTCGGAGAGCAGCAGGGCATAGCCCGAGTCAGCTTGAAGGGCAGCGAGTGCTTCGTGCCCACTCCCTAACATGCGGCACTCATAGCCAGCATGCTTCAGCATGGACGAAATAAGCTCGCGAATGGGTTCTTCGTCGTCGACGACGAGAATTCTTTCGTCTGGGTTGTTCTTTGCGGCCACCATGGTCCCGAGCGCATTTGCGGCTGGCTTGCGACGATTGTAAACATTCAAGCCAGTTTTGTTCTGTAGATTTCTGTCACTTACGAGAAATTTCTTCCGCCGCGTCGGTCAACGCATTTCGCAAACCGGCGAGTTGCGACTCACCGGTGAGATAACTGACGACCATCACGCGGAGGACGCTGCGGCCGGCGACTCGGGTTTCGGAGATCCATCGCGTTCCGTCGCGGGTCACGGTATTAACGAGTGCGAGGTGGCGGCGAGCGAGGTCATCGGGGTCGGTTGTGGTCTTTAGCCGGGAGTTCAGGATTGGCACGAACATGGGTGTCGCCAGTTCGAAGTGCTCGCTGGACTGAGTCCAGCCGGCGAGGCTTGCGGCGAGCTGCATCTGGCGGTCAATGTGCCGCTCGTACGCGAGGCGGCCATGCAACTTAAGCGTCAGCCAGAGCTTGAACGAGTTCATGCGGCGCGTCCATTGCGCACCGACCTTGAAGTTGTCCAGCGGGAGGCCCGGCGCGGTCTTTGGCATGTAAGGAGTGGCAACGCCGAATGCGTCATGCAGTGTTTGCGGATGGCGGGTGAGGATGACTCCACAGGCGAACGGCACCGCGAGCCATTTGTGCGGATCCATGGTGACCGAGTCACAGAGTTCGACGCCACGCATGAGGGGCCGATGCGTATCGCTGAAGACGGCGGCTGCGCCGTAGGCTCCATCAAGATGAAGCCAAAGGTTCTCGCGCCGGCAGATTTCCGCGATAGCCGGAAGGTCGTCTATGGCGCCGGAGTTGGTTGTGCCCGCGGTGGCGACGACGCAGAACGGCATGCGGCCTTCTTTGCGGTCATGTCGAATCGCGTGCTGCAAGGCGTTGAGATCGAGCTGAATGCGATCGGTCACCGGAATTCGGCGCAGGGCCTTGCGGCCGAGGCCGAGCAAGCCTGCGGATTTGTCGAGCGAGTGATGCGCTTCGGCGGAAGCGTAGAGAACAGGTTGGGCGCCGATGGAGGCGACACCGTCTTCGATGATGGAAGGAAAGTGATGCGTCAGAGCCAGAGCGAGGCCGCTGAAGTTGGCTTCATTGCCTCCGCTGGTGAACGTGCCGTCGAACGGCTGCTGCCAGGCGAAACGTTCGCCGATCCAGCGAAGGGTTTCGGCTTCGATCTTCGACGCCAGTTGCGCGCGCGCCATAGTGGCGAGCTGCGGGTTGACGGTGGCGACGAGTGTTTCGGCGAGAACGCCCGCGTAAGTAGGCGTGGGATTCATCAGGCCGAAGTAATTGGCGGCAGGAACGTGGAAGCCTTGGTCGATGAGTTGTGAGGCAGTTTCGCGGAGGAATTGCGCGAGTTCGTCGGGGTTCGCGGCGGAGTCGAGTGCGCCCGTTTCGGGCAGTGCGTCGTGAAGGGGCTCGAAGGAACGTTGCTCTAGCGGAAGCTGTACCGGGCGCGTTGGCAACGACGCAAAATAGGCATCAATAATGTCGATGAGTTCGTAGCCGAGGCGGCGGCGCGTGGCGGAATCGAGAGCGAATGACAGCCGAGGCACGGTGGAATTGTACGTCTTACCGTGACGACGAATCGCGACCCTGGGACGAGGGCGGGACTTCACTCCGTCGAGACTCGACGGAACAGGACGTGCTGCGTCATGTGGGCACGCCGAGCTTGGGGAGCAGATACTGGGTCAGAAAGACCCAACCTGCGATGAACAGTACGATGTAAATCCAGTCGGCCATGGTCCACTCGTGGTTGACTCTAGGTTACAACGCAAGTGGCGTTACGCGCCACCGAAAGTCTGCTGTGCCGCGCCTCGGAGACGCGCATGATTCAGGGTTGCGAGAGCAGTTCGACCGTCGCCTTGTCGATGGTGTTGTAGTCGGTGGCGCCGAGGTATTTCGCGTGGATGCGGCCTTCGCGGTCAATAAGAAAGTTGACCGGCAGTCCGAGCACGCCACCGAACTTTTCGGCCAATTTGTCATCCCCGACTGCGACTGGGTAATTCATCTTAAATTCTTCGTAAAACTTCTTTACGGGACCGTCGTCGTCGTCCATGGAAATTCCGATGACCTGGAAGCCTTGTGGGCCGTACTGGTTCTGCATTTCGACAAAGTGGGGAATTTCTTCGCGGCAGGGCGTACACCAGGTGGCCCAGAAGTCGAGCAGAACAACTTTGCCTTTGTACTCGGAGAAAGAAAGTTTTTTGCCGTCGATGGTGGTGACGGTGAAATCGGGCACGGAATTGCCTGACGCTGTCGCAGTGGGCGCTTGCGCCTTGCGGCGACTGGCGATGTAGAGCCCGATCAGGCACAGGGCAACGATTCCGTAAATGAGGATGCGCTTGGACGACATAATCTGTATGTCGCCGGACTGAAGCCCGGCTCTTCCTTATGAAGCTTTGACGTGGCGCTAAAGCGCGCTCTACCCGCTAATCTCCTCTTGCGACCGCGTAGCCTTTGTTGACCCAGTCGGTGCCGAAATCATTGGCGATGTAAACGACTCTCACGTTGGTATAACCCATCGAGTGAAGCAACTGATAGGCCGGATGCACGTTGGGGCAGTGACTCCACGGGCAGCAGCCGCAATAGAGCACGATTCCCGCGTTCTTCGGCAGCGGTTTTACGCGCTCGCGGAGCTTCTGCTGTCCGGCATCGCTGGAGCCTGCGCCCATGTACTCCGAGCCCGGAATGTGTGCCTGCATGTACATCGAGCGTGGGCCAATGTTGAGGATGAGTGGTTTGTGCGAGCTGGTCAGCATCTGGTTGACTTGCTCGGGTGTGATGAGTGTTGATTGCGGAATGGGATCGTTGCTTGGCAGCGCCCACTGCGCGTATGAGGCAGTGGCGATTGCCAGCCCGGCAGAGAAGCACAACAGACTCCTTTTTATGTTCATGACTGGACCTCGGGCTCAATAGCCGCTGTGGCGTCAAGCGCGTCTTCTTCTTCGCGCTTCAAGGGACGGAGAAGCGGGAACAGAATCACGTCGCGAATCGAGCGGGAATCGGTTAACAACATCGTCAGGCGATCGATGCCGACGCCTTCTCCGGCGGTCGGAGGCAGACCGTAGGAGAGGGCGCGGATGTAGTCTTCATCCATTTGATGGGCTTCTTCGTCGCCGCGAGCGCGCTCGGCGAGCTGCCCTTCGAAGCGACGGCGCTGCTCCTCGGGATCGTTGAGCTCACTGAAGGCGTTGCCGATCTCGAGGCCGCCCACAAAGATCTCGAAGCGCTCCACCCAATCGGCGTTCTCCTCAGGCTCTCGTTTGTTCTTCGAGAGCGGCGAGATGGCAAGAGGAAAGTCGTAAATGAACGTCGGCTGGATGAGATGCGGCTCGGCGACGAACTCGAAAATCTCAGCGATGGTCTTGCCGAAGTTCTGCCCCTCGTCCATCTCAGCCAGAATCACCTTCCACGTCGCAGCCTTTCTCAGCGGCTCATTCATCTCGGACTTTTGCTCCTGAGTCATCGAGCCGCCTTGGCCATGCGGCAACCCTGGAGGCAAACCCGCGGGTGCTCCATGTTTTCGCCATCCGGCACCAGGAATTGGCGAGGCCTCGACCACTGATGACAGGAGCGCACGCAGTGATTCGTAGCTGGAGAAATCGCTCATGTTCGGCTTGGGCGCCGAGTTCTCCGGCCAATACTTGATGATGGCCTCGCGCATCGAAAGGCGCTGGAAGTTCGACCAGTCGATTTCGTGCCCATTGAAGTGTGAGATTGTCGTGCCGTTCACGTCCACGGCGACCTGGCAGAGCATGCGTGCGGTGAAGTCCATCATGTCGAGGTAGTCGGCGTAGGCCATGTAGAACTCGAGCATGGTGAATTCGGGATTGTGCTGCGTCGAGATGCCTTCATTGCGGAAGTTGCGGTTGATCTCATACACGCGGTCCATGCCGCCGACCACCAGACGCTTGAGATAGAGCTCGGGCGCGATGCGCAGGTAGAGATCCATGTCGAGCGTGTTGTGATGCGTGATAAACGGCTTGGCCACCGCGCCTCCGGCGATGGGTTGCATCATCGGCGTTTCGACTTCGACGAAGGCGTTGGCGTCGAGGAAGCGGCGCAGCGACTGAACCACTTTGGCGCGTTTGACGAAGACCTCGCGCACCTCGGGATTCATCGTGAGATCGACGTAGCGGCGGCGGTAGCGGGTCTCGACGTCCTGCAGGCCGTGCCATTTTTCGGGTAGCGGGAGCAGGTCCTTCACCAGGAAGGTGATTTCCTCGACGTGGACGGTGAGTTCGCCGGTACGCGTGCGGAAGAGATAGCCCTTCACGCCGATGTAGTCGCCGAGGTCGAGCAGCTTGTAGAGGGCGAATCCTTTTTCGCCCACAAAGTCGAGCTTGACATAGATCTGGAGCTTTTTGCCGCCCTGCTGGAGATGGGCAAAGCCGGCCTTGCCCTGCAGGCGGATGGACATGATGCGTCCAGCGACGGAGACGTTGACGCGCGGGTTCTCCAGTTCTTCGGCGGTTTTGGGCAGGTAGGCGTCGAGAATCTGCGGGATGGTGTGCGTGGTTTCGTAGCGGTAGGGATAGGCAAGCTGGCCTAGCGCCTCGATTTGCTTGAGCTTATCTCTGCGTAGGTCGTAGATTTTCTGGTCAAGTGGCAAGGTGGAGTCCTATGAGAGCAGTGAAACTTCAATTATAGAGAACGGGCTTGGCTCTCTGCTCTCGCCTCCAAAAACCCCACTCTAGCTCGCATGCTCTCGCTTGAATGGGGCACTGGTTTTCAAAAATGGATAAGTCGACTTAACCGTCTAAGGCTTCTTGGGCTGCTTCTGCTGCTGTTTCGCAAGTTCTTTCTCGGTTTGCGTCAGCACTTTCTGGAACTGGGCCACGGCGGGAACGGAGGGCGAGGCGAGGGCGTCTTTTGCGGAATAGCGCCAAATCGGAGGGTCATCGAGAGGATTCTCAGTGTCTCCACGATAGACGACGAACATGTCTTCTGTTGAACCGATTTCGGTCTGGGGATGGGGGCGGGGCGAGGAGGGCGCGGATGTGACTGGCGGCGGCGTCCCCTGATGGCCCCCGAAGGCTATCGTGCTGTCACTCGACTCCACATAGACAGGACGATCGTTGGGAACTCCGCCGATCGTTTCACTTGCCACTTTGCCATGACCGCGCCGGACAGAAATGACCAGATCGGCGTTCACAACATCTACCGCAGGCGAAAATCGTCCCCACTTCAGGAGCGCTTTTTCGACGGCCTCTCGTGCATCCCGGTTTTCATTGGGGTTCGATGGAGAAGTGCCTGCATCCGGATCGATTACGACAAGCACCGTTTTCGCATCGAGGACGTACGCCGGCAATATGTCTTTCTTGTCTTTCGCTGGTGCGAACGGAATCAGGAGTACGAATAGGAGGATCAGCGAAAGAGAGTGACGTGCCATAACTGCCTCCTGAAGCTATCGATGGCCTGTTCAGACCTAACCCAAGGTTTTGCGATGAGTTGTGGGGAAAGGCAAAGATGCCGTTGCACACATTTTGGGCTGGATCAACCCCGAAGGACGCGCTTCACCATTCGCCTTTCACCAGAAACCGCCGATCCAAAAGCGAAGGGCGAATGGCGAACAGCGGCTCTCAGATTTTGTGACGCGTGTCATTGAATGAGGGGCGGTCAGGATTTATAGTGGCGCGTTCGCTATAACTCGGCCACGTTTTGTGTGGCCGTTGAGAGTTGATTCATGCCGCAGAATTACGTACCCATTTTCACCTTCGCTTTTGTCGCCTTCCTGGTGGCCGCGGGAACGCTGGCCATCTTCTATTTCATTCGTCCACGCAAACCCAGCGACACCAAACTCATGCCCTACGAGTGCGGCATCACGCCGTTCGATGACGCGCGCGGGCGCTACACGGTGCGGTTTTACATCGTGGCGATTCTGTTTGTGGT
>Ga0335069_10014055_pt1 | contig 11230 bp, 7 predicted proteins | sample Lox_Sample_11_FD_206714 | JGI IMG/M metagenome (GOLD analysis project Ga0335069, IMG submission 206714) | Soil microbial communities from Loxahatchee National Wildlife Refuge, Florida, United States - Lox_Sample_1.1 | ecosystem: Environmental > Terrestrial > Soil > Wetlands | place: USA: Florida... | reverse complement strand
AGGTGCCCGCCGGGGGCGACGGCGTCCCAGAGCCGACGCAGGACGGCGACCCGCTGGGGCAGGTGGAACAGCAGCAGCCGGGCGTAGACCAGGTCGAACGGACCCCCCGGGACCGGGCCGGGGTCGATCAGGTCGTGGATCCGGACCTCGCACTGCCGGTAGCCCTCACCGCGCAGCGCCGTGAGGGTCGTGTCGGCCACGACGCCGTCGACGTCGATCCCGAGCACTCGCCCGGCGGGGCCGACGCGGTCGGCCATGAGCTTCATCGTCTCGCCAGGACCGCAGCCGGCGTCCAGGCAGCAGGCCCCGGTCACGAGCCCTATCTCGTCCAACAGCCGCCCGGTGGCCCGGTTCCACACCCGAGCCTGCGCGCGAACGCGCTCGTACTCGTCGGTCGTCCGGCCCAGGACATAGCCGTCGGTCTGCGCCCTCGACGCCGTGCTCGTCATCGCGTCCTCCCGTTCGCTCACCCACCGCGATACTCGCTCGCGAGAGGCCAGCGGCGCGTCGTGGATGCGACCACGAGATTTGGCGCTGTGATCGTCGGGCGGGCGGCGTCGGGCCTGGCTGGAGGCGTCGCGAGCGGCGTACCGTCGGAGCCGGTGCGGGGGTTGCTGGATCGGGACGTCGAGCTGACGGAGCTGAGCCGCCGGCTGGAGCGGGCTCGCGCCGGGGCCGGCCGGGTGATCGTCGTGGAAGGCCCTGCGGGCATCGGCAAGTCCGCACTTCTCGCGGCTGCCGCGGACCACGACGGCGTCCGCGTCCTCCGCGCCCGCGCGCACCCGCTCGAGCAGGACGCCGCCTGGGCGGTGGCCCGGCAGCTGTTCGAGCGGCTGCGCGGCCGAGCGGACTGGCCGGCGCTGACCACGGGCGCGGCTGCGCTGGCGGAGCGTGCGCTCGCGCCCGAGGCCGTCGAGCCGGCGAACGGCGGGGAGGCCATGCACGCCGCCGTCCGGGGCTTGACCTGGCTCGCCGGAAACCTCTGCGAGAAGTCTCCCGTGGTGCTGGTCGTCGATGACGTGCACTGGGCCGACGCGGCCACGCTGCGCTGGCTGGCCGTCCTGTCGGGCGGGCTGGACGAGCTCCCGCTGGCCGTGCTCTGCGCCGTCCGCGCAGGCGAGCCCGCAGCTGCCCCGGACCTGCTCGCCGAGGTCCTGGCCGCGTCGCCCGAGCCACCGGTCCGCCCCCGGCCGTTGGGCGCGCAGGCCAGTGCCACCCTCGTCCGCTCCGCCCTCCCGGACGCCGCCGAGGAATTCGCCCGGGCGTGTCACGACGTCACCGGCGGCACGCCGTTCCTGCTGGTCACCCTGCTCGCCCAGCTCGCCGCGGACGGGGTGCGTCCGACCCGCGAGGCGGCTGGACAGCTCCGGGCGTTCGGACCGGAGCAGGTCGCGCGCAGCGTCGAGCGGCAGCTCGCCCGGCTCCCTGCCGGCGCCGGCGATCTCGCTCGCGCCGTCGCCGTCCTCGGCCCGGGGACGCCGTTGCGCCGGGCGGCCGCGCTCGGACGGCTGGACCTCGCCTCCTCGGCGCACGCGGCGGACGTGCTGCGTGCGGCCGGCCTGCTGGACGGTGGTCGTGGGCTCTCGCTCGCCCACCCGCTGATCGCCGCCGCGCTGTACTCCGGGATGCCGCCAGGGCGGCGCTCGATGCTCCACGCCGAGGCGGCCCGGCTGCTCGCCGGGGAGGGCGCCGGCCCCGAGGCCTTCGGGCTGCACCTGCTGCACACCGAGCCGGCGGCCGATCCGGCGACCGTCCGGGTGCTGGTCGAGGCCGCGAAGCTGGCGAGCACGCGGGGGGCGCCGCAGGCTGCAGCCGCGTTCCTCCGCCGGGCGCTGGCGGAGCCTCCCGCCGCCGAGGCATCGTCGGGCGTGCAGCTGGAGCTGGGCCTCGCCCTCGTCGCCTACCTGCAGCCCGATGCGTACGACCACCTCGCCGCGGCCGTGACGGTGGCAGCGCCGGGGCGTCCGCGCGCGGAGGCCGCACTGCGTGGAGCGCGGGCGCTGGGCCTGTCCGGGTGGTTCGAGCGCGCGGTCGTGCTCTGCCGGCAGGGGCTGGCGGAGACCACCGACGTCCCTGCGGACCTCCGGGCCCGCCTCGAGGCCGAGCTGGTGGCCGCAGGTTGGCTGCAGCGGTCCACGATCGCCGCCTCACGGGCGCTCGCGCGTGCACCCCGGTCTCCGGCGCTGGGCCTGTGGCGGGTCAACACCGCCATGGACCTGGTGCTCCGCGGCGGTCCCGTCCGCGAGATGGCCGACCTGCTGCGGCCGCTGATCGCGGATGGTGTGCTGATCCGCGAGGCCGAGTCACTGCTCGGGTCCGTCGCCGGGTTCAGCCTCATCCTCAGCGACGAGTTCGACGCGGCACAGGCGATCCACGAGCCGCTCATCGAGACGGCGCAGCCCCGCGGCTGGCTGATCGCCCTCGCCCACGGGTGCATGATGCGCGCCCTCGACCGGATCCGCCGTGGCGAGGTCCGGGACGCCGAGGCCGACGCTCGGCTCGCGTTCGAGTACAAGCTCCCGGTCGCGCCGCCAGGAGCCCTGCTCTGGTCGCTGACCTTCTTCGTCGACGCCCTCGTCGAGCTCGACGAGTTCGATCAGGCGGAGGCGGCGCTCGCGGCCGCAGGCCAGCTCGGCGACCCGCCGGCGGGGACGCTCGCGGGGCCGCTCCTGCTCGGGTCCCGCTCGAGGCTGCGGCTCGCCCAGCACCGCCCCGAGGCCGCGTACGCCGACGCCTGCGCCGCCGGTGCCCGCGCGCAGGAGCTCGGGATGGAGAACCCCACCGTCGGCGGATGGCGCGTCGAAGCGGTCCACGCGCTGGTCGCCCTCGGCGACCACGCCCGCGCTCGGCCGCTCGCCGTGGAGCAGCTGGCGCTCGCGCAGCGCATCGGCACGGCCGGCGCCTGCGGGGCGGCGCTGCGCGCGCTGGCGGCCTGCTCGGCGGATGCCGCCGAGCGCGTGCCGACCTTGGAGCAGGCCCTGGACGCGCTGTCCGGCTCCCCGGCGCAGTTGGAGCACACCCGCGTGCTGGTCGACCTCGGCGCCGCGCTGCGCCGGGCCAACCGGCGCGCCGACGCCCGCCGCCCGCTGCACCTGGCGCTCGACCAGGCCGAGCGCGGCGGCATGCGATTGCTCGCCCGCCGCGCCCGCGACGAGCTGCAGGCGGCCGGGGCGCGCCCACGGCGCAGCGCGGTGAGCGGTCCCGCGGCGCTCACCCCGGCGGAGGACCGCGTAGCGCGGCTCGCCGCCCTCGGCCACAGCAACCGGGCCATCGCCGAGCGGCTCTACGTCACCGAGCGGACCGTCGAGACGCACCTGACCCACGCGTTCACGAAGCTGAACATCTCCACGCGGACGGCACTCGCGGGCGCTCTCGGCGGCCCTCACCCGTACCTCAGCGGGCCGTGACGGCGGTGATGGCGAACCGCTCGACCTGCTGCAGGTGTCCGCCGGTGGACACCGCGATCGTGAGCACGCTCCCGCGCGGGGCCTCGAACCGGACGACGGTCGACCACGGGGTCCGCACGCCGCCGGCCGGCAGGCCAGCGGAGACGAAGAGTCGCCGCGGCGAGGTCGGGCCGACGACGATCACCCGAAGGTTCTCGTCGACGCCGGTGATCCGGCCGCCGACCGTCAGCGGCGAGGCGACGGTGGAGCCGTACCTCGGCACGGCCAGCGTGAGGTCGGTGTCGTCGCTGCCGACGACGACCCAGGGCGCGTCCGACCCGGACCCGAGCCGGATCAGGTGCAGGACGGCGGCTGTTCCGTTCCGGGTGCCGGGCACGTGCCACCCGACGCCGACGCGCGCGTCCGCTCCCCGGATCGATCGCGAGGTGACGCGGTCGACGTCGGCATAGCCGAGATGGCCTCGGGTGAAGGAGAGCGCCGTCTGGCCGGCGTCCAGGTGCCACGGCTGGTGACCCGAGGACCGGTACGCCGCCTGCCACTGCTGGGCCTCGGCGAGGGTGGTGAACGGCCAGAGCGGGACCAGCGTGGTCGTGGCCGGGTGACCCGGCGGGGTCGAGGCGGGGCCCGAGCCGGGGGTGGACGACGCGGGGGTGGTCGGCGCCGCTGATCCGGCCGACGGTGTGGCCGTGGCCGCACCGGAAGCCGTGGTGACCGGGGATCCGGCGGATGAGCCGGAAGTCGCCGCCGACCCGCCGCCGCAGCCGGTCAGGACGGCGGCGAGGACGCCGGGGACGAGCAGGAGGACGGTCAGCGCGGGTCGGTGCATGACCGAGCGGGAGTTCATGGCGCCCTCCGAAGACCCGCGGCGGCGCTGGTCGGCCGCCGTCTGCGCCCCTTCTACCGCTCAGACGCCCGGCTCGCACCGGGCGTTGACATCCGGCTCCGCGGCCGGGCGGGCAGGCCGGACGGGTCGAAGCCCCGGGGGCGTCCGCTCGGGGTTCGGGCGTCACCGGGGCTTCGACCGTTCCATCGTGCCCCTCCGGTCCTGGGTGGCACCGGACTTTGGCGAATCTCTACGTCGGGATCGTGGCGGCCGCGGGGCTGGTGACCAGATGCCGGACGTCGTCGTGCACGACGAGCACCCATCCGTCCGGCCCCCCGCGCCAGACGCTGAGCGCGCCGTGACCGATGACGAAGGGGCCGGCCCCGGACCGCGGATCCGGGGCCCCGGCCAGCAGCGCGCCGGCGAGGCCCGTGGTCTTGCCGTGACCGATGAGGAGCACGCGCTCCCCGGCGTGCTGCGCCAGCAGCAGGCGCAACGCCGCCAGCACCCGGTCGGCGTACACGTTCCATGCTTCGGCGCCCTCGGCGACGGGCCGCTGCGGATCGTGCGCCGGACGTCCCCCGAACCCCTGGATGACCTCGGCCCAGGGCCGGCCGTCGGCGGCGCCGAACTCCTGGCCCCGCAGGGCGTCGACCGCGGCGACGGGCCGGCCCAGCCGCGCCCCGATGATGCCGGCGCACTCCACCACCCGGGGCCGGGGCGAGCTGAGCAGCGCATCGAAGGGGCGGACGGCGTCCATCTCGGCGAGCCGGTCCGCCAGTCGCCGCGATTCCGTGCGGCCCTGCGGGCTGAGCCCCCGGCAGCCGAGCCGCCCGCCGATCAGCCCGGCGGCGTTGCACTCGCCCTGACCGTGCCTGGCCAGGACGACCTCGCCGGCGGCTCGCGGAGGGACGGCGTCGAGTCCCTCGTCACCGGCCCGGGCCTTCACGCTTCGTCACCGCTCTCGTCGGTCCCCGCGCCTCCACGGTAGACCGGAGGAGTGTGCGCCCGGTCCCACCCGGCACACCCCACCTCGGGCTTCCAGCCACCCGGGCTGCGCCGGCGGAGGAACGAGGGTTAGGTGGACGGCGCCGGGCGTACGAGTATGGGTTCGTACCCTGCCCGGGCCACGACCCGGGCGACACCGGTGAGCGATCTGGGAGAGGAGCCGGAATGGCCGCTCCGGATGCCGGGGCCCCTCAGACCCCCCACCGCCGCCGCAACCTCTCCAACTGGATGCGCGAGCACTTCGGCGGCCGCTCCGAGCAGCAGCCGCAGAGACAGCCGCACCGGCAACCCTGGCGGGTCGAGGGCGCCGAGAACCAGGACACGGGACAACCGGGCCGGGACCGGCCCGCGGGCGGCAGCAGCTGGGCGCGGTTCTGGTGGCTGCTGCTCGTGTTACTCCTGGTCAACTGGATCATCTCGTCCCTCCTGCTCTCACCCGCGCCGCGGGCCACGGTCTCGTACACGTTCTTCCTCAGCCAGGTCAGCGCGAAGAACGTCGAGACGATCACCTCGACCGGCGAGACCATCGAGGGGACGTTCAAGAACTCGGTGTCCTACACCCCTGAGGGCGGCAGCGCGGAGCAGGTCACCCGGTTCACCACGCAGCGGCCGAGCTTCGCCGACGACACCCTGTTCCAGCAGCTGCAGAGCACGGGCGTGCCGGTCAACGCCAACCCACCCGACGCCGGTGCCCCGTTCTGGCAGCAGCTCCTCCTCGGGTTCGGCCCGACGCTGCTGTTCGTCTGGCTGCTGATCTGGCTCAGCCGGAGGATGAGCGCCGCGGGCGGTGCCGGGGGCCTGCTCGGCGGGTTCGGCCGATCGCGTGCCCAGCTGTACCGCCCGGAGTCGGGGCCCCGCGTCACGTTCGCGGACGTGGCCGGTATCGACGACGTCAAGGGCGAGGTCACAGAGATCATCGACTTCCTGCGCGCTCCCGACAAGTACCGGCGGCTGGGCGCGCAGATCCCACGAGGGGTCCTGCTCGCCGGACCGCCGGGGAGCGGCAAGACCCTGCTGGCCCGCGCCGTCGCCGGCGAGGCGCAGGTGCCGTTCTTCTCGATCTCCGCCTCCGAGTTCATCGAGGCGATCGTCGGGGTCGGGGCCAGCCGGGTGCGCGATCTGTTCGCCCAGGCCAAGAAGGTGGCGCCGGCCATCATCTTCATCGACGAGCTGGACTCCATCGGCCGCACCCGCGGCGGGCAGTCGTTCGGCGGCAACGACGAGCGGGAGCAGACCCTCAACCAGATCCTGACCGAGATGGACGGCTTCACCGGCAACGAGGGAGTCGTCGTGCTGGCGGCGACCAACCGGCCGGAGATCCTGGATCCGGCGCTCCTGCGCCCCGGGCGGTTCGACCGACGGGTGACCGTCAGTGCACCGGACCTCACCGGCCGCCGGCAGATCCTCGCGGTCCACACGCGTGACGTCCCGCTCGCCCCCGACGTGAGCCTCGACGACGTCGCGGCCTCCACGCCCGGGATGGTCGGCGCCGACCTGGCCAACCTCGTCAACGAGGCGGCCCTGCTCGCGGCCCGACGCGGCCACGAGCGCGTCACCGCCGCCGACTTCGCCGACGCGCTGGAGAAGATCGTGCTCGGGACCGCACGGGGCATCATGCTCTCGCCCGAGGAACGCCAGCGGACCGCATACCACGAGTCCGGGCACGCTCTCCTGGGCATGCTGACGCCGGGCGCCGACCCTGTCCGCAAGGTCTCGATCATCCCGCGGGGCCGCGCACTGGGCGTGACGTTCCAGTCACCGACGGAGGACCGCTACGGCTACTCGTCCACGTACCTGCGGGGACGTATCACCGGGGCGCTCGGCGGGCGCGCGGCGGAGGAGGTCGTGTACTCCGACACCACGACGGGCGCGGAGAGCGACCTCGACCAGGTGAGCACCATCGCCCGGCAGATGGTGGGCCGGTGGGGCATGTCACCCGCCGTCGGGCCCGTCACCGTCCTCCCGCCCCCGGGCCAGGAATCGCAGATCGGCCTCGACGGCGTCGCACCCGCCACGAGCGAGCTCGTCGACCGGGAGGTCCGGCGGATCGTCGACGAGTGCTACGACGAAGCCGTCGCCACCCTCGTCGCCCATCGCGACCGGCTCGATCGGCTGGCGCACGCCCTGCTCAGGAAGGAGACGCTCAACGAGGACGAGGCCTACGCCGCGGCCGGAGTGCAGCGGGAGGACGCACCCGGTGCGCTGGCCCGGGGCGACGTCCCGGGCGTCCCACCGGAACCGGGCATACCCCCGCAGCCGACACACGCGGGCTCGTCGGATCTGCCCGTCGCCAGCAGTCACGATGCGAAACCCTCCGGCACCCCCTCATCCTCCTGAGGGCCGGGTCGCCCGTCGCGTCAGGCGCCGCCGCCCACCTTGACGAGGAGCACCGCCACCAGGAAACCTGCGACGGCGAGCCCGAGAACGATCAGCAGCCCCGGGACGTCGAAGAGCTTCACGCCGGGCGGGGCGTTGTAGGGCCGGGCCGGGTTGTCCTTCGGTCTGCGCTTCCGGCCGTCGTTCGCCGTGCCCTGCTGTGCAACCTGAGGCGCGTCCCGCTGCACCCGCCGGGGATGAGGGACGTCGGCTCTGCCATCCATGGACACCATCGTCCCCTGCCCCACCAACGCCGTCCGGCCGGCTCCCAGCCGGCCTCCGCCACCGGCTCTCAGCCGGCTTCCCCCGCAGCCCCCCGGGCCCGGCGCGTAGAGATTGTGTAGCCACCGGCCGATGACGCGTGAAGAAGCCGTGAAGACGCCTCCCGACCGCATGCCGGACCGGTTTCTGCTGGAGGGACCGCGCCGGCACCTCGCCGCGTGGCGGAACGGGAGGTGCGCGCTGGTGGGAACCTGGCGTCGATGACGCGGATCCTCGTGGTCGACGACGAGCCACAGATCGTGCGGGCGCTACGGATCAACCTGCACGCGCGGCAGTACCAGGTCGTCACCGCGGCGACCGGGGCCGAAGCGTTGCAGAGCGCCGAGGACGAGCAGCCCGACGTCGTCATCCTCGACCTGGGGCTGCCCGACGTGGACGGCGTCAGCGTCGTCAGGACGCTGCGGCAGTGGTCCCACGTCCCGATCCTCGTCCTCTCGGGCCGCCTGCACAGCACGTCCAAGGTCGAGGCGCTCGACGCCGGCGCGGACGACTACGTCACCAAGCCGTTCAACATCGACGAGCTGCTCGCGCGCGTCCGGGCGGTGACCCGACGGCACTCGAGCCACGAGGTGACCCGGCCGGTCAGGTTCGGGCGCTGGTCGGTGGATCTCGTCGACCGGCGCGTGGACGAGATCGACGGGACGCCGTCCGTGGTCCACCTGACGCCGACCGAATGGCAGCTGCTCGACGTCCTGCTCCGCTCGCCCGGCCGGCTGGTCAGCCAACGGCAGCTGTTGACGCAGGTCTGGGGGCCCACGTTCGTGGAGGAGACGCATTACCTGCGCCAGTACATGAAGCACCTGCGCCGCAAACTCGAGGACGACCCGGCCCGGCCGCAGCACCTGCTCACCGAGCCGGGCATGGGCTACCGCTTCCAGCCGTGAGGGGGAGGGCCTGCGCATCGCGGAGCTGACCGAGGTGCTCAGGTCCTCGGGAGGCCGACGCCGGTCAGCTGGGCGCAGTAGTCCAGGAGGGCGTCCTGCAGCTCGGGCTCGCGGGCCACGGGTTCGGGCGACCGCCGGCGCCGGTGGTAGAAGTAGGCGCCGGTCACCAGCGCTCCCGGCTCGTCGCTGACCGCGAGCCACACCTGGGTGAGGTGGCCCTGAGCCAGGTCGTCCGGAGCCGAAGAGCCGCCCATCCTCGTCGGCACCCAGCCGGGCTCGACGCCGTTCGACAACACGTCCGGCCACCGACGCGCCACCCCGAACGCCAGCACCAGGTCGTAGAGCTTGCTGTCGCTGTAGGCCTGCGCGCCGTTCCAGCGCCGTCGCAACCATTGTGGGTCGGACAGTGTGGGGTCTCCGTCGTGGTGCATCGCCGACGACAGGTAGATCAACCGGTCCGGGCGCGTCATCATCGCCGTGAGCAGGTACGGGGCCAGGACGTTGACGGCGAAGACGTGCTCGAGGCCGTCGACGGTCCTCATCCATTTCTCGCGGTATCCGACCGCCGCGTTGTGGATGACCGCGTCGAACCGACCGGACGCGTTCGCCTGCTCCGCGACCCCCCGGATCTCCGCGATGCTCGACAGGTCGCCGACGACGACCCCCTCGGCGTCCCGGACCTCGGCGAGGGCCCGCTCCGCCCGGTCGTCGTCCCGGGCGTGCACGGTGACCTCGTGACCGTCGCCGGCGAGGCGCTGAGCGGCCATCAGGCCGAGGCCCTGCGTAGAACCGGTGACGAGGACGCGAGCCATGGGCGCCTCCGACTCCTGCGTCATCGAGGACGTTGGGCAACTCGGGCACGGTAATCGTGCACGAACTGGTCGGCCATCGCACCGGACCCCAGGCCGAACTGCGGACGCCCCCGCTGGCGCACAACGGTGGGGGCCCGCGCGGGGGTTTCAGGTGGCGGTGCTGTGCGGGCCGCCGGGGGCCGGAGCGAGGGCGGCGGCACGGGGACGATCCTTGACCGGGTTAGGCTCGGACGGTGTCGTCCGGGCTCGACCGCACGCCGAGCGTGCTGATCGCGCCGGCGGCCTCCGCCGCCGCGCCGGCGTCCGCTCGGCGGGCACGGGTGCGCCGGGCGATCGACAGGGCGAGCTCGAACTGGCCGACGGCGGCCATGGTCTCCCTGGTGACCATCGGCGTCGTCGCACGCCTGGTCATCGCCCTGACGCACACCGGGATCGTCTACCCGGACGAGACGTACCAGATGACCGAGGCGGCGCACCGCGTCGTGTTCGGCTACGGGCTCGTGCCCTGGGAGTTCCAACAGGGGCTGCGGTCGTGGATCGGGCCGGGCACGCTGCTGCCACCGATGCTGCTCGGGCGGTGGCTCGGGGTCGCCGGGGCACAACTGATGCTCCTCGTCAAGGGGTGGGTGGCGCTCTGGGCGGGCGCCGGTCTCGTCCTGACGACGATCGGCGCGCGGCGGCTCGGCGGGAACGCGGCGGGCCTGCTGGCAGCCGGGCTCGCGGCGATCTCCCCGCTGGCCCTCGTCTACGACGTGCACCCGCTGGCGGACACGGTCGCCGCACCGCTGCCGGCACTCGCCCTGGTCCTGCTCACGCGACGGGACCGCGGGCGGCACGTGGACGGAGCCGCCGTCTCGGCGGGGATCGCCCTGGTCGCAGCCGGTGCGTTGCGGCCACAGCTCCTGCCCGTGGTCCTCGGCCTGACCCTCGCGACGCTGCTGTCACGATCTCGGGCACGGCTGACCGGCCTGGCCATCGGTCTCGCCGCGGGTGCGCTGCTGTCCGGCGTGCTGGACACGCTGACCTGGGGGCTCCCGTTCGCGCCGGAGTGGCGATCGACGATGTTCAACGTCGTCGACGACGGCTCCCGCCTCTGGGGGCAGCAACCGGCCACCTTCTACCTGACGACCTCCTGGCACGTGCTGGGGCCGCTCGGCGTGGTCGTGCTCGGTGCCGGCGTCCTGCTCGCAGCGGTCCCTCGCAGGAGCGAGGACCCCGTGCTCCCGATCTGGCCTGTCGCCGCCGGCGTCCTCCTCTTCCTGGCCTTCCTCTCCGCACTCGGGCACAAGGAACTACGCTTCGTCGTTCCGGCCGTTCCGCTGATCGAGATCCTTTCGGCGGTCGGCCTCGCCCGGGCGGCGCAGGCGGCGGCCAGGTGGGCCGGCGCCAGGCGGGCCGGCGCCAGGCGGGCCGGCGCCAGGCGGGCCGGGGCGCAGGCAGGTCCCGCCGTTCGTCCGTCCGCCGCCCTGGTCGCCACCGCGATCACTGCGGTCGGCCTGTTCGCCGCGGGGTCGCACGCCAGGCACCTGACGATGCGTGACCTCGGCTACGTCGGCGACCGCCGCTCCGCCTGGCGGGCCGACGACCTGACGCCGAGGATGCTGGCCGTCGCCGGCAGCCTGCCGGAGACCTGCGGCG
>Ga0335069_10014054_pt1 | contig 11230 bp, 8 predicted proteins | sample Lox_Sample_11_FD_206714 | JGI IMG/M metagenome (GOLD analysis project Ga0335069, IMG submission 206714) | Soil microbial communities from Loxahatchee National Wildlife Refuge, Florida, United States - Lox_Sample_1.1 | ecosystem: Environmental > Terrestrial > Soil > Wetlands | place: USA: Florida... | reverse complement strand
GAAAGATGACGAAGTGCAAGGCGTGTTTATTGTCCGGAATAAAAAAGCAATGTTTGTTCCGGTGACCACTGGCATAACCGGAACCACCGATATGGAAGTGCTGGATGGGCTGAAAGAGGGCGACGAGGTGATCACCGGCAGCTACAAGGTGCTGAGAACCCTGAAGCCCGGAAGTAGCGTAAAAATCGATAACACGAGTCCGAAGAAAGAGGAAGAATCGTCATAACGGAACGCGGGCTGGGCCGTCCAACCGGAAAGCCGGTCGAGGTCTCGGAATCGGAGTTCCACAACAGAAAAGCTGAAGCCCAACAGATCGGAGAGGTCAGTGGCATCGGACCAGGAGAAAAACATGGCGACCGCAGAAGTCATCAGTATGCCGAATAGCACAATTCCGAACCCCATCGAAGTCGCGCCGCCGGAGTCATGCATGATTGCGGCCGAGGACCTTTGGAAAACGTACGATATGGGGTCGGAGCAGCAGGTGCATGCGCTACGCGGTGTGAACTTGCGCATTCAGCGGAATGAATACGTAGCGATTATGGGCCCCTCCGGTTCCGGAAAATCGACGCTGATGAACCTGATCGGCTGCCTCGACACTCCTTCGCAAGGCAAGTACTGGCTGAACAGCCAGTTGGTCAGCGAGCTTGATGACGATGAACTGGCACGCATCCGTAATAAGGAAATCGGATTCGTGTTCCAGACCTTCAACCTTCTGGCTCGTGCGACGGCGCTGCACAATGTCGAGTTACCACTGATTTATGCGGGCGTGCCTACTGAAGAACGCAACGAACGCGCGCGCCAGTCGCTGGAAGCTGTCGGCATGGGTTCACGCATGATGCACAAGCCAAACGAACTCTCCGGTGGTCAGCGGCAGCGCGTTGCGATTGCTCGCGCGCTGGTCAACAGGCCGTCAATCATCCTGGCCGACGAGCCCACCGGAAACCTCGATTCTCAAACTGGCGTGGAGATCATGGCGCTGTTCGACCGCCTGCAGCGCGAGGGAAATACGATCATTCTGGTCACCCACGAGCATGACATTGCCGAGTACGCACACCGCGTGATTCACATTAAAGACGGCGTGATTGCCAGCGACGAACGAAGCAAGAACGCGGCAAACTAACGCAGGCTCATAAAAGATGAAACGCCCAGCTTCGGCTGGGCGTTTTTCTTTGCGATGCGTAATGTACTCGAGTCGCCTTGTTCACCTATGGCTCATGCCGGGACTGGGCGCTCGGATACATCGTCGAGTTGATGGCAGTCCATCACGAAGTATGTATTGCGCGTCAATTACAACAATGTTAGGCCGGAATCGTAGACTCAGATTCTGTGTCCGGAGGGATCTCTAGCTCAGGACGCCGCGTGATTTACATCAATGATGTGATCCCCCGCTAACCGCTCGTCGTTACTCTCTGGAGAACACGGTTCAAAATTTGTCGGATACCCGACCGACACCTGCCAACTCTTTCCGCTATTTTTATTCAAAGTTTCCGTTCATTTCTCCTCACCCGAATGAACATCTTTCATTTGCAGTAGAGCGGTTCCATTTTCATTTGCAGAGAATCGAGTTGCGCCTAAAGTGCGCAGAAAGGCTCTGATGAAGAAAGAGGAAATCGCACAGATGGAACATCTGTGCCGCTTGATTGCTGTGGAGAAGGACCAGAAGAAATTCAACGAGCTGGTTGCGGCGTTGAATGACTTGTTCGACGACAAGAACAAGCGGTTAGAAGAATCCCAAACGTCAAAAGAAAAGTCATAGCGCTGGATGCACCATCAAATCCGCGCGAGGGCAACGCTGTCGCAGCGATTGTCCTAACGTTCCCGTTCAGATACCCGAGGCTGTTGCGCCGGCAGTTTTGGCTGGGTCAAGTTCAGTGATGAGTTCCGCCAAAACGACTCTATCGCGCCCCGCTTTTTTGGCGCGATAGAGAGCGGCGTCCGCTGCCTTGAGAACTTGTTGTTGGCTAGTTCCATGTTGCGGCAAGGCAGCAACTCCGATTGATACGGTCACCACGCCGAGCGAGCGGCCCTGGTGCATGACGACAAGTTCACGCAGGCGGGAACGAATGCCTTCGGCGCGAAGTCCCGCGACCCGGAGGTCGGCGGTGGGGAGCACGATCACGAATTCCTCGCCTCCGTAGCGGCACACGAAATCTTCCGCACGAATGCTACGAACCAGGAAAGACGCGGTTTCGCGCAGAACGACGTCTCCGGCTTCGTGACCGTAAGTGTCGTTGAATTTCTTGAAGTGATCGAGATCAAGCATCAAAATACCGAGCGGCTGCTCGGCACGGGCGGCCCGGCGAATTTCACGGTCGAGCATCTCGGCGAGATAGCGGCGGTTGTAAAGGCCGGTTAACGGATCGCGCATCGACTGGGCCCGCAGGGCATCGCGCAATCGGATATTTGCTACTGACAATCCAATCTGCGCGGCAAACGTTGTCTTAAAAGACATCTCTGCCTCTCCGAGTTCGGGATCTTCTTCGGAGGCCTGGATATGCAGGATGCCGAGTGCTTCTCCTTGAGCAAGGATGGGTACGCACAGGAAAGTGCCGTTGATTCCGGCAGCGTGACTGCAGCGGGCTGTCATGTCGCCAGCGCGCACCAGATGCGGATGCCCCGTACGGAGCGCCCAGCACGACTCGGGTTCGAACGATTGAATTGGCAATTTGCATTCATTCCACTGGCCGGCAATCTCCAGGAAGCTGCGAGAGGAGTCGAACAAGGCAATGGCTCCGCGGCGTGAGGGGAAGATTTCCGGCGCAAAGCCGAGAGCGGCGGTAAAGACTTCCTCGCGCGTGTGACAGCTCTGTAGAAGCTTGCCCATTTTTGCGAGAAGAGCCGAGCGCTCGGATCTCCTCTTCAAGGAGCGCATCATCCTGCTGGTTTCCTCATCCAGCTTGCGGCGCGCCAAATCCTTTTCCAACATCTCCTTTTGAAGTTGAGCATTCGACTCCGCTAGTTCTTCGGTGCGTTCCTTGATTTGTTGTTCGAGATTCTGCTGATAGAGCTTCTGCTCTTCGATATCGGTGCAGGTGCCAAACCACTGCCGAATGATTCCCTTGTCATCGCGCACGGGGACGGCACGATCCAGATACCACCGGTATCCCTTAACCGCGTCGTGCAGCCGATATTCGATTTCAAATGTAGCGCCGGCCCGGACACAGGACTCCCATTTTGCCCGGCAAGGGCCGCGATCGTCCGGATGGACCATCTTGTCCCAGGTCGTGCCAAAGCCGTCATCTGGCGACATCCCCGTCATCTGATACCAAAGCGAGTTGATATATGTCGTCTTGCCGTTCGCGTCGGCGATCCAGACAATTTGCGGGATGGCTTCGGCAAGGTTATTGAAGAATGTCTCTCGCTTCCGGGCTTTTGCGATCAATTCGTTGCGCAACGAAAACAGGCGGCTGAGAGTTCCGATCAGGACTGTTCCGGAAAGTATCACCAGGCAGGCACCCGCGAGACCTGCCAGTCCCGCGAAAGACCGAACGAGAGTGTATGGGACCACAACATCGGCCGCCGGGTAAAAAATCACCGTACGTAGGGTGCCCAGCGCCCAGGCCACGATCGCCGTGCCTATAAAGAGGCTAATCACGCCTCGCCTCAGTCCATTCAGTGGCCGTGCACGAACGATGCCGACATCGAAAACTATCACCGCCAAATAGATGAATACAGCAGCAGCCGCGGAAACGGCAATCAGCCCCAAGCGCAATTGCTCAGAGGCGGCCATACGAAAGGACCGTAAACACAAGAACGGTACAGCCGTCCCAGGTACAGCGACGAGACAACTGATGAGGAAAGCCCGCGGCACGCTCTCATGTTCCCGCGTGGCGGCGAACATACTGGATATCACAGCAAACATAGCGGCCAGCAAGGCGAATAAGAGAGTCGGATAGTGATAGCGAACAGCGAGCGGCTGTTGAACAGAACAAATGGCGAGGTCGACCGCACCAAAAAGACCGACGCCACACGCTGCCCCTCCCAAGAGAATCCAGCTGATGCGCGTGCGATCACAAGTGGCGCGCGCCCGCTCCGCCACTTCGAATCCCGCGTAAGGCATCAGTACAGCCACAAGGAATGACAGCGTCAGCACGTGCAACTCACAGGTGCCCACGAAGGAAACGAACTGGAAATTCATCCGCTTCTCCGACGCCAGAATAGACAGACTCGTTTGCCCGAAAATGACATCACTTTCATCTATCGGCAGAGACGACGAGATACTTGCGGGCGGAGCCTGGCTGGCGCGCGCTGAGTGGAAGCAAAAGGAAAAGCCTCTCAGGCGGAGAGGCTTCTCTAATCTGGCGAATTGGGATCTCGTCAGGGCGTGGTGCTTACGTCCTTTACGGTGGCTTCGTCGGAGGGCGTTCCGTGTCCGGCAACGAAGAAGTTGTGGTCGTACATATTGCGGTACATGCGTCCAGCGATTTCGGCGGCCTTGGGACCGAACGTTGGGCGTCCACCTTGCAGGAAGATCACCACAACGACGCGGCCAATGCTAGTGTTGGCGTAGGAAGCGAACCAGCCGTAGCGAGTGCCCTCGTGGGAGCAGGTGCCGGTCTTGCCAAGGATCTCTTCCTCGTTGAAGTTCAGGCGCAGGCTGCGAGCGGTACCGTAGTGCACCGCACCCGCCATGCCGTCGGCGAGTTCAGGAATGACTGGAGCGATGTCGAGTTGCCGCTTTACGCGCGGCTCGAAAGCAGCGACTTGATCCGGCGTTGTCGGATGCTGCAGGTAGTAGAGAGTGCCGCCATTGGCGATCGCGGAAACCATGGCGCCAAGTTGGAGCGGAGTCATGGAGACGCCTTCGCCGAAGGAGCACATCTTGCCGACGCCGCCGAGGCGCTCTGGAATCACTGCATCGGGATATTCGCCGGGCTGTTCGCCCGGAATGTCGTAGCCGGCAAGTTCGCCTAAACCGTATTCGTGAGCGTAGTAAGCGACCTTCTCGAATCCGAGCTTGCGTCCCAGAGCCTCAAAATAGGCGTTGTTGGAATGCGCCAGCGCGCTGGTGAGATTCATGCGGTAGTGCCCGCCGAGAGAAACTGGAGTCTCTTTCGAAATTAGTCCTTCGCTGAGGGCAGCGAGTGCGACAGAAAGCTTGATGGTTGAGCAAGGCTGCGCGCCACTGGAGAGCGCGAGCTTCTGATTCACCATGGCCAGGATGCGGCCGCTGGTGGGCTCAATGGCAACGACGGTGCCGTTCATGTTTCCGAGGGCATCGATGGCGGCGCGGCGGACGACAGGATCTTCGCCGGTCGTAATGTCGCCGGCAGTGATGTCATTCTGCACGAACGAGCTCATGTGGAAGCGCTCGTAGTAGTGATGGCGACGACGTGTGGTAGCGGAAACCCGGATCGGTTTGGCGCTGCGACTGCGGGCCAGATGATGGTAGCGGCGCCGGGTCCGTGCCGTTTCGCTCACCTTTTGCGATTTTGATTTCGTGGGTGTGTGCGTGTTGATATGGGCTGCCCAGCTCACGGCCGCCAGAGGCAGACATGCGCACAAAGCAAAAACGAGACGAAGATGGCTTCCCCTAAACATCGGCTGAATTAACTCCCCTGGAATCTAAGTACTTCGATGCACGCTTGCTGCCAGCTGCAGGTAATCCTGCACCGCCGAGAAACTGCGTTGATAGTAAGGTACTTACCAACATCTGGCAACGCTAAACTTTCTATCGGCAAAAGCCGTGATTCTGATCTAACGTACTCCACAACAGCTAGATACGCGGAGATTACGCCGGTTCGCATCCTTTTGGTAACGCATTACCTCGTTACTGAAAAGGAACGGGTAAATGTGAAAAGGTTTGCGCACTGCGTAGGTTCTCCGACTCCAGGTTTCAAAGTTTCAGAGGTTTCAAAGTTTCAACGTAAGAGCCGGCAAGTTCGGAGGCTGCAGCCGCCAGCGATGGCGATATGTCCGACACCAGCTTCCCAATTCTGTTTTTGCTTTTGAAACTTTGAACTTCTGAAACTTGTTTTTCTTGCCTACATCACATCGTTGCGTTTGCGCAGGAACGCGGGAACGTCCAGGTCATCCTGCTCGAAGTTGGCGGACAGATTGGCAATCACCGCCGGTCGCATAGAATCCAGCGAGACCACCTCGGCGACATGCTCGGATGGCGGTGCTGAGCTCGACTCCTCTGCAAACGAGCGATCGTCCGCCATCTGCTCGTGCGACATGTCCGGCTCGGACATGATGTGCTTCGGAGGCTCGGGCATGGAATCGCGCGGGCCGACTGGCTCGGGGAAGTCCATCGCATCGTCATGCTGCATAGCGAAGGATGTGCGCGTTTCCTGGTGCCGCTGGCGCGTGCTTGGAGCTTCGCGGAAGCCAGTGGCGATCACCGTGATTTTGACCGAGTCTTTCATCTTGTCGTCCATTACAGCGCCAAAGATGATGTTGGCATCTTCGTGCGCGGCGCTCTGGATGATCGAGCAGGCTTGCTGCACTTCGGCGAGTTTGAGCGATGAAGAACCTGTGATGTTGATGAGGATGCCACGCGCGCCGTCGATTGCTCCAGCTTCAAGCAGCGGCGAGGCAATTGCGCGTTGTGCGGCATCGATTGTGCGCTTTGCACCGCAGGCCGTCGCCGTGCCCATCACCGCATATCCCATACGCGCCATGATCGTCTTCACGTCGGCGAAGTCGCGATTGATGATGCCCGGGATCGTGATGATGTCGGAGATGCCTTGCACTCCTTGGCGCAGAATGTCGTCGGCGATGCGGAAGGACTCGAAGAAGCCGGCATCTTCGGCGACTGCAAGCAGCTTCTCGTTGGGTATCACGATGGTCGTGTCGACCGATTCCATCAGCTCCGATATGCCGCGCTCTGCTTGTTGCATGCGGCGTTTGCCTTCGAAGGTGAACGGCTTTGTAACGACAGCGACGGTGAGCGCGCCCATTTCGCTGGCAAGGGAGGCAATGATCGGCGCGGCTCCGGTGCCCGTGCCTCCGCCGAGACCGGTGGTGACGAAGACCATGTCGGCGCCTTCCAGAGCTTCGATGATCTTGTCGGAATCTTCGAGAGCGGCTTTCCGTCCGACTTCAGGGTTGGCACCGGCTCCGAGTCCATTGGTCAATTTCACGCCGAGTTGAAGCTTGACTGGAGCGTGCGACATGCGCAGCGCCTGCAGGTCGGTATTGGCAACGATAAATTCGATGCCCTCCACGCCGGCGTCGATCATGCGGTTGACGGCATTGCCGCCCCCTCCGCCGACTCCGATGACTTTGATCTTGGCGTCGTTCCGGGCTTCCTCGTTAAAGCTGATGCGAATGTCGTTTGCCATGTTTGACTGCTCCTTGAAATACAAAATCTTTAACCACAAAGGGCAAGAAGGTACCCGGAGGAAAAATATTCAGTTCCCCTTCGCGGACCTTCGTGTCCTTTGTGGTTCATGCCTTTCTTACGCTCCCTTTCCTACGAACATTGCTTTCAATCTTGATCCGAACCCGCCTTCCTGGAAGCCGCGGGCGATTCGCGCTCGATGGCCATAGTTCACCATGCCAAGCACTGTCGCGAATTCTGGTTCCGACAATGTCGATGGCATTTTGGCTAATGGCGCAGGCCATGAAAGACGGACGGATCGGCGCAGAGCCGATTCGGCAACGTCGAAGATCCCCGGCAGTCGCGATGCTCCTCCCGTCAGCACAATACCTGCGATGCACATGTCGAACATGCCACTTTGGCGGAGAGCATCGCGCATCATTTCGAAAAGTTCGCGGGCACGTGGTTCGAGAATTTCTGCAACCAGGCGCTGCGGCATCAGGCGCGATGGGCGATCCCCAACACTTGGCACTTCAACTTCATTGCCTTCCGGAATTAAAGTTACGATGGCATTCCCGTAAATCTTCTTGATCTTCTCTGCATCGGCGAGAGGCGCGCACAATCCCACCGAGAGATCGCTGGTAAAGTGGTCGCCTCCGACGGGGACCACTCCGGTCCAGGCGACGGCACCTTGCTGGAAGACGATGAGTTCGGTCGATCCGGCGCCGATATCGGCAAGGCAGACGCCAAGCTCGCGCTCGTCTGAACGAAGAACGGAATCGGCGGCGGCAAGCGGTTCGTAGACAGTGTCGTCAACGTGAACGCCCGCCCTGTTTACCGCGGTGATGACGTTCTGCGTGGCGCTGGTCGCAGCGGTGACCATGTGGACGCGGACTTCGAGCCGCGCAGCCATCATGCCAAGCGGATCGTGCACACCAGGCTGATCGTCGAGGATGAACTCCTGAGGCAGAAGATGAAGGATCTCGCGATCGGCAGGCAGAGCGATGGCGCGAGCGCGCTCGACGGCCTGTTTAATTTCGTCGCGCCCGATTTCGCGAGGACGCGTGCCGAGACTGATCCCGCCGTGGCTGTTCACGCCGCGAACATGCGCGCCGCCAATGCCGATGATGGCGTGCTCGACGGGAGCTCCGGCGATGTCCTCGGCGGCCTCGACCGCTTTTTGAATCGACGCGACCGCCTTGTCGAGCTCAACGATGGTGCCCTTGCGTGAGCCGCGCGACTCGGCGACTCCATGTCCACGATAGCGAAGACCCGCATCGGTCAGTTCGGCCACAAGAGCGCAAGTCTTGGCGCTGCCAACATCAATTGCGGTAAGAAAGCTTCCCTGCTGGTTCCCCATATATAAGTTTGTTCCAGTTCCCTCAGCGGCTAGAGCCGCATTTAAACTTGACAGCCCGCGCGCTCAATTCGATCCGGCCGACGGCTTTGCGACCGCCGCACTGGGCTTTGCGCTGACTCCATTCGCCGCCACAATGGGCGAAAATTGCGCCGCCTTCTTCACTGCATTCTTTTGCGTTGCTGCATGAGCCGCCGAAGGCTTTGCTTTGGCGGTTGAGGTATGTTTTGCACCATCCTTTTTCAGCGGAGCCGCTTTCGCGATCGTTGCGGACGATTTCTTAGCTTTCACTTTGGGCGCGGGTTTCTTTGCTGCAGCCTTCGGATCCAACTTCTTGTCGGTCAGCTCAAACGCCGGTTTTGGAATCGACTTATCGTGGGGGTTGATCTTGGTGATCAGCGCCGCCGGCTTCACTCCGGCTGCCGCTGCGGCTTTCGCCGATGCGAGAGTCAGCGCGGGCGCCTTCGGCTTCCCTTCCATATCGGGATTGACGATTACCTGGTTGTCATAACGCAGATTCACCGACTCCAGTTTCTGGAACTGCTGGCGCCATTCCTGCACATGGCTGACGTAGGTGCGGTAGCGCCGGAGATAGTCTGAAGAACCCAGTTCGACAAGGACATCTCCCTGGGGATCATTGACTCGGACCTTCACATCGTCCAGATCAGAAACGTCCGCTTCACTGAGATCCTGCGAATAGTGTGCTCCGCTGGAGTCGAGTTCCCCGACGAGTTCGTTGTATGCCTTCATGCGAGGCAGGCGAGTCGAGATGGGCTCGCCTGGATTCATCCCGAGGATTACGGGGAAGGAATACTTGTGTTTCGGCGGAAGATCCATCAGCGTGCCGCCGGCATCGATCAGAAAGATTCGAGGGCCAACTCGGGCAAATGCAACCGGCGTGCGCTCGTGGACCTCGACGCGCAGGCGATTGGGAACGAAACGCATGACGCTTGCCGATTCGACCCAGGGAATTTGCTCGAGCTGAGTTTTCTGCTGCGAAAGCGGGACGAAGAAAATATTGCGTCCGATGTCAGCGCCCATCACTTCCATGATCTGCGCCTTGGTGACATTCTCGTTGCCGACGACATCGATGTTGTCGCTGGACTCGATGCGGAAGCGCCACGAATGCTCGCCGTACTCATAGAGCATGGCGGCAACGACACCAACAGCACCGAGAGCGAAAACTGCGACCGTTGCCCAAAGCAGACGATTGGCAGTTTTTTTAGGAAGCGAAGAGCGTCGCGCAGAGACACGCTTTTGCCCGCGCAGGAAGGGAGATTCTTCAGGAGTGTCGAGATCCACCAGGCGCGCATCATCGAGTTCCTCGCGCGGCAATGGTTCACGCACGGGCCCGGACGGGTACAAGTCCTCCTGCAAGATGGTGGGGCTCTCTTTCCGCGCCATCAGTTCAGGTAGTTGTCGCCAGGGAATCGCTGAGCTTCTTCACTATAGCCGCAAATCTCGAAATGAGATAGATGGAAAATTCGACGATTTGCACAGATGGGTAACCGGAATGGTAAGAGTTCCCGGTAGTCAGTGCTTTTCTCAATTCTAAGAAAGAGAATCTGTCATGGCGAGGAGTCGGGAAGCAACGATTGAGGGATCCGCTGTCCGCTCGTGCCGAAAAACAGCAGACTCCTTGGCGCTTCGCTTCTCCGATAACAAGACGGTTTGGGATCGCGGAGATGATGGGAAATCGTGGAAATGTTTGTGTGCGGAAAAACAAAGCCGGGCGCGGCTTACTTTTCCGCGCCCGGGTTCCCAGTGAGGAGAAAAAACTTTTTGTTCACTCGGGAGCTTCGCTAATTCGTGCCGCTACTCCCGGTTTTCCATACTAAACCGGCCCTGAACCAGAGCACTCGATGTGAACATCGGGAGTCGGGACCTTCACGACAGGCATCCTCATCGCAGGGATCTGTGGAACGCTCACATATACTCTGGGACACATTTTGGGCATCCGCACAACCACCGGATTGAAGCTCGCCATATTTATGCGGGCTAAGCGGGCTTCCATACGCGCGCGATTTGCTTCCATCCGCACCAACACGGCTTGCGACCGCGCGCTCATTGCTTCCAAGCGCTCCTGCTGACGAGCGGGCGCGATCGAGTTCCGAGCTGCCGCCAAAGCCGCACGCATGGGGCACGAGGGCGATTCCTGCAGGCTGGCCAGTTGCGCCTCCGCCAGGAAGCGGTCAGCACGCCCAGTCGCCAAAGCCAACACAGCATTGGTGTTATGTTGCACTCCGTCGATAGCTTCATGGAGCCACTGGAGGCCGCCGTTGTGGTAGCTCGAATTCAATCCTGCGGCGAGAACCGCGGTGGCCAACCATCCCCATGCTTGTGTCTTCATTGCCTTAACCCCTTATGCATCAATAGACGGAGGCCATAACAAAGTGTTAGCAAGAAAAGGTACGAGAGGCCCGGGCGGGAAGTTCCCGGATTGAAGAAATGCTCGCATTTCCACTCTTCCCGCCAGCCTGGATCTTTGCGCTCAGCCTACTTCCGAGGGGAGGCGGTCCAGTGCTGCCGGATGAAGCTGGTAAGTGCAGGACGATCCCGAAAAGCCTCGGTGCCGCCTTCCTTCGTCGTGGAATAGGCTGCCACTACGT
>Ga0335069_10014053_pt1 | contig 11230 bp, 11 predicted proteins | sample Lox_Sample_11_FD_206714 | JGI IMG/M metagenome (GOLD analysis project Ga0335069, IMG submission 206714) | Soil microbial communities from Loxahatchee National Wildlife Refuge, Florida, United States - Lox_Sample_1.1 | ecosystem: Environmental > Terrestrial > Soil > Wetlands | place: USA... | reverse complement strand
CGTCACCTTCATGTCCTGGGGCGCCGGTCCCAGATCGTTGGCCGGCGTCGCCCAGGCAGCAAGGTGTCCGGGCAGCGCCACCAGTTGGTTCTCATTCACCGGCGCGAGTACCCGCGAGGCGCGCAGGACGGACGCTGATTGTTCGGCGGCAGCACGGCACGGCGTTACCATCCCAACCGCCGTCAGCACAGCGGCAACAAACAAAAACAATGTGGAACACTTCCGCATCATGGCTCTCCATGAAAGTCAGGTTTGTCCGTGCGGCTCTGGCGACGAGGTATACGACAACAGGAACAGGTCCGGAATCCGCGAGGGAATATGCGAGGGCGAAGATGTACTTTGCGTAAATTAACCAGAAGTGAACAGAAACGTAAGCTCTATAAACGCCCTTTCGACATCCCCCGCATCCTCCCCTGTTAATCAGCGTGTAATCAATAAGTTAGGTTCTTAGAGGGAGCGGGTTGCCAGGGGCAGGCACCCGGCACTTTATCCCTTTGACTCAGTTCTCAAGGGGGTATCGTACACAGTGAGACGCGACATATCGCGTCAGATTTGGACTGTTCGCAAGCGCTATATGAGTGGATTCCGATCGCTTTACCGAGTGGAACTCGCGCCCCATCATCATCGCCCCGGCCGCACCAGGCACACCTTGAGCGACAGCGCCGGGATTCGAGACTTCCCGTCATTCAAAGCTCTTGAAATCTGTGCAGCGGCACCCGATGAGGGGTTCTGCCTCTTGTATGAACCCGAGCACGGAACAGGAACGGACACCTGGCACCAGACTCTCGACGATGCATTCCACCAAGCCGAGTGGGAGTTTGGGGTTGCTCGACATGAATGGCTCGAGACGAATCGACCATATTAGAGCGGTTGCACAGCACTTGTAGCCGTTTCTGGCCGCGATTCAAGGTGGCTTTTCCTTGATGAAAAAGCCACTTGGCGTTGTGGCTCCGGGACACAGCAACTGTGAAACCGCTGTAGCCGCTGAAATCGCCAACCTCCGCTTGGTCGGCGAGCGTGAAATCTCGCCGGGTTTGCCATTGTTCGCGGGAGGCAAATGTGAACTTTGGGATTTTCCGCACCTGGGGCCATTGGCCGCCTTGCTCGAACATAGCGGGTGACTCGCCCGGGATGCGGTCCGGCGAATAGAATGCTTCACAATCCATGCATCTCCAACTCAACATCACGTCCGTGGTTATAGCGGCCTTCGCACTTGCCGCACCGGCAGGCGCACAGACCAGGAGGTCTCCGCATCCGGCAATTGTGCAAACGCACTTCAGTGCAGAAGACCGAAACGTGACGTCGCCCGCGACGATCCCGCCGGAGATCATGGCGATATTGAGCGAAGATGACATGGACAAAGTGCAGATGGAGAATGAAGAACCAAGACCCGCCCAGGTGCCGCACTCGTGGTTTTCGGCATCGAAGATTCGGCTAGGGCCGACCAAAAACAGATGACTTGATTGTGCAGGCCACCGGTTCGCTTGTCGGTGCGAACGTGGGCGCGTTCTGGATATTCGTTCATCGGCAGGATCAATGGAAGCTGGCTCTGTCGATACCTGCTCACGACCTGGTTGTGATGCAAACGCGCTTCAACGGCTACCGGAACTTGGAGGCTGCCGCGATGACATGTTGCAAGATCACGACAGCGCGGTTTCGATTCGATCGCGGCGAATATAAGCCTTACTTCTCCAAGACGGAAGACATCAAGTGACAGTTCGTGGGTGGTATAACCGGGTTCTGGGTGCGTGGTCGGCGAACTAGAAATCGCGCCAAATTTGCCGTTGTGCCGGGGAGGTCGGCAATCCGGAAGTTACGTGCCTTTTCGCATGATCCCCACCTGCTGTGACCTGCTGGGCCGGCCCGCACTGCTATCCTGCAACGCCGTCTGCAATCAGACGCCAGCTCCTCAGAAAAGCAGCTCCAGGCGATTTCGCACCAGTCTGAAATCGCCCCTGAACCCACAGGCCAAGCGTCTTTTCTGGGTGCTTCAAGCGAATCCGAGGATTAGAGTGGTTGGTGGGAGCGGGCCGATCGAATGATTCCATTTCCTCGCCACATGATGCTGCGCCTTGGAACGGCGGGCCTGCTTTTGGCAATGGCGCCACTGTGCGCCCAACAACCGGCAAGCGAACCGCTATCCCCTGCCGACGCCGACAGCGACGGGCTGAGTGACGCACTGGAGCAGCGCTTGCTCGACCAGTTCGCGCCGAATTTCATGATGGGGGAGCATGACTGCTCGGTGAGTCCGGCGGAGTTCAAGGCCGAGGCGCAAAAGCCGGACGTTTGGGCTGACAACGGCACAATTTACGGACAGGTGTTCCCGGCAAAAGACGCGATCGATCATGCCATGGCCGCTGAGATCCACTACTACCATCTGTGGCGAAAAGATTGCGGAAGTCATGGGCATCCGCTCGATACGGAACATGTCGCAGTTCTTGTCCGTGCCTCGGATACGGACCTCGCTACGGCAACCTGGAAAGCGGTCTACTGGTATGCGGCGGCGCATGAGAATACCGCCTGCGATGTAAGCCAGATTGCGCGCGCCGCAACGCTGCATGCTGAGGATCACGGGGCTACCGTTTGGATCTCGCCGGGCAAGCATGCTTCCTACCTGAATCAAACTCTGTGCCGGCGAGGCTGCGGTGCCGACCGATGCGAAAACATCGTCCCGCTTCAACCGGGGGCTCTCATCAATCTGGGAGAACCGAACCACCCCATGAACGGCTCACTCTTTATCTCCTCCAGAGAGTGGCCGCTGGTCGCCAAGATGTCGGCCACCGACTTTCCCGCTGCTGCGGTGGAGCGCCTGAATCAGCTTCCGGACACAGATGTCGCCTGGTTCAATCCCGGACGGCATCCCGCTCAGGGAGTCATTGCCAGAAGCAGCAGCACAGGGCAGGCAATCGCCGGCGGCGGGCGAAACACCTCATCCGCCATCTCATTGGCCGTCGACTCGACGGGAGATTCTCTCTCGACCGCCGGCGCTTCCACCGGCAACGCCTTGCAGAAGAGCTACCGGCATACTGTGCATGCTCTTGGCGCCACCGCCCGGCACGTGGGAGATGCCCTGCAAATTGCTCCGATGGAGAAACCAGAAGCGCCCCGTTGAGCCAGTACGGGTTTTCGTGCGCGCGTTGCCGGCAATCGGGAGAATCACTTTCTGCTTCGCCAGTATCTCGGCGGGCGGCCCACATCGAATCATCGTCAATTCATGTCAAAACGACCAGGAGCCTTCTTTGGTTGTTGCCCCCTGGCCCGCCCGCCAAATCTGCCGGGATGATCGCGGACCCTGGTGACGCCCAGCCGATAAACTGGACCCATGGACGAGATCGCGGAGTTCATCCGCCGCCTGCCCAAAGCCGAACTTCATCTGCACCTTGAAGGCACCATAACCCCCGCCACCCTGGTGGAGCTGAGCCTGCGCCACGACCGGCAGCCGATGACACAGGCCGAGGCCGAGGCGCTCTACCACTTTACGGATTTCTCCGGCTTCCTTGACGCATTCAAGGCCGTTACCGCCCGCCTCATCACACCGGAAGACTACGAACTGGCGGCGTGGCGCATGGCCGAGCGGCTCCACGAGCAGGGCGTGGTGCATGCCGAGGTCTTCATCTCGGTGGGCGTGATCTACCTGTGGCGGAATCACGACCCGGAGTGCTTCGAACCGATCTTCGCCGGGCTGGAACGTGCGTGGGAGCGGGCGCAGGCTGAACTGGGGCTGACGATTTACTGGATCTTCGACGCGGTGCGGCACTTCACGGTCGAGGAGGCGGCGCGGGTGTTCCGCAAGGCGGCGGAGATGCGGCCGGACCATCCGTCCATCATCGGGATCGGACTGGGCGGCGATGAGCGGCGCGCCGGGTCGGAACCGTTCCGGGAGCTCTATGCCGAGGCCAGGGCTGCCGGTCTGCGGCTCACCAACCACGCCGGCGAGACCACCGGGCCGGAGGCGATCCGCGAGGCGCTGGCGATCGGTTCGGAGCGCATCGGGCATGCGCTCTCGGCGATTGCAGATCCCGAACTGATGGAAGAGCTGAGGATCAAGGGCGTGGGACTCGAGTTGAACCCTACGTCGAATGTGCGGACAGGAGTTTGCGCCTCGTTTGCGGCGCATCCGCTGCGGCAGTATTTCGAAGCCGGCCTGCTGGTCCTGCTAAACTCGGACGATCCGGCGTTCTTCGGATCCGACGTGGCCAATGAATACCTTCTGGCGCATACCGAGCAGGGATTTTCGCGCGACGAGTTGCGCCGCCTTGCGTCCAATTCCATGCGGGCGAGTTTTCTTCCCGAAGCGGAAAAGGCAGCGTGGCTGGCCCGAATCGACTCAACCGGGTAAACATTTCTTCATCAAACGGGGCCCAAAGCGAGACGCAGCCATGCGATCATGTGCGGTATCATTCTTGTCAAGGGGAAGGTGTCATGTCCAACGAGCCCGAAGTCGCAACGCCGGATGAAACCGTGAGTGACAACAAGGCGTTACGCGCCATCGGATGGTTCAGCGTGGGCATGGCCGCAGCCGGCCTGGGCATCTTCCTGGGATTCGAACTGCGCAGCCGGTACAAGTTCAAGCGGCGCACCCCCTATGACTTCTACTCGAATGTGGACGGGCAGTCGTTCAGCGAGTACGGGGTGGGAATCTAAAGACAGTTCACAGTTCTGAGTTCACAGTTTTCAGTTGTCAGTTTTCAGAGGTGCCGCCTGCGGGCGGCATTTCTGTTTTGGTGCTAGACAAAGATGGCTGAGAGGCGGGCAAGCACTTCTTCGAGGACTTCGATGGGTACGGCTTCGACCTGCCGGCCTTGGCGCGCCAGGATGTCGAGTGCTCTCGGCTGGTCGCAGCGCACGACTCCGGTGGTCGCGGTTCCGGAGAGAGGAACGGCGAAACCGATGCGGCGTGCAAATTCGCCGCCGGTGGTGATCGGAACCACGATGGGCAGTTTTGTGGCTTCGTTGAAGTTGGTGGGCGAGACGATCAGCACCGGGCGGCGGCCTTGCTGTTCGTGGCCTGAGGTGGGGTCCAGAGACACCGAGTAGATGTCGCCGCGCTTCATAGGAGTTCGCGGCCAACCGGTGTGGCGTCGAGCCATTCGCGTTCAAGGTCGCGCTCGCTGGGCGGCTGGGGAGCGGAGTAGTCGGAGGCGGCCAGGAGTTCTTCGACCGTGTAGTGCGGCCGCGGGCTGGGATCGATGACCAGCCGGTCGCCGTCAACCGTCAAGCCAACGGTAGAGCCGGCGCGGAGACGGAGCAGATCGAGGATCGCCGGGGGGACGGCCAGCATCACTGAGCCGCCGACTTTGCGGAGATTGGTCGTGTGCATCGGGCCTCCAGATTATATTTTAGTATAACATTCCCACAGTTCGCGGGCGTTCCCTGAACCCTGATTCCTGTTCCTTCGGTCCCTCGGTCCCTGTTTTGTACACGATTCCCACCGGCCCCTTTGCGGTAGTCTGATCGCTTATGGGGCGCATTCGAGTGCTTTCCGACCAGGTGGCGAACCAGATTGCCGCGGGCGAGGTGGTGGACCGGCCCGCGTCGGTGGTCAAGGAGCTGCTCGAGAATGCGCTGGACGCCGGGGCGACCCGGATTCGCGTTGAGGTGGAGGCCGGCGGGCGCAAGCTGATCCGGATTGCCGACGACGGCTGCGGGATGAACCGCGACGACGCGCTGCTGGCCTTCGAGCGGCATGCGACGTCGAAGTTGCGCACGGTCAATGACTTGCTTTCGATCGCGACGCTGGGCTTTCGGGGTGAGGCGCTGCCGTCGATCGCCTCCGTGGCCCGGGTCACGCTCGAGACCTCGACCGGCGAGGCGGGGGAGACGGGAACGCGGCTGGAGATCGCCGGGGGCAACCTGCTGCACGTGGACGATGCCGCACTGCCGGGGGGGACCACCGTTTCTGTGGCGGACCTGTTCTTCAATACCCCGGCGCGGCGGAAGTTCCTCCGGGCGGAGTCGACCGAGCTGGCGCACGTCACGGCGCTGGTCACCCACTATGCTCTCGTCCACCCGGAGAAGCACTTCGAGCTCCTGTCGGCCAGCCACACGCTGGTGTCGGCGCCTCCGGTAACCCGAACGGCGGAGAGGATTTACCAGATCTTCGGCAAGGATACGCTGGCCCAGCTTCTGCCGGTGGCGGCGGAGTCGGCGCTGGAGCGGGCGGGGCTGCCCGAGCCGCCGCCGTGGAAGCGCGATCCGGATGAGCCCACGCGGGACCCGGGGCAGCTGCGGCTCACCGGGTTCTACTCCAAGCCGGAGCTGCAGAAGCTGAACCGGAACTCGATCTATATCTTTGTGAACAAGCGTCTTATCCGCGATCGGCTGCTGTTGCACGCGATCACCGAGGCGTACCGGAACGTGATTCCGCCCACCAGCTTTCCGGTAGTGCTGCTGTTCCTGGAGATGCCTGCGGAAGAAGTGGACGTGAATGTGCACCCGGCCAAGACCGAGGTGCGCTTCCGGCAACAAAGCCAGGTTCATGATTTTGTGCGGGATAGCCTTCGCACAGCGTTGATCAAGGCGCGGCCGGCGGCGGGGTTCCTTGGCGCTCTGGATTCGGCTCCGCTGGCCAGCCCCACGCTGATGCCGCCGGCAACTTCGGCGATTCCGGGAGCGCCGGGGGCGGATGCGCCCATGGTTGCGCCGAATTCGGAGCCGGTCGGGAACGGGACAGGCGAAGCGGAACGCTTTGAGCTGACGCCGCGGCAGGTTCCGGCGGCGCCGGTGCGGCTCCCATTCGAGCCCGGGGCGTTGCGGCCGGGGAGCTTTGCCGGTGGGCAGATGCTGGCCACGACGGCGGCGGCGCTGCTCCAGGGTGAGCTGCTGCAGCCTGCCGCCGGATGCGGCGCAAGACCCGGGGAATCAGATGGTTCTGAACTGAGTCCAGGGATGGCGGCGGCCCAGGTGGAGGCGGAACAGGCGGCGCAGAACCTGAACCATCTGGGGTCGCTGAAGGCGCTGGGACAACTGCGGGAGTCGTTCATTCTGGCCACGGGTGACGACGGGCTGTGGATTATCGACCAGCACGTGGCGCACGAGAGAGTGCTGTTTGAAAGGATCCTGCGCGACCGGACTGTGGAAAGCGTGCAGCGGCAGCGGCTGCTGATGCCCATGCTGGTGGAGCTGAAGCCGTGTCAGATGGTGGTATTCGCGCAGATTGCAGATGAGTTGGAGCGCAATGGGTTCGAGGTGGAGCCGTTTGGACCGCAGACGCTGGCGGTCAAGGCCGCGCCGGTGGGCCTGGAGGGCGCCAGGCTGGAGCGGATGCTCACGGAAATCATCGAGCAGTCCAGCCCCGGCGTGGAGCAAGACGCTTTGAATGAGGATCTTAGGTCGCTCAAGACCCGCATCGCCGCGTCCATCGCGTGCCACGCGGCGATCAAGGTAAACACTCCTCTTGACCCGGCACGTATGGAATGGCTATTGTTGGAACTTGCGAAAACGCAGCACCCGACAAGCTGCCCCCATGGACGTCCAATCGCTTTGCTGTATTCTTGGAAAGAGATACAGCGGGCCTTCCACCGAATCTGAGATGTGTCGGAAGGGCAACTTCCCTCCCCCCAGGGGGCCGGAAAGCCCAGCTTGAATCGAATCAGGGACAACGAATCCCGGAGCCGCAAAAAAACTTAGTCGCCGCGCCCAGAAAAGGCGGGACGACCTTGGAACAGGCCAAGTCGACGCAGCATCTAAGATGGTGCCGTTCACCGGGCCTGGAAAAGAGGTTCTTCTTTGACATCGGAGCAATTGGAAACAGCGCGCGCCGAACGAATGCGCCAGAACGGACATGGGGCATTGACGCTGGAGGATGCCTGTACGTGGCTGGAAGAGACGGGTCTATGCCTTTTCCTGCCCAAGCGGCAGTTCTCGGCATCGCTGGCCCCGAGTTTTGTGGAAGCGGTAGCGGGGCAGCGGAGTCAAACCCCGGACGCGAAGCAGATCGCCGTAGCCGAAGATCTGCTGGTTCGCCTGGAGGAGAGGGGTGTGGCGGTGCGCCTCAACCTTCTCGGACAACCCGGCGAGCAGCCTGATTATGTAGTGGCAGCCTGGGTGCTCCCGTATGTCTATGCCCTGCGGGGCGATCGCGACTGGCGGCGCACGCCGCAGTTGACCGGATCGCGGCAGGTTTCGCCGCTGGCCATCCTGGCCTACAAGCGTCTGGATAGCGCCGGCGACGCCACCATTGCCGAATTGAAGCAGGCCCTGGGCCAGGGCGTTTCCGAAATGGCCGTGCTGCGGGCGATCACCGAGCTGTGGCAGCAGTTGCGCATCATTCCGGTGCTGTCCGCACCCGGCAAGGCGGCCAAGTGGCAGCTTCTGCGGCACCGCTTTCAAAAGGCCATTGCGGAAGGCGCTTCGACATCTCAGGTTACAGCCATTTCAGTACTCGCCTCGATCTTCCTGCAGGCGGTGATTGCCGCCAGCATGGAAGAGGTGGAGATGTTCCTGTCGCCTCTGACGGCGCGGAGCAAGATTCGTGAAGTGTTGCGGGGCCTGGTGGCCACGCGGCAGGTACACACCCTGTCGCTGGGGCATGCTCCGCATTTCTACGTGGCGGGAACGCTGCCGGAGTTTACGCCCGCGCCAACCATCTACGCCAGCACCCTGGGATCGACCTACCTTTCGCAGTTGCGCGAGCAGGAAGACAGCTTCCCGGAGCCGGCTTCCCCGTCCCATGTGGCGGAAGAGCCGCCCGTGGCGCACGCGGCTTCAGGCAACGGCGTTCATGGATCGAGCGCCAAGAGCGGCACCGGCCGGACACACTTTGCCCGCACGGCGAATCACGCCCGCGACCGCAAGCCGGCTGCAGCTCCCTCGCGGCGTCCCGCGGAGGGGCGTTCGTCGCGGCCGGCCGCAGGAAACCGCAGCGGATCGAACGCACGCTGGAACGGCGCCGCGGCAAAGAACGGATCCCACAACGGCAACGGCCATGCCTCAGGTGCGAAGGGCGCCGCCAAGACCAATGGCACGGAGCGCGCGGCGAGCGGCGCGCGAAGCGCCAAGTCCGCAGCTCCGGCCTGGAAGTCGCGCAACGGCAACCACGCGGGTACGGCCAAGAACGCGACCGGCGGACGCACTGCGGGCCTGAGCCGGACTTCGGCGGGAGCACGGCCGGCCGGGGCGCGCAAGGACGCGCGCGCCGGGGCGCACGCCAGCCGCAATGGCCGGAAGCCCACGCGGACCGCCGGCTCCAGTGGCAAGCGATATGACCTGGCATCAGCCAAAGGGACGAAAAAGCACGGATGAGTTCACTTTCCACGGGCTCTCCGGCGCCCCATCGAAAAATTATCGTTGCCATTGACGGCCCCGCCGGTGCCGGCAAGAGCACCATTGCGCGCCACCTGGCCCGGCACTTCGGTCTTCTGAACCTGGAAACCGGGGCCATGTACCGGGCCTTCGCCCTCAAGGCGCTGCGCAGGGATGTTCCGCTGGACGATGCGGCCGCCCTGCAAGAGCTCTCCGCCGACACCGCCATCCGCCTGGAGGTGGGAGAGACGGAAAACCGTGTCCTGCTGGATGAGGAGGACGTGACCGGGCTGATCCGCAACCAGATGGTGACGGATGCGGCTTCGCGGGTGAGCGTGTTTCCCGCCATTCGCGCCTGGATGGTGCGCCTGCAGCAGCAACTGGGCGCCCAGGGCGGCATCGTGATGGAAGGCCGCGACATCGGAACGGTCGTGTTTCCGAATGCCGAAGCCAAGATCTTTCTGGATGCCGCTCCGGAGGTACGGGGAATGCGGCGTTTCGATCAGCTCGGTCCCCAGCCCCCGCAGCAGCCGGAAGAGGTGATCCGCGACCTGCGGGCGCGCGACCAGCGTGACCGGAACCGGGCGGACTCGCCGCTGCGGCCGGCTCCCGATGCCGTCTTGCTGGACTCCACACACATGACCCTCGACGAGGCGGTAAAGGCTGCCGAAGCGATTGTGGCGGAGAAATTGGCGCCGCAGGATAGTGTTACGCTAACGTAGTTACACTTCAGCAAAACAGTGCGGCGCCTGAGCGACAGGAACCCCTCGACATTTTTTCACCCACTTTGGGTGCCGCGAATGCCATGATGGAGCGGACCGGATGGAGATCGTAAACCATCCCGGCTGCAATACCCTGTTGCCTACGTCTGGGGGGCAAACGGCTTTCTCCTCCCGACCCAGTTCCCCTCCCCGGTCAGAGAGTAGACCCAAGGAGCTACCGATGCCAAAGCACTGCCCGAGCTGTCTTTCTACGAGTCTTCGGCTGTCGAGGATTCGCAAGATCGACACGCTTCCCTTGCTGTTCCTGATGTTTCCGATCCGTTGCCTTGAGTGTTTGCGGCGCAGCTATGTTTTTCTACCCACCGCAATGAAGTTCAAACCGTCCCGGTCGTCCAGGGCGCAGAAAGCATAAGCGAATCCTCCTCGAACCCCCTCCCTTGCCTGTCAGATCTCATCCCCAACCATCCGGAGCCCTGCACCCTGGCTCCGGATTTCTCATTTGCGCGGGTTTGCCTGCTGCCCACGCCGGGCCAGAATGCTATAGGCTACGTAGATAGATGGAAGTCACCTGCAATCGTTGTCATCAGTCTGTCCCGGCGGATAGCTGCTACTGCCCGGCCTGCGGCCTGCCTCAGCTTGTTTACTCGACCGAGGATGGGGAGAGCCCTGCCCAGGCCGAGCGGTGGGCCGAAGCGGCTCGCGACGCCAGCCAGGTGGAATGGAAGCCGGCGTTGCGCGCCGCCATGCTTCTGGCGGTTCCGGCAGGTCTGCTCTCGTGCGGATTCTCGCCCGTAGGAGTTCTGGGGCTGTTCTGGATGGCGGCAGCCTCGGCCTGGGCGGTCTCGCTCTACGCGCGCAAGCAGCAGCCCGTGTGGATCACCATGGGCGCCGGCGCACGCATCGGCCTGGTCACCGGATTGCTCGCGGGCTGGCTGGCTTTCGGCTCCACCGGGGTCGCTTTCTACTGCATGCGATTCCTTCTGCACCAGGGTCAGGCATTCGACACCTGGTGGGCGCTGATGGTGAACCAGAGCGTGAGCCAGCAGATGCAGACCATGAGCGCCGATACACAGGCTCTCACCGAGTTCAAGAACCTGCTCCTGTCCGTGGAAGGGCGCGCCGGCCTGATGCTGACAGCGATGATGGTTCTGGAAGTGGCGCTGCTGCTGGTTGCCGCGGCAGGGGGAGCCCTGGGCGCGCGGATGATGGCACGGCCGCGCCGGCCGGAAGCGTGAAGGCAGGGAAAAAGGGACTATTCCCTGTTC
>Ga0335069_10014052_pt1 | contig 11230 bp, 8 predicted proteins | sample Lox_Sample_11_FD_206714 | JGI IMG/M metagenome (GOLD analysis project Ga0335069, IMG submission 206714) | Soil microbial communities from Loxahatchee National Wildlife Refuge, Florida, United States - Lox_Sample_1.1 | ecosystem: Environmental > Terrestrial > Soil > Wetlands | place: USA: Florida... | reverse complement strand
CGTTCGGCCCTGAGGCCTTCGAGGTTCTCCGTGCGGCTGGTCGCTCGAACCAGCAACTGCAACTCCGCGCCCTGTTGTGAAAGAACGCGCGCCACATGGCTTCCCACGAAGCCGGTAGCACCGGTGACGAAAACCTTCAACTGAGTTTCTCGTTTCTGGTTTCTCGTTTCTCGGCAGAAGCGGTTTCTGTCCAGGAACCAGAAACAGGAAACTAGAAACCTATTCCAACCTCTCCGGCTGGAGAGAAATGTTCTTCTCGCCTGCCGCACGGCGCTCCCAGTACTGCCGCACCCAGTTCTCCCAGCTCTTGCCTGCGGCCATGTCGCGGCCAGTGAACGCGAGGCCGGCAATATCGGCATAAGAGATCGAGAGCTTCGCCCCACCGTTCTTTGGCAGCACACGCACGACAGAATCAGCGAGGGTGCGCCCGGTCCGCCGGTCGAAGACGTATCCGTCCACTTTCGATCCATCCTTGCAGGTGATCAGCACGTCGCCGCGATAGCCAAAAGCCTGCTCAAGTGCCTGCCGCAATTCCTCTTCGCCGGCAAGCTCTGGAACCCAGCCTTCCAGTTCGTCGCGCCCGGCTCCGGGAACGACCTCCAGCGCATCCACGCCATGCGGGCTGTCGCGTCCTGCTTCCCGTCCGCTCACCGATGTGCCGCCTCCTGCGGGGCTTCTGTCTCTAATTGCACAAGCGGATTGAAGGCGTGCACGGGCTGCACCGGCTCATTCAGCAAGCGCAGCGCGTCGGGATCCGGATAGCGGCTAAAGGTCGCCTTCGCCGTTTCCCACACGCCACGCAACGAACTGAAGGTATCGTTTACAGCGGAAGCCTCGTAGCCGCTGTGCACCATGCAATTGGCGCACTTGGGATTGCCAGACTCAGTGCCGTAGTGCTCCCATTCGGTGGTCGCGAGCAGTTCCTCGAACGAATCCGCATAGCCGTCCTGCAGCAGGTAGCACGGCTTCTGCCAGCCGAAGACGTTGTAGGTGGGCATGCCCCAGGCGGTACAGGGATAATCGCGCTTGCCCATCAGGAATTCGAGGAACAGCGGCGACATGTTGAAGCGCCACGTCTCCTTGCGGTTTGCCAGGATCGCGCGGAACAGCCGCCGCGTGCGCGCCCGTCCGAGGAAGTGGTGCTGGTCGGGCGCCTTTTCGTAGGAGTAGCCGGGCGATAGCATCATGCCTTCGATGCCAAGGTCCATCATTTCGTCGAAGAAGGCGCGCACGCTCTTAGGATCGGCGCCGTCGAAGAGCGTCGTATTCGTCGTGACGCGGAAGCCGCGCTGCAGCGCTTCCTTGATGCCTTCAACCGCTTTGTCGTAGCCGCCCTCGAGGCATACGGAGAAATCGTGTTGCTCGCGCTGGCCGTCGAGGTGCACCGAGAACGTTAGGTACTTGCTGGGGGTGAACAGTTCGATCTTTTGCTTTAGCAGCAGCGCGTTCGTGCACAGGTAGATGTACTTCTTGCGCTCTACCAGCCCGGCGACGATCTCTCCGATCTGGGGATGCAGCAGCGGCTCGCCACCCGGAATCGCGACCGTCGGGGCGCCGCACTCTTCGGCCGCCCGGAAGCACTCCTCGGGCGTCAACTGCATCTTGAGCACGTGGCCGGGATACTGGATCTTGCCGCAGCCGGCGCATGCCAGGTTGCAGCGGAAAAGCGGCTCCAGCATCAGGACAAGCGGATAGCGCTTGCGTCCCTTAAGCTTTTGCCGGACGACATAGCTGCCTACCGTCCACATCTGTGAAAGCGGTACTGCCATGATCCTCCCTTGATCTTCACGGTCTAGCGGTGGATCAACGCGACACCATCTCCCGTTCCGTTTCGGCCATCGCTTTGGCGTAGCTGGTCAGCGCCAGCAGCGGAAAATACGTGCGGTAGAGGTGATACTTCAGATAGAACACACGCGGGAACCCGGTGCCGGTGCAATACGCCTCTTCCCAGTTCCCACTCTTGCCTTGCGTACGAAGCAGGTAAGCAATACCACGCGAGAGAGAATCGCTGCGCGTATCCCCGGCCGCGAGTAGTCCCAGCACCGCCCATGCAGTCTGCGAGGCCGTGCTCGGTCCCACTCCTTTCTTATTCGGTTCGTCGTAGGACTCGCAGGTTTCGCCCCAGCCGCCGTCGGAATTCTGCACCATGCGCAACCACTCCGCCGCCTGCTGAATGTAGGCCTCGTGCGTGTCCTCTTCAATAGCACGCAGCCCGCGCAGCACCTGCATGGTGCCATAAATATAGTTGACGCCCCAGCGCCCGAACCACGACCCGTCGGGCTCTTGCTGCTGCTTGATGAATTTAATGGCGCGCTTCACCGCCGGGTGCTGTCGGGTGAAGCCAGAGCTGGCCAGCATCTCCAGCACACGCCCGGTGATGTCTACCGTCGCCGGATCGAGCATGGCGTTGTGGTCAGCGAAAGGCACGTACTGGAACACCATGCGGTTGTTGTTCTTGTCGAACGACGCCCAGCCGCCATTCCTGCACTGCATGGAGAGCACCCACTCCTTGGCACGCTCCACCGACTTGTGCAGGTAGGCTTCGTCGGGATGGTCCACCTGCCCCAGCGCCAGCAGCACCATGGCGGTATCGTCCACGTCGGGATAGAACTCGTTATTGAACTCGAAGTACCAGCCGCCAGGATTGGCTCGGGAGTTCTTGACTGCCCAGTCGCCCGAGCGCGTAACCTGCTTGCGCAACATCCAGTCGGCGGCGGCCACCATGCGTGTCTCTGAACGCGGCACCCCACTCTCGCCCAGGGCGTAGAGGGCGTAGGCGGTGTCCCACACCGGCGACTTGCAGGGCTGCATGCGGAAGGTGTCTTCTTCCTCGATGCCCAGCGCCTCGAACTCGTCCATGGCGCGGATCATCTGCGGATCATCCAGCGAATATCCCAGGCAGCGCAGCGCGATGATGGAGTTCATCATGGCGGGATAGATGGCAGCCAGGCCATCGCTGCCCTCGAAGCGCTCCAGAACCCACTCCTCGGCCACGCGGGTGGCGATCGATCGAAGCGGCCGGATGTGTACCGCCTCCAGCCAGTGCGTCACCCGATCCAGCACCAGAAAGAAGTTGCGCCAGCTAACCAACTTCTTGGCCCAGGGCAGCCGCATGTGCTTTTTGCTCTTGCCGTGCACAAACAGCTCCTCCACGCCCATCTCCGGCGGGATTTTCTTAAACGGCTTCTTGGCGTAGGCGATGGAGAGCGGGACGAGAATGCTTCGCGACCATGAGGAAATCTCGTAGATGTTGAACCAGAACCAGTTGGGGAAGAGCACGATCTCCGGCGGCACCGCCGGCACGGACATGTAGTCGTACTGCCCGAAGAAGCAGAGGTAGATTTTGGTGAAGGTGTTGACCTGGGTGACGCCGCCCAGCTCCAGAATCCTCTTGCGCGCCTTCACCAGCGCGGGATGGTCGGCCTTGTATCCCGCCAGCTTCAGCCCGAAGTACGCCTTCACCGAGGCGCTGACGTTGGAAGGACCGGCCATGTAGATGCCCCAGCCGCCGTCTTCATTCTGGTGCTTGAGGATGTAATTGGCGGCCTTGCGAATGCGCTCAGGATTGCCCGTACCGAGGAGCGCATGCAGGAGAATGTAGTCGGACTCCAGGGTGGTATCGGCTTCCAGCTCCCCGCACCAATAGCCGTCCTGGTGCTGTTGGGAAACGAGGAAACGGCGGGCGGCATCGGCGGCCGCAGCCACGCGGCTGACCATGTCGTCGAGCTTGCCGAATAGCAGCGACGAGCCACCGCTTCGGGCAGCGTTGAGTTCCGCGCTCTGCGCCCTTGGGACGGTCGGGCTGAGGCGACGACTGTCGCCCGAATTCTCCATCGTTTACTCCGCAGCCGCGGTAGCGGGGGAGATGGCTTCCACAATCTCGGGAGGCAAGCCGAATCGCACGTTCTCCGGCATCACTTCCACTTCCTCGAGGTTGGTGAACCCTGACTGCGTGAGGAACGACACTGCCTCTTGCACCAGGCACTCCGGCGCCGAAGCCCCGGCCGTCAATGCCACCGTACGGATGCCTTCCAACCAGTCCGGACGTATGGAGCGGTAGTTCTCGATTAGATAGGCAGGCGTGCCCTGCTTGCGCGCCACCTCGACCAGCCGGTTGGAGTTTGAACTGTTCTCCGAGCCCACCACCAGCAGCAGATCCGCGCTGCCAGCCACCTGCTTCACAGCCACCTGGCGGTTCTCGGTGGCATAACAAATGTCCTGTGCGGCCGGCCCGTGGATGTTGGGAAACTTCTTGCGCAGGGCAGCGATGACGTCCTTGGTCTCTTCCAGGCTCAGCGTGGTTTGCGTGGTGTAAGCTACGCGATCGGGGTCCGGGACAGTTAGCTGCTCGACCTCTTCCGGGCTGCTGATCACCTGGGTGACCGCCGGGGCTTCGCCCATCGTACCGATCACCTCGTCGTGGTCGCGGTGGCCGATTAGGATGATGCTGAAGGCATCCTTAGCAAAACGCACCGCCTCCACGTGCACTTTCGTGACCAGCGGACAGGTGGCGTCGATCACGCGCAGCCGCCGCCGCTCGCTCGCCTCCCGCACCTCGGGCGAGACCCCGTGCGCGCTGTAGATCACGCGCTCCCCTTCCGGGACCTCTTCCACGCTATCCACGAACACCGCACCCTTGCCCTGCAGCTCTTCTACGACATAGCGGTTGTGGACAATCTCTTTGCGGACATAAATGGGCGGGCCGAATGCTTCCAAGGCGATGCGCACGATATCGATAGCGCGCACCACCCCGGCGCAGAAACCCCGTGGCTTCAGCAAAAGTAGGGTCTTACCGTCTTCTGTGTTTGCCATCCTGTTGAACTCAGTATATCCGTTGGTGCCCTGTGAATAAAGTTGCAAAGTTAGCTCAATTTGATGCCCGGGTCAACGTAAACGCCTGAGAAGCAAAGAATTAGCATTTTTCGGTAGATAGGGGGAGATTAATGGCGCCGGCTCCCATTGATAAGATTACTTCTATTGGCGGGTCGTTGCCCGCACTCTCGTTATAATCAGCCCGCATCGGAGGCTCCTCATGCAATCCTTCTCCCGTTATTTCTTGATCTCCGCTCTTCTCCTGCTGGCAAGCGCCGCCGTGGCCGACGAAGGGATGTGGACTTTTGACAATCCTCCCAGAAAGCTGCTGCAGGAACGTTACGGCTTCACGCCCACGCCACAGTGGCTGGAGCATGTTCGGCTTTCCAGCGTCCGTCTGAATGATGGCGGTTCCGGATCATTTGTCAGCCCGCATGGCCTGCTGCTGACCAACCATCATGTGGCCATCGGACAGTTGCAGAAGAACTCGACTGCGGAGCATGACTACGTCCGTAACGGATTCTACGCGGCCACTCCGGATCAGGAGATGAAGTCGCCGGACCTCGAGGTGAACGTCCTTGTGTCTATGGAGGACGTGACGCAGCGCGTCCAGAGCGCTGTCCAAGGCATCACTGATCCGCAGAAGGCACTGGCGGCACGCCGGGATGTGATCGCGCAAATCACACGCGAAGGCGAGCAGAAGACCGGGCTGCGCTCCGATGTGGTCACTCTTTATCAGGGCGGCGAGTACTGGCTCTATCGCTACAAGAAGTACACCGATGTGCGCATCGTCTTTGCCCCCGAGCAGCAGATCGCCTACTACGGCGGCGACCCCGATAACTTCACTTATCCGCGCTACGACCTCGATATGACGCTGCTTCGCGTCTATGAGAACGGCAAGCCCCTGGAGAGCACGAATTACCTGAAGTGGAACGCCAAGGGCGCGGCCAACGGTGAACTGGTTCTTGTATCAGGGCATCCGGGAACGACGTTGCGGCTGGATACGATGGCACAGATCTTGCGCGAACGCGATGTCCGCCTTCCGCTGCTCCAGACCTGGCTCAGGAAACGCCTCGAGGTGCTGAGGCAGTATTCGGCCAAAGGACGGGAGCAGGCGCGCCAGTCGGAAGCGCTGAGCCTGAGCCTGGAAAATGCCGTAAAAGCCTATCGGGGCACGTACCAGGCTTTGCTCGACAAGCAGGTGATCGCCAAGAAGCAAGCGGAAGAAGACGAATTCCGCAAGCTCGTGGCTTCCAGGCCGGAATGGCAGTCGGAGTTCGGCGGCGCCTGGGATGCCATCGCCGCTGCCGAGGCCAAGGCTGCACCGATGACAGGAAAACAGATCTTCCGGCGTCTCGACTCCCAGCTTGCCAGTCTGGCGCTGTCCCTCGTGCAATTTGTGGCGGAGATCAAGAAACCGGACGGTGAGCGCCTGCCCGGTTTCCACGAGGCGCAACTGGAGTCCTTGCGCTATCGTCTGCTCTCGCCGGCCCCTATCTATCCGGAACTGGAAAAAGCGCGCGTGAGCGGCGGGCTGGCGGAATCAGCCAGGCAACTGGGCGCTGACGATGAGTTCGTGAAGACCGTCCTCGCCGGCCACACGCCGGACGCGGTGGCCACAGACGTCATCGGAGGCACGCATCTGGCCGACCCCAAGGTGCGCAAAGCGCTGCTGGAAGGTGGTGAAGCGGCCGTAGCCGCGTCCGACGATCCCATGATCGCCCTGGCGCGCAAAATCGATCCCCTGTCTCGCGCCCTGACCAAGTGGTTTGAAGACAACGTGCAAAGCGTCGAGCAGGCGGCCGGCGAGAAGCTCGGCAAAGCACGCTTCCTCGCGTACGGCAAGTCCGCGTATCCGGACGCCACATTCACCCTTCGCCTCTCCTACGGAACCTTGAAGGGCTACCCGATGAACGGCACCAAGGCGCCCTACAAAACGACTTTCTATGGACTCTACGACCGCGCCCACAGCTTCGATCTCGCACCACCTTTCGACTTGCCAGCGCGCTACCGCGAGGGGATCGGGAAATTGGACCTTGCCACACCCTTTGACTTCGTCAGCACCTGCGACGTGGTCGGCGGCAACTCAGGCTCGCCGGTAATCAACAGGAACGCGGAATTGGTGGGGCTGATTTTCGATGGCAACATCGAATCGCTGGCCGGAGATTTCATTTACGACGAAGAGACCAACCGCGCAGTCGCGGTCCACAGCGCGGCCATGATCGAGGCCCTGCGCAAGCTGTATGGAGCCGGCAAGCTGGCGGATGAACTGGAAGGCGTGGGGCACTAGGGGGTTGCTAAGAAATTCCTCACGACAGCGAAGGGGCAGGGCTTAGGCGGATTGGAAACCACAGAACAGATCACGAATTCTCCAGCATGGCCTCAGCATGCTTTCTCGACGTCTCTGTTAACCGCTCCCCGCTCAGCATGCGCGCGATCTCCTCGCGGCGCTGATAGTCATCGAGCCGCCGCACGCTCGTCCGCGAGCGTCCGCCTGCTTCCCGCTTCTCGATCATGTAATGATGGTCGGCGAAGGCCGCGATCTGCGGCAGGTGCGTGATGCACAGCACCTGGTGCACGCGTCCAAGCGCCCTCAGCTTCTTGCCCACCGCTTCCGCCGCGCGCCCGCCGATACCCGTGTCGATCTCATCGAACACCAGCGTGCGTTCGCGACGTTTGGCACGGCCAGCCCCACTTTCCACGCTCACTTTCAGTGCCAGCATCGCCCGCGAAAGTTCGCCGCCGGAGGCGATCTGTTCCGCCGGACGCAACGGCTCGCCGGGATTGGTGGCGATCAAATAAGCCACCCGGTCGAAGCCCACCGGTGACCAATTCTCCGGCTCATCCGAGCCGCCGACTTCCACTTTGAACCGGCCCTTCATCGCCAACTCTTCAAGCTCCGACTCCACCAATTTCTCGAGCTTGCGTGCCGCCTGGTAGCGTTTGCGTGAGAGAGCGCACGCCGCCTCCAGATACTCGCCGCCCGCAGCCGCCACCTCCTGCCGCAATTTCTTCAGGATCTCATCGCGGTTTTCGACTTCATCCAGCTTGCGCGTGACCTCTTCCCCGTATGCGACCACATCCGCAAGCGTCACACCGTACTTGCGCTTGAGGCGGTCAAGCAGCGCCAGCCGGTCTTCGACCCGTCCCAGACGCTCGGGCGATGCCTCAGTGCGCCCGCCATAGTCGCGCACCGTCGTGCTGACGTCCTCTACCGCCAGCCGCGCCGACTCCACCGTCGCCAGCGCCTCCTGGAACTGTGCGTCGTATCGCGCGAGTTCTTCCAGGTGCCGCGCGGCCGCGCGCAGCGAGGTAGCTGCTGCCGCGTTACCCTCGTACAGCGCATCATAGGCGCCCATGGCCGCGGCATAGATTTTCTCTGAGTTGGCCAGTACGCGCTTCTCGGCCTCGAGATGCTCGTCTTCGCCCGGCGTGAGTTTCGCCTGCTCGATCTCTTTCTTCTGGAAGCTCCACAGGTCCACCAGGCGCAGGCGGTCCTGCTCGTCACGCTCGAGCTCGGCGATTCGCTCCCGCAGCACGCGCCAAGTCTGGTACGCCCGCTCGGTTGCATCGACGTCAACGCCTGAGAACGCATCGAGCAACTCCAGTCGCGCCGCCGCGTCGAAGGCGAGCAGCGACTCCATCTGCGCGTGTACCGCCGCCAAGTACGGCGCCAGTTGTTTCAGCACCGCCACCGTCGCCGCCTGGTTGTTGACGAACACACGGTTCTTGCCGCCGGCCGCGATCTCCCGCCGCAGGATGATCTCGTCCTCGGTGGCATCGATGCCGTTGGCGTCGAGCACCTTTACGGCTTCGCCTTCGGCCTCGAAAACCGCCGACACCACTGCTTTTTCCGCCCCATGGCGGACCATTTCGGCCGATGATTTTTCTCCCAGAAGCAGCGCCAGGGCGTCGATGAGGATGGACTTCCCTGCCCCGGTCTCGCCCGTCAGCACGTTCAAACCGGGCGCGAATTCGACAGCCAGATTGTCAATGACGGCGTAGTTCTCGACTCGCAGCTCCCGCAGCACTCTTCCCTCGCCTTTTGGCGCAGCATAGCACGGGAGAGTACCGAGTACCGAGTGCCAAGTACCCAGCAAGAGCGACCGCGCTGCCCGGTACTCCACACTCGGTACTTGGTACTATTGCGCCCGCGGACAGGAGTAGACCATGAAAAAACTGGTTCCCATGTACAAGAAGGTGGGGAAGAAGCGTTACCGCGAGACCTACGGCCTCTACTATGAAGAGCTGGAAGTTGGCGATGTCTTTGAGCATCGCCCCGGACGGACCATCACCGAGACCGACAACATCTGGGGCTGCCTCCTGACCATGAATTCGCAGCAACTCCACTTCGACGCCGCTTATGCCGCCCACACCGAATGGAAGAAGTGTTTGGTCGACAGCACGATCACCTTCTCCATTCTCACGGGAATGAGCGTGCACAGTGTCAGCGCCAAGGTGGTGGCGAATCTCGGGTGGGACAAGGTCCGGTGCACGCATCCCGTCTTTGCCGGGGATACGCTCTACGCCGAATCGAAAGTCGTCGCAAAAAGGGAATCCAGAAGCCGGCCGGGACAAGGCCTTGTCACCGTGCACACGCGCGGCTTCAATCAGGACGGCAAGCCGGTGATGGATTTCGAGCGCACCATGCTCGTTTACAAGCGCGGCCACTCTCCCGAGGCCGCCGCCAACTATTGAGGGTATCCACATACTCCGGCGACGTGGATGATATGCTGCGCGCGTGGCCACACCGCGACTGGCTTTTATCCCGCGCCGGAAGTTAACGCTCCTCCCGCTGGTGGCGGCCACCTACTTCATGGTGTCGGGCGGACCGTATGGTCTGGAAGATCTGATACAGAGCGCGGGCTACGGACGCGCGCTCCTGGTCCTGGCCATCACGCCCCTGCTCTGGGCACTTCCCACCGCGCTGATGGTGGGCGAGCTGGCCAGCGCCATCCCGGAAGAAGGCGGCTACTACGAATGGGTACGCCGAGCCATGGGACCGTTCTGGGGATTCCAGGAGGCGTGGTTGTCGCTGGCCGCGAGCGTCTTCGACATGGCGCTTTATCCCACGCTGTTTGTCTTGTATCTCGGGCGGATCTGGCCGCGCATGGGCGACGGTCATGTGGCGCTCGCCGTGGGCGTGGCGGTGATCGCCGCGTGCGTGTTGTGGAACCTGGGCGGAGCGCGCTCGGTGGGCAAGGGCTCGGTGGTGGTGGGCGCACTGCTGCTGGCGCCCTTCGTGGTGATGGCGGTTGGGGCCATGCTGAAGCAGCGCGTGATGGCGCCGCCGGTCACTGGCCCGCATCTGCCGCTGGTGATGGGCGTGCTGGTGGTGATGTGGAACTACATGGGATGGGACAACGCCTCCACTATCGCGGGCGAGGTGGAGAACCCGCAGCGCAATTATCCCGTGGGCGTGATGCTGGGGGTCGGGGCAGTAGCGGCAACTTACCTTTTCGTGGTCAGCGCGGCGTGGCGCACCGGCATCGCTCCCGCCGCTTGGGAAACGGGGGCCTGGGTCGAGGTAGCGACCGCGGTCGGCGGACGCGGGCTCGGACTGGCCGTGGTCGCCGGCGGCATGCTGTGCGGCCTGGGAATGATGAACGCCCTGGTGCTTTCCTATTCGCGCGTCCCGATGGCAATGGCGCAGGACGGGTTGCTGCCGCGCGCGCTCTCCCGCACCAGCACGCGCACGGGAGCGCCGTGGGTCTCGATCCTGGTCTGCGCCGTGGCCTGGTCACTCTCGCTCGGACTGGGATTTGAGCGCCTCATCGAACTCGACGTCATGCTGGCGGGACTGAGCATCGTGCTCGAGTTTGCCGCGCTCATCGTGCTGCGGGTGCGCGAGCCCGGACTGCCGCGGCCATTCCGCGTGCCCGGTGGGCTGGCGGGCGCGGTGCTGATTGCAGTTCCCCCTGCACTGCTGCTCGGCGCCGCCATGGCGCGCAGCGTGAGTGAGCAGGGCCTGACGCGCGGATTGCTGCTGGGGCTGTCGCTGGTCGCGGCAGGGCCCGCCTCATATTTCATCGTGCGAACGACCACGCCGTAGAACGCCTCTCCGCCTGTATACTTTCCGCTCTGTCAATCCAATTCCGAGGGGCTCATGCGTCACATCGTGTCGGTTGTGTGTCTGTTGGTTGCGCTTTCCACCATGGGGCTCGCCGAGGACAAGCCAGTCCCGCCGAAGGTCACGCTGATCAAGGCTGGACGCCTGCTGGACGTGCGTGAGGGCACGTATCGCGCCGACCAGGGCGTGCTCATCGAGGGCGAGCGCATCAAGGAGGTGGGACCACTTGCGGCGGTCCAGGCCCACGCTCCCAGGGACACCGCCATCATCGACCTGAGCCGCTCCACCGTGCTGCCCGGGCTGATCGACTGCCACGACCACGTCCTGGGCAATCCCAAGGACTACTCA
>Ga0335069_10014051_pt1 | contig 11231 bp, 5 predicted proteins | sample Lox_Sample_11_FD_206714 | JGI IMG/M metagenome (GOLD analysis project Ga0335069, IMG submission 206714) | Soil microbial communities from Loxahatchee National Wildlife Refuge, Florida, United States - Lox_Sample_1.1 | ecosystem: Environmental > Terrestrial > Soil > Wetlands | place: USA: Florida... | reverse complement strand
AGCGCCTGTCCCTCGGGCCACGCCGGGAAGTTATCCGTCGCGGCGTGTATCCCGATGATGCCTTTTCCCCCCGCAACGAATTCGAGCAGGCTCTTCCTGATCACGGGATCCCCGAACGCGAGCTGCGTCGTATTATTGAAGCAGACTGCGTCGAAGCGCTTCAGATTGTCCGGGAGGAAGACCGCATAGTCATCCGACTGTACGGCCTCGAACGCGCCGGTCTGCGTCCCGAGCATTGTGAGCGCCGCCGCGCAGTACGGGATCGAAGCGTGCCTGAAGCCCTCGGCGCGGCTGAAGATGAGCAGGAGCCGGAGACGCTGCGGCCTGGCCGTGGCGGAGGCGGGAAGCGCGCGCTGGATCCTCTGCGCGTCCTCCGTGGTGACCTGTCCCTGCAGGGCGACGGACCCGGCGAGGACCGCAAGCAGGATCATTGATGTGAGTCGAATGCGGCTGGACATGGGGGAGTCCTATGGGAATGTTCTCTAGAGATGCCAGGGACTGCGCATGGGCCGTGCAAGGAGCCGGTCCGCATCCGGGTCGTTCACAAACCGCTCGGCGGCGGGATCCCACTGGATCTTCCGCCCCAGCTTCATTGCGATCAGTCCGAGGTGGCCGACCATGATGGAGCGGTGCGCCACGCGTGCCGGCGCGATCGTTTCCTTCCGGCTCCTCACGCAGTCGAGGAAATTCTGGTGGTGATCGTCGCTCCTGTAGAGGTGGATCTCGTTCGGCCCGATGGCGGATGTGAGGAGGCTTTTCGGCGAGGCATCGAATCCTTCGCGGTCGACCCAGATCCAGCCGTCGCTCCCCTCGAACAGGACGCCCATCCCCTTCGGCTGCTGGTGGGCGTCGGCGACGATCATCGTGAATCCCTCCCGGTATGTGCAGACAAACCTGTAGCTGATTGCCGTGTCGAACAGGCCGTCTTTCGCCTTCGGGAAGTGCGCCGCCCCCTCGATCTCCACGGGGCTCGTGAGCTCCGTCCCCATGCCCCACTGGGCGATGTCGCAGTGGTGGCCCGCCCAGTCGGTGAGCTGGCCGCCGGAGTAGTCGCTCACCCAGCGGAAGTTCCAGTGGCAGCGGTTCGGCACGTACGGAACGCGCGGTGCCGGCCCGAGCCACATGTCGTAGTCGAAGCCTTCGGGCACCGGCGCGAGGCCGAATCCCCCCATGTCGGCGATGCTGTAGCCGTACGGGAGACCCACGCGGACGGTGTGGACCTTCCCGATGCGGCCGTTCCTGACCAGCTCACAGGCGTAGCGGAAATTCCGCACGGAGCGTTGCCAGCTCCCCGTCTGCCACACCACGCCGTAACGGTCCACCGCGTCGACGATTGCCCGCCCCTCACTGATCGTGTAGGCGAGCGGCTTCTCCCCGTAGATGTCCAGACCGGCCCGCGCCGCCGCGGTGGCCACCAGCGCGTGCCAGTGGTCGGGCACGGCGATGCTGACCGCATCGAGATCGGTCCGTCCCAGGAGATCGCGGAAATCGTTGTACTCCGCGATCCCGCGGACGGCGTATTTTGTTTCGACGGTCCTGCGCGCATCGCTTCGCCGGGAGGCGTCGACGTCGCACACCGCAACGATCTGCGCCTCCGGTTTCCCGAGGAACATCATCATGTTCCCCGTCCCCTGGCTCCCGACGCCGATGCACCCCATCACGATCCGGTCGCTCGGGGCGACGTTGCCCGCGCGGCCGAGCGCGCGCGCCGGGATGAACAGCGGGATGCCGATCGTTCCGGCGGCAGCCAGCGAGGCTTTCTTGAGGAAATCGCGCCGGCTCGTGCTGACTCGTTTGTTCACGTGACCTCCGGTAGTGTCCTGGTGTGAAGTGATCGGCCGCGGACTGCGCTATTTCGACTCGAACGCGGCGTCGAACGCCACGCCCGAGGGGGCGAAGTCCACCCTGCGGACAAACGCGCACGCCTCGCGGGCGCCCTGCTCCCGTTCCATCCCGCTGTCTTCCCACTCGACGGAGAGGGGACCGGCGTAGCCGGCGGCGTTCAGCGCCCGTATGATCTCCTCGAACTTCACGGAGCCGCGGCCGAGCGAACGGAAGTCCCATCCCCGTCCGCGGGCTCCGAAGTTGAGATGCGAGCCGAGTATGCCGGCCTTCCCGTCGAGCTGCAGCGCCGCGTCCTTCATGTGCACGTGGTAGATCCTGTCACGGAACTGGTCGATGAACCGGACCGGGTCGACCATCTGCCACAGGAGGTGGCTCGGATCAAAGTTGAACCCGAACGTCTTCCGCCGGCCGATGGCCTCCAGCGCCCGCTCGGCGGTCACGATGTCGAATGCGATTTCCGTCGGGTGGACCTCCAGCGCGAATTTCACCCCGCACTGGTCGTAGACATCGAGTATCGGGTTCCACATCTTCGCGAAATACGTGAACCCGTCGTCGATCATCCGGTCGGTTACCGGGGGGAAACTGTACAGGAGATGCCAGATCGACGAGCCGGTGAAGCCGTTGACGACCCGGACGCCGAGATTCTTTGCCGCGCGCGCGGCGTTCTTCATCGTTTCAACCGCCCAGGCGCGCTTCTTGTCCGCGCTCCCCGCGCAGGACGGAGGAGCGAACCCGTCCGAGCGGCTGTCCGTGTTCGGGTCGCACACGAGCTGTCCCGCGAGGTGGTGGCTGATGGCATGGAGATGCAGCCGGTGTTTCCTGAGTATCCCGAGCTGCTTTGCGCAGTAGCGTTTGTCGGCGGCCGCCTTGTTGACGTCGAGGTGGTCGCCCCAGCAGGCAAGCTCCAGTCCGTCGTATCCCCATGAGCGGGCTTTTCGCGCCAGGACGTCGAGCGGGAGGTCAGCCCATTGTCCCGTGAAGAGCGTGACAGGTCGTGACATCGTCGTTCTCCCTTAGCTGAGCATGGAAGTCCATTTTTCGGTGCTCTTCGCGCTTGCGAGCACGGTTTCTATAAAGAGCATCCCCCGGAGCCCGTCGTTGACGCTCGGGAAATCGAGCGCCGCCTTTTCGGGCTTCTTCCCCGCCATCTGCGCATAGATCGTCGCGGCGAAATTGCTGTACACGTTGGCAAAGGCCTCGATGAAGCCCTCGGGGTGGCCGAACGGGAGCCTGGTGGCGCGGGCGGCCGCCGGGCTCAGCTTGCCGATGTAGGGATTTCCGCGCCTGTAAATGCGCACCGGGCCGTCCGGCTCCATCACGGCGAGCGTGTTCGGATGCTCCTGGTGCCACTCCAGCCCCTTCTTCGTCCCGTAGATCCAGATCGCGAGGTTGTTCTCCTCGCCGATGGCAACCTGGCTCACGTGGAGGAGCCCCTTCGCGCCGTTGTCGAACCGGAGGAGGACGTTCCCGTCGTCGTCGAGCCTTCGTCCCCTGACAAACGTCGAGATGTCGGCGCACACGTGCGTGATCCTGAGACCGGTGATGTATTCCGAGAGGTTCTCGCCGTGCGTGCCGATGTCCCCGATCGCCCCGGCGGCGCCGCTGCGCGCCGGATCGGTCCTCCACGCGGCCTGCACGCTGCCGCTCTTTTCGACGGGGGAGGCGAGCCACCCCTGGGGGTACTGGACGACGATCTTCCGTATCTCCCCCAGCTCTCCGCCGCGGACCAGGTCGCGCGCGAGCTTCACCATCGGGTACCCGGTATAATTGTGCATGAGGGCGAACACTTTCCCCGATGCCTCGACGATCTTCTTCAGCTCGCGCGCCTCGCCCGCGGTGAACGTCATCGGCTTCTCGCACATGACATGGAAGCCCGACTCGAGCATTTTCTTTGCGATGGGGAAATGGGAATCGTTGGGCGTGACGACGGCAACGAGGTCGATGCGCGTTCCCTCGGGAAGCTTCCGCTCCTTCTCCGCGAGCTCCTCGTAGCTCTCGTAGACGCGGTCGGGGGGAAGGAACAGCGTGCGGCCGGTGTCCTGCGATTTCTTCCTGTTGCGGCTGAAGACTCCCGCGGCTATCGCAATCGCCCCGTCCATCCGAGCGGCTTTCCGGTGCACCGCTCCGATGAATGCGTCGGGGCCTCCCCCCACCATTCCCATTTTGAGCATTCGTTCGGTCTGCATGGTCACTCCGGACAATCAAGGGTTTGACAAAGTAGCGGCGACGAAACTACAGGCGGTCCCTCAGTGGTGCGTACCGTCCATGAACGGCGGGCCGGGACCGGCGATGACTGCCGGGTGATCCGGCTTGGAGAACGGAAATGTGTGAAGGCGACGGCAAGATGCGACCTGAGGAAAGTACTACAACATGTGTGAATAATCAACCTTCTGCGAACGCTCCTGTCATTGCGAGGCCGCCGAAGGCGGCCGAAGCAATCTCCCCCGAGCAGCGCCTCAGCCCTGTCATTGACAGGACACCGTCATTGCCTTTTCCTCCGGTTAGAGGTATTTTGCAGGCTCACAAGTGATCTTTCCCGGCATCCCCCATGCGAAACAAGAAGCTCCTGATTGTCTGTGCAGTACTGATCGCTCTCTATGCTCTGGCGGGATTCCTTGCCCTCCCCCCGATACTGAAGCCCAGGCTGATCACTGCTCTCGGGCAGTCCACGGGCCGGAGCGTCTCTCTCGGGGCGGTGCGAACCAACCCGTTCACGTTTTCACTGACGCTTGACGACTTCAACCTCCGTGACCGGGACAGCTCTGTGCTTGTGTCGTTCAAAGAGCTGTACGTCCGCTACCGGATCACGTCCGTCTTCCGTCACGCGTGGGCGTTTGCCGCGCTCCACCTCGATACTCCGTACGTCGCCGTCAGGGTGATGCGTGACGGGAAGCTGAGCGTCAGCGACCTGATGGAGTCCAAGGGGCCGGAGAGCGCGCCGCCGGCTGAGACTCCCCGCACGCTGGAAATCGGCGACCTCTATATCGCAGGGGGGACCATTTTCTACCAGGATCTCTCCGGTCCCCGGCCGCTCACCAAGACGATCGATTCGCTCGATCTTGCGCTGAAGGACTTCACGACGGCCCCGCAGCAGGAGGGAGCGTACGAATTCGAAGCCGTGACGAAGCAGAACGAGCGCCTCCACTGGCGGGGGAACATTGCGTTTGCGCCGCTGCGCTCCGAGGGCCTGATTGAGCTGGCCAATATTCGAGCGCGCACGCTGACCGATTTCATGAGCAGCCGGCTTCGCTTCACCGCCGCCTCCGGGACTTTCTCCGCGCGCGCCGGGTACTCGTACCGGGACAGCCTTGGGGGATCGACGTTCGCGCTTCGCAACGGCGTCCTGGACGTCAGCGGGCTTGTCCTGGCGACTCCCGCGGACAGTCTTCCGCCTGTCAGCCTGCCGAGCATCCATGTTGGCGGAGTATCTCTGGAGGAGCCCGCCGGGACTGTCACGATCGACACAATCAGCGGCCAGGACGGGATGCTCCGCACGGGGTACCTGGCAGACGGGAGTGTGACGCTGCAGGACGTCCTCACGCCCGTTCCGCGCCCCGGGGACACGTCCTCCAGCCGCATGACTGTCCTGATTCGGAGACTTTCCACGAGGAACTTCTCATTTCTTCTCACCGACAAAACGCTCGCCCCCGAGGCGCCTGTGCTGCTGAGCGGAATCAATCTCCAGATGAGCGATCTCATGTACGGCGCTCCCGGCACCGGGCGATTCTCCGCGAGCGCGGTGCTCAACGGGAGGGGAAGCCTGGGTGCGAACGGGACAATCACCCTGATGCCCCGGCGTTTTGACGTGGACCTTTCGATCGCCGGATCGCCGCTCGTTGCGCTCGAACCGTACGTCGCGCGTCACAGCCGGGCCCTGATACTGGCGGGCACGTACGGCCTGCGCGGCAGGTTCCACTACGCCGCGGCCGGGCCGGTGTCGGACATGCGGTACCGCGGCGGGCTCTGGTGCGAAGGCGCGCGGATTTCAGACCCGGTCATCCAGGAGGACCTCCTCCGGTGGGATCGACTCGACATCCGTGATGTGGACTACCGGACGGTCCCCCCGTCGCTTCGCATCGCGGAGATCGTTGCAACACATCCTTACGCGCGTGTCATCGTCGGGAAGGACAGGACGCTGAACCTCCAGCATCTCAGGATCGCCGATTCGACCGCGGCAATCGCGGTCAGGGACACAACGCAGCGCGACACGGCGGCCCGTGGTACGGCAGGCGGGGGCGTGACGACAATCGGCGGGATCCGCATCGTCGATGGTTCGATGCACTTCGCCGACATGACGCTGAGCCCCAACTTTACCATCGGCATACAGCAGCTCAAGGGGTCGGTGAGCGAACTCTCGTCAAAGCAGCTTGCCCGCGCGGACATCGATCTCGCCGGCCGTGTGGACGGGTATGCGCCGGTGTCAATCAAGGGGCAGATCAACCCCCTGAGCGAAGTGGCATACACCGATATCGTCATGGCCTTCGACGGGATCGAATTGACGACATTTACACCGTATTTCAGCAAGTTCGCAGGGTACAAGATCGACCGGGGGAAGTTGACGATGAACCTGCGCTACAAGCTGAACGCGAGCCACCTGGATGCGGAGAACAAGATCGTCCTCAGCCAGCTCACGCTCGGCGACAAGGTGGAGAGCCCCGACGCCACGTCGCTCCCGGTCAAACTGGCGGTGGCGCTGCTGAAAGATTCGAAGGGAGTCATCGACCTCGACATCCCGATCAGCGGGAGTCTCGATGATCCTGAGTTCAGCGTCTTTCCGATCGTGCTCAAGGCGCTGATGAACCTTCTCTGGAAGATCGTCACCGCGCCGTTTGCGCTTCTGGGGTCCCTGTTCGGCGGCGGGGGAGGGGAGGATCTGCAATATGTCCGGTTCGCTCCCGGCATCGATTCACTCGGGCATGACCAGGACTCCAGGCTCCAGGCGGTGGCAAAGGGGTTGGCCGAGCGACCTGCCCTTCAACTGGAAATAAAGGGGGCGTCAACCCCTGTGGAAGACAGGAGGGTGCTGGCGGAGGCCGCGCTGTGTGCAAAGATCCGGCCCGGAGCCCCCGGTCCTCTTACCCGGCAGGATGAGAAGCGGCTGCTGGAGCTGTACAGGCAGACATTCAAGGATGATCCGGAGAAGCTCGCGGGGGCGGAGGTACGCGATGAGAGAGCGCGGGATTCCGTTGTCGTTGCCGGTGCGCACAACCGGCTTCTCGATTCCATGCAGGTGCCGGACGCCGATCTCCGGGCCCTGGCGCAGCGCCGGGCCGCGGCGATCCGAGCGTACCTGGCCGGTCCCGGAAACGTGGATCCTGCCCGCATCTTCCTCCTGGAGGTTGACACTGCCGCGAAGGCCGAAGAGAACATGGTCCGTGTGACGATGACGCTTACGGCCCGCTGATCGCACACCACGACACCCGTCCCATGAAACTCCTTGGAGCATCGCTCGTTCTGCTTGTGTGCACCAGGCTTCTGGCGCAACAGGCCGATTCGCTCCCGGCCGGACAATGGACTGTATTCCACAACGAGCGGTATGGACCGGCGGAGAAGAACACGCTCGACATCCTCCTCCCGGCAAGCCCCGCTCCGTCGCCGCTGGCGATCTTCATCCATGGCGGCGGATTCGTCGGCGGCGACAAGTCCGAGGCCTTCACGGGGAGGGTGGACGACGTCCTGTTCTTTCTGAACCGGCGGATCGCTTTCGCCTCGCTCAACTACCGGTTCCTCTCCTCGGGCGACTCCGTCGGTGTGGGAAAGTGTCTCGACGATATCACGACGGCTCTGCAGTTCATCCGGCACAACGCGGCGCGGTATCACATCGACAAACGCAGGGTCGCCTGCTACGGCTCCTCGGCGGGGGCGGGATCGAGTCTCTACCTTGCGTTCCACGACGATATGGCCGTGCCGGGCGACACCTCGCTCAGAGGCGAATCCACGCGGCTTCGCTGCGCGGGCGCACTCTCCACGCAGGCGACGTTCGACATTCTCCGATGGCAGGAGTTCATCCCGGGATTGAGGGAGAGCGTGAATGCGGCGAAAGACAATATGCTGAACGCCATCGCCAATTTCTATGGGTACCCGGACTACCCGCATTTCCAGGCTGCGGGCGACACGATCCCGCAGCGCTACGACATGCTGAAGATGATCTCTCCCGATGACCCGCCCGTCTATATCATGAACCTCCAGCGGGACAGGGATGTAAAGACACTGGGGCTCATCGAGCATCATCCGGCACATGCCGAGGTGCTGGATGAGTACCTGAAGCGGGAGCACATCCCTCACACTGTGTACGTCCGCAGCGATTCCATCCAGTCCGAGTCGGCGATTTCCTACCCGGTCAGGGTGTTCCTGGCTGAGCATCTCGAGGAACAGGCATCATCACGCAGGTAACACTATGAAAGCAGTTCTTGTCGCCGTTCTGATTGCAGCCGGTGCAGTGTACGCACAGACAGGCAACCCGAACCTTGCCGACCCCGGAAGCGGCTGCAGCATCGACTCTGCCTCGTCCAACCCCGAACTGGCCTACAAGGTCATCACCGGAAATACGGAGGAAGGCTGGAACACGTCCGGGGAGACCCGGGGGGCCTGGGTGAAATTGAGATTCACCGGGACGACTGCCGTCAGCGAGATCTGGATCCTGGCAAAGCCGATCTTCAGTCACGAGATCACTCCGTACAACCTGCAGTACAGGTACACGTATGCGCCCGCGCACGATATTGCGCTCGTCTTTTCCGACGGGGCGACACTGAACGCGTCGCTCAGGCAGTTCGACAATTTCCAGATCATCCGGCTGCCGGAACAGAAACGAACGGGATTCCTGAAGGTACTGATCAGGAGCGCCTGGGAGGAGGCCGGTACGGGTGGAACCGGGATCGGCAAGATCCGGGTCTTTGCGCAGCCCACGCCGCTGACCTTTTCCATCCGTTCAATGGAGAACTACGATGGGATCAACAATCGGCCGGTCAAGCTGGCGTATCTGGATGTCACCAATGCCGGGGAAGAGCTGCACAATGTGCATGTTGCAATCTCAGAGCATGGCGTTCCGCTTGATGATATAGCCGTGGGACCCGTAGAGGCTCATGCCGTCTCACACCGTCCGATCTGGACATTCATCCCCGTACGCGACGGGGAGTTCGACGTTGCGCTGCTGTCAAACGGAAAGCCCGTTGCCGCGCCGGTGAAGATCTCCATGACGGCCTTCCGGAAGACGTATTTTGACGGCGGGACGTTCCTGATTCATTCCACGAACCACAACGACCTGGGGTGGCTCGGCACACAGTTCGAAACTGCAGACTACCGTTCGCGGGAGATCATCCTTCCGGCATTGAAGATTATGCAGGCGAATCCGGAATATCGATACACCATGGAAGCGGTGGCATATCTCAGGGAGTTCATTGCACGTCATCCCGAAAAACGGGAAGAGATCTTCAGTGACCTGCGGGAAGGCAGACTCTCCTGGGGAGCGTCGTACACGCTTCTGCTGCAGGAACAGGTCGGACCGGAGAAACTCGTCAGGCAGTTCTACCTTGGCCGCCGGTGGCTGAAGGAAAACGTTCCCGGAGCGGACTCGCGGATCTACATCAATGCCGACGTTCCCATGCTCACCTGGCAGCTGCCGCAGATCCTGAAAAGCGCGGGAATAAAATATCTCGCCCAGTCGAGAATTCCCCTGGGCTTCTACTACTGGCAGGGACTTGACGGCACAACGATCCCGACGTACGGCCTCCGCTATGGCGCCACGAAAAAGCTCTCACCCGGAGCCAATGATGAATGGCTGAGCTTCATCTATCCCAGGGAAGAGTACTACCGGGCGCACGGTCTTCCCAATGTCATGATCTATGACTACAACGAGGACTACCTGCCGCCCAATCCGGAGCACATCCCGTTTGTCAAAGAGCAGAATGCGATAATGAGCAGGTTTGCCGCCGCCTGGAACCTGCAGCACGCCGGAGACAACCGCCGGCAGGTCCATCCTCCTGTGCTGAAGTTTACGGGACCCGAGGAGATGCTCGATGCGGTCTTCGGCGCCCCCGGCATTCATCTCGAAACACTCCGGGGGGAATGGGCAAACAACTGGGCGTACTACGATGACCCCGGCAACCATGAAGCGCTCCTGGACGGACGCAGGGGACACAATACGCTCCTGGCGGCAGAAAAGCTGTTCTCGATGGTGAGGATGATCGACCCGGCGGTCGCCTATCCTGCGGCGAGATTCGATACCGCCTGGGAGGCGAACTGCTGGCCCGACCACGGCTGGGGCGGCGGCAAGGGATTGATCACGGACAGCATCTACCATGCATCGTACAGGAAATCCTACGATCGTGCCCGTGCGCTCCTGCAGGATGCGTCCCGCATGCTGGAAGATCGCCTGCCGCAGCAGAGCGGGAAGGGCGTCACGATTGCGGTCTACAACTCGTTGAACTGGGACCGGCATGAGGCGGTTCAGGCGGAAGTCAGCGTGCCGCGGGAATGGAAGGGATTTGACCTGAAAGACGAAAACGGGATCGTCGTCCCGTTCGAGATTGTGGATCGGGCTCCGGCCGGGACGGTCATCCTGTTTAATGCGAAAGTCCCGGCGCTTGCAGTCGCTCTGTACCGCGCCGAACCGTCGAACGCGGAGGCACAGGCGCCAGCGCCGCTCGCCGGTGATTCCGTCGAGACGCCGGAGTTCAAGATCGTCTTTGGCAATGCAGGCATCGCGTCATACGTCGACAAAGTCAACAACCGCAACTATTTCAACACGGAGAAGTTTCAGGCTGGTGAGGTTCTCGAGTTCTCGGCGCCCGGAAACGCCTGGGACGATGAGGCCGTGCTGCAGCCGTCGCCGGCGGATTTTGACAGGTCGGGTCTGCACGCCGGCAAAACCGTCCGCTTTGTCGAGACCCCCGTTCGCTACCTGCGCGAAACCGAAACGCCTCTCAGGAACTGTCTGATGCGCCAGCGGTACAGCGTGCTGAAAAGCACCGGGGATGTGCACCTGGATCTGGATATCGTCGGGTGGAATGGCGCCAGGAACAGGGAGGTGCGCGTCGCTTTTCCGATGAACATCGAACAGAAGATCGTCGGCGGTCTGTCAACCGTCCCCGCATCCTGCCTGAAGACTCCTGACGGCACGAGGAACGGCCTCCTCGGCGAGTACTTCGGCAACGCCGATCTGAACGGCGCGCCGGTCCTGACCAGGGTCGATGAAAACATGGCCCCGTACTGGGACAAGGGCTCTCCCGGCCCGGGGATTCCGCCGGATTTCTTCTCGGTCCGTTGGACAGGCACCATCAGCGTTCCTGAGACCGGCGAGTATGTCCTGGGCATCATCACCGACGACAAGGGGAGGTTGTACTTCGAAGACAGGCTCGCAATCGACAACTGGAATCCATACGAGGTGA
>Ga0335069_10014050_pt1 | contig 11231 bp, 10 predicted proteins | sample Lox_Sample_11_FD_206714 | JGI IMG/M metagenome (GOLD analysis project Ga0335069, IMG submission 206714) | Soil microbial communities from Loxahatchee National Wildlife Refuge, Florida, United States - Lox_Sample_1.1 | ecosystem: Environmental > Terrestrial > Soil > Wetlands | place: USA... | reverse complement strand
CCGGCTGCCTCGGCGCGCAGCCGGAGCGAATCCGCGCGCGCCACCCGCAGGTGCTCGGCATCACCGGCCCGCAGGCCTACGAGGACGTGGTCGCCAACGTCCACGCGCACCTGCCGCGGCCGCACGACCCGTTCACCGACCTCGTGCCGGCGCAGGGCATCAAGCTGACGCCCAGACACTACGCATACCTCAAGATCTCCGAGGGCTGCAACCACCGCTGCAGCTTCTGCATCATCCCGTCGATGCGCGGCGACCTCGTCAGCCGGCCGCTGCCGCTGGTGCTGAACGAGGGCATCCGGCTGCTGAACGCGGGCGTGCGCGAGCTCCTGGTGATCTCGCAGGACACGAGCGCCTACGGCGCCGACCTCAGGTACCGCGCCGAGCCCTGGGGCGCGCGCGAGATCCGCACCAAGTTCATCGACCTGGCGCGTGAGCTCGGTGCGCTCACCGCCGAGCGCGGCGCCTGGCTGCGGCTGCACTACGTCTACCCGTACCCGCACGTCGACGAGGTGCTGGCGCTGATGGCGGACGGGCTCGTGCTGCCCTACCTCGACATCCCGTTCCAGCACGGCAGTCCGCGCATCCTCAAGCTGATGAAGCGGCCGGCGCACGCCGAGAACACGCTCGAGCGCATCAGGGCCTGGCGGCGCCTGCTGCCGTCGCTCGCGATCCGCAGCACCTTCATCGTCGGCTTCCCGGGCGAGACCGAGGCGGACTTCCGGCTGCTGCTCGACTGGCTCGCCGAGGCCGGGCTCGACCGCGTCGGCTGCTTCAAGTACTCGCCGGTGGACGGGGCGAGCGCCAACGCGCTGCCGGACCCGGTCCCGGCGCAGGTCCAGGAGGAGCGCTACGCGCGCTTCATGGAGGCCGCCGCCGCGATCAGCGCCGCGCGCCTCGCGCGGCGCGTCGGCGGCCGCGAGCGCGTGCTGGTCGACGCGCTCGAGGGCAGCGGCCGCGGCGCGGTGGCGGTCGCCCGCAGCTTCGCCGACGCCCCGCAGATCGACGGCACGGTGCGCATCCGCGGCGCCGGCGTCGCGCGGCTCGCGGTCGGCGAGTTCGCCGAGGTCGAGATCACGGCCGCCGACACCTACGACCTCGGCGCGCGCCTCGCCTGAGCGCGGCGCGCCTCAGCGCGCGCCGTTCAGCATCTCGACCGCCAGCCGGCAGCCCTTGCCGACGTCCCAGGCGTGCACGAACACGTAGCGGCGCGCCGGCGCGTCGAGGCTCGCGGCGACGTCGTACTCGCCGTAGCTGACGGCGAGGTCGCCGCCGTCGGAGGCCAGCGTCTTGGCGGTGCGCAGCTTGTCGAGCGCGGCGCCGCGCAGCGGGTCGGCCCTGAGCCAGAGCGCGCGGCCGTCCTCGACCGCGCTGCCGGCCAAGAGCAGGCGCGCGTCGTCGGCGAGGTACTCCTTGAGCGCCGCGGCCCGGCCGCGCTGCTGCCACAGCGCGCCGAAGGCGGCGCTGCAGTCGGCCGCGCCGCCGTGGCCGCTGCCGGGGCGGCGCAGCCGCGGCGTGACCTCGAGGTGGCGCGGCAGCTGCGCCTCCGCGACCGGGTACGCGACGCCGCCGTCGAGCAGCACGCGCCAGGCGCCGTCCGCGCCGCGCTGCCAGACCGTCAGGTAGTGCCCGGCGGCGGCCGGCGTCTCCTCGGTCGAGCTCTGGTAGGAGAGGAACGGGCCGCTCGCCCAGCCGAAGTCGCCGTGGCCGGAGATGCTGGCGAGGTCCGGCCGCCAGCGCAGCGGCCGGCCCGGCGCCGGCCGGGCCTCGGTGGCCGCGCGGCCCGGCGCCGGCTGCGGCCCGAGCACCACCGAGGTCTCGGCCAGGAACTCCAGGAAGCCGGCGCGGGTGCCGTGCTCGATGGCGGCGCGCTCGAAGGCGCGCTCGTTGTCGACGATCACCTGGGCGTCGGGCGCGGCAGCCGCGGCAGCCGCGGCGGCGCCGGCGGCGAGGCCGAGCGCGAGCAGCGAGGCGAGCGTGCGGGCAGCGGCTGCGGGCATCGGGTGTCCTTTGGGGGTGAAGCGCGGCGCGGCGGCGGCGGGCGCGGGCGAGGGCGCGGGCTAGAGCGCGGGCAGGCTCGACAGGATGCCGAGCCTGAGGTCCTTGAAGCGCGGCGCGAAGCCGAGCTCGTCGCGGATCCGGCTGCTGTCGACGCGGCGCGACTCGGCGAGATACGACATCAGCCCCGGCGACAGCACCTGCTCGGCCTCGGCGCGCGACACGAGCGCGGGCGGCGGCAGGCCGGTCAGCGTCGCGACGCGCTCGAAGTACTCGGTCATCGAGGTCGGGTTGCCGTCGGTCACGTTGTAGACGCGCCCGACCGCGCGCGGCGCGCCGCCGGCCAGCAGGCACGCCCCGACCAGGTCGTCGACGTGGATGCGGCTCGAGAACCCCGCCTCGGAGTGCCGGATCATCGGCTCGCGGCGCTTGAGGCGCTCGATCGGCAGCCGCCCGGGGCCATAGATGCCCGGCACGCGCAGGATCGTCCAGCCGACGCCGTGGCGCTCGCACCAGTCGCGCACGCTGTGCTCGGCGTCGACGCGCCGCAGCGCGCGCTCGGTCACCGGGTTGAGCGGCGCGTCCTCCGCGACCAGCGCGCCGCCGGTGTTGCCGTAGACGCCGGTCGTCGACAGGTAGACGAACCGCGCCGGCTGGGTCGGCAGCTTCGCCAGGAAGCGCTTCAGGCGCGGGTCGGCGGCGCCGCTCGGCGGCGGCGCGATCAGGTAGAAGACCACCGACGCCGTGCCGATGCCGCGCGGCACCGGCGCCTCGGCCGAGTCGAGGTCCCAGCTGACGGCGTCGATCCCCTGCGCGTCGAGCTCGGCGGCGCTGGCCTCGCTGCGCGTCAGGCCGACGACCGGGCCGCGCGACAGCAGCGCCCGCGCCAGTCTCCTGCCGACGTAGCCGCAGCCTGCGACCAGGTACCGCGCGGTGGCGCTCATGCCGGCATTCTAGGCGGTTTGCGGGCACACTGGCGCCCCATGGAGCTGACGCTGCGGCCGCAGAACCGGACCGTGCCGCTCGCGCCCGGCCGGCCGGTGCTCGAGTCGGCGCTCGCCGCCCGCCTCAACCTGCCGCACAGCTGCAAAGGCGGCAGCTGCGGCTCGTGCCGCGCGCACCTGATCGCGGGCCGCGTCTCCTATCCGCGCGGCCGGCCGCTCGGCCTCAGCGACGCCGAGGCCGCGGCCGGCGACGTGCTGCTGTGCCAGGCGGTGCCGGCGACCGACCTCGTGGTCGAGGCGCGCGAGGTGCAGCGCGTCACCGACGTCGAGATCAAGGCGCTGCCGTGCCGCGTCGCGCGCCTCGAGCGCCTCGCGCCGGACGTGATGGCGCTCTACCTGCGGCTGCCGGCGGTCGAGGAGTTCCGCTTCCGCGCCGGCCAGTACCTCGACGTGATGCTCGCCGGCGGCCGCCGCCGCAGCTTCTCGATCGCCTCGCCGCCGCACGACGCGGCGCTCATCGAGCTGCACGTGCGGCGGGTCGAGGGCGGCGAGTTCACGGAACGCGTGTTCGGCTCGCTCGCGCCCGGTGCGCTGCTGCGCATCGAGGGGCCGCTCGGCCAGTTCGTGTACCGCGAGCCGGCCGAGCCGGCGACCGCCGGACCGCTGCTGCTGGTCGCGGGCGGCACCGGCTTCGCGCCGCTGAAGGCGATCCTGCGCCAGCTGCTCGAGAGCGGCGTGCGCCGCCGGCTGCACCTGTACTGGGGCGCACGCCACGAGGCGGACCTGTACCAGGACGCGTGGCTGCGCGAGCAGGTCGCGCGCTACCCCGGGCTCAGCTACGTGCCGGTGCTGTCGATGGCATCGGCGGCCGAGTCCGCGCGCTACCGCTGCGGGCTGGTGCACGAGGCACTGCTCGCCGACTTCGCGGCGCTCGCGCCGGCCGAGGTCTACGCCGCCGGCCCGCCGGCGCTGATCGCCGCGCTGCGCGCCGCGCTGCCGGCGCGCGGCCTCGCGCCGGAGCGGCTGTACTTCGACTCGTTCGACTACGCGCCCGACGCCCGCCCGGCACGCTAGCGGCGCGGCGCGCCGAATCGCCGCTGCTTGAGCGGCGGCAGCACCGGCTGCTTGCCGGTCACGAGCGCGATGCCGTCCTTGAGCAGCGCCAGCGCGCGCTCGCCCTCGCCGAGCTGCTCGAGCAGCTGTGCGAGCAGCTGCGCGGTCTCGGCGCGCGGCTTCAGCGCCTGGCTCATCTCGAGGTAGCTGCGCGCCTTGCCGTAGAGCTCGGCGTTGAGGCACAGCCGCGCGCAGCTGACGAGCAGCGCCGGGTCCTCGCGCCGCGCCCGCAGCCAGCCCTCGGCGACCCGCAACCGCTCGAGCGGGTCGCCGCCGCCAAGCTCGCCGTACAGCAGCACCGCCGGCTCGTTCCAGTCCTTGTCCAGCAGCTCGCGCAGCGCCGTCGCCGCGCGCTCCGGCTCGCCGAAGCGCGCGAGGCCGCGGGCGTAGGCGACCACCACGCCCGGCCGGCGCCGTGCGGCCCGGGTCGCCTCGTCCCAGACCGCCGCCAGCGCGCCCGGGCCGCCCTTCTCGGTCGCGACCTTGAGCATGTCCGCGTACAGCGTGTCCATGATCTCGTCGACCGCCGCCGGCGTGACGCCGCGGGTACTGCGCAGTCGCGGCTCGAGCTCGCGCAGCCGGGCGAAGTCGCCGCGCTGCCGGCAGACCCGCGCCAGCAGCAGCAGCGCGCGCGGGTTCAGGTCGCCGAGCCGCTCCAGCGCCGCCAGCGCCTCCAGCGCCGCATCGATGTTGCCGCCCTTGAGGTTCATCTCCGCGACCGTGATCAGCACCGGGCCCGGCTCGTCGGCGGCCGCCTCGCGCGCGAGGTCGAGCCAGGCATCGCGCCGCTCGAAGGCGCCCTGCAGGTCGGCGGCGCGCGCCGCGGCCAGGTAGTGCACCGCCGGCAGGTCGGCATCGCGCGCCGCGCGCGTCAGCGTCAGCTCGGACTCGGCCCAGCGGCCGGCGGACATCTCGAGCAGCCCGCGGTTGAGGTCGTCGCGCGCCCGCGCGCGACGGCGCGCGAGCCGCGCGGCGCGCTGCTCGCGCGGCCAGCGGGCGAGCCGCTGCGCCGCCTCGAGACCGGCCAGCGCCAGCACCATGCACAGCACCAGCATCGGCACCGACATCTCGACCAGGTAGCCGCGGAAGCTGATCGCGACGTAGCCGTTCTCGGCCAGCAGCTTGTTGGCGAGCACCGCGCCGACGGCCAGGGCCGCGACCACCAGCACGAGGCGCTTCACGACGCCTTCCCGCGCAGCAGCCGCAGCGAGCCGGAGACGTCCGGCAGGTCCGGGCTGACGCGGCTCGCGGCCAGCGCGGCCAGCTCCTGGTCGACGCCACGCGTCGCCGGATCCGTGCCGTCGAAGAAGCGCCCCAGCCAGTCGCGCGCCGCGCCGAGGTTGGCGGCGTAGTCGGCCTCGTCGGCGCGCAGCGCCGCGAGCCGCGCCGCGAACAGCAGCGTCTCGAGGTGGTGGCGGCGCACGCCGATCTCCTCCATCGACACCAGCCGCACGGTCGCGTCGCTGATGCGGCGGACGCTGAGCAGGTCCTGGAACACCGTCGTCAGCTGCCACCAGGCGCGCGCCAGGCCGGGCGGCGGCGGCGGCTCGCTGCCGGGCGCCACGAAGCGGTTGTTGATCGCGCCCAGCATCGGCAGCTCGCGCACCGCGGCCTCGGCGGCCGCGAGCCGTGCGCCGAGCGCGGCGACGTCCGGCGCGGTCACGGCGCGCAGCGCCGCCAGGTCGTGCGCCAGCTGCGCGCGGGCGCGCAGCGCCGCCGGGTCGGAACTGTCGGCCAGCCGGGCGTCGGCCGCCTCGAACAGCGCGATCGCGCCGCGCACGTCGTGCTCGAGCGCGAGCCGGTGGCCGGCGAGCTCGACGAGGTGCGCCGCCTCGACGCGCGCCACCGCGCGCTGCGGCGCCTCGATGCGCGCCTCGATGCGCGCCACGCGGCCGTCGAGCGTCTCCAGCCGCGCGGGCAGCGGCTCGAGGCGGCCGAGCGCGTCGGCGCCGGCGGCGGTGCGCGCCTCGAGCTTGGCGAGCGACGCCCGCAGCAGCTCGAGGTCGTGGCTCGCGAGCCGGCCGGCGTCGCGGTCGGCCTCGAGGCTGCGCTCGAGCGTCAGCACCCGCCAGCCGGCGAGCAGCGCGATCACCACCGCGACCAGCCCGAACAAGAGCCCGATCGCGCCCTGCCACAGCGCGCGCGCGACGCGGCGCTGCTCGCCGCGGCGGCGCTCCGCATGGCGGCGTTCGGCGGCCTCGTCGGTCGCGCTCGGCGGCGTGGGCTCGGGTTCGGGCATCGGCGATCGCCGCGGCGGCGTCAGGGGCCGGTAGTATGCCGCCGCGCCTCGAGCAGCGCATCCACGAGGCCGTCGTCGTCCGGCCGCTTGGCGACGATCAGCGGCCCGGTGACGCCGATCTGCCGCGCGACCGCGCCGATGCGCGGCCCGCCGACGAGCAGCGTGCTGCGCGCGAGCAGCGCGCGGCCGGCCGGGCTCAGGATCTCGTACAGGCAGCGCAGCAGCTCGGCGCTGGTCGCGGTCACGACGTCGATGGCGCCGCTGCTCCATTCGGCCTCGACCGCCGCGACCGCGCCCGGCACCGGCCGCGCGCAGTGCCGTTCGTAGACCTCGGCGTAGGAGATCTCGGCGCCGCGCGCGGTCAGCTCGTCCGCGAGCAGCTCGCGGCCGGTGTCGCCGCGCACGATCAGCACCCGCTGTCCCTGCACGTGGCGGAAGTCCGCGCACTCGAGCAGGTGCTCGCTGTCGTAGCCGCCCTGCGGCACCAGCGCGACCCGGTAGCCGGCGTGGTTCAGGGCGGCGGCCGTGGCCGGGCCGACCGCCGCGAGCTTGAGGTCGCGCCGTCCCTCGAGCAGCGAGGCGCCGAAGCGCACCGCATTGGCGCTGACGAACACGATCCAGTGGAAGCGGTCGATCGGCCCGAGCGCCGCGCGCTGGCGGGCGCGGTCGTCGCGCGGGTGCAGCTCGATCGCCGGCAGGCGGTAGACGCGCGCGCCTTCGGCGGCGAGGCGCCGCGCGAGCGGCCCCGCCTGGGGCTCGGGGCGCGTCACCAGCACGCCGAGGCCCTCGAGCGCGGCCATCGCTCAGTCGCCCCGGGCCCGCAGCGTCGCGAGCAGCGCACCGGCGCCGGCGGCGAGCAGCCGGTCGGCGAGCGCCCGGCCGAGCGCCTCGGCCTCGCCGGGCGGGCCGGCGATCCGGTCGCGGTAGACGACGCGGCCGTCCGGCGCGCCGACCAGGCCCTCGAGCTCGAGGCTGCCGCCCGCGTGGTGCGCGAAGCCGGCGATCGGCGAGGTGCAGCTGCCCTCGAGCCGCGCCGCCAGCGCGCGCTCGGCGGCGAGGCACTCGCGGCTCAGACGGTCGTCGAGCGCGCCGAGCAGCCCGAGCACCGCCGGCCGGTCGCGGCACTCGATGCCGACGATGCCCTGGCCGACCGCCGGCAGCGACACCGACGGCGACAGGTACTCGGTGATCCGCTCGCCGAAACCGAGCCGGACGAGGCCTGCGGCGGCGAGGATGATCGCGTCGAACTCGCCGGCGTCGAGCTTGCGCAGCCGCGTGTCGACGTTGCCGCGCAGCGGCACGATCTCGAGGTCCGGCCGCAGCGCGCGCAGGATCGACTGGCGGCGCTGGCTCGAGGTGCCGACCCGCGCTCCCGGCGGCAGCGCCGCGAAGCTCGCGTGCCGGCGCGACAGGAACGCGTCGCGCGGGTCGGCGCGCGGCAGCACGGCGGCGATCACGAAGCCCTCCGGCAGCACCGCCGGCACGTCCTTCATCGAGTGCACCGCGAGCTCGGCGCGCTCCTCGGCCATCGCGACCTCGAGCTCCTTGATGAACAGGCCCTTGCCGCCGACGTCGGCCAGCGGGCGGTCCTGGATCCGGTCGCCGGTCGTGACGATCGGCACCAGCGCGACGGTCAGCCCCGGGTGGCGCGCCCTGAGCAGCGCGGCCACGTGCTCGGCCTGCCACAGGGCGAGCGCGCTGCGACGCGTCGCGATTCTGAGGTGTTGCATGGCGGCATTGTGCCATGCGGCCGGCCCGCTCCGGGCGCGCTATCCGGCCGGCGGCGATCGGACTAGGATCTCGCCGGCGCCGCAACGCCGCGGGCGCCGGGGGGACCTCGATGCTGCGCCAGCTGCTGCTCCTAGCCGTGCTCGCGGCGACGCCGCTCGCCGCCGCCGAGCCGGACCGCGCCGACGACGACAGCGTCGAGCACACGCTCGGCAGCGACCGCTTCGCGGCCGGCCGCACGATCAGCCTCGGCGGCGAGGTCGCGGGCGATGCCTTCGCGGCCGGCGGGCGCGTCACGCTCGACGGCCCGGTGGCGGGCGACGCCTTCCTGGCCGGCGCCCACATCGACGTCCGCGGCCCGATCGACAAGGGGCTGTACGCCGCCGGCGGCTCGGTGGTGGTGAGCGGCAGCGTGCGGCACAACGCGCGGCTGTTCGGCGGCAGCGTCGAGGTGACGCCGGCGGCGCACTTCGGCGGCGCGCTGTCGATGGCCGGCCAGGCGCTGTCCTTCGCCGGCACCGCCGACAGCTACCTGCAGATGGCCGGCCGCAACGTGACCCTGAACGGCAGCGTCGGCGGCGACGCCGAGATCTCGGCGGCGCGCATCGAGATCGGGCCCGGCGCGCGCATCGCCGGCAAGCTGCGCTACCGCAGCGACCGGGAGCCGGTGATCGGCGCCGGGGCCATGATCGGCGGCCTCGAGCGGCTGCCGGGCCCGCGCTACGGCTGGAGCTGGAGCGACGGCGCGCACCACGCGCTGCGCGGCGTCGGCCGCGGCATCTGGTTCGGCGGCAGCGTGGCGCTCGGTGCGCTGCTGCTGCTGCTCGCGCCGGGCTTTCTCGCCGCGACCAGCCGCGTCGCGGCCACGCAGTGGCCGCTGTGCCTCGGCGTCGGCTTCGCCGTGCTGATCGTCGTGCCGGTGATCGCGGCGTTCCTGGTCGTGACGCTGATCGGGATCCCGCTCGCGGTGCTCGCGATCGCGCTGTACGTGGCGGTGCTGCTGCTCGGCCACGTCGTCGCCGCGGTCGCGCTCGGCGACTACGCGCTCGGGCGCTTCGCGCCGCCGCGCGCCGGCGACACCGGCTGGCGGCTGCTCGCCTTCCTCGGCGCGCTCGTCGCGCTCGTCCTGCTGCATCGCGTGCCGCTGGTCGGCGGACTCGCGGCGATGCTGATCTTCCTGGCCGGCGTCGGCGCGCTCACGCTGCGCATGGCGCGACCCGCGGCGCCGCCGTCACCGGCGGCGCCCGCCGCCGCCTAGGGCCGGCGGGCCGGGCGTCCTCAGCCCCCGCCGCCGCGCGCGAACAGCGCGTCCTTGAGCCGGAACAGCGTCGAGATGTCCTCGTCGCCGTGGCCGGACGCCACCAGCTGCCGGTACTGACTGCGAGTCGTCTCGACCACCGGCAGCGCGACGCCGCGCGCCGCCGCCATGTCGTGGCAGATGCCGAGGTCCTTGTCGTGCAGCCGGACGCGAAAGCCCGCCGGGAAGCTGCCGCGCGCCATGAACGGCGCACGGTTGACGAAGTACCAGGACGAGCCGGCTCCCTTGCCGAGCGTCTCGATGACCTTGTCGAGCGGCAGCCCCTCGGCCTTGGCGAAGGCCATCGCCTCGGCGACCGCCTGGATGACGCCGGCGCACAGGATCTGGTTGGTCGCCTTGGTGGCCTGGCCGTAGCCGTTCGGCCCCATCAGCGTCACCGTGCGGCCCATCGCGGCGAGCACCGGCCGGGCGCGCTCGAAGGCCTCGGCGCTGCCGCCGCACATGATCGCGAGCGTGCCGTCGCGCGCGCCCTCGACGCCGCCGCTGACCGGGCAGTCGAGGAAGGCGGCGCCCCGCTCGGCGAGCCGGGACGCGGCCTCGCGGGCGGTGACCGCGGAGACGGTCGAGCAGTCGATCACGATGAGCCCGCGGCGCGCCTGCGGCAGCAGCGCGTCGACGACGCCGAGCACGTCCGCGTCGGCGGACACGCAGACGACGATCGCATCGCAGCTCGCCGCGAGCGCCGCCAGGTCCGCCGCGACCGTGCAGCCGGTCTCGGCCGCGAGGGCGACTGCCTTGTCGGCGCTGCGGTTCCAGACGGCGGCCAGCAGTCCGGCCTTGTGGAGGTTGCGCGCCATCGAGAGGCCCATGGCGCCGAGTCCGACGAAACCTGTCTTCACGCGATCTCCGGCCGACGGCGCCCGGCGGGCGCGGTGTGCCTAGTGAATCGCGAAACGGCCGCGAGGGGAAGCGGCCGCGGGATCGGGGCGGCGGGCGCTCAGCGGCCGGGGCCGCAGAGCTCGTCGACTTCGTGCTTGGCCTGCAGGCGCTCGGTCTCGAGCTCCTGGTCGGTCAGGTAGATCCGCTCCTTGTCCGGCCCCTCCTTGTAGAGGCGCCGCGAGTGCACGTAGTTCTGGTAGCGGTCCTGGGCCTGCTTGCACTGGTCGGCCTGGGCGTTGGAGACGTCGCTGGCGACCTCCTGCCTCAGGCGGGCGACGGCCTCCGGGTTCGCGGCCGGTCCCGTGACCGGGCCGGACGGCACCGAGGCGGACGCGAGCGACGACCCCGCGGGCCGGCTCGGCTCCGGGCCCCGTTCGCCGTGGCCGTGCGGGGCGCTGGCGTCGACCGACAGCAGCTTGCCCTCGGGCGGCGGCGGGCGGTCGCTGTAGTGGATGCGGCCCTGCGGGTCCACCCACTTATAGACCGCGGCGGCGGCGGGCAACGCGAGCGCGCCCAGCGCGACGACGGCGGCCACGGCCAGCGCGGCGCGCGTGCGGCGGCGCAGGCCCTGCGTGTCGGTCCGGGTGCTGATCGTTTTCATCGCGCGGAACCCTCGCTGCCGGCCGCCATCGGCCCGGTCTGCGGGCAGTGTCGCCTGTCGGCGCCCCAAAACCCTTGAACTATGTCACAGAGGCCGCTCCGGGCGGCATCCTCGCACGGCAGGTGTGCGCTGGGAACGGTCCCCGGGCGGGCCCGGCGGGGGTGTCGGGCCGGCGGACGGCAGGCGGGCCGCCGGCCGCGCGGCGGCCGGTGCGGCGGGGCGGCCTAGTGGGGCGCCCCCGCCCGGCTGCGCAGCGGCAGGATCTCGCGGCTCAGCGCCGGCTCGGTCAGGTGCGACAGGTCGCGCGGCACGGCGGCGACCAGCCGGTGCTGCGCCGCGCGCGGCAGCTTGCGATCGACGAGGCCGAGCAGCCGGCCGCCGGCGACCACCACGACGTCCTCGTGGCTGAGCGCG
>Ga0335069_10014049_pt1 | contig 11231 bp, 7 predicted proteins | sample Lox_Sample_11_FD_206714 | JGI IMG/M metagenome (GOLD analysis project Ga0335069, IMG submission 206714) | Soil microbial communities from Loxahatchee National Wildlife Refuge, Florida, United States - Lox_Sample_1.1 | ecosystem: Environmental > Terrestrial > Soil > Wetlands | place: USA: Florida... | reverse complement strand
ACACATGACATAGCAGTACTACCAAAAATGTCACGTATTGTCTGCAACACGCCGCGGCAGTTCCAACCGCCGATAGGTCAACGACACATCAAAACAGAAATTGCCAAGTGCGTTGGGGGCGTGATCAGCCCGTTGCTGATGAACGTTGCCCTGCACGGAATGGAACAAGCCGCCGGAGTCCGCTACATCCGCACCGGCACCAACGCCGGAACGGCGCGGTCGGGCTCCCCGGTGCTGATCAGGTACGCCGACGATCTGCTAACCCTGTGCCACTCGCGGGAACAGGCCCAGCAGTCAAGGCGCGGCTCACGGAATGGCTGCGACCTCGGGGTCTGGTCTTCAACGAGGACAAGACCCGTATCGTGGCCCTCGATGACGGGGTGGACTTTTTGGGGTTCAACATCCGCCGCTACCGCGGCAAGCTGCTGATCAAACCGAGCAAGGCGGCCGTGAAACGGATCCGGGCATGGCTGACCGCCGAGATGCGAACACTGCGGGGCCACAACGCCCAGATGGTGCTCATCCGGCTCAACCCGATTATCCGGGGATGGTCAGCCTTTTACCGGCATTGTGTGTCGGCCCGGGTGTTCAATGCGCTGGACCATCACGTGTGGAAGCTCACCGACAAGTGGGCCAGATTCACCCATCCGCACAAGGGACGACGTTGGATCGTGTCCCGCTACTTCGGCGCGTTCCACCCGTCCCGGCGCGACCGCTGGGTATTCGGTGACCGCGACAGCGGCGCCTACCTGGTCAAGTTCGCCTGGACGGCGATCACCCGGCACACCCTGGTCAAGGGCTGGGCGTCCCCGGACGACCCTGCCTTGACCGACTACTGGGCGGCCCGGCGCCGCCGCGGGCGACCCCCGCTGGGCCGGGCCCGCTCGCGGCTGATCCGCATGCAGCGCGGACGCTGCCCGCTCTGCGGCCAGCTACTGCTGCATGCCGACGTCGAGCCGCAACACCCCGACGAGTGGGAGCAGTGGATCACTGCCACCGCCAAGGCGATCCGCCACCAGGCGATCATCGTCGACTCGGGGCCAGAGTCATTGGGTTACCCCGCGTTCCGTCTCATCCACACACACTGCCGTGGCCGTCACCCAGACCGCATCGGCGTGCACCAGCCTTCTGCCATCCCAACTGAGGAGCCTTCGGGGCTTGCTTGAGCCGGTTGCCTGGAAAGCGGGCACGGCCGGTTCTGTGTGCCGGCGCGGCGCACCCAAAAACGGCCGTACCCATCCGCGCCGATCGAGGAACACCAGATCGCGCAATCTTCGGCGCGCGGCCCGCGCACGAGGTTGCCTTCGAACCGGCGTAACTCCTCGGCGTGCGCCGCCTGATCCACCACCAGCCGTAGCGGTTGCGAAACCCCCATAACTCCCGATGCTTTCGGCTCCTCGCGGCCCTCGGCCACCCGTCGCCGTCATCATCCCCGCAGCCACTGACAGCCGCCCGCACACGGCTACACCCGCGCTGCCACCGTTTCCTGGTACCGCGCATCCGGTTCCGTACCGTGCGCCGCCACCTCGTTGCGCCCCAGCGTTTCTGACACCGCGCCGCTCGGCGCCGCGGCCCCGTCCGCCGGCGTGACCGTCGGCTGCCCGGTTAATTCCGCTTCGCGAATCAACTCCCGTACTGCTTTTTCGCTAATGCCGGCCATGCGGCCAATCTCACGCAGCGTTTCGCCTCGATCGCGCATCGCCCGTAGCGCTATACCGCCCTGCAGGCGGTGAGCGGCGCGCCGCCGCGCGGCCTGCGCCCGCAACGCCTCCTGACGCTCGATCAACCACGCATTGACCCCGTCCTCGCGCTCGCGCGCATCGAAGAACGCCGCTAAATCCTCCACGTTGGCCTTCGTCCGCCGAATGATTTCATCCTGGGCCGCCGTCGCCGCTTCACGCGCCGCCCGCCGAGCTTCCTTACTGACCGCCTTGTTTCCCATGTCTCACACGCTAAAGCCCGCAAAACCGTTACGCCGCACCCGAACACAAAAATCTCGCCACTACACTGACTCCCTATGCCCGGACCCGACCGCTCACCGCACCAGCCCACCGTCACTTAGCACACCCTAACTTCAACGCCTCCCCGAACATCACACCTCTTGCACTCAGGTCACGGTTCGGTAACGGCGAATCGTTAGGGCGGCTAACCGGCGCGATTTTTCTTTCGCCGGGCGTCGCGTAGCGCCCGAGGCGATGTCAGAGTCGAATTTGTGGTGATGCCGCGGTGATGGGCCTACATAAGTTGACCGCTGGCGACGGCTACATGTACCTGATCCGGCAAGTCGCCGCCTCGGATGCCACCGACCGTGGGCGCCCGAGCCTTTCGGATTACTACAGCGCCAAAGGCGAAACTCCGGGCGTATGGATGGGCCGCGGCTTGGCCGCACTCGGGCAGCCCATCGCCCGGGATGCCTCAGACCCGCTGGTCGGGCAGCTGTGGACGGTGCCGCACGGATCCCAAGTCAGCGAAGACCAAATGAAAGCCCTCTTCGGTGAAGGCTTACACCCCAACGCTGACCGAATCACCCGGCATCTGAGTGGATTTGGCCTCGCCCATGCCGGGGCGATCGCGGCCGCGCGACTGGGCCGACCGTTTGTCATCAACAACACCGAAAACCAGTTCGTCACCCGGCTACGCCGGGCCTACCGCGACTACAACACCACCGTGGGCAACGACGAGCACGCCAGCCTCGCCGCCGACATCCGCGCCCGCATCCGCACCGCACTCGGGCGCCAAATGTTTTCCGAAAGCTACGCCCGCCCCCCGGCCGATGACCGGGAACTGTCGGGGTTCATCGCCCGCAATTCGCGTGCGGCCACCACCGCGGTGGCCGGCTATGACCTGACATTCACCCCCGTTAAATCGGTGTCGGCGCTGTGGGCGATCGCGCCGACACCGATCACGCGGACGATCGAGGAATGCCATCACCAAGCTGTGGCCGAAACACTGGAATTTCTCGAAGAGCACGCCGCGTTTTCGCGTATGGGAGCCCACGGTGTCGCCCAAGTCAACACCACCGGGTTGATCGCCGCGGCGTTCGATCACCGCGACTCCCGCGCCGGTGATCCCAACCTGCACACCCATCTCGTGATCAGCAACAAAGTGCAAGTCATCGGCGCCGATGGGGTACCGCGCTGGCTGGCTTTAGACGGCACCCCGCTACACCACGCCACCGTCGCCGCCTCGGAGATGTACAACACCCGCATCGAGGCCCTGCTCACCGCACAACTCGGTGTCCGGTTCGCCGAAACCGACGCCAAACCGGGTAAACGGCCGGTGCGCGAAATCGCCGGCATCCCCACCGAATTGATCGAGAAATTCTCCTCGCGCAGCGCGGCCATCGACCATCGGGTCGGCCAGCTGGCCAAGCAATTCCACACCGCGCACGGGCGTGAACCGACCATGGTGGAGATGCTGGCGTTGTCGCAGCAGGCCACCTTGGAAACCCGGCAGGCCAAACACGAGCCGCGCTCGCTGGCCGAGCAGCGCCACGTGTGGCGCGTGCAGGCCGTCGAGGTGCTGGGCAGCCAGCGCGCCCTAACCGCCATGATCGCCGACGCCACCAATCAGGCCGTCGCCCAACCAGTGGAAATCACCGACGAATGGACCAGTGAGCAGGCGGCGGCGGTCATCGCCACCGTCGCCCAAACCCGGGCCACCTGGACGGTCAACCACGTGCGCGCCCAAGCCCAACGAGCGCTGCGCTACGCCACCCATCCCGCCGGCCCAGAGCTCGTCAACCGCGTCGTGGCGAGCGCCCTTGGCGAACACAGCATCACCTTGACCACCGACGCTGATACGGACAAAAACGAGCCCGCCGTGCTGCGCCGCCGCGACGGCTCCAGCGTCTACACCCGCCACGACACCACCGTCTACACCAGTGCCGCCATCATGGCCGCGGAACGACGCATCCTGGCCGCCGCCACCCTGCGCGACGGGCGCACCGTCGATGACATCAACATCGGTTTAGCCCTGGCCGAAACCCACGCCAACCACGGTCTGCAACTCAACCAAGGACAAGCCGCCTTGGTGCGCGACATGGCCACCTCCGGGGCCCGCCTCCAGCTCGCGCTCGCCCCGGCCGGCACTGGCAAAACCACCGCCATGGCCGCCCTGGCGGTCGCCTGGCGCAACAGTGGCGGCACCGTCATCGGCCTGGCACCCACCGCCGGCGCGGCCGAAGTGCTCGCCCAAGACCTCGCCTCACCCACCGACACCATCGCCAAACTCATCCAACTCACCGACACCAACACCGCCACCCCCGCACCCGCCGATGACCCCGCCCGAGCATGGTTCGACCGCATCAGTTCGGACACCCTGCTCATCGTCGACGAAGCCGGCATGGCCTGCACCGCCGACCTCGACACCCTCATCGCCCACGCCCTAGCGCGCGGAGCCAGCGTGCGCCTGATCGGCGACGGCCAACAACTGGCGTCGGTTTCGGCCGGCGGCGTCCTGCGCGACCTGGCCGAGCGCCACGACACCGTCACCTTGAGCACCGTGGTGCGCTTCACCCACCCCGAAACCGGGCAATCCGAAGCCGCCGCCAGCCTGGCCATCCGTGCCGGTGACCCCGCCGGAATCGGCTTCTACATCGACCACCACCGAGTCCATGTCGGCGCAGACCAGACCGCCGCCGACATCGCCTACCAGGTCTGGGCCGCCGACCGCGCCTCCGGCCGCGACTCCATCCTGTTGGCCCCCACCAACGACCTCGTCGCCCAACTCAACGAACGCGCCCGCCTCGACCGCCTCACCCACACCCCCACCCCCGCCAGCCGCCCCACCGATCCACAATCGGCGGCCACCGTCACCCTCGCCGACGGGTTGACCGCATCAGCCGGCGACTGGATCGCCACCCGCAAAAACGCCCGCTGGCTACGCACCACCACGCATGGCGCCTGGGTCAAAAACGGCCACCGCTGGACCATCCGCACCGTGCACAACGACGGCTCGATCACCGTCGTCCGCCTGCGCGGCACCGCCACTCCCGTGCGCCTGCCCGCCCGCTACGTGGCCACCTACACCACCCTGGGCTACGCCAGCACCATCAACGCCGCCCAAGGCATGACCGCCGGGCACCGCGCCACCGAAGGCACCTGCCACATCGTCGGCTCCGATCGCCTCACCCGCCAACAGCTCTACGTCGCCGCTACCCGCGGACGCACCGAAAACCACCTCTACTTCTCCACCGCCGAAGCCGACCCACACCGCATCCTGACCCCCAAAGCAACCCACCCACCCACCGCCGTGGACATCCTGACCACCATCCTGGGCCGCGACGGCGCCCAACAATCCGCCCACAGCATCGCCGCCGCCGACACCGACCCCTTCACCCGGCTGCACCGCGCCGCCGACATGTACACCGACGCGCTCACCGCCGCCGCCGAACAACACGCCGGCCCCGACCTCATGGCCCACATCGATACCGCCGCGGCCCAGCTACGCCACCTCACCGACGCCCAAGCCTGGCCCGTGCTGCGCCGCCACCTCGCCCTGCTGGCCATCGAAGGACACGACCCCATCGAGACCCTGCACCAGGCCGCGGCCACCGGACTCGGTGACGCCCACGACCCCGCCGCCGTCCTGGACTGGCGCCTCTCGACCCCCAGCGGGGCCGGGGCAACAGACCGTGGACCGCTGCACTGGCTACCCGCCATCCCCCACGTCCTCACCATCGACCCGAGCTGGGCGACCTACCTGCAGCAGCGCGCCGAACTCGTCAGCGAGCTCGCCGATCACATCCGCGGCACCGCCCGCGGCTGGGACACCGCCACCGCCCCCGCCTGGGCGCGGCCCCTGCTCGACGGCAACCGCAACCTGCTGGCCGAAATCGCGGTCTTCCGCGCCGCCCACGGCGTCGAGGCCGCCGACACCCGCATCACCGGGCCCGAACAGCACGCCAACCGCTCGGCCATCGTCCAACAAGCCATCCACTCCCGCCTCGATGCCGCTCTGACCCGCGCCGGCGCCGACACCGCCCGCTGGCGCCAACTCGCCGACACCGTCGACCCCCACCTCACCGACGACCCGTACTGGCCGCGGCTGGCCACCCACCTCGACAACGCCGCACGCGCCGGCGCCGATGTCGCCGCCCTGTTGCACAAGGTCGCAGCCGAACACGGTCCCCTGCCGGCTGAAATGCCCGCCGCTGCGCTGTGGTGGCGACTGGCCGGCACCCTGGCGCCCCCCTCCCTCGAAGGCACCGACACCAAGCTGCGGCCACCCTGGACCGCCGAGCTGCACCACCTCCTGGGCACCCGTATCGCCGAAGCCGTTATCACCGACCCCGCCTGGCCCGGCCTGGTCGCCGCGGTCACCGCAGCCGACTGGCCTCCCCACAATCTGCTCGCCGCCGCGGCCGAGCACCTGCACGACATCTCGGCCACCCAGACCATCCGGCCCGACGAATACGCCCGCCTGCTCAGCTACCGTGTCGAACTGCTCACCTATCACGCCGCCACCATCGACCCCGACATCCCCCACCCGGCCGAGCAAGACGAAACCCCAACCGGCCAACAACAATTCGACCTCGACACACACAACATCCCCGACCAGGACCTGCACGAGCCCCCGCCCGACCCCTACGACTACCCCTACGGCTTCGTCGAAGACGACCTCGCCGGCCTCGACATCGACGACCTGCCCACCGCCCGGCCTCCCGCACCCGTCCGCGTCGACGACATCGACATCCCCGCCCTACGCGCCCGCCGCGACGCCGCCCACCGTCACGCCCACCAACTCGCCAACGCCATCCTCACCGGTGACGGCGGACCCGCCGAACACGCCGCCACGGCCGAACTGGCCGAGCTGCACCGCCGCTTGGGTGAACAACGCCCCTACCAGCAGGCCCTGTCCCAAGCGCACGCCCGCTGGGTCCACGCCGAAGACACCGCAGAACTGCACCGCCAACTACTCACCCAGCTTGCCGCCGCCATCACCGCGGCCACCGAGCGCGGCGAGCACGACGCCGCCACCCGCTACGGCCAACATCACACGCAGGTCAGCGAACAAACCGACCGGGTCGACACCGCGGTGCGCAGCGCCCGCGACCGTCTCGACGCTGCCCGCGCCGAACTTATCGACGCCGCCGGCGGCGTGGCTGGCATCGTCACCGAACAGCACCTGCACGACCGGCGCACGCAAGCTATGCGCGCCGACACCGAAACCCTCAACGCCGCCCGCCGCCGGGCCCGCGATTTCGATGACCAACTCGCCCGCGCCGAAGCCGCCGCCGCGCGCTCGCTGGCTCAAAGCCCCGCCCACACCTACGATCTGGGCGCCGACCTCGACCAACTACAGGCCGAAGTCGACTTCCTTCAGGCCGCCAGCGCAGCCAGCCCCGCCGCCATGTACAGCCCGCCGGAAGGCTCACTTGACGGCCTCGACGATCAGCACCGCCGCGCAGTCAACGCCATCACCACCAACATCCACAGCGTCCAACTGCTTCACCTCCACCCCGGCGCCGACAATACCGCCATACTGGCCGCCCTCGCCGGCACCGCCCACCACCACAACAAGCACATCCTGGCGCTCACCGGCACCGACGGCGCAGCGGCGCGCGCATACGCCGACAAAACCGCCACCATCGACACTTACCGCGACGATGTAACCAGCAAGCGCCAGACGCTACCGCTGGGCGGCTTGGTCCTCGTCGATGACGCTCACGCCCTCACCGCCGACCAGCTGCGGTGGCTCGCGCACAGCGCCGCCACCACCAACACCAAACTCGTGCTCATTACCGCCGGCGACCAGCAGCCCCCGCACACCCTGCTCACCGTCCTGTCCAACGACCTGCCCCACACCCAACAGCTGGGCACCCCCGACCCCGAACGGCGCCCACCCCGCACCGCCATCGACCGCGCCGAACACCACCTGGCCGCCACCAACGCACCCAGCCCGGCCCAAAACCGCGCCGTCCAACTACTGCACCAACGCAACCACGTGCTCGCGCATCTACGCGACATCGCCACCACCGCAACGCGATTGGACGCCATCGCCGAACGCGACCGCGCCCGCGGCCGCCACCAAGACCGCGGCAACGGCCTCGGGCTCTAACCGATCCGGCCCACCCGCGCGCTACCTGCCGCCGCCGACGACAACCAGTCAGAAGGACGATTGGGCCGCAACCGAATTTGCGTGGAAATTAGCGCACCGTCGGAGTTAACGGCTTCAACCGTCTAGCCAGATCTCGTCGGGTACAGCACCGCTAGCCCAATTGGCGGGGTGCGCTACGGCCGCGGCACCAACAGCACGACTGACTGCTCGAAGTGCCAGCTCAATTCGGTCGGCGCTGATGCTCAGACCGCGCACAATGGGGTGCTGGTTGCCGTCGCGGCTGACTACTGCGGCGACCCGCTCGGCAGTGGGGCTGCCCCAACGAAAACTGGTTCCCGGGCTGTATACCTTGTCGGCGGCAAGCAGATGCAAGCCCCTGGCAGGGCTGCATCCCGCAAGGTCATCGAGTATGCCGTTCTTCGTCGCCTCGGCTTGCAGTCGCGCGGTCTGATCGAGGCTGGCAGTCGCATCGCGTCGCCTATTCGCCGCGGTGTATTTTGCGAGAGCCGCGTCGAACTGACTACGGCCCATCAGTTCTGAAGCGAGCCGCAGGATTTCGAACAGCTGCCATGCGTCGTCGAAGGCATCGGAGCCCAGATGCAATGCTTCGACCACCGTGGGACTGACCGCCTGATAATTCTGGGCCGGAGTAAGTTTGATCGCCGAGGGGTTGGGCGCCAGCATCCGGGGCAACGGTACGGGGCCCGCGATGTCGATTGGCTCCCCGTACAAGGCCAACAACTTGGCCACGCGCCCGTAGTTCTCCGCGCAGACAGCGGCGACGCCGGCGGCGTAGAACAGCATCGACGCCGCGACCAATGGCAGATTGATAAGCCATGCACTGCCGCCGCGCCGAGTAACCCTCGCGAGTCGCTGCAGGTCCGGCATCCACCACCTGTCGGTGTCGGGGTCGCCCCAGAATGCCAGGACGGCGACGACGGCGACCGGTATCCGGGTGGCTTCAACGACCCGGTCGGAAAGCGTTTGGGCGTGGTCTCGGTCGTAGTTGTTGTAGTCACCAAGAGCGAACTCGGGCAGCCCACGCAGCCGGCCGAGCTGCTCAGTCACCGTACCGTGCACCGAAATATCGGGCGATTGTTGGCTCAACTGGCGTCTGATGTCGTTGGCCGGGTCGCCGGTTGTCGTGCTGACAACCTGATTGCGTTGCAAAAAGTCCCAGAGCCCGGCGACGCCGTCAACGTGGAGGTGAGTATTGACCTGACCGATGTGGAAAGCGGCGACACCCCTATCCGTCGCGCTGATTTCAACCTGCCCGGACGGGGGGTCCTGGTCGCCCGGTTGTCCTTGCGTCTGCGTCACTGCGTCTTTGGCTTCGGGTTGTCGGGTCCGCCACCGAAGTTGACGCTTCCGATCTCCCAGGCCGCCACCGATTGGTTGTCGGCGTTGATGGAGACGTTCGTGCCGTTGCCGGTCGCGGACTGTTGCGCCACCCCGGCGTCCTGCTGAGCCACCGCCTCGGATCGCGATGCAGGTTCATCGCCGCCGCGATCGTGTTGGACAACGTAGCCCCACACCCCGGCCCCGGCGAAGCCAAGGGCGCCGAGTACCAGCACGATCCACCACCACCCGGGCTTGCCGGCGGTCAGGAAGTTGATCGCAAACGTCACGGTGACGGTGGAGACTGCGGCCAGCACCGCGGGTGGCCAGTACCGCGATACCACCGCCCGCACCGACATCTGCATCACCTTCCATTCATGCCTTCGCCAGACCAACCTGCCAGCCTACGCGATTGGTACGACACAAGAGACGCTCGCCGAACTGCTGCGCGCGGTCCCACCCACATAGGTTCAGGTGGCGAATTTCGCCATTGCAAGGCGCCGTCTGGATCAGGGTTGGTAGGTGTCGGCGTCCTGGGTGCCGAAGTCATCGATCACCTGCAATGTGCCTTGGACAGCCACTGCGATCAGCACCGTCGCGACCACCAAGGCCACGACCAGTCCGCCGAGCCACGGGAACTTGCGCGAATCATTCATGCTCGTCACAGCTTTCGGCCTGCCTCCACGGCGAGAGCGCATCTCGAATCATCATTACCAGGCTGTTCCGCTGGCGCGGGTGGAGCTTGAGCGCACTCTGCAGTTCGTTGCTCAGTCGAGGCTGCTCAGCCAGGCAGGCGATGGCGCTGTCCCAGCTGGGACCCCAGCGCCGAGTCGCGCGCACCCGCGCGCTGTCGCCAGATGCATGGTCTGGGATGGCTGCGGTCGCCCGTATCAACCATCCGATCCCTTCGTTGTTCCCCCTCGGCGAGGCGGCATACAACATCCCCGCCAGGGGTCCAACCGCTGCCGCGGCCCAAAACTCCCTACCCGCCTTCGCCGACGTGACCAGCAACGCCTCCGCGTATTCGACCGCTTCGGCCGGCGAGGTCACGCGCGAGCACGGATCGTCATTAGGAGTTTGGCATATCACGGTTCATTCTCTCACCGTCTTCTGACCTTAATGACTCCGGCCACGGCCACGCGACGGTAGAGACGTGTCAGTTTGGGGCGCGGTCGGCCTCGCGTGGCGGATTTCTCACGAGGTACCGATCGACCGGTAACAACGGGAATTACTGGTGCACAACGACTACATCCGCACTGCGCACCGATGCACCCAACGACTTTTCTCTAGCGGGGAGTAGGCCATCGTCGGGTTATGTCGGCGCTCGTGCTCCGACATGATTGCAGCCGTGGTGGTGATGAGCTGCTCCCTCCTTCTCCGCGACCAGTGACACAGTCGATAACCGCCAAGCCGCTCTGTCTTTCACGATGTTTCACTGCGCTCCGATCAATAGCGGTAAACGGAAATGCGACGACGCAGAACCTGCTAGAGATTTCTGAGACTGGCCGTGGCGCAGCGCAATAACACCTCTTAGCGTTCTAGATATGAAACGACCCATGACGAGTGAGTGCAGGGACGAACCCGCCGAAACCCTCCGCAACGCGCGATCCCCAGCCCGGGCATAAAGATGAGCTGGGGTGCGCTCGCCTGGGCGACGGACTTAGACGTCGGATCCTCGGCTGCGAAGTTCATCCTCATACTCCTAGCGAATAAGGCGGATGAGAATTTCTCGTGCTATCCCTCGATCCGTACTCTGATGGCTGAGTCCAATGCCGGGAGAAGCACGGTCCTGCGCGCACTCAGAGACCTGGAAACGCGTGGCTTCATCAGTC
>Ga0335069_10014048_pt1 | contig 11231 bp, 8 predicted proteins | sample Lox_Sample_11_FD_206714 | JGI IMG/M metagenome (GOLD analysis project Ga0335069, IMG submission 206714) | Soil microbial communities from Loxahatchee National Wildlife Refuge, Florida, United States - Lox_Sample_1.1 | ecosystem: Environmental > Terrestrial > Soil > Wetlands | place: USA: Florida... | reverse complement strand
GCCTTCGCCGTCGTCGTCATCGGCCTTCTCGTGGCGAGCCTCGACCGCGGTCCCGCGGGGCCCGCGCGCTGGCAGCGCGTGGCGATCACGCTGCTCGGCGTCTGCTACGTCAACTGGCTCCTTGGGCACACGATCTCGCTCCGGGCGCTCCCCGACGGCGTGCATTGGGTCCTGCTCCTCGTCTGGGTCACCTGGCTGGGTGAGACGGCCGCGTACGGCGTGGGATCGCTGATCGGGCGGCACAAGCTGGCCCCGGGCATCAGCCCCGGCAAGACGGTCGAGGGGGCCGTCGCCCAGCTCGCGGTGTCCGTCGTCGCCGCGCTGGCGGCGCCCGGATGGCTCTTCCCCGGCTTGAGCTTTCGCGACGCGCTCGTGGTCGGGATCCTGCTTGGTATCGTGGGACAGGTCGGCGATCTCGTCGAATCCGCGCTCAAGCGCAGCGTCGGCACCAAGGACACGGGGCACGTGATCCCGGGACACGGGGGCATCCTGGACCGGATCGACAGCCTGCTCTTCAACGCGCCGGCGCTCTTCTACTACGTCACCTACGGGCGGGCATGGCACGCATGAAACGGCTGACGGTGCTGGGAGCCACGGGATCGGTGGGCCGGCGCGCGCTGGAGCTCGTCGCGCATTTCCCCGACCAGTTCCGCGTCGACGGGCTGGCGGCCCGCGGCTCCAATCCGGATCTCGTCGCGGACCTCTGCCGGACCCACCGGCCGCGCGTGGTCGCGCTGTCCGATGAAGGCGCGGTCGACCTCCTCGCGAAGCGCCTCGGTCATCCTCGCCCGGAGATCCTGGGCGGCGCCCGCGGGCTCGTCACGCTCGCGCGCGAGGTCGAGTCCGACGTCGTGCTGTCGGCGATCGTCGGCGGGGCCGGGCTCCTGCCGACCATGGCCGCCATCGAGACGGGCCACGCCGTGGCCATCGCCAACAAGGAGCCGCTCGTCATGGCCGGCAGCCTCATGACGGCGGCGGCGCGGCAGCACAGGGCGCCGCTCCTCCCCGTGGACTCCGAGCACAGCGCGATCTATCAGTGCCTCGAAGGGCAGCAGCGCGGCCAGGTCCACCGCATCCTGCTCACGGCCTCGGGCGGCCCTTTCCGGCGTCTGTCGAAGGCCCAGATGGCGGAAGTCACCGTCGAGGACGCCCTCAATCATCCCACGTGGAAGATGGGCGCCAAGATCACCGTCGACTCGGCCACGCTCATGAACAAGGGCCTCGAGGTCATCGAGGCGCGCTGGCTCTTCGACCTGCCGGGCGATCAGGTGCAGGTCGTGGTGCACCCGCAGTCGGTCATCCACTCCATGGTCGAGTACGTGGACGGCTCGGTCATCGCGCAGCTCGGAGTCGCCGACATGGGCATCCCGATTCTCTACGCCCTCAACTATCCCGATCGGCTGCCGTGGCCGGGCGAGCGGCTCGACCTGACCAAGAGCGGCCCGCTCACGTTCGAGGAGCCGGACGTCGACCGCTTTCCGTGCCTGGCCCTTGCGCGGCAGGCCCTGACCGCGGCCGGCTGCGCGCCAGCCATCCTGAACGCGGCGAACGAGGTTGCCGTGGGGGCGTTCCTCGAGGGGCGCATCCGCTACACGCAGATCGCCGAGCTCATCGCGCTCGCGCTCGACACGGTGCCGGCGCGCCGCCTTGACAGCGTCGAGACCTGCGTGGACGTGGACGCGGAGACGCGCCGCTTCGTGGAGACGCGCCTCCCCGCCGGGGCGCCCGCGGGGGTCGGGAGGGTGGGGCGGTGACCACGATCGTCGCCTTCGTCGCCGTCCTGGGGATCCTGATCCTCATCCACGAGTGGGGGCACTTCATCGTCGCGCGTCTGTCCGGCGTGGGCGTCGAGCGGTTCTCCATCGGGTTTGGGCCCGTGCTCTGGCGGTTCAAGGGCAAGGAGACGGAGTACTGCCTGTCGGCCATTCCCATGGGCGGATACGTCAAGATGATGGGCGACGACGAGAGCCCGATCGAGGGCGGCCGCACGGGCACGGTCGACCCCGCGCGCTCGTTCAACCTCAAGCCGATCTGGATCCGATTCCTCATCGTCTTCGCGGGACCCGGGATGAATTTCGTGCTGGCCGTCATCCTCGCGAGCCTGGCCTTCATGGTGTGGGGCCGGCCCGTCGTCCCGTCCGTCGTGGGTCGCGTGACCGAGGGCAGCGCGGCCGCGCAGGCCGGGCTCAAGCCCGGCGACAGGATCGTGGCGGTGGATGGCCGCCCCGTCCAGTACTGGGACGAGGTGCAGGGTCTCGTGCAGGACGGCCGCGGGCGCAAGCTTGCGCTCACCGTGGCCGGGGCCGACGGCGAGCGTACCATCGAGGTCACGCCGGTGCGCGTGGCCGGTCGGGACATCTTCGGCGACGAGCAGGACTACTGGGACCTGGGCGCGCGTCAGGCGGTGTCGGACACCGCGAAGATCGGCGAGGTCATCGCGGGCGGTCCGGCGGCGGCCGGTGGGGTCAAGCCCGGCGACATCGTCACGTCGATCCAGGGCCAGCCCACCGCCTCCTGGGACGATCTGGCGGACGCCATCAGCAAGCGGCCCGGGCAGCCGACCGAACTCGGCATCAAGCGGGGCGAGACGTCGCTGACGGTCACCGTGACTCCCGCGCCCACGGGCCCCGAGGGGAAGGGACGCATCGGTATCAGCCATGCCGTGGCGCCGGGCCCCGGAGCGATCTTCGTGCGGTCCAATCCCGCCGTCGCCCTCAAGGAGGGCGCCATCAAGACGTGGGAGTGGACCTACATGACGGTCAAGGGCATGTTCAAGCTCGTGACCGCGCAGCTGGCACCGTCCAACATCGGCGGTCCCATCCAGATCGCCGCCGCGGCAGGGGAGCAGGCGCGCCAGGGGCTGGCGTACCTCACGCTCTTCACGGCGCTGATCAGCGTGAACCTCGCCGTCCTGAACCTCCTGCCCGTGCCCATGCTGGACGGCGGGCACCTGCTCTTCTTCGTCTGCGAGAGCGTGCTGGGGCGGCCCATCTCGGTGCGCAAGCGGGAGATCGCCCAGCAGGTGGGCTTCGTGCTGCTGATGGTCCTCATGGTGTACGCGGTCTACAACGACCTGTCGAGACTCGACGTCTTCCACCGCTTCTTCCGCTGACCGGGACCCAGGCCATGCGCTGGCATCGCTCGCTCCTCCCCACGCTGCGCGAAGATCCGGCCGACGCCGAGGCGATCAGCCACAAGCTGATGGTCCGGGCGGGACTCGTGCGCCAGCTCGCCGCGGGCATCTACGTGTACCTGCCGATCGGCCATCGCGTACTCGACAAGGTCAACCGGATCATCCGCGAGGAGATGAACGCGATCGGCGGCCAGGAGATCACGATGCCCGTGCTGCAGCCGGCGGAGATCTGGCAGCAGTCGGGACGGTGGGACGGCATCGGCGGCGAGATGTTCCGCCTGAAGGACCGCAACCAGCGTGACATGTGCCTCGGCATGACGCACGAGGAGGTCGTGGCCTGGATCGCCGCGCGCGAGATCCGCTCGTACCGCGACTTGCCGCAGATCTGGTACCAGATCCAGACGAAGGAGCGCGACGAAGCCCGGCCCCGCTCGGGAGTGCTGCGGACCCGGGAGTTCCTGATGAAGGACGCCTACACGCTCGATCCCGATGCAGCGGCGCTGGACGTCTCCTACAACGCCCACAAGCAGGCCTACGGCAAGATTTTCGACCGCTGCGGCATCCGCTATGTGGTCGTCGACTCGGACCCCGGCATGATGGGCGGCTCCGGCTCGCACGAGTTCATGGCTCCGTCGGCCGCGGGCGAGGACGACGTCGCGCTCTGCGCCGCCTGCGGCTACGCCGCGAACGTCGAGCTGGCCCGCGGCGTGCCGGTTCCTGCCGGGCTTCCCGCGGGCGCGCCGCGCGAGGTCGCCACGCCGAACGCGCGCACGATCGCCGAGGTCGCGGCGCAGCTCAAGGTCGACCCGGCGTGCACGATCAAGTCGCTCGTGTTCCTGGCCGGCGACCAGGCGGTCCTGGCGCTCGTGCGCGGCGACCACAATCTCCACGAGCGGAAGCTCGCGCGCGCCCTCCGCGCGGAGCCGCGGCCCGCCCATCCCGAGGAGGTGCGCCAGCATCTGGGCGTGGGGGTGGGCTCGGTGGGACCGGTCGGCGTCAAGGGCGTCTCGCGCATCGTGGCGGACGAGTCGCTCACGCAGGGCGCGTATGTGGTCGGCGCCAACCGCGAGGGCTTTCACCTGGCCGGCGTCACGGCCGGCAAGGACTTCGCGTGCGAATGGGCCGATCTGCAGGTCGCGCTGCCCGGCGAGGGCTGCCCGACGTGCGGCAAGCCGCTCGCGATCGAGCGCGTGATCGAGGTCGGGAACATCTTCAAGCTCGGCACCAGGTACTCGGAGCCTCTCGGAGCCATGTATCTCGACGAGCACGGACAGCAGAAGCCCGTGGTCATGGGCTCCTACGGCATCGGGCCCGCACGCATCGCCGCCGCCGCGGTGGAGCAGCGCCACGACGCCGACGGGATCGTCTGGCCTTGGGCCATCGCGCCCTTCCACGTGCACATCGTGCCCGTGGCCATCAAGGACGCCGCCCAGATGCTGGCCGCGACCGAGATCGAGAAGGCTCTGGAGGCCGCGGGCTTCGAGGTGCTCATGGACGATCGCGACGAGCGCGCCGGGGTCAAGTTCAAGGACGCCGACCTGCTCGGGGTGCCGATCCGCATTACAGTGGGAAATGCTCTTGCCAAGGAGGGTGTGGTCGAGATTCGCGAGCGAGCTTCGCGTGCGGAGTGGAAGGTGCCGCGGGAGCGCGTGGTGGAGGCCATCAGGAAGATCGTGGAGGGGCTGCGGTGAGCTAGGAGCGTGCCGGCGCACCCGGGGCTCTGCGGCCTTGCGGGTGACGTCTACATGTGCTAAAGTTTTGACAAAAGTGGGCGCCGCCCACTTTTTTGTTCTCTAGAGGCAGGGGGATCGGCTGGGAATGGACCCGCGGGCGGCAGACGGGGAGGCGTTTCTGGCTAAGGTGGAGGCCGTCATGTCCCCCGTCCTCGAAGCGCACGGGTTGCAGCTGGTCGATCTGCAATGGCGCCGGGAGGCTCGGCGCTGGGTCTTGCGGTTCTTCGTGGACAAGCCGGGCGGGGCGGGCATCGCCGACTGCCAGAGGCTGAGCCACGAGGCGGGCGACGTGCTCGACGTGTCCGGGCTGATCGCCGAGAGCTACGACCTCGAGGTGTCGTCCCCGGGGCTCGACCGCGAGCTCCGGACGAACCGCGAGTTCGCGTGGGCCATCGGCAAGGACGTCCGGTGCTGGCTCCGGGAGCCCGTGGAGGGCCGGCTCGAGTTCGCGGGCAGGCTGGAGGCGGCGGGCCCGGATCGGCTCGCGATCGCCGCGCCGGACGGGCAGATGGCTGAAGTCCCGCGGGCGCTGGTGGCGAAGGCGCGGCTGGATCCGCCGTTCAGGCGCAGGTGACGGTGTCGGGCCATGATGAACAAGGAACTCATCTACGTGATCGGGCAGATGGCCAGCGAGAAGGGGATCGACAAGGAGATCCTCTTCGAGGCGCTGGAGTCTGCCCTCCTGTCGGCGTCCAAGAAGACCATGGGCGTGGCCGACAACGTCCGCATGGAGCTCGACCGTCAGACGGGCGCCCTCAGGGTCTTCGCGAGGAAGAAGGTCGTGGAGTCGGTCGCCGACGCGAAGCTCGAGATCGCCCTGAGCCAGGCGCGCAAGCTCAACGCCGAGGCGGAGCTCGAGGACGAGATCGAGGTCGAGCTGCCGCCGCAGGAGTTTGGGCGCATCGCCGCCCAGACGGCGAAGCAGGTGATCCTCCAGCGGGTGCGGGATGCGGAGCGCGACGCCGTCTACTCTGATTTCATCGACAAGCAGGGTAAGATCATCCGCGGCACCGTGCACCGGATCGAGAAGCGCAACGTGATCGTGGACCTGGGCAAGGCCGAAGCCGTGATCACGGAGCGCGAGCAGATTCCCGGCGAGCGCTACAACCCCAACGATCGCGTGCGCGCCTACGTGCAGGAGGTGAAGAAGACGGCCAAGGGGCCGCAGATCCTCCTCTCCCGGGCGGATGCCGGCTTCCTCGTCCGGCTCTTCGAGGCCGAGATCCCCGAGATCGCGGAGGGCATCGTGCAGGTGAAGGCGGCCGCCCGTGAGCCGGGGGAGCGCGCCAAGGTCGCCGTCATGTCCACCAAGCGCGACGTGGATCCGATCGGTGCCTGCGTGGGCCTGCGCGGCACCCGGATCCAGGTGATCAGCCGCGAGCTCCGGAGCGAGAAGATCGACATCGTCGAATGGTCGCCGGACCCGGCCGTGTTCGTGGCGCGCGCGCTGTCGCCCGCGAAGGTGTCGTCCGTGGCCCTGGGGCCCGTCGATGAGAGCGGAGAGCCGCGCTCGGTGCTGGTGATCGTGCAGGACAATCAGCTCTCGCTGGCTATCGGCAAGCGCGGGCAGAACGCTCGCCTGGCCGCAAAGCTGACCGGGATGCACGTGGACATCCGGAGCGAAGGAGAGATCGAGGAGGAGAAGCGCCTGGCGGAGGAGGAGCTCGCGCAGGGTCGTCAGACGCTCGCGGGCTTCCCTGGTATCGGGGCGGAGCTCGTGGAGCGTCTCGTCGAGCACGGGCTCCACTCGCCGGCGCGCATCGTCCACGCCGGGCTCGAAACCCTGCAGTCGGTCCCCGGCCTCGGCGAGAAGAAGGCGGCGTCTCTCCTCGCGGCGGCGCAGGAGTGGCTGGCCCAGCATCCGGCGGCCGAGCCGCTGCGCGAGGAAGGCGCGGAGGACGCGCTGGCGCCGGCGGATGGTGCCGCGGCTCCGGAAGAAGGCGCCGAGGACACGCCACCCGGGAGCATGGCGAGGACCTCCGCTGAGTGACGGCGGCGCCCCAGCGGACGTGCATAGGATGCCGGAAGAAGTGGCCCAAGGGAGGCCTGGTCCGTCTGGTGCGTGGAACGGATGGTCGAGTCGTGGTCGATGACGATGGTCGGGCTGAGGGACGGGGCGCGTACGTGTGCCTCGATCCCTCGTGCCTGGGCAAGGCCCTCAATCCGGGCCGCCTCGGGCACGCGTTCAAACGGCCCAGCGAGCCGCCCGCATTGGGCGCGGCGGCGATTCTGAACGGCCGGGTCGGGAACGACAAGGCGAGGAGGTAAGCGGGCTGTGGCGGCACGAGTCAAGGTCATCGACCTCGCGAAGGAGTTGGGCGTCACCAGCAAGGACCTGATCGTTGCCCTGGAGGCCATGGGCCAGAAGGGCATGAGGGCGATGAGCCCTCTGCAGGCGGCCACCGCCAACGATCTCCGCGTCAAGCTCGGCCGCGGCCGCGATCTGCCGGAGGAAGCCAAGCCCAAGCGCGCGCCCAAGGCCAGGCCAGTCGAAGGCGACGGTGGAGTCGCCATCGCCCCGAAGCCCCCCCGGCAAAAGGCCGCCGACGGCACGGCGGCGCCGAGGGCTCCCCGCAAGAAGGCCGTCGCGCTCGAGCCGGTGGACTCCGTCCTGCCGGAGCCGATGGAGGAGATCAAGCCCGCGGCCACGCTCTTCCGGCACACGGCGGCGGCCGCGCCCGTGGCGGAGCCCGAGTCCGCACCGGCTCCACCTCCCGCACCCGTGATCACGCCGCTCCCGACGCCAGTGATCGCCCCCGCGGCCCCGGTAACGGCCCCGCCGCCTCCGGTTGTGAAGCGCGAGCCGACCGTGCTCCGTCCGACGCCGCCGCCTGCGCCGCCTGTCGCTCCGCCGCGCCCGGTGGTGCCGCCGGCTGCCGCCGCGCCCGCGGCGCCTCCTGCCGCGCCCCGGCGTGTTGCGCCGACACTGGCTCCGCCGGCCCGGCCCGCGGCGCCTCCTGCCCCGGCTCGTCCGGCCGCTCCCGCTGCCCAGCCGCGTCCCGCTGCCGCGGCAGCTGCGCCTCCGCCGGCCAGGGTCGAGGTCAAGCCAGAGCCCCCGAAGCCCGAGCCCAAGCCGGCCGTGCCCGAGCCGCCGGTCGAGATCAAGCGCGAGCTGATCAAGCTGCCCGAGTCCGTGACGGTGGGCGAGCTCGCGGCGGCCATGCGCCACAAGTCCGGCGAGGTCATCAAGGCGCTCCTCGAGCTGGGCGTGATGGCCACGGTGAACGAGGTGCTGGACCCCACCGCGGCGAAGCTGGTCGCGGACAAGTTCCACTTCGACGTGGAGATCCGCTCGCTCGAAGGCGACATCCTCGAGGAGGAGGAGACCGACCCGAGCCAGCTCAAGCTCCGGCCGCCGGTCGTGACCGTCATGGGCCACGTCGACCACGGCAAGACCTCGCTCCTCGACGCGATCCGCACCACCAAGGTCGCGGAGCGTGAAGCCGGCGGCATCACGCAGCACATCGGCGCCTACCAGGTCGACACCTCGCACGGCAAGGTCACCTTTCTGGACACGCCGGGCCACGAGGCCTTCACGGCCATGCGCGCCCGCGGGGCGCAGGCCACGGACATCGTGATCTTGGTCGTGGCGGCCGACGACGGCGTGATGCCGCAGACGGTCGAGGCCGTGAACCACGCCAAGGCGGCGAACGTGCCCATCATCGTGGCCGTGAACAAGATCGACAAGCCGGGCAGCGAGCCGGACCGGGTGAAGCGCGAGCTGTCGAGCCTGGGTCTCGTGCCCGAGGACTGGGGCGGCCAGACCATCTTCATCGGCACCTCCGCCAAGCGCGGCGACGGCATCCCGCAGCTGCTCGAGATGACGGCCCTGCAGGCCGAAGTGCTCGAGCTGCGCGCCAACCCCAACCGGGCGGCGCGCGGCACCATCGTGGAGAGCCGGCTCGACCGCGGACGCGGCCCCGTGGCCACGGTGCTGATCCAGTCGGGCACGCTCAAGGAAGGCGACGCGGTGGTGGTGGGGCAGCACTCGGGCCGCGTGCGCGCAATGTTCAGCGATCGCGCTCGGAAGGTGACGAAGGCCGAGCCGTCGGATCCCGTCGAGATCCTCGGGCTGTCGGGTGTGCCGCAGGCGGGCGACACACTCCTCGTTGTGGCGGACGAGCGCAAGGCCAGGCAGATCGCCACCGTGCGGGCCGACCGCGAGAAGCTGAAGGGCAAGGGCGCCGCGCGCGTCACCCTGGAAGATCTGCACAAGCAGATCGAAGCGGGCGAGGTGAAGGAGCTCCGGCTCGTCCTCAAGGCCGACGTGCAGGGCTCCGTCGAGGCCCTCACGGAATCGCTGGAGCGGCTCTCCACCGACGAGGTTCGGCTCAAGGTCATTCACGGCTCGGTGGGCGCCGTGAACGAGTCGGACGTCATGCTCGCGTCGGCCTCGAACGCCATCGTGCTGGGCTTCAACGTCAAGGCCGAGCCCAAGGCGGCCAGCCAGGCTCAGACCGACGGCGTGGATCTCCGGAGCTACAGCGTCATCTACGACGTCCTCAACGACGTCCGGGCGGCGCTCTCCGGCATGCTCGCCCCCGAGATCCGGGAGACCGTGCACGGGCGCGCGCAGGTCAAGCAGCTCTTCCCCATCTCCAAGGTGGGGACGATCTTCGGGTGCGCCGTGATCGAGGGGAAGATCATCCGCACGGCGCGGGCGCGCATCAAGCGGGGCGACACCGTCCTCGGCGAGAACGCCATCAGCTCGCTCAAGCGCTTCAAGGACGACGTCCGCGAGGTGCTGCAGGGGCTCGAGTGCGGCATCGGCGTGGAAGGGGTTCGGGGTGTCCAGCCCGGCGACATCATCGAGGCCTACACGACGGAAGAGGTCGCGCGGACGCTCTAGCATGTCGGCAGCCCGGGTGGCGGTCGGCACCGTCGAGCTGCACCTGCCGGACGTGGGCTCGCTCAAGGGCAAGCGCCACGTGCTCAAGGGCCTCAAGGACCGGCTGCGCCAGCGCTTCGAGATCTCCGTGGCGGAAGTGGACCATCACGATGCCTGGCAGCGGGCCACGCTTGCCGTGGCCTGCGTCTCCGGTGACTCGCGGCACGCCAACGAGGTCATCTCCAAGGCCCTCGACTACATCGAGGACAACGTGGACGGCTACGTGACGGACATCCAGGTGGAGATCCTCTAGTGCAAGGGAAGCGGCTCGAGCGGGTCAACCAGCTCATCAAGGAGGAGGTGTCCGCCGTCCTCCAGCGGCAGCTCAAGGATCCCCGCCTGGGATTCGTGACGGTGACCGAGGTGGACACCACGGCCGATCTCAAGCTCGCACGGATCTACGTCTCCGTGCTGGGCCCGGAGGAGCAGTGGGCGAAGTCGTTCCAGGCGCTCGAGAGCGCCCGGGGATTCGTCTGGAGCTGGCTGCGCAAGCACCTCGACCTCCGCGTGACGCCCGAGATCGCCTTCCGCCCCGACCGCTCCATGGAGCACGCCGCGCACATCCAGTCGCTGCTGGCCGGGCTCAAGTCCCGCGCGACGGAGGACGAGGCGTGACGGAGGCGACGACGGGCTTCTCCGTGAAGCCGCCCGCAGAGCTCCTGGACGCCCTCCGCGATCCCCAGGGCAGGGTGCTCTGCCTGGGCCACGTGCATCCGGACGGCGACGTGCTGGGAACGCTCTTCGGGCTCGGGCTGGCGCTGAGCGCGGCGGGTGCATCCGTCACGTTCGCAGGTCCGCACCCGGTGCCCGGCGTGCTGGCCTTCCTGCCCGGCACGGACCGCTGGAACGTGTGGAAGACCGCACCGGAGCGATTCGACACCATCGTCATGACGGACTGCCCGAACCCGGACCGCACGGAAGGATTGCTCGCCGGAGCGCGCGGGCCGCAGAGCCGCGTCCTCAACATCGATCACCACCCGGACAACCGGCGCTACGGTACCGTCAACTGGATCGATCCCACGGCCGCGGCCACCGGCGAGATGATCTACGACCTCGTGAAGGCGCTCGGGCATCGCGTGACGCCGGCGGTCGCGCTCAACCTCTTCACGGCGGTGCACACGGACACGGGCTCCTTCCGTTACTCCAACACCACGCCGCGCACGTTCCGGACGGCGGCGGAGCTCACGGCGGCCGGCGCCGACCCGTCGCTCGTGTCCGACCGTCTCTACCAGCAGCGCGGCCGGGCCTCGCTGGTGCAGCTCGGCGAGGTGCTGCGCCGCATCCAGATGAGCGACGACGGCCGGATCGCCTGGCTGCCCGTGCCGCGCGGCCTGGTCTCCCGCGAGTTCCTGGATGCCGAGGATCTCGTGGCCTATCCGCGCTCCGTGAGCGGGGTGAAGGTGGCGATCCTCCTCCGCGAGGAGGCCCCCGGCACCGTCAAGGCGAGCCTGCGCGCCAAGGGTGACGTGCCCGTCAA
>Ga0335069_10014045_pt1 | contig 11233 bp, 7 predicted proteins | sample Lox_Sample_11_FD_206714 | JGI IMG/M metagenome (GOLD analysis project Ga0335069, IMG submission 206714) | Soil microbial communities from Loxahatchee National Wildlife Refuge, Florida, United States - Lox_Sample_1.1 | ecosystem: Environmental > Terrestrial > Soil > Wetlands | place: USA: Florida... | reverse complement strand
AAGACAGTGCTGGTTACGATGGCCTTCGATCAGCGGTTTGCCATTGCGTATTCCAGTTCGTCGGGCGAGGGCGGGGCCAAGCTGTACCGGCACATCTATGGAGAGCAGATGCCGAACCTGGCATCGGTTTCTCTCTACCACTGGTTCTCGGGCAACTTCCTGCGCTATGGCGGCCCGCTCACGCCGGCCGATCTGCCTGTGGACAACCACGAATTGATCGCGCTCTCCGCGCCGCGGCCGGTGTTCATCGGCGGCGGCTCGAACAATGGCGATGGCTACGCCGAGCCGGGCGGAGACGCATGGGCCGACCCGAAGGGCATGTTCCTGGCCGAAGTGGCCGCGGGGCCCGTCTACAAGCTGCTGGGCGCAAAGGACTTGGGGGCAACTCACTTTCCCCCGGTGGGCACATCGCTCGCCGTCGGCGACCTGGCCTGGCGGCAGCATCCATACGGACACACCCCCGCCCCGAACTGGCCTGCTTTCCTCGATTTCGCCGCCCGCTACCTGCACGCGCCGCCCAGCCCGCCGGTGCTGGCGAAGCAGGAAACGGCCAACAGGGAACCGGGACTCGAAAATCTCCACTGAATCGCGACCGCATCCTCCGCCTGCCACAACTGGCAGTTTCGGTGTGGACTCTCCGCCCGTACACTCCTTGCCGGCATCAGAGTGATGCGCCATGCGGCCGCCAACGGTGCTTTCCAGCCGCGCGCCGCATGGAACCGAACTTCTACCACTGAGGACGAACGAACGTGACGATAAAGAGAATTGCGATCTGCACCGGTGGCGGCGATGCCCCCGGGCTCAATGCGGTGATTCACGGAGCGGTGTACGCCGCGCGCGGGCTTGGCTGGGATGTGCTGGGGATTCGCGACGGCTACGACGGAATCTTCGAGTCGCACAGGTATCCCAACGGCGGCGTGGTCGAACTTACCCGCTCCATGGTGCGTGAAATCGCTCACCTCGGCGGTACCATCCTCGGCACCACCAACCGCGGCAATCCTTTCCTCTACGTCGAGGAGGGAGCGGACGGAACCAGGGTGGAGCGGGATCGATCCGGCGACATCCTGCGCTACTTCGACGAGCACAAGATCGACGCCCTCATTGCCATTGGAGGCGATGGCAGCCTGACCATCGCCAATCAGCTCCACGAGAAAGGCCTGCGCGTCATCGGAGTGCCCAAGACCATCGACAACGATCTGGAATCGACTGCCATGACCTTCGGGTTCGATTCGGCGGTTTCCTTCGCAACAGACTGCATCGACCGGTTGCACTCCACCGCCCTCTCCCACCAGCGCATCCTCGTCATCGAGGTCATGGGGAGATACGTGGGCTGGATCGCGCTGCACTCCGGCATTGCCGGCCACGCCGACGCCATCCTGATTCCCGAGATTCCCTACTCCATCGAGAAGGTCGCCGCGCATCTGAAGCGCCGTCATGAGGAGGGCAAGCCGTATTCGATCGTCGTGGTGGCCGAAGGCGCCAAACCGCTCGGCGGCGACGTGACCGTCAAAGCCCGCGAGGCCGGACGTCTGGAGCGGCTGGGCGGCATTGGAGAGACAGTCAGCCACCAGCTGCAGGAGATCACCGGCAAGGAGAGCCGCTGCGTGGTGCTCGGTCACCTTCTGCGCGGCGGATCGCCCACCTCCCTCGATCGCATCCTGGGCGTATCGTTCGGCGCGGGAGCGGTGAGCGGCCTGGCCAAAGGGATGAACGGGGTGATGGTCGCCATCCAGCCCCCGCACCTCGTCTATGTGCCCCTGAAGGAGGCCGTGGCCACGCTGAAGCATGTGCCGCTGGGCGGCGAAGGCGTCCTCACGGGGCGCGCGCTCGATATAAGCTTCGGCGACCAGTGACCACGCGAATTCGGAGCAGTCGGGGTCAGTGCCGAGCGACTGGAACAGCCTCAGCGGTTTCACAGTTGCTGTGTCCCGGAGCCACAACGCCAAGTGGCTTTTTCATCAAGGAAAAGCCACCTTGAATCGCGGCCAGAAACGGCTACAAGTGCTGTGGAACCGCTCCTGGTGCCCCGGCTCCGGGGTCCCCGCGGACGGGTCTTTGTCCGTGGGGTGGGGGTCTCGATTCTCAGACCCGGGAACCGGGCGCGCCGCGCGCGCATTTTCAGAAAGAGTGACCAGATCACGTCCCATTGGCCTCAAAAAGGGACGATGACGGGACTTCCACCCTTAAGAATGCGCCCATGCCGGGCGCGCAAAATGAACACCTCCGGCGTGCTTCGCCGGAGGTGCGAGATGGGAATGTGGACTGGAGGCGGCTCACTCGGCGGGCGTCCAGGTCTTATCGGGGTTGTATTCCGACATGGCCGCCGCCAGCTTGGCCGTGTCCGGGCCAAGATCCTTCTGATACGCCCTGCCATCCCGGTTGATGATGAAGGTCATCACGCCGGAGGTACGGTACACCGAGGGATAGGCAACAAACGCGACGCCACGGGTCAGAACCCCTTTCACGCTGTAGTCGCTCGCGCCCCCCCTCGCGGCCGGTCCCTGGCGGGTAAGAAGGCGAAAGATGTAGCCATGGAACGGGGTCGGCTCGCCCGCCTTCCGGGTATAGCCTTCGTCCGCCGCGCCTGCAAGCAGCGGCCCGACAGGGCTGGGAGGCTCGTTGTCGGCGGTTTTCCAGTAGAGCCCGTCGTGCTTCCCTTCGGTGCTGAAAACCTTGCCGGCGTAGTGCTTCACCTTTTCGTCATCGTGCGTGGTGGAGGCATACTCTTTCTGGGCTTCGATCAGGATTTCCAGGACCTGGATGGCGCCATTCTCGTTATTGCCTATGCGCCGGTAGAGAATCTCCTGAATTCCGCTCTGGGTGTCGAAGTACCAGGATCCGCTCGGGTTCTTCACCAGCGAGATGGGCATGGGCCAGTTGTCGGCCCCGATAAAGAGGGTGGCGGTCTGGTCCGGCTCGATCACCACGCGATGCATCTGCTCATAGTGGGAGACGAAATTGGCAATCAGATTCTTGTCGGCCACGTCGTCGCCGGTGTGCAGGACCTTGTCAGCGTTCGAGCCGAAGACGGCATTCAGGCTGCCGGAGTCATTGGATTTGGCCGCCTTGTAGAGGGCCAGCACCGCGTCGCCGGGAGTGGAGAAAGTCTTCTCATTCGCCGCCTGCGCGCGACACGAAGGAGCCGGCACCACGAGCAACAACATCGGCAGGGCGGCGACCAGAAAGGCCAGGCGGGATGGGCTTGAGGCCCGCTTGATCGAGAGTTTCCACGTGCGTTTCACTACCGTTCTCCTCACTTGCAGGTTGCCGATGCAGCCCGGACTGGAGCCGGCGCTGCGGGGTTGAGGGAGAGCCCAGAGCGGGCGCGTTCCGCCGATTGCCACCGAGGTGTGTGGAGCGGAGGGACTCGTCAACCCTGGCTCCGCGCTACCTTTGGGGACGGCCGCCCCCACCTTTGGCTCCGCCGCCACGGCTGCCGCCGCCCTTGGCTCCACTGCCGCCACCGCCACGGCTGCCGCCACCACCGCCTCGACTGCCGCCGCCACCGCCTCGATTCTGGGCCTGGGCTGGGTTGGCGCTTGCCCGGTTGCCTCCGCTATTCACGCTCTGCTTGCCCCGCGCGCTGTCGTTGCGGGCGTTACCGCCTTGCTGGTAATTCCCCATCGCGTTGTTACTGGCTCCACGGTTCGGCTGATTGCCGTAACCGCGGTCCGGCGTGCGCTGGTTGCCGGCACCCTGATTCCGATTGCCGACGCCCTGATTCCGATTGCCGGCACCCTGGTCGCGATTGCCGCGGCCCTGATCATTGAACTGCGGCTGGTTACGCTTCTGATCGAATTGCGGACCGTTGCCCCGGTTGGCGCCGTTTTGGTTATTGCGGTTCAGATCGTTGCGATTGACGTTGTTCCGATTCACGTTGTTGTAGTTGCTGCGATTCGAGAAGGTATTGGAGTTGGAGATGTAGACGTTGTTGTTGTAGTTCACGCTGCCGCTATTCCAGCCGGTGTTCCAGGAGTTATAGCCCCATCCGCAGCACCCGTTGTTGCTCATCGCCGCGCCCACCATCATGCCGACTCCGAAGGAGATCAGGCCGGTGGTCACCATGGCTTCGGTCGAGTAGCCGGGGTAAGCCGGCACGGGCGCGCCGTATACCGCGGTGGGATTGTAGCTGGGCACGTAGACCACGTCCGGCTGTGCCGGCTGGATCACGATGGTCTGCGGCGGGGACTGCACGACGGTGACCTGCTGTTCCGCGCCGGAGGAAGCCGGCGCAGGTTCCGAGGCCGGCGCCGAATTCTGCACGTTCACGTTCTGCTGCGGGGTGCTCTTCAGATTGCCGGCCTGGTAGGCCTTCTGCCGCATCACCTGCACCGCGTTCATCACGTTCTGCGGGGTGTTGAAGTAAGCATCCCCCAGGGATGAGGTCCACGACAGGTTGCCGGACATCTGCTGAATCACGTCAGGGAACTCGGTGAGCCCTTTGACGCTGGCATCCCAGGGTTGCTGGTCCACCGCCTGCATGAGCTGCCCGCCCTTGAGGCCGGAGTTCTGCTGGAGCCACTGCGAGGCCGCGGTGATCTGGTCAGGGAAAGTTGAGCCGGCGAGCACCAGGGCGACGAGGTTGTCAGGGAACAGCGCGATGGGAGCCACCAGCTGGTAGAGCTGGTCGGCAGTAGGCACTGCAAAAGTGGCGGCGGGCGCCTGGGCCTGCGATTCCTTCTTTTTGCATCCGTCCAGCCCCATGGTACTGACCACAAAAGCGACGGAAGTTACAACGGCAATGACTTGCTGGGAGGTTGGCATAGAACTTTCACCCCAGCGAACCATACTCGCGACTGGAACGCATCGAACCTGTTAATTGTGCTAGAACGGGCACACGGGATGCATGGTCGATTTCGGACGCCTTTCGTCGATTATGGACATCCCCGCCGCAGGTACAGGCTGAAAACCGGCCGGGTAACCGCGCGCTCCAGTCACTTGCAGGCGGGTGGGTTCAGGTCCCACTGATTCATCACGCCCTGGGTGCCCCGGAGCCCGCCCTGAGCAGTCAAGGGGTTTGGATTCTGAGACTCGGATAACGAACGCTCCCTACGCCGCGTCCAAGACCTATCTCCCGCAATCGGGGGGCGCCATAAAGCCTCCCCGACAGGGGGATGCACGGTTCAGATTCTGCCGGGGCGGGGTAGAATAACGGTTGGTTCCGGCCCACTTCCCGGGCGGAATCTTGGTGGTCAGGTGAGGTCAATGCGCGAATCAGTTGGGATGAGCGCCACAACATCGACAGCCGCAGCGTGTTTTCCACTCCACGGCATGAATGGGCCCAATACATTCCGGCAGATGTTCGACCAGGCGGCGGTGGGCATGGCCCTCGTCGGCCTTGACGGCAAATGGCTTGAGGTCAATCGCCGCCTGTGCGAGATGACCGGGTACTGCCGCGAAGAACTACTCGCCCTGACGGTCCGCGAGATCACCTGGCCCAGCGACGTTGCCCTCTCGACAGATGCCCTGGCCCGGTTCGCTTCCGGTGATTCCGAGACCAGTGTCTACGAAAAACGCTACGTCCACAAAGACGGACGCATCGTCTGGGCGAGGGTATCGGTCTCGCAGGGGCGCAACGGCACCGGCGCCGCGCCCGTCAGTCTCATTGCCGTCATTGATGACATCACCGAATACAAACTTGCGCTGGAACGTCAGCACAAGGCGGAAGAGAAATGCTCCAAGGCATTTCGGCGGAGTCCTCTGGCAATCACGCTCACCAGCGCCCGAGACCACCGCTACCTCGAAGTCAACGACGCGTTTGAGCGCATGTCAGGATACACCCGGGACGAGGTGATCGGGCGCAGTCCGTTCGACCTGAATCTCTGGGTCGACCCTCCGCTGCGATACGAATTGATCGACAGGCTTCTGGCAGGCGAGCACGTTTCGGAGCAGGAATACCAGTTTCGAACCAGGGACGGCGCGATTCTTACCTGCCTCGGCTCTGCCGAGCTCATGGAAGTCGACGGAGAGCCCTGCATGCTCGCCGCCGCGCTGGACATAACCGATCGCAAAAAACTGGAAATCGAGCTTCAGGAACTCAGCGGCCATCTGATCCAGGCCCAGGACGCCGAGCGCAGGCGCATCGCCGCGGAGCTGACCGATAGCCTTGGACAGTCGATCGCCGTGGTCAGCTTCGAGGCGTCGCTGCTGGCCAGAACCGCACGCGGCGAGCTCAGCCAGGAGTTGCAGTCTCTTTCTGCCAAGATTCAGGACATCGCCTCCGGCATCGGCATCATCTCGCAAAGCCTTTATCCGGCGGGCCTGGATTACACCGGCCTGCCGTGGGCCATTGAAGGCCTCTGCCGCCAGTCCACGCATCTCTATGGCCTTCAGTTGGCCTTCAGGCACGAGGGCATACCCGCGTCGCTTCCTGCCGCCGTTTCCCTGTGCCTCTACCGGATCGTCCAGGAAGGCCTGAGAAACGTGCTTCTGCACAGTGGCACCCGCGATGCCTGGATCGAGCTTACCGGCGACCGCGGAAGCGTCCATCTCGAGCTCTGGGATAAAGGAGTGGGCTCCGACCCCGCATCCCTTAAGTCCGGACTTGGGCTGCTTACGATGCGGGAGCGGTGCCGCCGCCTCAACGGCACGATTGCGATTCACAGCCAGAATGGAGTGCGAATCGAGGTGCGGATCCCGCTGTCCGATGGCGACTCGCCATCCACGAACCTGCCGGACAACGCCGCGTCCCGCACATGACGAAGATTCCCGCCGGTGCCCCGCTCCCGTTGGTCGTCCGCCGCGAATGTTCTTACTCTGCCACCTTCGTTCCGGGGCGGCCGCGCGTGAATTTTGGAGAAATGCAGGAGGCTTGCGTTTAGAATTCTGGGCATGCCTGATGCGGACCTCTTCCTTCGCCGGGAGCGGGCGCGGGTGATCGCGGCGGGAATTACGCCGCTGGTGGTCTTGCTCCTGTTCCTCTGCATCGTGCCGGCGGGCCCCAAAGCTTCCTCGAGTTCGACCGCGGGTTCGGGCCTGATGGGCGCCGACCAGCCTGCGCCCTCCCGCGCAGCGACACAAAAGAACCTGGCGAAGGTGCTGATCGACTATCCCGAAGACGGGTCGATCTTCCCGCCGGGGATGACCGCGCCTGCGTTCCAGTGGCGAGACGGCGCGTCGTCGAATGCGTGGGAGATCACGGTAAAGTTCGCGGACGGCGCGCCTTCGGTTCGCGTGGTGTCGCACGGGCAGCGGATGCAGGTGGGGCAGATCGATCCGCGCTGCATTGCGCCCACCAACGAGTTGCCGAGGCTCACGGAAAAGGAGGCCCAGAGCTGGACGTGGACGCCCGACGAGGCGACCTGGAAGACGATCCAGCAGCACAGCGTGGCGGCGCCGGCGGTGGTCACGGTGACGGGCCTTCGAGACGGCCGGCCGGACTCGACGGCGGGACACATGTCGATGACCACGTCGGCCGACCCGGCGGGCGCGCCGATCTTCTATCGCGACGTGCCCCTGATGCCTTCGGCCAATACCGACGGCGTAGTGCAGCCGCTGCCCGCGGGGGCGATTCACCTCATCCAATGGAGATTGCGGGACATTCGCGAGCCGGAGAGCCATACCGTGCTGACGGACGTGCCCACGTGCCTCAACTGTCACTCGTTTTCCGCCGATGGGAAGACGATGGGCATCGACCTCGACGGTCCCAACAACGACAAGGGACTTTACGCCATCGCGTCGGTGGAGAAGCACATCACCATCGACGACAACAAGGTGGTGCAGTGGAATACCGATGGCCGCGCGGGAAAGATGCGGGTGGGTTTCATGTCGCGCATGTCGCCGGGCGGGCGGTATGCGTTGAGCACATTCACGGGATCGTCGCTCGAGTTCAACCAGGCCTACTACGTGCGCAATTTTCCCACTTACAAGTTCCTGCAGGTGTTTTATCCCACCAAGGGGATTCTGGAGTGGTATGACCGCGAGACGGGGCGGCGGCAGCCGCTGACGGGCGCGGACGATCCGAAGTACGTGCAGACCGGCGGGGTGTGGAGTCAGGATGGGAAGTGGGTGGTGTTTGCCCGGGCCCTGGCGCGCGAGCCATACGACAAGAACAAGCCGCTGGCGAAGTACGCCAACGATCCCAACGAGACGCCGATCCAGTACGATCTCTACCGGGTGCCCTTCAACGAGGGGCGGGGCGGCGTGGCCGAGCGGATTGTGGGAGCGAGCGAGAACGGCATGAGCAACAGCTTTCCCAAGGTGAGCCCGGACGGCAAGTGGATCGTGTTTGTGGAAGCCAGGAACGGCGAGGTGATGCGGCCGGACAGCCAGCTTTATATTGTGCCGTTCGAGGGCGGCAAGGCGCGACGGCTGCGGGCCAACATGTACCCCATGAATTCATGGCATAGCTGGTCGCCGAACGGCAAATGGCTGGTGTTTTCCTCCAAGGCGCGCGGGCCGTATACCAGGATGTTTCTGACCCACATCGACGCGGAAGGGAACTCCAGTCCCGCGATCCTGATTGACAATGCGACGGCGTCGAACCGGGCGGTGAACCTGCCGGAGTTTGTGAACACGGACGGGGACGGGATCGAGGATATCCAGATTCCCGCCATCAAGATTTACCGGCTGATTGAGACCGCGCTGAACCTCGAGGACAAGAAGGACAATGCGGGCGCGCTAGCGGCGCTGCGGCAGGCCGAGGCGGAGGCGCCGGACGATGCGCGCGTGCACAACGATCTGGCGGCGTTGCTCTACATGCAGGCGGACGCCGAGGGGGCAATCGCGGAAGCGCGGACCGCCCTGAAGATCAGCCCTTGGATGGCGCAAGCGCACTTCAACCTCGGGGTGGGTTTGCTGCAGGCCGGCGAAGCCAGTGAGGCCGCGGCGGAGCTTGAGCACACGCTGGAAATCAATCCCAGCTTCCCCGCCGGCGAAGAGGCGCTGGCGCAGGCCTACCTGCTGGCGCGCCAGGAGAATGCTTCGCTGGAGCACTATCGCAAGGCGATCGAACTGGACCCGCAAAGCGTGAACGCGCTGGTGGGGGCGGCGCGCATCCTGTCGAGCGCGGCGGAGGCGAAGCTGCGCAATGGCGCGGAGGCCGTGAAGTTGGCGGGACGCGCCAATGAGTTGACCAATGGGGCGGATCCCACGGTGCTGGACGCACTGGGCGCGGCGTACGCAGAGGCGGGAGAATTCCCGCGGGCGCTGCAGGCGGCGCAGCACGCGCTGCAGGTTGCCACCAGCCAGGGAAACGGCGAGCTGGAGCAGAGGATCGAGGCTCGCATTCGTCTCTACCGCGAAAACAAGCCGTACCGCAATTGAGCCCAGGCCAGCCATTGTCCGGGCGGGATCGCCGTCCCTGCAACTGGTTCCCGCCATGCGGACCCCCGCGGCCCGTCCCGGCGCTATCCTGAAACCAGCATGAGTACAGCCGTTTCCACGCATCCGGACGTTCTTCCGCAGCAATTCGGCAGCGATAACTATGCCGGAATCTGCCCTGAAGCCTGGGCCGCCATGGACGAGGCCAACCGCGGCTTCGTTCCCGCCTACGGCGATGACCTCTGGACCGAGCGCGCCTCCAACGCCTTCCGTGAACTGTTTGAAACCGACTGCGACGTCTTCTTCGTCTTCAACGGCACGGCTGCGAATTCACTGGCCCTGGCCTCGCTGTGCCAGAGCTATCACAGCGTGATCTGCGCCGACGCATCGCACGTCGAGACCGATGAGTGCGGCGCGCCGGAGTTCTTCTCCAATGGCTCCAAGCTGCTCGTCGCACACTCGGAAAGCGGCAAGATGACGCCGGCCGGCATTCACGAGCTGGCCACCAAGCGCCAAGACATCCACTATCCCAAGCCCCGCGTCGTCACCATCACGCAATCCACTGAGATGGGTACGGTCTACAGCGTCGACGAGCTGCGGGCAATCTCCGAAGCCAGCCGGCGCCACGGCCTCTCGCTGCACATGGACGGCGCCCGTTTCGCCAATGCCTGTGCTCGCCTGGGTCTTTCACCCGCTGAAATGACGTGGAAGAATGGCGTCGATGTGCTCTGCTTCGGCGGCACCAAGAATGGTCTCGCCGTCGGCGAAGCGGTTCTCTTCTTCGATCACAAGCTCGCCGCCGATTTCGACTACCGCTGCAAGCAGGCCGGCCAGCTCGCCTCCAAGATGCGCTACCTTTCGGCGCCATGGGTCGGCATGCTCGAGTCCGGCGCGTGGCTGCGCAATGCCGAGCACGCCAACCGCTGCGCCACGTACTTTGCCGAACAGATCGCCGGGATTCCCCACGTGCGCATCGCTTCGCCGGTCGATGCCAACGCGGTCTTTATCCTCGCTTCGGAGCCGATTCTGAACAAGCTGCGCAACCTGGGCTGGCGCTTCTACACGTTCATCGGTGGCGCCGCCCGCTTCATGTTCGCATGGGATTCGGAACTGAACCGAATCGACGCACTGGTACGCGACTTGCGCGCCTGCGCCGGATCGGGCCTAGTTCAACAGATACCAGGCAAGCAATCCGAGGCAGATCAGCACTCCAATGCCGATCTCCAACGCCAGACGTAAGCGCCACCGCCGCTTTGGTGGCACCGCCGCGACCGTGTCCGTCTTTAGTTCGGCCTGGGTCACCGGCGTCCGCGAAGGGAACCGGTATAGCCGCGCGCCTGTCGCCAACTCCGGCCGCGCCGTTCGAGCAATGTTTTCGTGTTTCGAGATATCGAGTACGTGGCCCGTCACATCTACCGCCCCGCTGGCGCGCAAATCAAATGGAGGGCCCTGCGCGCAAGGCATTACATACTGCCATTCTGCGCGGACCCCGGATGCTCTCCAGTGACCCGAATCACACCACTGCCGTAACCGGCCGTTCACCATGGCCGTCCTATCATTCTTCCAGTAGGAGATTGAACGCATGAATCCATCCGGCAACACCATTCTCATCACCGGCGGCGGCTCGGGTATCGGCCGCGGACTGGCAGAGGCATTCCACAAACTGGGAAACCAGGTCATCATCGCCGGACGCCGCCAGAGCGCGCTCAACCAGGCCACGGCCGCCAATCCGGGCATGCAGTCCCTTATCCTCGACGTCGAGCAGCCCGGCAACATCCGCTCCTTTGCCGCCGATATGGTGGAGAAGTTCCCCGCGCTCAACATCCTCATCAACAACGCCGGTATTATGCGCGCCGAGCAACTGCTTGACCAGCCCGAAGACCTCGCCGCCGCCGAAGCCATCATCGCCACCAACCTGCTCGGCCCCCTCCGGCTTACCGCCGCCCTCCTTCCGCACCTCAAGCATCAGCCC
>Ga0335069_10014044_pt1 | contig 11234 bp, 9 predicted proteins | sample Lox_Sample_11_FD_206714 | JGI IMG/M metagenome (GOLD analysis project Ga0335069, IMG submission 206714) | Soil microbial communities from Loxahatchee National Wildlife Refuge, Florida, United States - Lox_Sample_1.1 | ecosystem: Environmental > Terrestrial > Soil > Wetlands | place: USA: Florida... | reverse complement strand
CGCGAGAGCTTGTCTTCGTCGCTGAGAGTCAGTCCCTTGGTCGCCTTCTTCCAGTCATCGGGCCGGGCAACGATGGCCTCGCGAATCTTTAACAGGGGAATGCGCTCGGGCTGCCAGATTCCGCCGCACACGAAGCACTGGCCCGGTTCGAGATGAAGGTAGTAGCCGGGCGCGTGCACGTCTTTGGATCCGGCGCTGAACTGCATGCCAACGTGAGTCTTGTAGGGACGCTTGTCGTGCGAGAAACGGATGTCGCGATAGATGCGAAACATCGACGATTTCGGGTCGGAGCGCAGGTGCGGGCTAACGTCGTGGAGCGGCATTGCCGCGTCGATCACGAAGCGAATGCACGGCTCCTTGATGACCTGCTCGTATTTCGCCTTGTTCTTCAGGAACCATTCGCGACGGTTGTTCCGCTTGAGACGCTTGAGAAAGTCGAATAGTTCGGGCGTGAAATAGGGCTGGGGCATGGTTTGAGTGTAGCCGATGGAGATCAGTAAGCGCGTGATCCGCCGCAAACGGAGCAGAACGACTCCTCAGGGGCGATCAGGTGGCCGTTGGCACAATGACTGCCGGTGGGAGCCACAACCATGGCATCCGGCGGCGGTTGAATTGCCGCCGTGTAGAGGATCGCGAACGACGTCCAGTAGAACGCCATCCAGTGCCCGGAAAACAGGCGCCATTCGACGGCGGTCATCGCGTGGCTGGTGTGACCGGTCGGCAACTGCGTCATGGTCCAGAAGAAGTTGATGAACGCGTAGCCCAAAAATCCGTAGACCAGGTAGCGCATCCATTCGGGGGCACCCCTCAGGGCCACCTTCCAGAAATCGCGGCGTCCGGTATAACCCGTGCGTTTTTGCGCGACCAGCACCGCCGGAAAGAACACCACGAAAATGCCAACATGAAGCGCCATAAACATGGCATCGGGGACGTGCCCCATCACGGCGTTCAGGTGAACCCAAAGGCTTAATGCGAGGCCGGCCAAGGCCAACAGTTCAACCGGTACCAGCAGGGGACGCACCCATCGCGGCAAGGCGCTGACGGCGGCTGCGGCCGAGGGCACCGGTGCACGCGCGGCCAGCAAGGATTCGAGCGAAGGCTCCGATAGCACCGACTTCTCGGGACGACGGGGATCGAAATGGACTTCCACCGCTTTGCCCTGCAGGTCGCGCAGAAAGTCTTGCGCTTCCTCTTCCCGTCCGAAGTCGCGCTCGTACTTGCCGCGGAACTGCTCCCCGACCGGCGCATAGGAATACACCAGCCGCGCTTTGACGACGCGGTTCTTGGCGGGCGTAAGCGTCATGCCGAGGACTTTGGCGGGTGGCGGAATCTCCGCCGACTCGATTCGGCCCGGCGTAGTCGGCCACTGCAGGGCAGTCCGTTTCTTCCACCATCTCCAGAGATGCGGCAGGCTCGTGAGCAGGGCAATCACGACGAAGAACCCGATCTGCCAATGCGAAGTCCAGAAGTCGCTCATGAAAAATGGAGCCATCCTAGCAAGGCCAGTAGCTGACGAGTGTTCCAATCTGCAACACTTTTTGTGCATGACGCTGTGACTTGAGACGAAATCTCAACCGAACACGGCATAATTCGCTTTCGATCCAACAACTTACATTTGGTTACTTTCGTGCAACGTGAACCTCGGGTTCCCCCCGGAGAACGTTGCTATGGTCGCCAAATGCGTGAATCCGTATTGCAATCGTCCGTTCCGGTACCTGGGGCGCGGCAAGTTATTTGTGACCGAGTACCCGCCCACCCTGGCGTCCCGGTTTGACCTGCGTGGACGCACCCGCGAACACTTCTGGCTCTGCGAAGAATGCGCCCGCACCATGACTGTCGCCGTGCGACGCGAGCACGGAGGAATCACGATCAGGATCATCAATCTGCCGGCTGATGGCAGGCGAAAGCTGGATTTTGAGCCGGGAAGCCAAGTCGAGCCGCCTGCCACATATCGGCGGCGATCGTTCCCAGAAGCGTGGTTCGACGCCATTTAGCGGGCAGCATTCCCTCCAAGGTACACTATTCGAATGCGCTTCCTTATTGCCGCCTTCACACTCGTGTACGGCGCTCTGACTCTTGCGCAAAACAAGAATGCGACGGTTACGCACGATGTGAATGCCATAAGCAGGGCTCAAACGGAAGCTATGCTAGCGGGTAAGGCAGAAGAGCAAGTCAAGAACCTTCAGAAGGCCGATGAGGAATACACCAAGGCGCTTTCCTTGGCACGAAAACTGCCTCAGGGCTCTTACCGGAAAATACTAGAGGCCATTACCAACCTCTCCAATATTCGCCAGCAAGAAGGAAAGCTCGACGACGTCGAGCAGCTTCAACTCGAACGCGTGCACATTCTTCAACAGCATCCCGACACGGAAGAACACTTGCTCGGACTGGCACTCTTTGATCTCGAAACTTTTTATGCTGCCCAAAGAAAGTTCGACAAGGCTGTGGAGACAGCTAAGAAGGCGTCGGCTTACTACCACGACTGCAAAACCAGCCATCCGGAAGCAACCGTTTGCGATCGCCGACTCGCCGACGTACAGGGGATCTTGGGTTCAGCTTATTTTGTGGCGCAACAGAATACTGAAGCGGAACCGTGGTTACGCTCAGTAGTTGCTCGAAAAGACGACGAAGTGCGGCCATTGGTCATGTTGGCCTCACTGACCGCCCTAACGAAGATTCTGGCGGATCGCGGTGACATGGAAGAGGCGAAACGGTTTGCCGAGCGAGCACAGCAATTCAAGGCTAAGTATCCAGAGGCGGAAAAGGAGTTACTCGGAAAGTGACTCCTCTCCGAACACCTCTGCCGTGAACGCTTCTACTTTCGCCCCGTGCTCCCATGCATCTTTCGGCAATCCCGCCTTCACGCAAGTCTGGCGAAGAAACATTTCACGATCCCAGTGGTGTTCGAGGGGAACCTGCGGCAACAGCAGTCCGCGGCGTTGGCCGTAAGTGATGAGCAAGCCATGCTTGCCGACTTCCACTTCTTCGGGATCGATGGGCTGCAGCGGCGAGAGGATGCTGATTTCCACCTGCAGCCTGGGTAATTCGTCGACGCTTACCGGAATGAAGCGCGAGTCGTTGAGCGCCGCGGCGACGGCGGTTTCCGCGATGGTTCGATAGAGCGAATACATGGGAAAGACATAGCCGACACAGCCGCGCAGCTCGCCATTTTCGTGCAGCGTGGTGAATGCCCCACGCTGTTCGCCAAGATGATCGGTCGGTGGCGAGAGATCGAGGGCGCGCTTTTCGAGCGCGGCGGCGACTGCATCGTGGGCGAGTTGCAACAGCTGATGGCGTTCCGATTCGGAGTATTCGGCCATAGGGTCGGCCCTCGTAGCGGATTCAGCGGCTAAAGCCCTGAAAGTGGAGACTCCGTTCAGCACGACTCACGACTAAAGTCATGCCCTGATACAGATCCTTCCAACTACTAATTCGCCCGGGACTGCTGTTCGGAACTGATCTCGCGCTTCTTGCGGCGGCTGAGCACGAACCGGCGGCGGCGCTTCTTGGAGACCTGCCGGTCGATCTTCGACCAGAAGCCATAGAAGTAATCCACCGCACTCGCCAGCGACAACACCACCATGAACCAGATGGCGAAATGCGCGATCAGGTCCACGGGGAAGACGAACGACCCGAACTGCCATTCATCCCAACGGTGAGCCAGCACGGCCATAACCACCGACACGATCTGCACCACCATTTTCGATTTACCCAGGTCGCTGGCCTCGATGGTGAAGCCTTCCGAGGCGGCAATCGAGCGCAAACCGCTCACCAGGAATTCGCGGCCGATAATAATGACCGCCATCCACGCCGGCACGATGTGAGGATTGATCTGTACCAGTGTGATGTAGGCAGCGGCGATCATCAGCTTGTCGGCCAGGGGATCAAGCAGCATGCCCATGGTGGTGATCTGGCCACGCTTGCGCGCCAGGTATCCATCAATGCCGTCGGTAATGGACGCGGCGATGAACACGCCTGACGCGACGAGTTCCTGCTCCCCGTGGACGCCGACGATCCGTTTCGTCGTCAGCAGCCACATGAACACCGGGATGCTGAAGATCCGGGTCAGCGTGATGGAATTCGGCAAATTCAAAGTAATGCGCCGCGACGGATCCGTCGCCGAGAAGGATTATGAACCACCGCAAAGCCTATAAGCAACGCGGCGGTCTTTCCGGCCCCCACTCGCCTGACCCCGGCCCGGTTGGTTGTCATTGCTGTGGTTGTTGTTGCTGGTTCTTTTTCTTCTTGCCCTGCAGCACCTGGTTCAACAGTCCTCCCAGCGGGTTCTGGCTCTGCTGGTCTTGTTGGTCTTGGGCCTGGTTCTGGTTCTGCTGCTGGCCTTGTTGCTGATTCTGTCCAGCAAGCGCGCCGAGAACACCATTCAAGCCGCCTTGTTTCTGGTTTTTCCCTCCCAAGACAGCGCCCAAAATTCCCGAACTCAGATTGCCCGGATTGTTGAAGCTCGGCAGCAGGTTCTGCAATTTCATTTGCGCGATCTGCTGCACGTCAGGAGCGAACATCGGGTGGTCGAAGGTGCCGGTGATCAGAATCGGCATCACCAGTTCGCCGTTCTTGTTGGCCAGCGCCGTTTGCATGAAGCCGCCAATGCCGGTCCCGCCCGCCTTCTGGCTGAAATCCTTCGACAGCACTGCCGTCACGTGAAGGTTAAGCGCGTCGTTGACGAGGTTGACGTTGCCCTGGGCCGCGAGATTCGCTCCGGGAATGACAACACGGAGATTGTTCGTCTGCGCGAGGCCGTTCACGACGTTCAAATCGCCGCTCAGCTTGGTGACCGCCGTGAAGGGTTGCGGCGGCGCCAGCGAAGAACCGACAAAGCGGCCGATGCTGGCCAGCTGATTGAGCACGTCGATCTTCGCAATCTTGCCGTCCGTGAGGTCGAGATTCAGTGTGCCGCTTAATGTCTGCGTCACCTCCGCGGCATTGGAAGCTCGGAAGTTCGTATTTGCATTCGCCGCCAGCAGGCCGTAAATCGTTTCTTTCAGCGATGTGGTGGAGGAGATCAGCTTGTTGGCGTCAACCCTTTGCAGCTTGCTGGACACGCTGACTGCCGGCGGAGTAACTCGCGTGTCGAGAATGATGGTTCCTGACTGCTGCCCGCCATAGAGCGTGCTGGTGAGCGGCTGCAGTCGGACGACGCCATGATCGAGCGTGACCTGCGATTTCACGTCCTGTAGCGCAAGTTGCTCGTAGCTCAGCTGGCCGATGGAGATGTTTCCGCCACCGGTGGCTTTCGTGAGAAGGCTGGGTTGTTGTGGCGGCGCTGCCTGCGCCCGAGGGATCAAGTCCAGATTGGCGCTCTTCTGCTGTTGCTGCTGCGGAGGCGGTGTACCGACGATCTGCTGAATCGCTGCCAGATCCACCTTGTCGGCACTCAACGTGAACTGCACCTGCGGTGCCGCAAAGTTGCGAATCGACAAGTTGCCCGTGGCGGTGGTCTGGTCGAGAGATGCGTTCAGATTGTCCAGCATCATCGAGTTCTGGCTGAAACGCAGATTCGCAGTTCGAACATTCAATGGTTTTGCAAGCGTCGGTGTGCGCAGCGATGCGTTTTGCACCGCACCGGTGCCGCTGAAGACCATGGCCGAGGTGTTCTTCAGCGGGCCAGAAGCGCTCACGTTCAGCGTCAGCTGGCCGGAGCCGTCGAAACCTTCGACCGCAGATACCCCGTAGGCTTTGGCGATCCCAATCAGCTCGCCGATATTGGCATTGCTTGTCTGCACCTTGGCGTTCATCAGCGGCGATGGCGAGGTGTAATTCTGCAGCCCCACCTGCAGGTTGAGAGTGGTGCCGCCTGTCATTGCCTGGAACTGGTTGCTGTTGATGGCATTGGGCGCGAGTGCAAGCTCAACCTGCGGTATGCGCACCGGCTCCTTCACCTGGCCTCCACTGACCTCGATCCCCGCAGCCCGAACCGTGCCATTCAGCGCCGGAGTGGTGGCCGCGCCTTTCGCCGTGATTTCGGCGCTAACCTGGCCTTTCATCCGCGATCCCGCGTTGAACGCCACGCCCGCGGCTGCGGCCAGTCGCGCCATCTCGGCGATGGAAGCGTTGTCGGCGGTAACATGGACGTCGAGTTGCGCCGGCGTCGCCTTGGTGTTGATTGTTCCCGCCATCGTAATCGGAGTCTGTCCAAGATGCAGCACGCCCTGATCGATCTTGATAACGTTGGCGTTAGTGTCATCCGACATCTTGTAGTCGAGCGAAATCGGGTAGCCGAGCACCGTCCCGTGGAACTCTGGGTCAGCAATCTTCAGATTGCCTTCCGACGACAGATTCGCGCCGCTGGTCTTCGCCTTCATCGACCCGGAAAGCACGCCGTTGTAGCCGTTCAGGGCCCCCATTTGCGCGACATTGCGCAGGTCCGCCATGGAGATCTGCTTCAGGTCAACGCTGCCGTCGAAGGGTGGCATGCCAGTGCCGATCGGGCCGGCGGTGCCGGCGACGTGAATCTGCTGGTCGCCTTTGCCCGCGATGTGAACAGTCGCATCCACGTCGAACGGCTTGCCCGGTTCGAGGTGGTCGAGTTTCACATCGATGTTGTCGTACACGGCGCGGAAGTTGTTCTTCTCGTCGGCGAAGTGCAGGCGGCCGTTCTGGATTTGCAAATGACCGAGCGAAAGCTGCGGCGTGCTCGGCTTTCCGCCTTCCGCCGTGGTGCTTGCGCTCGGCTTCTGCTGTTGCGCCGAAGGCGCTGGAGTCTTTGCTGGCGGCACATTCGGGTTGGACGGTGGTGCGTTGCCGAGCGTCGAATAATTCCACTCGCCTGTTCTCGTACGGATCAGTTCCATATCCGGACTGACGAGCGTCAGCGACTGGATCTCAAGATCTTTGCGCAGTAACGGCAACAGTGCCACGCGAATATTTAACTGCTGTGCGCCCGCAAAGGGACCGGGCCCAAACTGTGGATCTTCGCCGATCGTGACGTCCTGCACTTTGAGCGAAGGTGGCAGGAACGACGCCTTGATGTTGCCCAATTGAACCGGACGGCCCAGCCTCCGCTGCAACTCCGATTGAATGCGGTCGTGGTACCGGTTGACGTCGAGAAACATCGGGACTACGGCGAGTACCAAGACACCCGCGACACAGAAAGCGACAAGAGTAATGATGAGCTTGCGCATGACAGGTTCCCTGTATTGATTAAGTCTAGTTCTCAAGGATTAGATGAGGCTAGGGCAGCAAAGGGGAGCTTCTCGTCCAAAGTTGCAGCCGCCGTAAACTGGGACAGCAACAAACCGTCAAACCTGGGGTTTGATGGGCTAAGTTCCACTTCCGAGACAAATTCATGCGCAATACCGGCCGTTTCATTCTGGGAAAGTGGCTGGCTTTGGGCCTTGCCATTTCGGCAGCCGCCCTGGTCGCCGAGGACCTCCCCACCTTCAAGGTCAATGTAAAAGTCGTCAACGTGTTGGCGACGGTCCGCGACAAAAACGGCAAGATCGTCAACAACCTGACGCAAAACGACTTTGCGCTGGAAGAAGACGGCCGCCCGCAGACCATCAAGTACTTCACCCGCGAAACCGACCTGCCCCTCACCCTCGGGTTGCTGGTGGACACCAGCGGCAGCCAGCGCCGCACGCTCGACCAGGAACGCGGTGCCAGTGGCACGTTTGTTGACAGCGTGCTGCGGGCCGACAAGGACTCCGCCTTCCTCATTCACTTCGACCGGCAGGTCGAGTTGCTGCAGGACCTCACGAAATCGCCACAGAAGATGGACCAGGCATTGTCGGAAGTCGCAGAAAGCGCTCCCGACGGCCGTGATAGCACCGGCAACTCGGGTGGAGGATCGAACGGCGGCGGGAACTCCGGAGGCGGCTATCCCGGCGGTGGCGGCGGATATCCAGGCGGCGGTGGACGCGGCGGCCATGGCGGCCATCACTCCGGCGGTGCGGGAACGCTTCTCTACGACTCGATCTTTCTCGCTTCCGACGAACTGATGTCGAAACAGCAGGGCCGCAAAGCACTGGTGGTGCTCACCGACGGGGTGGACCACGGCAGCAAGGAATCCATCGACCAGGCGATCGAATCGGCGCAGCGCGCTGACACGATGGTGTACACGATCTACTTCCAGGGCGACGAAGGTGGTGGAAATCGCGGCTGGGGAGATCATGACGGCCACGGCGGCCATCGCGGCGGAGTTGGCGTCGGCTTCCCTGGGGGCGGAGGTGGTTGGCCCGGTGGCGGCGGAGGCGGCGGTTGGCCGGGCGGCGGTGGTGGACGTCGCGGTGGTGGCGGCGGTCAACAGCCCCGCGAAGATAACGTGGATGGCAAGAAGATCCTGGAGCGCATCTCCCACGAAACCGGCGGACGCATGTTCGAGGTGAACAAGAAACAGACCGTAGGCGATATCTACCAGCAGATCCAGGATGAGCTCCGCAACCAATACAACATCGGATACACACCCGATAAGGCCGATGGCGAGGACTACCGCAAGATTACGCTCAAGGCAAAGCAACCAGACCTGATGGTGCAGGCGCGCGACGGCTACTACGCGTCGAAACAGGTGGATTCCAAGCCGGGTCAGTGACCCGCAAACGATCAATTAATACCGGGCAGACTGGACTAGTCCGCCCGGTTTGTTTTCCGGACAATTTGGGCCTCTTCCTTCCTGAATGTCGCAAAGTCTTGCAGCGGCATCACCCTCTACGTCAGCTAAGTCTGATCAAACAAGCAGCTTATGCTGGAAATGAAATTGCACAGCGATTAGGTCGGTCGTAGCACGTCCAGTCATTGGCTCATCGAACAAAATAAAATTGGAGGTCTGGGCATGTCTGCTGCTCGTTCCGGGGCCCCATTTTCTTCGAGCTTCGCTCGTAACTTTGCGTTGGTGGCCGCGCTCGCTCTTATGATGATCGCTTCTTCCGCAGTTGCCAATGCGATCATCATCGTTGCTATTCCGCCAAACTTCTACAGCTTCACCGGAGTCCCGACGGTCGCCACAGGCGGCCCCATCACCAATCCGGGAGTCTTCGTTACGCTCAACCCGCAGCCCCTGCCGCCGTTCCCGAACCCTTCGATGGTGGACCTGACAAACCCAACCGATCCGATGATTTCGGAAGGGGGAGCAGGCGGCTTTCAGGTTGATTTTGCAATATTTCTCGGAAACGGGCCGAACCCCGGTCCGCTTATGCTGTTTCCCACGCAAGACACCACAGCTCCTGGAATGTTCCACTGGACGGCCGGCTTCGCAGATGGATCGGTGCGGCTGTTCGACGTGTTCATGAACCTCTCCGCGCCAGGGCCGCTGACCGTTAATGGTTACACCGGTGGCACCCTCAACGGCCTGCCGGCGGTGCAGATCAACTTCGACGTCCAGGGAGTCGCCGACCCGAGCGTCAGTTTCCAGGTGTTCGACATCGGAACGCAGAATGCCTATTCCTTTACGCAAACACCCGAGCCGGGCAGCCTGATGCTGCTGGGGGCGGGACTGGCGGGTCTCGGACTGCTGACAAGAAAATTGCGCAGATAGCGCCCATCGTTATCCCGAAAAAGAGGGCACCCGTGACGCGGGTGCCTTTTCTCTTTCTCGTGTTATGCGGATTTCGCCCGCAACCGTTCATCTTCGAGGTCTAACTCGCGCTCCAGTTTGCGCAGCAACTCGTCGCTGATGCGCCCCTCGTTGCGCAGGTTCACAGCGGTGCGGCGCTCCAGCTGAACAATGTCGCGCGAGAGATCGAGGTGACGACGATAATGCTCCTGGTTGTATCCGTCGCCCGGCGATAAGGAATCGTCGAGCACGGCCAGGCGGTGGCGGTAGTGGTGCTCGATGTCATCGAAGATGCCGGCGTACTGCGATTGACCATCGGCCTGGCGTGTGTTTTCAAGGAAGGTGAGAGCCGCTTCGACCATGGTCTTGCGCGCTTCCTTCTCTTCTTCATCCGGACCTCCCGCTCCCGCGAGTCCCAGTGCACGAATCACCGGGGGCAGCGTGAGACCTTGCAGCACCAGCGTTACCAAAATCACGCAGAAGGCAAGGAAGATGATGATGTTGCGCTGCGGGAATGCGCGATCCCCGATCATCTCTGGAATTGCAAGTGCCGCGGCGAGCGAGATGACACCGCGCATTCCGGTCCAGCCGACGATAAAAATTTCCCGCCCGGTGGGATTCCGCTCGCGCTGATGCAAACCGCGGCGGCGCAGGTAATAACTGAAATAGGCGCCCGGGTAAACCCATACCAACCGAAGAATAATGAGGAAGGCCGTGAACGTTGGCGGCGTAACCGAGCAGGTGCAGCTTGCTGATGCCGCGGATTGCGTCGAGCACGTGAGGAAGCTGGAGTCCGATGAGAACGAAAACCAGCCCGTTCAGCACATAGGTCAACGATCCCCAAACCGCAGCTGCCTGCAGACGAACCTCGGGCGAGAGGAAATGCGAGCTCTTGCGGCTGAGGTATAGACCGCAAGCAACGACGGACAATACCCCCGACGCGTGCAATTCCTCGGCACCGAGGTACGCTGCATACGGCGTGAGAATGCTGAGCGCGATTTCGATGGGAGCATTGTCAACCAGGAGCTCAAGGCGATGGACGACCTCGGCGACAACAAGACCTGAAACGATTCCAACGGCAATGAGAAACACCAGCCGGTAGGCACCTTCGGTGACCGAGGGTAGCGGGCCGCCCGCGAGCATGGCGAGTCCGAACTCAAGCGCCAGAAGTGCGCTGGCGTCGTTCACCAGGCTTTCGCCCTCCAGGACCTCGACCACGCGCTTCGGGAGCCCGACGCGGTTGGCGATGGAGGTGGCAGCGATCGCGTCGGTTGGCGCTACCACGGCTCCGAGAACGATGCCCATGCGCCAGTCGAAATCGGGAAGGATCCACGGCGTCACCTTGGCGACCGCAAGCACGGTGAAAGCCACGAGTCCGAACGCGAGCGAGAAGATGCTCACCATGTTGTAGCGGAAGTCGCGCCACGAGGTCATCCAAGCTCCGGCATACAACAACGGCGGCAGGACGACGAGAAAGACGACGTCAGGAGTGAGCGTGATGCGAGGGATTGCTGGAATAAAGCTGAGCGCCAGGCCCGCGATTACCAGGACGATCGGATATGGCGTTTTCAGCCTCTCCGCGAGCGCGCCGAAGAGCACGACAAAGAGAAGCAGGAGCAGAAAGACGAGTTCCACTGCATGAATGCTGCTGCCCATCGGCGTTCCCCACCGGGAACAGGATACCGAATCACCCGTATCATTGGCAGGTTGCCTATAACCGAAGTCGGTG